>Ga0208701_100309_pt1 | contig 18232 bp, 13 predicted proteins | sample DeeseametaMP1482_FD_184188 | JGI IMG/M metagenome (GOLD analysis project Ga0208701, IMG submission 184188) | Marine microbial communities from the Deep Pacific Ocean - MP1482 (SPAdes) | ecosystem: Environmental > Aquatic > Marine > Oceanic | place: South of Fiji, South Pacific Ocean | collected... | reverse complement strand
AGTGTCTCGCAAGGCCAGTCCGGAGACCGAGGCTCTCTGGCTCAAGCTGTGTGGAGATCTGAATTACAAGCAGATTGAGAAGCTGGTAGCGAAGACTCCCAAGGGCGGAGTTCCCGGTGATGTCTTTGAGCAAGATGACGAAAGAGCGACCACGGAGTTTCGTTGCCGGATGTCGGAAGAGGTTCTCGCCATGCTCGATCGGGCTCGTCGGATATATTCTTTGGAGCACGATAAAGCGGTGACTACTGTCGAGGTTCTAGAGTGGGCACTGGCTTCTTACATTTCCAGTCAGCCCGTGGATGAAGAGTCGTTGGAGAAAGTGCGATTGGAGATGGATAAGGATCTTCAGGCGGAGAAGGCGCGGGAGATTCCGTTGGTGGCTCAGGCGCGAGAACTCGCAGCGGAGATGGGGTGCATTCCCATTTCTCGAGATTCCGATGTGGAGGAAGTCGCCCGCGCGGGCGAAGCGAATCAGCCCGACTTTGGCCTTGCGGGGAACGACATTCATGATAATCACGATTCTGCCTTGAGTGACTTGAACCCAAGTTATCAAGACTTCGCCCGTGCGGGGACGGAATCACCCGCTTATGGCGATGCTGCTGCGAGTGACTTTGAACGACAAAATCAAACTTCCGCCCGCGCGGGAACGTTCGGAAGCGATACTCAGAATTTGGAAGACGTTGCTCAAGGTGATTGCTGCGGATGCCTGGAGCAATCCCACAACTGCTGCCCACACATTCCAGAGGGGCTAGAACTTTCCGCCGCGCAAGCGAACTCCGAGTATCTGGAAGCCCTAAAAGATGCTCTCTCGCCCATTCAAAACAAGAGAGTCTGCTTCAATCCTCGTAACCGCTATACCACGAAGGCTCAGAAGAGAGAAGTTCTGAGGAGGGATGGCTGGTGCTGTGCCACTCCCGGCTGCCCTCACAAAATCTGGCTCCACCTCCACCATCTCATTCCCTACTCCAAGGGCGGTCCAACTGTGGCTCACAACGTGCTCGGAATCTGTGTCAGCTGCCATTGCAACGTCCACGACGGCTTACTCAAAATCTTCCTCAACGACCAGGGCAGACTTGTTTTCACCGACGCAGACGGCAACTGCCTCGCCGAGCAAGCCGACTTAATGTTGGCCGGGTGGCTCGATTTTCACGAGGGGTGGCACGGCGAGCGAGAGGACTCCTATCGGATGCGATGGGGTCGTGGGGACTGGTCTGTTTTTGAGAAATCGAGCTAGTGCTGCGTCAATCTTAAAAGGGCGGGTTGGGGTGCTCAGGCGCGATTCTAGGGGATTCCATTTGAGGGCTTTTACCGGGCGTAAATAACTGAAAATGGAATTCGCTAGAATCGATGACTGGGCGGCCCAACCCGTCTTTTTAGGGTTGACGCAGCACTAGGGACACGCCCTAGTCTTCCAGGTAATCTGCCAGATGCTTTCTGAGGTCTCGTCCGATGGTGGAGACTTCTCGGACCATAAGATCGAAATTGGTTGGAAGGAAACGGGAGATAGGAATGGCCGACTCCACCAAGAGCAGTGACTTTGAGTGACGCTCGGTGAGAGAGATGCGGGAGAGAACCAGTTCATTGCCGCTAAACTTTAGGGTTTGGCTCAGATCAAGGTTTTCCGGAGGCTTACCGATGATCGACTCGACGAAAATAGCTTGTGAGTCGCCGTAGAACTCTTCGTCGATATCAGAGGTGTAAATGACCGCCTCGCGGTCGTTGCGGTCGACGTTGAAGACATCTTCGTCATCTTCGTAGTCGACGAAAACATCGCCCTTCCCCTGATCAGAGACCCAGGCTATCCAGCTGTCGAGAAGCTCTCCGATGGGATGCTTGCCGGCGAAGGTTTCCTGCTCCTCGTCTTCGTCATCATCTTCTTCGACGTCGTCATCCGTGTCTTCGGCTGCGGCTTCTTCTTCAGAATCCTCTTCGTCGTGGGTGACTTCTTCTTCGGTTGTATCTTCTTCGGTGGTGGACATATCGCTCGCTTCGTCCGGATTCATCCGAGGCCTTCCGAACAAGTATTCTCTAATCTCGACTCACTACGACCGCAATCCGTGGCCTTTCTTCATCAGCCAGAGGTTGAACCCGAAGAGAACGACGAGAAAGATGACCAGGATGACGATCCCCACCGGAACCGGGATATCGCTGACGCCGAGAAAGCCGTATCGGAGGCCGTTGACCATGTAGAGAATCGGATTGGCTCGACTCACCGTGGGCCAGATGCCGGGCAGCAACTCTATGCTGTAAAACACTCCACCGAAGTAGGTCAGCGGAGTGAGGACGAATGTCGGCACGATGGCGATGTCGTCGAACTTTCGGGCCAGCATTCCGTTGGTGAACCCCGCCGTCGCGAAAGTGAGAGCGGTCAAGATAAAGAAGAGGATCACCAGAGCCAATGAGTGGAGCTGAAGCTTGGTGAAGAAGAGAGAGACGAGCAGCACCACCACTCCCACGATCAAACCCCGCGCCGCTCCCCCGACGACGTAGGCCGCCACGATCAGCCAATCAGGGACGGGGCTGACCAGCAACTCTTCCACCGAACGTTGAAACTTGGAGGAAAAGAACGAGGAAGCCACGTTGGAGAAAGAGTTCGTAATGACACTCATCATGACCAGTCCGGGCACGATGAATTCGATGTAGGTGAAATCTCCGAAATCTTGGATCCGGTCTCCCAGCAATTTCCCGAAGACCACGAAGTAGAGGCTCATGGTGACCGCTGGAGGCAAGAGGGTCTGGGTCCAGATTCGTAAGAAGCGAACAATTTCTTTGCGTACGATGGTGGCAAACGCTATCCACTGTTGATGACGGTTCACGCTCCGTTGCCTCCTTTCTTATTCTTGACAAGATCGATAAACAGTTCCTCGATGCGGTTGGATTTGTTTCGCATACTCTCCACCACCACTCCGGAGGTGTTCAGTTTTTCAAAAACAGCGTTCAGTGTCGTGCCTTTGTGGACTCTCACTTCCAGCCGGTTATTCTCCACCAGTTCGCAGGGCATCTCGCTTCCCAGGTCGGGAGTCCCCGAGGCCGGCTCGGTCAAGTCGAAGACAAAAACTTGGCTTTCGAGCTTACGGAGAAAGGTGTCGATCGGCTCGGATGTGAGGAGAGTCCCCTCGTCGATAATGGCGATGTTGCGGCACAACTGCTCGGCTTCTTCCAGGTAGTGGGTGGTGAGGATGATGGTGGTTCCGCTTTCGTTGAGTTCGATCAGAAAATCCCAGAGGGAACGTCGCAGCTCGATATCGAGACCGGCGGTCGGCTCGTCGAGGATCAGAAGTCTGGGCTCGTTGACCAGAGCTCGGGCCAACATCAACCGCCTCTTCATACCTCCGGAGAGGTTTCGACCGGGCTGGTCTCTCTTCTCCCACAGTGCCAGCGACTTGAGCAGTTTCTCTGCTCTTTCCGTGGCCACATGACGAGGGATGCCGTAGTACCCGGCCTGAAACGTGACCGTGTTGATCACCGACTCAAAGAAGTTGAAATTGAACTCCTGAGGGACCACTCCCAGGCTGGCCTTGACCTTGCCGACCTCCTTATCGAGATCGTATCCGTAGACCGACACCTGGCCCGAGGTCTTCTGCACCAGTCCGGTGAGAATTCCGATCAGAGTCGACTTGCCGGCACCGTTGGGCCCGAGGAGAGCAAAGAAGTCTCCGTTACCGACTTCCAGATTGACCCCTTTCAGGGCTTCCGGTCCGTTTGCATATTTTTTTCGAAGGTCTTTTATGACCAGAGCTTTTTCCATAGGGGCTGGGCCCGTTCCGGGTTAGAGCCCGGAATCCCTGGAGGGATCCTCGGGCCAGTGATGCTTGGGGTAGCGGCCGCGCAGATCTTTGCGGACCTGCTGATAGCTTCCGGCCCAGAAGGAGTCGAGGTCGGTGGTGATCTGGCAGGCCCGGCCGTTGGGGGCCAGCAGATGGCAGACGAGATCCAGGTCCCCGCCCAAGAGGCGTGGTTGCTTCCAGCCCATAAAATCTTGTAGTTTACTGGCAACGTAGGGGGCGCCGTCGGGTGGGTAGTGAACGGTGACCGGCTTTCTTCGCCCAGGAAGTTGCACGCTGGTGGGGAGTTCTTGTTCGAGAGTCTGCATGAGAGAATACGAGATTAAACCACGTATGTGGCTCAAGAGTTGCTGCTCGGAGTTCTTGTTCCATGATGCGACCGTGCCGAGGTAGGACAGAAGTAGTTCCTCGATATCCGGGACCTCGTCGTCGCTCCGGTGATGACGAAGGAGCGAGAGTCTTCTTTGAAGAGATTGAAACTCGCTGCCGAAATCCTCGGGTCGAAGATTGTCCCGTAAAATTTGGGCCGTTTCTCTGCCGGGGTTGGCGGCTTCCGTTTGGCGTTCCAGGACCAGGCTGCCCAGCTTGATCTCGCGGCGAACTCGAACGGCCTTCTGAGAATTCTCAAAGAAGTGCACGACCTGCTCTGAAATATCTTCGAACCTGTGTTCCCATACTTGCTCGGCTTCCACCGGCTGGTAAAGCGTGCAAAACGAATCCGGTCCAGCACCTCCTCGGGGCGCGGCGGACAGGAGCACCGCCAACACTCCTTTGGAAGGATACCTTGTCTTGACGGCCATGGCGGGTTGGTTGGGATTGGCGCAGACCGCCCGGTCGTCATTCAATTGGGCCACGGTATCGCCGAAGGTCTCCAGGAGGACCTCCGATAGTTGGCAAGCGTTGTCGGGTCGAACGGCTTGGAGTTTGCTTAGGACCTGTTGTTTGAGGCGTTGGTCCACCTCCACTTTGGGCGCCCAGTCCTCCAGTGCCCACGACTCCTGGCCGGCGGGCGGTCTTTCCAGGGCCTGGCACCACTTCACGATCTGGTCCACGGGATTTCCTCCGGCCCGGGCTTTCACCGCAAAGGCAGCCAACCGAGGCTCCAGCGGGAAGTCCAGAATCTGTCGACCCAACCCGGTCAAGGTGCCGGCTTGCAGCAACCCGGCCTGTTCGGCCCATCGCTTCGAATTTTCCAGTCTCTCTTGATTTGGAGGGTAGAGCCATTCGAGGTCGCTCCAACTTTCCAGAAGCTCCAAAGAGGCGAGAAAGAGACACACCGTTCGATATTCGGCTTCCTCCATCTGCGGTCTCGGGAAGAGCGGGCGATGCAGTTCTTGCTGTTTGGTAAAGAGTCGATGGCAGAAGCCCGGGCCCAGTCTTCCGGCCCGGCCGGCGCGCTGAGTGAGTGAAGCGACCGGGGCACCGACCGTTCGTAAGGTCACTCCCAGGTCGAGACGGTCTCGGCTCGGACGGCGCACGAGCCCGCTGTCCAAGACGACCTGGATGCCGGGAAGGGTGACCGACGACTCGGCCAAGTCTGTCGATAGGATTCTCCGGAAACCGGACTTGGCCGGCCGTTCGACCACCCGGCGGATCTCTTTTTCCGACAGAGTGGAGTGGAGAACGTCCACCGGACCTTCGATATGGTCCGCCAGAAGCTTCTCCTGAACCGCGCGTATATCGCCCAGACCGGGAAGAAAAATCAGCTGTTCTCCTCGCACTCGGGACCCCCATTCCGCTGAGCGCTCGGCCACCAGCGTGGCCAGCCTTTCCCGGCTTCCCAGAAGCTGGGGTTCGACCGCTTCGTGGCTCACCGAGACGGGATGGAGACGACCGTCGCTCTCTATCACCGGTGCCTCGGGCGGCAGCGATTCGCGGTCCAGAGTGGCCGACATAAGCAAGAGACGAGGTCCGTCGGTCAGCGAGCGAAGAAAAGCAAGCAAAAGCTCGGCCTCCCACTGTCGCTCGTGAAACTCATCGAAGATGACGATGTCGTCCGATTTGGGCGGATTCCCACAGAAGATTCGAAGAGCCGTGCCGTAGGTCAGATAGCCCACCGTTGTCTCTTGGCTATGCCAGGCTCTCTCAAATCGAATCTGGTAGCCCACCATCTGTCCCAGGACTTCTTGCAGAGCCAGGGCGGGAAGTCGCGCCGTCACTCGACGAGGCTCCAGAACATAGACGGTGGAGCAATCCGTCTGCTCTTTGAGGAAGGCCGGCACCAACAGAGTCTTGCCGCTTCCGGGGGGAGCGGTCAAGGCCACCAACCGATGTCGAGCTAGAGCTTGGAGAAGCTTCTCCAAACAGTCGCTGACGGGAAAGCCTTGCGGCCCGTACCGGTTTTCGATTCGGTGACTGACGGACAAATTGAAGAAAGAGCCTCTAACTCTTTTTCCGACGCTCTTTCCGCTGGGAGAAATCGGCAAGTGTCTCAGGATGGGATTCTCTCTTGTTGGCTACTCTGGCCAGCACGAAGAGAAAATCAGAAAGGCGGTTGAGGTAGACGATGGTCAGGGAGTTGATCTCAACCTGTTCATTCAGCAGTACCACGGTGCGTTCACATCGGCGGGCGACGGTGCGGGCCAAATGCAGAGTCGCTCCACCCGGACCTCCGCCGGGTAAGATGAATTCTTCCAAAGGCGGAAGCTCATCCATAAGGCCGTCCAGCATCTCTTCCAAGCGCTCCACATGTTCTTCGCTGACTCTCGGAACCTCGATCCCCTCCGGGGAAGCGAGGTCGGCGCCGACCGTAAACAACCGGTGCTGGACTTCCTGAATCAGCTCGATGCAGTTCGTGTCCTTGAGGTGAGCGGAGGCCAGCCCGAGGAGCGAGTTCAGTTCGTCGACCTCACCGTAAGCGGTCACTCTCAGTGAACCCTTGCTGACTCGTTGACCCCCGATCAGAGCGGTGTGGCCTTTGTCTCCGGTCTTAGTTACAACTTTTGATATTCTCATTTGCTATCCCAAAAATCCCGACTCAGTGCGAGCAAGTACTTCTTCATAATCTTTTCCTGTTCTTCCGCCGGTTGCTTAAATTTGACCCTCTGATTGAACAGACCTGACTTGCCGGTCTCGCAGGACTGCACCACCCCTTTGACGTGGAAACCTTCGAAACTGGAAAGCCCGGAGATATCGAGACCCCACTCGTCACCCACCTCGGCCGGACGGTTGATGGCCAGCAGGGCGCCGCCCAAGCCAAGGTTGAGCACCCTACCTTGAGCGTTTTCGTCGCCTCGCGCCAGGACGTCCAGCGTGCACTCGCAGCGAACGGATTTTCGATCTTCCACCAGGTCGCTCGACGCCGAACCACGCTCTCGGAAGAAATAGGAGATCCACGACTGCATCATGTAGTCGCCGGAGTCGAGGAACTTAGCTCCAGCCAGCATTTCCAACGTTTTAGAATTCTTGCGGCGCCACAGAATCTCGCAGTTGACGACACTCTTAGTCACGCCCGGCAAGGGGTGAGGAAAACGCAGTTGAACCTTCTCTCCAACCTTCAAGTTTCCGTTGAAGCTGATACGCACTCCGCCCATACTGTAGTTCATGACGTAGGCCACGGATTTGGTAGGCTCGGCGTCCTTGGTTTCCTGGAGGAGGTCGACTTTGTGACGGCTCTTGATCCGGATCGTACGACGTCGTTCGTCGAATTGCCAGTCGGCGTCGACTCCCCGTACCATGGATCTGAGCCCCTTGGTGATGTCTGAGGCAAATTTCTTGAGCATAGTAACGCGCTGCTTCCGCGGAAAAAGAGGGAAGCCTTCTCGGAAAACCCTCTCACGCCCTAGAAATTCGGTGTGGGAGTTCCGGTAAGATAAGCGCCGATAATAAGCACGCAGAGCATCAAGAGAGTCAGGTAGGTGAGGGCCGCTCCGGCGAATCTGAAGATGTTGCTTTTCTTCAGGGTGAAAGTCACCAGACCCGCGACTAGAAGGCACCGAGCCGTGACCACCACCGGGCCCAACCAAATAGACCATTTCGGTGCGCCGGTCATGGGTAGAATCAGAAGAAGAGCAAAGAACACCGGATGCCACTCGGCGCAATTTTCGTAGGCTGTGACGATCCTCTTCATGACGTGAGCCGGGTCGTCCGGGACACCCGTCGACCTTTTGTACTTCCATCGACAGGCCGAAATGGAAATTCCCAAGGCGGTCTGGAGTAAGGCGAGGATCGCGACACAAAGAATGGCGATGTTCATAGAAGAGGGGCTACTGTCTCTGCTCGGGTTTTCCCCCTCCCATGACGCTGCGGCAGGCAGGCTCGGACGCTTCCCGTGGCCAACGGTCCGAACGGTGAGAGGCATCCTGTCATGATAGGTCGTTCGGTAGGGACTCGTTTCGACGACCGTTTTCGGCTCTTGAGTGTATTGGGTCAGGGGGCGATGGGTCACGTTTATGAAGTGGCCGACGAGAAACTTCAGGGAGTGAGATGGGCTCTCAAGGAGTTGGACCTGGGCGTGGTCTTGGAGAAAGAGAAAGACGAGGCTATCGCTCTTTTTAAGCAGGAGGTCGACATCTTGAGCAACCTGAGTCATCCCGGCTGCCCCAGAGTCATCCACGAGTTCACCACCGACAAGGGAGCGCCGGCTTTCGTGATGACGAGAGTGGAGGGGGTTCCCCTCGACATTCTGTTGGAAGAGATCGACCGACCTCTTTCGCTCCACGAAACGATTCCGATCTTGCTCCAGGTCTGCCATATTCTGGAGCATCTTCACAAGCAAAGCCCTCCCGTCATTTTCCGTGACTTGAAACCCTCCAACCTCATGCTCACCGATACCGGTGCGGTGGTGATGATCGATTTCGGGATCGCCCGGCGTTATGACCCTAAGAAGAAGAAAGACACCCAGGAATTGGGCACCCCTGGTTTCTGTTCACCGGAACAGTACGGACGAGGCCAGACGACTCAACGCAGCGACATCTACGCTCTTGCTACCACCGCTTACTTTCTGTTGACAAGGGCCGATGTGCAGGCTTTCGCCTTCAAGTTTCCTCCGCTCACCGACCATCTCGACAAAGAGGAGGTCAAAGAGTTGTCGGAGCTTTTGGAGGCCATGCTGCAGCTCAAACCACAGGACCGCCCGGCTTCCATCGATCACGTTCGAAAGAAACTCTTCAGGCTTTTTAAGGATCTCAAGCCCAAACGAGATCGAGCAACCAATATTCTGCGCCCCGCGTTGCGGGCGCTGACGGAGCTGCCGGTAGAGCCCACGAAACAGCTGAAAGTCTTCGATGGCCCGTTTTTCCGACGATGGTTCCGCACATTCTTCTAACCGATGCCTTTCGCCTGAAGGGGCAGGAAACGTTTGTTCGACAGGCATTCGGTGCTCACCGAGATAACATGAGAGGATGACGACTACCATTTCCGCCGATCCGTTTATAGAAGGTCTGAACCCGCCCCAAGCCCAGGCGGTGACCACCACCGAAGGTCCGTTGCTCTTATTGGCCGGCGCCGGTTCGGGAAAGACTCGAGTCCTCACCCGGCGGGTGGCCTATCTTCTTGCCAGCGGTAAGGCCAAGCGCCACGAGATGCTCATCGTGACTTTCACCAACAAGGCCGCTCGGGAAATGGCCGAGCGTATCGAAGGCCTTTGCGGACCCGGTCGCTTTTCCGATCTGGGAACCTTCCACTCGGTCTGCGCTCGCTGGCTGAGGCGCTACGGTCACAGTATCGGTTTGGACTCGTCCTTCACCATCTACGACAGTTCGGAACAGCAGATCATCATGAAAGAGGTGATGCTGGACATGGGTCTCGACGTGAAGCGGTTTAAGCCGAGAGGTTTTCTTTCCGTCGTCTCCGGGTGGAAGAATAAGCTGATCACTCCCGAGCGTGCTATCGACACCGCGCGCTATACGGTCGAGAAGGATCAGGCCGACGCCTACCGTCGATACCAGATGCGTCTGGAGCAAAATAAGGCGCTGGATTTTGACGATATTCTGGGCAAAGCCGTGCAAATGCTCCGGGAAGACAAGGAACTGAGGGAGAGATTTCAGAGTCGACTCAAGTACCTCTCGGTCGATGAGTATCAAGACGTGAACCCGGTTCAGTATGAACTGATTCGCCTGCTAGCTCCCCCTCACAACAATGTCTGCGCGGTAGGGGACGACGACCAGAGTATTTACGCCTTCCGGGGCGCCGACATCAGCATTCTTCTCCGTTTCGAGCAAGACTTTCCAAACGCTCGTCTGATCCGCTTGGAGCAAAACTACCGCTCAACCGAGTATATCTTGGAAGCCGCCAACAAGGTGGTGGCACACAATGAGGGGCGTAAGAAGAAAACTCTCTGGACGGCCAAAAAAGGGGGGCATAGACTGGAGTTTCATCGCTCCGGCGACGGGCGAGAAGAGGCCCGCTACATCACTTCCAAGATTCAGGAGTTGCGATCCGATCCGTCTCAGCCTCGTGGGCTTTCACAGTTCGTCCTCCTGTACCGCACCAACGCCCAATCTCGACTTTTGGAAGAGGCGATGATCCAGTCCGGACTGCCCTACCAGATCGTGGGGGGGTTGCGCTTCTTCGAACGTAAAGAGATCAAGGATATCCTCTCTTACTTTCGGGTGCTTCAGAATCCATCCGACACCGTGTCACTGAGACGTATCATCAACGCTCCCACTCGAGGCATCGGGGCCAAAAGTGTGGAGCGGTTGATGGAGCTGGCCTACCAATCTCAGATGCCTCTCTTTTACGCTCTGGAGCGAGCCCAGGATGCCGGACTGCGTGGAAAAGCCGCCAAAGGTGCCGAGGACATGTTCGGATGGATGCACGACCTGGCTCAGACCATGGCCGGACCGGACCCTCTGAACATCAGCGATTTGCTGGACCGAGTTTTGGAACTCTCCGGTTACAAGGCCGAACTGGTGAAGGAGAACACGGTCGAGGCTTTGGCCCGACTGGACAACTTGGAGGAGTTGGCCAACGTGACCGCCGAGTTTGACCGCTCACGAGAGTCGGGTGAATTCTCCGTTTCTCAGCTGGAGGAGGGGGATTCCGCTCTAGAGAGCTTTTTAGTGGAAGTCTCTCTATTGTCCGATCAGGACCGGTCCGAGGAAGCTCAGGAGCAGGTCACACTCATGACCTTGCACTCGGCCAAGGGGCTGGAGTTTCCGATCGTCTTCCTGGCCGGAATGGAGGAGGAGACCTTTCCCCACATCCGCTCCAAGGACGACCCCGACCAGATGGAGGAGGAGCGTCGTCTCTGCTATGTCGGACTGACCCGCGCGATGGAGAGACTGTTTCTTTGTGCTGCTTCGACCCGCACCGTCCACGGCAACACGATGGTCAAGAAAGTGTCCCGATTCATAGAAGAGATCCCGGAGGAACTCTTCAAAACGGCACCCCAACTGGAAGTCATGCCGGCCGGTGGATTCTCGGATCGGCGGAGCCCCGGTGTTTGGGATGACGACGGTCCCGCCATCGGATCGTCGGCTTGGAAAGGATGGGGACGGACGGCTCCTGGGAGAACCAGTGTCGGAGTCGGGGGAAGCAAGTCCGGCGGCGGACCCAGTTTGGCTGTGGGTGATACGGTCGAGCACAAAGTCTTTGGAAAGGGCAAGGTGACCGATTCCGGCAAGGCCGGGGATATCATCACCGTCGACTTTTTGAACGGGTCGATTCGAAAGCTCAAGAGCAGTTTCCTCAAGAAAGTAGAGAGTTCGGGGAAGACCGAGAAAGCCTCGGAGGGGGCTGCGAAACTTAAGGCAGGCGATCGGGTTCGTCACTCCAGATGGGGAGCCGGTACGGTCAAAGACGTGGTCGGCGAAACGGTGACGGTTGTCTTTCCGGGAATTGTGGTATCTCTTCCCCAGGGAGATCCCTCGCTCACGAAGTAGAGGGGTCTTCGAAAGTTGAAAACGTTCCATGGAGGCGCGATGAAGCAGTTTAAACTTATTGTCGGACTAGTTTTGGTGATGGCCGGCCTGGTGGCGGCGGAAACGATCAAGTCCCACAAAATGGTCGGACCGCAATGTCCGGGCAAAGTGGTGGCAGCTTTTGTGACCGATCAAAGAACCAACAGTTGGGAGTTGCAAGTCCAGCTCACCTACGATCCCGCTGTTCCGAAATCGAAGGTTTATAAGCAGTCCAGTTTTAAAAAGGGCACCAAGGTGAGAGTCCTGGTCCCGAACTCAAAAGACAAGTTCGCACTGGGCGACGATGTGACCGTTCGCTGGATTGTCTGGGAGAAAGTCAAGGAGAACGCGGGCGGTATCGCCTGGGAGTTTCTCAGTAAGCCTTGACCACACCACCCAGGTGGAGCAGGTCGGGTATCGATCTGTCACTGGGATACAAACGCACGAAAACATCGAAAGGCCCGGGTCGCTCCCGGGTCTTGTAGTATAGCTTGACTTCGATCGAGGCACCGGGCGCGATGAAGTCGGAAGCGACCTCGAGTTCGACATCGTCGGATCTTCCGATATCGGGGTCGCGTAAGAAGGTGACTCTCTCTGCGGTGAGGTTTCGGAGCTGGAAAGTATGGGCCAGTTTCTGCTGCTTCGCCACCAGTCCGAAGTCGTGGGTGAGGATTTGGGAGGGGCTAGGTTCGGAGACCGGGACCCTGCCTTCGCCGCAACAGGATTGGATGTTCTCCGGGGTATCGTTGAGGCAGCCCGAGAGAGCCAGGGCGGCTATCGCCAGAGAGAGTCTTTTCACCGTCGTTTCTGGCGTAAGAATTCGTCGTCCTCGTACCATTGAAGGATGGTACCGGTAGGGTCGGTCAATTCGTCCAAAACGCTGTCCTCGTCCAGTGTTCTTAAGAAATCCTCCACCAGGTCCACGTTGTCCTGAGCGAACACCGAACCGTCGATCTCCTCGTCCGGATACAGCACGACCCCCACCACCACGCCGTTTTCAAGGAAAACTTCCTCAGGCGGTGTGACGACCTCGGGGTCGACTGTTTGAGCGTTCACCGTGGCCCCTACCGAGGTCACCGAACTCACTTGCGTCGGCGGAGTACCGAAGGCGACGTTAGGATTGAGCTGATTGCTGGCAAACTGACCGGCGTTCAAGCTCAGAGGGTTGGTCGGGGTGCCGATTTGCCCGCCCGCTCCCAGACCAATGGCACTCGCCGACAGAGTGCCTGCACTCTGGAGAATCTCCCCCGCTGCGATGATGACAAGATTGTTTGCAGCCGTGATATTGCCGTTTAAAAAGATATCCTGGGCTGCGGTTTGAGGCGAGATATCCAGGGTGGTTCCGGCGACAAGCGCAAGGTCGGTCGCGGTGAGATCGGTGGAAACGGTGAGATCGCCATCATCCACCCGGACTCGCAGCTCATCCTGAGCTCCCACGGCCGGGGCCACGGCTGCATCGAGCACCAACTCCAGATCGTTGCCGACGTCGCGGACATAGACACTCTGACCGGAGTTAAACGACAATGTCTGGGCATCGATTTGCAAATCGTCGTTGATATCGCCGATATTGCCGCCGGTTTTCAGCACCAGAGCGTTTGAATTGAGTTGACCGGAGGCTCCTTGCACGATGTTCCCATCCAACTGAAGCAGAAGACGATCGGTGCTGCTGACACTGGCATCCACAGTGAGGTCGCCCTGAATTTTCTCGAGTTCCAGAGTGCCGGCTTGGTTTCCGGCCACCGTCACACCACCCACGGTGAACGTACTTACCAGAGTCGCATCCTGATTGCCGTTGTCACGGATAAAGTAGGAGCGGGTGGGATCGTTACCGAGAACCAGTCCCGTCATTTCAAGATCGAGCGGGTTGGCCGTGGAGCCGACATCCTGGCCGATCTCTAGCCCAATGATCCCCCCGTTCATCCGGTCGTTGCCGTTGAGTTGCGCGGCCTTAACGATGATACCGTCGGTGGCTGTGACGTCGGCGTTCAGGGTGACGGCGGCGGGGGATACCAAGGCTACCCCGGCGGAAGAATCGATCGACTGCTGCACGTTGATCCCGTCGCCGGCTTGGACCGTGAGGTTGCCGATCGAAGCCAGGGGGCCCGCTGTTGTCGTGGCGGTATCGATGGGGTCGGTCAAGACGTTTGGATCGACCCCCTGGATGTTGATAGCGCCTGCCGATACCGGCTGGATGTCCAAGAAAACGTTGGCGGTGGTGTCGGAGAGGAAGAGGTCTTGAGTCTGGACACGAAACGGGTCGCTACTGGTGCCGATATCTCCCGATGAGTTGAGGACCAACGACCCTCCACCGATCATGATCAAACTTGGACCACCCGTGTTGGCGGGATCCTCGTTGAATATTCGTCCGCCGTTGGTGGTGGAGAGGATGAGATCCGTACCGAGAAACTGGGAGCCTGCGAAAACGCCGAGATCCTCGGAAGTACTGACTCTGATTTTAGTGGCACTAAATCCCGGCTCTATCTGCAGGACGTCGGGATCGGTTCCGTTCGGATTGACCTCGAGGGCCGCGCTGGAAGCGCTCTGGTCGGTGATTTTCACCCGTCCACCGTCCATCACGATATCCACCTGATCGTATTGAAAACCCCCCACATTCACCGGGGTCGAGGCCCCGTTTGCCTGAATCTCCAGGGTATCGGTGTTGACCTCGATGAAGCCCGTCGTCTCGCCGAAGTCGAAAGAGCCTACTCCCACGTCACTCTGCAACGAGACTCTGCCACCGATGGCCAGGATTTCCGAAGGGCCGGGGGTCACTCCGTCCACTCCGTTCTGGTCGATGAGTTCGCCAACCGCCGTCATCGTGACATGGGCTCCGTTAGCGGTCACAATCTCGGTGCCCACGTCCTCCACCGAGCCGTCTCCCGAACCGAATCCGATCTTACCCTGGGAGACGATCGTGACATCTCCACCGGCGTCGACGGCCGCTACTCCGGGGGTGAGCAACGTCCCCAGACCGCCAGGCCTGGTGAGGTCGATCCCCAGCGCGTTTGAGGCGGCTATGTCGGTAATCGAGACCGTGCCCGCCGCCCGAGCGGTCAGTCGTGTGGGAACGGAGGTGTAGGGAGCGGCGGGATTGTCACCGTCCGAGGAGGTGTCGATATTGGCGGAGATGCTTTCATCGCTACTGGTCAAGATGATGCGAGTGGAATGCAGGGCGTTGTTTCCGGTTGGACCGTTGAGGAATCCGTTGGCGTTGATAGTGATAGAGGAGGGCTGCGGAACGACGGCTCCCGAATCTCTGACCGTGGTATCGATATCGGTGGTCTGAAGGTTGATGTTATTACCTTGAATTTGGATCGCCGTACCGGTGATGGTGGAATTCAGAATGGACACGTCGTTGGCAAACGAACTGTCGGAGATGGTGACGGCGGCTTTGTAGTCGTCTCGAAATCCGGCCACCGGTTCGGACTCGGAGAGGAGCGATGAGTTGGTGATCTCGATCGGTCCTCCGTTGATGGTGAGGCCGCCCAGAGAGAACGGCTGGGCGAAGCGAATGGTAGCCATGTCGAAATCGACCAGGCTTCCGTTCAGAGATATCTCACCACCGTCGGTGAAGTTGGTAGGGTCCTGACGGGTATCTATCGAGAAACCTGTTCCGACCAGATCGTTTTCGGAGTTGACGTTGGCCCCCTGGTCGGCGGTGATCTGGGCTGAGCCGAGGTCGATAGAGCCGGCGTTGATGGTGAAAGAGCCGTCGATGTCGATGAGGGCTGAACCTAAATCCACGGCTCCTGCCGAGGGCGCATTGAGTTCGAAGTTGCCCCCCAGGAGAAACTGGTCCACACCCAGGTCGATATCGTCGCCGGCCAGATTCGCGGTGTCGAAACGCAGAGTACCGACGCCGGTGGACTGCACGCCGGTATCGCTGCCGCCTTCGGCCGCCGAGGTCGCGGTCACATCGGAAAGAATTCCGGCGCTAGATTCCACGATGGCGTCCATGTTTAAGTCCAGAGTCATTTCCAGCGTCAGGTCGGTCACGAAGGAGCCGCCGCCGGTGTACAGTTCGTCCACGATGCGGGTCGCGTTGAAGGTGGGGTCCAGAAGATATCTTCCGGGATTGAGAGCGCCGGAGGCGTCGACCAATCCGGCCATTCCCACGACCCCGGCACTCGTTTCGACAAAGCCGCCGTCGGCCGCGGGAGAGGCCGCCGCCAGGCGAGCACCGGTCTCCACCATGGTGGTCCCCGAGGTCATGTCGGAGAGCACGACAACCTCGCCGCCATCCCCCTGCCCGGTGCCGGAGGCGGTGGTGAGCGATTCCCCCGTCAAGAGAGTGAAGTCGGTCGATTCTATGAGCACGGAGCCGCCGTCGGACCCCGTTTCCAACCCGCCGGCCGAAACGGTGCCGGCTTGAATCACCATGCCGGAGGAGTTCAAGAGTCGGACGGACCCGTCTGCCTCACGCACCAGCCGGTCTGCTCTTTCGTATCTCGGAACACCCAGAGTCTGAGCGATGGTGTCGGACATCACCCCGGGAGCGAGCAGAACGGTGCCGGCCGAAATTCCCGTCTGCTCCAGAGCGAAATGGACCAGATCGCGTCCATCCAAATTGAGCGTGGCTCGTTCTCCGGCAGCCAGGGTAATATTGCCCGCTTTAGCTACGATCGTCCCCTCGTTGATCACCGCCGGACCCGTCAAGACGGCGTAGCCTCCGTCGGTGACTCGAATCGACCCTTGATTGACGACGGCCCCCAACTCCTGGCTGCCGTCGGCGAAGAAATTGTAGTTGCCGGAGAGAAAGTCTTCATCGGTCAGCTGGAGCGACGAAGCGACCAGCCCTCCGACGTTGACTACCGAGTTCGGCCCGAAAAGAATACCGTTAGGGTTGATAAGGAAGACGTTGCCGTTGGCTTCCAGCCGACCGAGAATAGAGGAGGGGTCTCCTCCGGTGACCCGGTTGAGGATGACCGACAGATCGCTAGGTTGCAGGAAGAGCACCGATTCGTTGCCGCCGATGGAAAAGCTCTGCCAATCCACGATAGCGCGGTCGGTGAGTTGCCGGATTTGAGCCTCGCTCCCACCGGAAATCTGCACCTGGCCGTGGCGCACCGTCGGACCGCTGGGGTTTCCCAGGACCGTGGCTGTCATCCCCAAGCCGATAAATGCCGTGGCCAAGCCCTGCTTGCCGCCAAACTTCTTAAAGAAACGCTTCCATTTTTTCATGCAACATCCCCTGGACAGTGGTGGCGGGCCGTTTCCCTCGACGGTGCGACAAGGTAAAGCTTGCCCCCGACGGGCCTTTCCACTCCCGGGCAGGACCTTCCCCCGTGCCCCTCCGAATGGCAGAGACCATGAAAACTGTAGCCATGCTTCTGGCCGGGGGCGAAGGAAGTCGCCTGACGGTGCTCTCCGAGCAACGCGCCAAGCCCGCCGTGCCTTTCGCCGGAAAATTTCGGATCATCGATTTTACTATCTCCAACTGTGTTCATTCAGGTATCGGCACGGTTGGTGTGCTCACCCAGTATCGTCCTCACAGCTTGAACGAGCATATCGGTATCGGTAAGCCGTGGGGTCTCGACCGGTCTCGAGGAGGAGTGCGTCTGCTGCCGCCCTACCACGGCCGCGGGCATCAGAGATGGTTTGCCGGGACCGCCGACGCCATCTACCAGAACCTCGGATTTATCAACGATCATAGGGCCGACGCCGTCCTGATCCTTTCCGGAGACCACATCTACAAGATGGACTACCGGGAGATGCTCCGAGCTCACGTGGAGAAAGGGGCCGACCTCACCGTGGCGGTGATGGAGGTTCCCATCGAAGAAGCGTTTCGATTCGGGATCATGAAGGTGGATGAAGACGGGCGGATCGTGGAGTTTGCCGAGAAGCCTAAAGATCCGAGCAAGGGAAATTTGGCCTCGCTCGGGATCTATATCTTCTCGGCTAACGCTCTTGACGCCGTGCTTCACCGGGAGAACGAAAACCATACGGACTTAGATTTCGGTAAACACGTGATTCCGTCCATGTTGGCCGACGGAAGTCGGGTGATGTCCTATCGCTTCAGCGGTTACTGGGTGGATGTGGGCACGGTGGATTCCTACCTCAACACAAACCTTGAACTGATCGGCGGACGGGCCGCTCTGGACCTGTACGATGAGAAGTGGCCGATCCTCACTCAGTCGGAGGAACGACCCGCGGTGAAGATCGGACCCCAGGGCAAAGTGACGGAAGCTCTCGTCTCCAACGGCTGTGTCGTCAAGGGTCTGGTGAGAAACTCCGTTCTCTCGCCTGGAGTCTACGTCTCCCCGGGAGCGGTGATCGAGAATTCGGTGGTGATGAACGACGTCTGGGTCGGTCCCGGTGTCCACATCAACAATATGGTTATCGATAAGCGAGTGAGGGTGGGCCCGGGAGCTGTTCTCGGTACCGGGGACCCGAAAGTCGCCAACGAAAAGATGCCTGACAAGCTCAGTGCCGGCATCAGCGTCATCGGAAAAGGGGCCATCATTCCCCCGAGCTGCAAAGTTGGACTCAATGTTTTGATTGAGTCCGACGTGGAGGAGAGCGATTTCCCGGACGACCTGGTAGTGGCCGACGGACAGACTGTGGAGCGTGCAAAATGAGTTCAGCTTTTGCTTTAATTATGGCCGG
>Ga0208701_100308_pt1 | contig 18292 bp, 12 predicted proteins | sample DeeseametaMP1482_FD_184188 | JGI IMG/M metagenome (GOLD analysis project Ga0208701, IMG submission 184188) | Marine microbial communities from the Deep Pacific Ocean - MP1482 (SPAdes) | ecosystem: Environmental > Aquatic > Marine > Oceanic | place: South of Fiji, South Pacific Ocean | collected... | reverse complement strand
AGACAAGCTTGTGGCCGACACTCAGGATTTCGTGACCGAACAGCTGGCCGAGCAACTCTCCGGCAAGAAGGCTCACGCAGCTTCAGATATTCAGAATGTGCTCAAACAGCTGTCCGATAAATTGCAGCTACCGATGTCCTGGGACCATCTTCGAGCGGGCAAGACCGACGAGGTGGTGAAGGAGTGCGGACGGCAAGTCGAAGAGAAGCTGTCGAAGGCTTTTGAGGAGTTCGATAAGTCGCCGGTAAATCTCAATAGCACATATCGCCAGGCTCTCTTGGAAACCTGCGACCAGGAGTGGTCCAACCACCTGGATATGATGCATCGCCTCAAGCAAGGGGTTCAATGGGTGACCAGCGTCGGCGAGAAGCCCGAGGATGCCTACAAAAGACTAGGTTTCGAGCAATTTGAAACGACCCTCGACGCCATTCGCGATCGTTCCGTCGTCGAGAACGTACCTCAGATTCTTATCGGTGCCTCGATCCTGAAAACGGAAAGAGAAGCCCTGGCCCACCAGAAACGAGCTAGTTAGAATTTACACTGAGAAAAGAAGTTTTACCCGCGGGGATCTTGTTTCGGGCCTCGAATAGTATAAGGGATGCTGAAAAAACTATTTGGCGGCCTTCTCGGGGGCCGAAACCAATCTTCTCAGGAAGAACTCACTTTCGAACAGCGCCGCAAGGCGGCTCGACGCCCCTGCCATTTCGAAGTCGAATGCCGGATCGGCCGCAGTGACTTCACGGCCGAAGTGGTGGATATGAGTGCGGGTGGTATCCGGATCCACGTTCACGAGCCGGTCAAGCTCAAGCCTAAGAGCATTTTGCACCTCACCTATCTCGACAGCAAAGACGTCGTGCAAACGGTGGAGTGTCTGACCCGCTGGACCCGAGAGCGCGACGCCGACGGCTCGATGTTCGCCGGTGTTGAGTTCAAGGACCCAAAAGGCTTAGGACGCTCGTGGGTCAAGTCGAAGATGCAAGAGATAGGATTTCGACCCTACAATGTTAGGGAGCAGCGCCACGATTACCGGGTCAATTGTCGCCTGAAAGCGCAAGTCAACCTGGGCGGCACGTTAGTTCCTTGTCAAGTCAAGAACGTTGGCCTGGGCGGCCTCTTTATCGAACTCTCCAAGCCCATTCGGGCGGGGGCGGAAGTCGAAGTGAAGCTCATGGAGAGTTCCGAGTTTCCCGCTCATTCGTTCGGCGCCACCGTGCGACATCAACAGCATCCCGAGCCGGCCTCACCCTGGGGATACGGTCTGGCCTTCAAATCGATCTCCCTGGACCAGGCCAACACGATCCGCGACTACATGCAAAAGCGGCAGAAAGAAGAGTGGGAAGAGCTTCGAAAAGGAGCCATGGACTACTCCGATTATGCCGAGCTGGCTGCCCTGGAAAACAGCACCGAGGAAGAAGAGGACGTGGAGATCCCGTCACTCGATTCCATTATGGACGAAACCGAGGAGACGGAAGACTGATCTCACCCCTCGACTTTCTCGTCCTTACAGTAGCGGCCTAGCCACTCGAAAAAGACCCGGTGCCAGACGATCCCGTTCTGCGGTCCCAAGACCCAGTGCCCTTCGTCGGGGAAGTAGAGGAATCGCGAGGGGATGTCCTTCACCTGAGCTACGGTGAAGGCTTCCATGCCCTGGTTGATCGGGACCCTGAAGTCCTTTTCACCGTGAATGACCAGTAGCGGTGTGTCCCAGTTGCCGGCGAACTTGTGAGGGCTGAATTTGTCGTAGAGAGCCTGAGTGGCCCGGTCTTTCCAGTAGGGACCGCCGAACTCCCAGTTTGCGAAAAAGAGCTCCTCGGTGGTGCCGTACATAGAATCCAGATTGAACACTCCACAATGCGCGATCATGGTCGCGAAACGGTCCTGGTGGTTGCCCATAAGCCAGTAGACGGTGTAGCCTCCGAAGCTCGCGCCGATAGCGGCAGCCTTGTTTCTGTCGACGTACGACTCGGCCAGCAAGGCGTCGGTCGAGCTGAGGATGTCTTGCATCGCCTGACCGCCCCAGTCGCCCGAGATGTCGTCGTTCCACTTGCGGCCGAAGCCGGGTAGACCACGGCGGTTCGGCGCCACGATGATGTAGCCGTTGGCGGCCATTAGATGGAAGTTCCAGCGATAGGAGAAAAACTGTCCGATCTGACCCTGCGGGCCGCCCTGGCAATAGGTCAGGAGCGGGTACTTCTTGGTCGGGTCGAAATCGGGTGGATAGATCACCCAGTTGTGTATCTTCTTGCCGTCGGTGGAATCGACCCAGCGCTCTTCGACCTTAGGCAGCTTTAGCCCGGCAAAGATTTTGTCGTTCACGTGAGTGAGCGTACGGGTCTGAGCGTCGCTCAGATTGAGGACCGCTAGCTCGTCCGGTTTTTGCATATTGCAGAAGGAGACAATCGCTTGCTTTCCGTTCGGCAGAACCGACTGGAGAGACCAGTTGTAGCGACCTTTGGTCAGCTGCTTCAGGCCGCCGCCGTTTCGGTTGACTTGAAAGATCTGATTGGTCCCACGATACTCCGAGACGAAGGCTAGAGCGCTTCCGTCGGGGAGCCAGGTCGCTCCGTGGGCCGTCTGGTCCAGGCCCTTGGTGGCGTCCACGGCGGTTTTTGCCGCCAGGTCGTACACCATCACCCGATTCCGGTCCGCTTCGAAAGAAGCGCGTTCCATGGAATGATAGGCCAGATACTTCCCGTCCGGCGAGTAGACCGGGTCGTTGTCGTATCCGAGGTTGCTCTGGGTAATGTTGAGGTGGGTCTTGGGAGTGGAAAGGTTCACCAAATATACATCGGAGTTGGTGGACTCGGCCCATTTCTCCACGTCTTTCATGGTAAAGGCGAGCTGCTGTCCGTCGGGAGCCCAGGCGTACTGCTCCGACCCACCAAACGGAGGCACGGGGCAATCCACTTTCATGCCCTCCATCAGGTCGGTAGCCTGACCGGCTTTACCGTTGGCTCCAAGGCGGGCGACGTGAAGATGGCTGTACTTGTAGTCGTGCCAACTGTTCCAGTGCCGATACATCAGTTTGTCGATGATACGGGCGTCGGCCTTGGGAAGGTCTACGTAGATCTCCTTGACTTCCTTGTCCAGCTTGATGTCTTGAGTGAAGGCGATGTGGGTGCCTTTCGGTGAGACTTTCAGGTTGCCGATCCCGTCTTTGATGGCCGTGATTTTCAAAACCGAGCCGTCCTGCGGGTTGACCGCCCAAGCCTGAGGGGAATGGCCTTCTCCCTTCTCTTGCATGCCGATGATGAAGATGCGCTCCCCGAAGGGGCCGTCGGCAAACTGCACGTCGCCGATGGAGGCCCAACGCTCCAGGAGCATCCGGGAACTGCCGGTAGTAATATCCAGGACATAGAGGTCGCTGGTGCCGCTATTCTCTTTGAGTTCGTAGTTGCGGACCGTGTAGACGGCGGTCCTGCCGTTGGCCGAGACGTCCACTCCGCCCACCCGTCCCAGCTTCCAAAGGAGCTCGGGAGTCATGAGGTTCGGCGGGGCTTCCGTTTGGGCGCTTCCCAGGGCGGTCAATACGAAGAGAAAGAGAAGAACGATCACTTTTTTCATGCCCGGCGCTTCTCGAAACCCCACTGATCACCTTGGAGCCCAACCTTAGTATAGGAGCTGTAAGGATACCCCGGTTCAATGCAGGTTGGTGTCATGGCATTCACGCCGAGAACCTAGACTTGAAGTCGAGGGGGTTCAGAGTTCTCACCGCGAGACCGGGACCCAATTCCCAATTGCGAGGACTTGTCATGGAAAGATTGAGCTTCAGGTTGAAGCAGTATTTCAGAAAGTATCAGAGTTATCTCCGAAATAATCCGGGGAAGCTGAGGATCGCGTATGCCGTGGTAGGCGGCTCTTTAACGCTGATTTTCTTGTGCATCGTAGCACTCTTCGGAGCAGTCACCGCCGGACTCCCGGACGTCACCAAGCTCCAGGAGTACGATCCGGCCCAAACTACCAAGATCTATGCCCGCGACGGCACCCTGGTGGCCACTCTCTTCGACCAAAACCGGACCCCGGTGACCATTGATGAAATCTCCGAGCCGATGAAGCAGGCGATCGTGGCCATTGAAGATCGCCGTTTCTACGACCACGACGGAGTCGACTATCGCGGCATCGTGCGAGCTGCTCTCGGCAACACCGTCAGCGGCGAAGTCGAGCAGGGGGCTTCCACGCTCACCATGCAGCTTGCAAGACGGCTCTTCCTGGACGACGAGCGCTCCTACACCCGGAAGCTCCGCGAGGCTGTCCTGGCCAACCGCATCGACAGCACTCTCACCAAGGACAAGATCCTGGAACTCTACCTCAACGAAGTCTACTTCGGCTCCGGCGCCTACGGCATCGACGCGGCCGCCAGCGTCTACTTCAAAGTCAACCCTTCTGATCTGAACCTCTGGCAGTCCGCGCTTCTGGCCGGTCTCGTCCAAGCCCCGTCAGCCTATTCGCCCATTGACGACAAGAAAGCCGCCATGGAAAGAATGGATGAGGTTCTGCAGGCCCTGGTCGCAGACGGCACCATCAGCGAGCAGGAAAGAGAAGCGGCCAAGAAGTCGGCCGCCGAATACAAATTTCGAAATAACTCCCTCAAGCTTTCCGACGGAATGCTGAAGTATCCTTACTTCACGACCTACGCGGTCAAACAGCTTTCGGAAGAGTTTCCGGAGAACTACATCAGACGCGGTGGTCTGCAGGTCTACACGACCTTGGATATCGACCTCCAGCAAGCCGCCGAGGCCGCGCTCACGGCCGAAGTAGAAGGCCCCGGCCGACAAATGGGAGCGGACGCGGGCGCCGTGGTGGTCTTGGACAACCAGACGGGACAGCTCCTCGCTATGGTGGGTGGAACTCAATGGGACACCGAAAACCAGTTCAATCGCGCCTGGCAGGCCCGCCGTCAGCCCGGCTCCTCGTTCAAGATGTTTGTCTACGCGGCCGCCTTGGAGGCGGGTTTCACGCCCGAGCACGAGTTTGCCGACACCGAAGCCGTTTTCAACTACGACACCAATCCCTGGAAACCGGCAAACTCCGATGGAAAGTTTATGGGCCCTATCCCGCTTCGAACCGGCCTGCAATTCTCTCGAAACCTGGTGGCCGCCAAGGTGATGGCTCACGTGGGACCCAATCGAGTCATCACTCTGGCTCACAAGATGGGAATCAAAGCAGAACTGCCCGAAGTTGTCTCATTAGCCCTTGGAGCCGGTGAGATCTCTCCTCTAGAGATGGCCCGCGCCTTCTCCGTCCTTCCTAACGGAGGGGTCCTGAAGAAGAACAACGTTTTCCTCAAGATCACAGATGCCGAAGGCAAGACCCTGAAAGACTTCACTGAAGAAGAGGCGGGAAGCCGAGTCTTGAGCAGCACCACGGCGACTCAGATGTGCGAGATGCTGCGACGAGTCGTGACCGGCGGAACCGGAACGGCCGCCAACATCTCCGGCACCTATATCGCCGGTAAGACCGGTACCACCGACCGCTTCATCGATGCCTGGTTTGTCGGCTTCAGTCCTTACCATACCATCAGCGTGTGGGTCGGGCGAGACGACAACAAGCCGATGGGCAGAGTTTACGGCGGTACCCTGCCGGCCAACGTTTTCCGCAAAGTCGCATCGCACGCGTTGCAAGGCAAGAACCTCGGTGCTCCGCTACCCGGAGTGTCCTTCAGCGAGCCGACCAACGTGGAACTCTGTTGGGATAGCACCTATCCGGCGTTACCCGGATGCTCCAAGACTTATCAGGAGACGTTCGCGGCGGGAACGATTCCCAGTCGCGAGTGTCCGATGCATCGCCAGATGAAGAAAACTGTGGTCGTTACCAAGACGGAAGACGGGACTTTGACCAACCTCACCGACGACGGTTTGACGGTGGATACCGGTCTGACCGTTGACCGCCCGGAGGAAGAATCCGAAGAGGTCGACGAGGCGATGGACCCTCGCCGGGATCCCCTGGTCGTCACCTCCGCCGGAGCCTTCATCCCTTACCAGGAGAAGGAGCCGGAAGGAAAAGTGAAAGTCGTCGAAATCAAACTGGAAAACAAGTATCCCAAGACCGACCCTCTGAGCGAGGATGAGATCTCCACCGATGAAGAGTTCGTGACCGACGGCGAGGGCCGGATGATTCGAGTGACCGAAGAAACCGCCCCCGACACCGGCGAGGATATCGTACGGATGGAAGTGGAGTCGGTGGAGGCGCCGGACTATCCGCAGGCCGATTACCCCAAGGCTGACTCCGGCAACGCTGAGGAGTCAACCCAGAAAACTCAATCGACCGAAGTGATCTACACAAACCAGGACTTGGAGATTCCAGCCGACCCGGTCGACGACTAGTCGGTTAAGCTAGAGAAACATCGCGCCACTGACCCGGACCGGGTCAGTGGCCTTCTTGTTGGGCCCAGGCCGCCTTGGCTTGCTGGAGTCGGGTGCTGAAGACGGGATTGTCCGGCAACAGTTCGACCGCCCTTTCCAGACAATCGGTGGCCTTCTCAAAATCTGCTTTCAACAACCGATGCATCCCCAGCAGTCCCCAGGCCTGGCCGTGAGAGGGATGATACTCGACCACTCGCCGAAACGCCCGTTCGGACGCTTCTCGATCGCCCAGCGCGAAAAGTGAGCAGCCCAGTCTGTGCCACAGGTCGGGAGACTCGGGCGCCTGTTCGAGGGCTTGTTCCAGCACGCTGCAGGCCAGGTCAGGCCGTCCCGCCTCTTCCAGAATCAGGCTCTTGGAGTACAAGGTGAAAGGGTCGGCCGCTTCTTCGTGCTCCATCTCCTCCAGCGCACTGGCCACATCCCCGCCGAGCAAGCATTCCAAAGCCTTCCCCAGAGGATCCTCCAGGCCCGCGGCCTGGTAAGCGGTGTCTTCCACCATCGTCCTCTGGACGCGATGGGCCCAGTAGTAGCGGCTCAATTCGATCAGCTCTTCACCTTCCGGGACCGTATCTCGATACTCTCCGACTCCGAAGATATGTTCTTGGCCGCGGAACACGCAGACTTCGGGAAGTTTGGTGTCGTTTCGCCGATAGTGTCCGAAGACGCGACACGAGTAGGGGCGGTGCTCGTAGACCGTGCAACCGTCTCTGTAGTAGGGGCAGAGTGGTATCTCGCCGTCTCTTTTCAGGAACAGTCGAAACTCATCGATCTTTTCGGAGCCCTGGTGTTTCTCGAGATAGTCGAGTTCCAGTGCGGTCACGTTGTGCTGATTCAGGCCGTCGGAGGTGCAGCAAACGTAACAGTCGCCGCAGGCGTTGCCCTCGAAGGTAGGCAACTCCCCGTCCAGACGTGCATAAAGGTCGGCCAGTTGGCGAAAATACTTGGATCGTTTCATTGATTGACTAGCCCCCCCGCTGCCAAAACACCCTCTCGGGAATTTGACATCTGCCTGAAAGGGCCTTTCGTGTAGGTCGACTCCGCTCGTGTTTCGAAGCGCGAGGGAGTGAACACGGAGCAATTGGCGGCAGGCATAAATCAAGGTCAACGACGGGCCGTGGCTCGAGCGCTGACCCTGGTGGAGTCCTCCCAGCCCGATCATCAGCGACGGAGCCTGGAGTTGTTCGAGGCGCTCGGTCCCGCACGGAGAGCCTATCGCCTCGGCGTCACCGGACCACCGGGGGCGGGCAAAAGCACCATTATCGAGCAGATTGTGCTGAACTGGGTGGAGCAAGGTTGCAAGGTGGCCGTCCTGGCCATCGACCCCACCAGCCAACGCACCGGCGGCAGTCTCTTAGGAGACAAAACCCGCATGGGTGAAATCGCCCGCCATCCGGATGTTTTCATCCGACCTTCGCCCACCGGCGATCACCTTGGGGGCTTGGGCAAGAGAACTCCCCTGATGTGTGCTCTCCTGGAGCGAGCCGGCTTCGATCGGATCGTGGTAGAAACCGTGGGAGTGGGGCAGTCCGAGGTCTCGGCCAGCCACCTGGTGGACTGTCTCCTCCTGGTTGCCCTCCCCGGCGCCGGAGACGAAGTGCAGGGCCTCAAGCGGGGTCTGATGGAAGAAGTCGACCTGGTAGCCGTGAACAAGGCCGACCTGGGTGGAGCCAAAGCCAGTGTCGCCGTCTTGCGCTCTGCTCTGCGAGTGTTTCGCCGGGAGGTCTCGGTTCTGGCCGTCTCCGCTCAAACGGGAGAGGGGATGGAGGCGCTTTATCAAGCTCTAGAAGAAGCTTCGAGCGCTTCGGGCTCTCTTTCCGAGTTCTATTTCTTACAGCAGTTTTTGGTGGAGGCGCTCACTCGAGAGTTCGTAGGTCAAAGCTCCGGATGGTCGGAGTTACGGGAGAAAGTGCAGTCGGGCGAGATGGACCTCTTGCAGGCGCTGCCCAGGCTGGAGAAGTTGGTGAGCGAGTTTCGAGTGGGGCTCTAGAACAAAATTTGAAGGAAACAAAAAAGCCCGGTCGTACGACCGGGCTTTTTTGTTTCCGAGTGAGGGAAGTTTAGAACTTCACGACACCGGAGTAGTCCGTGCTGTCTTGCAGAATGTCGACTGGTATCTGGCGAGCCCGAATACCGGTGTCCACGATGGTGGGAGTTCCACCCGCAAGGCCGGCACCGACGAACTGCAGCGCCTGGCCGACGATCTGCGCGGTCGGGCCGAACTCAGGAGAGAGGAAGGCACCGTGACCGGCGTTGGGGATTTCGTAGAATCCCGGGCCGGCGTAGGGCGAACTCACTTGAGGGGCCAGAATAGCTCTGATCGCGTCCACCTGGCTGAAGGCAGGGGTGGCAACACCGTTGGCGTGCTGATTCGCCATATCGTACTGCGCTACGGGAGGCACGACGGCGTCGGTCACGTTGCCTTGCTGTAGAATCTGAGCACCGACACCACCGCGGAGGTTTCCGCTGATGGCCTGGTCGGCGTAGTTCACAGGGTCGGCGTCGTCTACCACGGCTTGGGCGATGAGGAAGAAACGAGCAAAGTCGGAGCTTCCTTCGACGACACCGTTGGCAGCCAGACCATCCTTCACCAGTCCGGAGAAGGTTTGCGACTGGAGCAGCAGGTTGGTGATTCGAGCACCACCCACGTTCAGGGCGGAAGCTGTCAGGTCGTCTTCAGTAGCGTGGAAAAGGTCGCCGACGATACTGCCGAGCGAGAGGCTCATATAGCCGGGGTCCACTCCACCTTCGTCGGTACCGGGGGCCAGCTCGGGAGCTGCACCGGGAGTCACACCGGGAGTGCCACCGTTAGGAGCGTCGATGTTGGATTGGCCGGAGATGATGGCCTGGTTCAGAGCGTACAGGTTCACTACCGACTGGCGGATGTTGTCGCGGCTGTTACGCAGGTTGGGGATGTTGATGAAGCCGTCGCCGTCGGAGGCGCCGGGGGCTTTCAGGTCGCCGTGCAGTTCAAGGTCGATGGCGATGAGTGCCAGCCCTTGAGAGTTCACGGCGTCGGCCAGAGCGACTGCCTGTAGCTTGTTGCCGGTAATACCGTGTTGGAAAATCACGGCGGGTACCGGAGCGTTGAGGGCCGCGGCGGGAGGTAGAGGGCTGGCTCCGAGGGTCGGCTGTCTGAAGACGTCGGGGATGGCCACGCTGTTGGGTAGGAAGAGGACGAAAGGAACAGTCTGGGTTCCTACCTGGACGGGCGGGTTGGCCCAGAAGCCTTCCTCTCTATCGGTGCGGTAGATCGGAGCCGTTACGGTTCCGAAGTGGATACGGCCGATGTTGGAGTTAGGAACTCCGGCGGGAAGCCCCAGGGTCGGGTCGGCGAACAGCTGCTCAATGGTCGGAATGCTGGCGAAACTCAGGTTCTCACCACCGGTGTGTCCTGCCGCCACGGGAGCGAATTCCGCGGCCGGGATGCCCGGGAAGGCGGGGTTGGCGTTAGCCGCGGGAAGGTTCGCTGTTTCCACGGTGGTCTGAATAGCGGGCAGCGCTTGGAACAGACTCTGAGTGGTGAAGGCGAAGGCGAAGGGGATGTTCGCGCGGTTGGTGTTCAACAGCCGCTCGGCACCCTGCCAAATCGGCTGATAAGCTTGGCGAATAGGCTCTAGTCGAGCGGCCGTGGCGTTATTCAGAGCGGGGTTGGTGGAGTTTCCGTTGCCATCCACCAGCGGTGAGGTGCCTTTCAAGATGTTGATGGCAGAGCTGGAAAGGATCGGGCTGTTGGAATCGGCACTGATGATCCCGGCGGTGGTCACCACAAGATACTGGGTGGAGGGGTCCAGAGCCAATATCGGAGTGGCTACCACGGTGGAGCCGGTGATGGTAGCAGGGGGGGTGCTCAGACTCTCCGCGGCGTCCACCTGAATGCGATTAGCGATAACCTGATAGGTCATCTGGACTTGCTGCCCGGTGCTGGCGTTGAAGACGGGAAGGGTGTCATTCGTGACCGAGCTGGCGACGACTTCGCCATCGAACGGAATGAGAATGTTTCCGGAGGTAGAGAATCCGTCCAGGCTGTTGGCAGCATCGACGGGCTCGCCTGTGCCGGGGAACATCAGGTTACCTGTTACCGGGTCCCTCAAGAGGTCGTTGGGCAACGGGATCACGCTATTGGCGAGGTCCAGAAGAGGAAAAGTGAACCCGGGAAATGGTACCGGATTATTTGAGGGTACTGGCGCGGTGTCGAGGGTATCTACTGTGCTACAGCCGATCACCAGGAGCCCCACCAGACTTAAAGTCATTAAATGTAAGGCGCGTTTAAGCATAAATTCTCCCTAATTAGAAGCCGGGCTGACGGCAAAACCTGATCCCCCGGTGGATGGATTCGCGCGCTTTATTGATGTAGTACGAATCTTCCTGCTTCCCGAGCCCTCTGAACCCAAGCTATTTTTTTCAAGATTGGGAAACGTCCCGACCAGGGGGCTGCGAGAGGGGCAGGCTCCCCTCTTTTCTCGTGGAAGCGGGGCTCATGAAAAAGTACCTTTCGATCCTCCTGTCCTCTCTTGTTTTGGGTAGTGCCTCTATCTCACTCGCCGATGAAGGAATGTGGCTCTACAACGATCCGCCGGCGGAAAAGCTGCGCCAAAAGTACAACTTCGAGCTTAGCGAAGAGTGGATGAGGCATCTGCGTCTCTCCTCGGTTCGATTTAACAACGGCGGTTCGGGCTCTTTCGTCTCTTCTCAGGGCCTGGTCCTCACGAACCATCACGTGGGAGCCGACGCCATCCAGAAGCTGTCGACCGCCGACCGGGATCTTATCAAAACGGGGTTCCTCGCGGTTTCCCGCGATCAAGAGTTGAAGACGAAAGACCTGGAGCTGAACGTACTCTTCGAGATCGAGGATGTCACCGAGCAGATTAAAAGCGCAGTCAAGCCCGGCATGTCGGCTGATGAAGCGGAGGCGGCGAAGCGAGCGGTGACCTCCAAGATCGAAAAGGACTCACTGGAGGCCACCGGGTTGAGGAGCGATGTGGTGACTCTCTTTCGAGGCGGAGCCTACCACCTTTACCGCTACAAGAAGTATACCGATATCCGGCTGGTCTTCGCCCCCGAGATCGGAATAGCGTTTTACGGTGGAGATACCGACAACTTCGAGTATCCGCGATACTGCCTGGATATGGCGCTCTTTCGCGTCTACGAAGACGGAAAACCGGTGCAGCCGAAAGAGTTTCTCAAAGTGAGCGATCAGCCTCTGAAGGAAGGAGACCTGACCTTCGTGAGCGGCCATCCGGGACGGACGGAGAGGCTCAACACTTCCGAGCATCTGGAGTTTCTGAGAGACGTCCGCTATCCGATGGCTCTGCGCACGGTCCGCCGGGTGGAAGTCTTGCTACGAACTTTCGGGGAGCGAAGCCCGGAGTCGAAGCGACGCGCTCAAGACGACCTTTTCGGCTACCAAAACGCCCGCAAGGCGTATCTTGGAGGTTTAGAGGGGTTGCAGAATCCGTCTTTGCTGGAGTCCAAACGAAAGAAAGAGTCGACCGTGAAGGCGTCTCTGAACAAGTCGGCCGATCTCCGCGATAAGTATGGCGATCCCTACTCCGATATCGAAGCTGCCATGGAGATCTATCGAGAGATCTATTCGGACCACTACCTGATTGGTGGAGGCCGGGCCTTCAACACCAGGCTCTTCAGTTTTGCCCAGACGATCTATCGGTACCGGACGGAAATGAAGAAGCCCAACGAAGAGCGACTCAGAGAGTTTAACGACAGCAACCTCGAGTCGCTGAAGCAACAACTGTTCTCCGAAGCTCCACTCTACGACGATTTGGAGCAGGCGAAGCTTGCCGACTCTCTCTCCTACCTTATGGAAGTGAGAGGCGCCGAAGACCCGCTCGTGGTGAAGGTGATGGACGGTAAATCTCCCGCTGTCAGGGCCTCCGAGTTGATCCGGGGGACTCGCCTGGACGAGGTCGACTTTCGCAAGCAGGCCCTTGAAGGCGGAGTCGATGACCCCCTGTTGGAGTTGGCGGCAGTGGTAGATGCCGACTCGCGCCGGCTGGAAGAGCGCTATGACGAAGAAGTGAAAGTCCCGCTGGAAGACGCTTACGGTCGATTGGCCCAATTGGAGTATGAGTTGGGAACGACAGCGGGCTATCCGGATGCGACCTTCACTTTGCGGCTGGCCTACGGCCCCGTCAAGCGCTACACGCTGGACGGTGAGGAGGTCGCGGCTTTCACCACCATCGGGGGACTCTATGAGAAAGGGGCCAGGTTTGAACAAGCCGATCCCTACAAAGTGCCGGCGAGTTGGATGAAAGCGAAATCGAAACTGGACCTTCAGACCCCGTTCAATTTTGTCAGCACTCCCGATATTACCGGAGGCAACTCTGGTTCGCCCGTCGTCGACCGCGACGGCGAGTTGGTGGGTCTCATCTTCGACGGTAACATCCAGTCGCTGGTCTTGGACTTCCAGTACGAAGACGTCGTTTCTCGAGCTGTGTCGGTGGACGTGAGAGCTATCCGGGAAGCTCTAGGTAAGGTCTACGACGCTTCGTTTCTGGTGGAGGAGATGGGCCGCTGAATTCCCTCATTGGTTCACTTCGAGCGGGCTCACGGACGGTGGTGTGCCAGCCGGCAGACACAGGATTCCTTCTGGATTTGGCGCGCCACGGGTTTCGTCTGATGCTGGTTCATTCCGACGACCAGTTCATTCAGGACTTCCGAAAGACCCTGAGAGGAGAGGGCCTCTCGAGTCAGTTGATGGGGGCCTCCCGAGCAAAAGCCGGTGAGATCCCGAGTCTGGCGAAGGAATTCTACGAATTGATCCTTCTTTGTCCGGAGTCGGAGCTGACGTTAGACGACCTCCGTTTTGCTCTCGGACCGGGCGGCACGCTCGTCTCCTCGAGAAGCATCCCGGAAGCCAACCTGGAAGACTTTGTGCCTGTTAGTCTACCGGAGGGTTTTCAGGGGTTTCGGCTTCGGTAAGATCGCTCGACTCGGATTTGGCTTGCTCCTCGTGTTGATGGTTAATCTCCGCTGGCTGAGGAAGGTGAGTGTGAGGGCGCTGGACTTCCGTCGGCACTTCGCCGTTTGCTTCTTTCTGAGCTCGGTCCAGGATGTGACCCGTAAAGAGCTCGTCCGAATTGGGGAGCGTCACGGCGAGATTGGCTGCTTCCAGCTCTTTCTCGTGTTGACCGAGTTCGTGGTAGGCGGTGGCCAACTCTCGATGAAGGTTTCCGTTTTCGGGCAGAGCCGCTGTTGCAGCCCTGTAGGTCTCGAGCTCCTTCTCGTGTTCGCCCCGCATGTGGTAGCTCACACCGAGCTCCTCCCAAACCGCGTAGTACGGAGGGTAGGCTTCGAGTGCCGCCTGGAGTTTGGGGATTCCCTGTTCGTAGTCGCCGGCGTGGCAGAGGGCGGAAGCCTCTTTGTAGAGAGCTTCCGCCTTCTTGAACCGTTGCCACTCGTCAAAAGTCTTTCCCCCGTAGAACAGGCCGAGAGGAAGTAGGATCGCCAGCAGAAGAAACTCGAACTGTTGGAGTTTCTTCTTTTTGGGGTCCGTGTAGACGAGCTTGAAAGCCATGTTATTTTGCCTTACTGAGCGCTTGCTCCAGATCCGCTTTAATGTCGTCGATGTGTTCGATACCCACGCACAGGCGAATCATGTCGGGAGTGACTTTGGCGAGCTTCAGCTCTTCGTCACTCAGTTGTCGGTGGGTGGTTGAAGCGGGGTGAGCAGCCAGCGACTTCGCGTCCCCGATGTTGACCAGTCGTTTAAAGAGCTCCAGGTTGTCGTAGAATTTGCGTCCGGCCTCAAAGCCGCCTTTGATACCGAAGGTCAGGAGTGCGGAGGGCAGTCCGCCACAGTATTTTTGAGCCAGGTCGTAGTATTCCGAGCTTTTCAGCCCGCCGTAGTGAACCCACTCGACCTGAGAATGTTCTTCCAGATACTGCGCCACCGCTAGAGCGTTTTGGCAATGGCGCTCCATCCGAAGCGGGAGAGTCTCGATGCCCTGGAGCAGCAGAAAAGCGTTGAGAGGGCTCAGAGCCGAGCCGGTATTCCTCAGAGGCACGGTGCGTGCCCGGCCGATAAAGGCGGCCGGTCCGAGAGCTTCGGTATAGACGACGCCGTGATAGGCCGGCTCCGGTTTGTTGAGAACGGGAAATCTTTGAGCGTGCTCGGCCCACGGGAATTTGCCGGAGTCGACGATCAGGCCGCCCAGGGAGTTGCCGTGGCCGCCCATATATTTGGTGAGGGAATGCACCACGATGTCGCATCCGTAGTCGATGGGACGAATGATGGCGGGAGTGGCCACCGTGTTGTCCACCACCACCGGCACTCCGTGGCTTTTGGCCATGTCGGCGATGGCTTCGAGATCGGCGATGTTGCCCGCCGGATTGCCGATCGATTCGCAGTAGACGAGAGACGTCTTGTCGTCGATCAGCTTGGCCAGGTTCTCGGGTGAGTCATCCTCGGCGAATCGGACTTCAATGCCGAGTGCGGGAAGCATGTGAGCGAAGAGGGTGTAGGTCCCACCGTAGAGGAGAGGGACTGTGACCACGTTGTTTCCCTTTTCCGCGATGGTCAGCACCGCGTAGTTCACCGCCGCGCTTCCCGCCGAAAGCGCCAGACCGGCGATACCGCCTTCCAACTCCGCGACTCGCTTCTCCAGCACGTCGTTGGTGGGGTTCATAATCCGGGTGTAGATGTTGCCCGGAACAGCCAGGTTGAAAAGGTCGGCTCCATGCTGGGCGTCGTCAAATTCGTAGGCGACGGTCTGGTAGATCGGGACAGCGACGGACTTGGTGGTGGGGTCTGTTTCGTAGCCGGCGTGAACGGCGAGAGTTTCCTTTTTCATGGGCCTGTACTCCGAGAATTATACCCAAATACCTTTCCTCTCGGACGCATCGAAAAAATCTCTTCCCACAGTAGCACTAGAGGTCTAGGGGGTTGTTCGGATCGACGCCCTGCAAGAAAGGACGACACCGATCCAGGTGGGTGAGTTGGTAGACCAGCCCCAGCCAGTTGTTGAATACGGCCTTGCCGGAGTCTCCCCAAGTATTGTGAAGCTGCGACTCGAATTCGTCCTCCGGAAAGTCTTCCTGGGCCAGGGATTGTCCCGCTTTCTGCAAGCGGCGGGCTGTTCTCTCTAGTTCGCGACCAAGCCGCTCGCACTTTTCGTTGAAGTAGTTTTGAGGGAAAGGCGGATAGGTCGGGCGCTCCCCGTCGGCAAAGCGAAAGACTTCCCGTTTGTACTCTTTCAGCAAGCTGTTGATGTCGTACTCCGGATGACCTTGAGAAAAGATGAAACGAAAACCGTCGGGGCTAGTGGCCAGATGGACGTCCTCCTCACAACTGACGACGAGGACCTTCAAGCCGGCGTTTTCCAGGTCTTCCAGGTCGAGAGTGTTCCAACGGGAGTGGGGAATGTCGAACATGGTGTTCACATCGCGGAGCAGTGGGTGGGTGACCGAACGATCGCGGTGGTAATGCCGGTAGACTCCCCAACGCTTTCGATCCAGGCCCCGGCGTCGAACCCCATAGAGCATCTCCACCAGCGCGTGGCTGGCAAGGCAGGAGCACATCACCGATGTGACCGTCTCTTTAGCCCAGTCGACCACCTCTTTGAGTGGCTCCCAGAACGGTTCGGAGGTGAGGTCGGGCTGGGTCACGTTGGCCCCGGTCACGATCAGGGCGTCCAGTCCGCTATTCTGTAGGCTGCTGAAGTCGTTGTAGTACTCGTCGATGTAGCTCTGAGTCTCGCTGCCCCGCTCCAAGCCCGGCAAAGTGAAAGGATGAACGAAAAACTGGACGATCTGGTTGCAGGCTCCGATGAGGCCGAGATACTGTCGTTCGGTGACCTGGAAGGCGGCATCGGGCATCATGTTGAGAAAGCCGATATGAAGTTCGCGGATGTCTTGAGTCTGAGCCTGATTCAGCATCAGCACTTGATGGCCGCGCTCTTTTAAGGCTTCGAACGTGGGCAATGGAAAATGGGAGACGAGTGGCATGCCGAAACGTTTGGCTGCGAAGGGCTTTGTTCCTGGAGAAGAGGACTGATACGTTCCTTAGCAAAGCCGCATGCCGTGATCGATCTGCCTGCTCCCGACAGCATCACCGATGTTTGGTATCACGCCAACTGCGCCGACGGCTTTGGTGCGGCATGGTCTGCCTGGAAGGTGCTGGGAGACGAGGCTACCTACCGGCCCGTCCGTCACGGAGACCCTAGTCCTGAAGTCACTTCTTCCACTCGCCTTGCGATTGTGGATTTCGCCTATCCCCGGGAGAAGCTTCTCGAGCTTCTGGAGCAAGTGGAAACTCTCATCGTCCTGGACCACCATCGTTCGGCCGCCAAAGACTTGGAAGGCCTGAACTTCGCCCGCTTCGACCTGAATAAATCGGGCGCGCGAATGGCCTGGGAATATTGGCATCCTGAGGAAGACCTGCCCGAGCTGCTGGCTTACGTGGAAGACCGCGACCTTTGGCGCTGGGAGCTACCGCAAAGCCGGGAAGTGGCTCTGGCCATCACCCAGACCATCTTCTCTTTCGAATCCTGGGAAACGTTCGACCTCCAGCGACTCAAGACAGAGGGAAGCGTCTTGCTGGGTTATCAGCAAAGCATCATCGCCAGAGCGCTCACTAAGCGTTACACGACGGAGTTGGCCGGCTATGAGATCCCGGTGGTGAACTCGCTGGTCTTTCAATCCGAGATCGGAGACGAGCTGTGCAAGCTCTATCCCGATGCGCCATTCGCCGCCGTCTGGTGTCAAAAGACAGAAAGTCTGCAGGCCTGGTCTCTGCGCTCTATCGGGGAGTTTGATGTGAGTGTAGTGGCGGCTCAGTTTGGTGGGGGCGGGCATCGGAACGCGGCGGGGTTTGCTCGGGAGGGCTAGGGCGTTCGGGGTCGGATTTAATCGAGTGGGTTGTTAAGGCGCAGCTCCTTGAATCTTTGAAAGTCAGTATCGTTGGTTACTAGCGTCGCTCGGTGCTCCAGCGCAAATGCGGCTATGAGAGCGTCGGTTGCCATATTTCCAGTAAGATCATAGGACTCCATCAAGCTACGAAAATGCGCATAGGTGGCTTCCGTAGGGGCTTCTTCAGTCTCTCTCCAAGGTCGTTCTCAATGTCAACTGTGGTTCGCATACTGTCATGCTATTTTCTGCCAGAGATGGTGTCAATGTGCGTTGAGTCTTGGCCTGCTTCCAAAACTCGACGGGCTCCGATTGCAAGAGTGAACTCCGTTGCGCCGGAGCGCGTCCGAGAAGATATCTTCCATGTCGAAGGGTGCCCGATGTCAATTCTCGTTCGTTTGGATAAAAAAAAAGCGCCCCGGGTGGGGCGCTTTTTCGTTGACTCGTTTTACGGAGTCGGGATGCTCAAGAACGTCGCCGCCTGGAAAGCTCCGGCAGCCCCGTTGACATTGACCGCTACACCCGTCGTCTTATCGATGACGAACAATCCGGAACCAAACACAAGTCCGAAGAGGTTGGTGTCGTAGGGGTTGACTACCAAGCTGTCTATGGCGAGAGCCGGGTCCGTGGTGGAGATGGCAGTTGCTAACCCTGTAGCAGGGTCTATGCTCGAAAGTCCATCCATATCCGCGTCTCCACCGGTGAAGATGAAGGGCGTCTCGGAAAAGGGGAACCAGGCAATACCTTCACCGGTGCCGGCGAGGCCGGTTCCGGTGCCTACTTGATCGGGTACTCCGGTGGCTCGGTCAAGAGTGTACAAGCCGGAGGCCGGGCCAATTCCCGCATAGTATCCGTAGAGTTGGCCGGTAGCCGGGTCGACGGTGAGGTCAGTAGGTCCAGCCGGCAGTCCTCCTAGGATTAGCGTCTCGCTGACGACTGCACCAGCCGATGTCAGTTCTACGATATTGAAAGTGTCGTCGTCAATTCGCTGCATCACGCTTACTAGGTTGCCGTTGGGCAGTGCGTCTATTCCGAAGATGGCGTCGTAGTCGAGCAGGTTGGTCACTACG
>Ga0208701_100306_pt1 | contig 18465 bp, 15 predicted proteins | sample DeeseametaMP1482_FD_184188 | JGI IMG/M metagenome (GOLD analysis project Ga0208701, IMG submission 184188) | Marine microbial communities from the Deep Pacific Ocean - MP1482 (SPAdes) | ecosystem: Environmental > Aquatic > Marine > Oceanic | place: South of Fiji, South Pacific Ocean | collected... | reverse complement strand
ACCTGCACGGTCAGGGTGGTGGCCGGCCCGTCGTTCCAGGCCAGCACCGCCACCCGGCCGTCGGGCCGCTGGAGCACCCGGGCGTCCACGACCTCGCCGCCGCGCGTCGGCAGCAGCCGGGAGCCGGGCTGCACCGCCCGCGCCGCCACCGCAGCGTCCGCCGCAGCAAGGACATCCGCCACCCTGGCCAGGTCCGCCGGGTCCGCCTTGTCCGCCGCCCATCATCTGCTGCATCATGTTCATCATCATCTTCATCATTTTCATCATGGGGTTGCCGCGTCCAGGTCCGCCCGGTCCTTGAGGTCCGCCGAAGCCGCCACGTCCGCCACCGAACCCTTGAGGTCCGCCGAATCCGCCGGCTTGTTGAGGTCCACCCATGTTAATGTTGAGATTCATAATTGTATCACTCCTTGGTTTCTGTCTGTTGTGTCCTCAGTATACGGGCGATGGGGATGCCACGGAGGGCTGAGTTGTTACAAGGATGTGAATTTTGTTAACAGGGTTTTCGGTTTGATTGACATTTTGTTACCAAAGGGACAGGTTTCGGCCGGTCGGTACCAGATGCCGAACTACTGTCCGGAGAAACTGATGCTGTCGGACTGGTCGGTGCCCTCTTCCATGTGACCGTAGGCTTTGGCGAATCGTTGGGTAGCCCGTTTCATGGCGACGGCGGAGTCGAAGATGGCATCCCAACCCCGAGAAAGGTCCGCCATGCGGTAACTTTCTTCCACATCGCGGATGCGGTCGATGGCGGCAAACTGCTTTTCAATCTCATCCAGCAGGCGGTTGGCCAGCTCCCGGCCGTCCTCAAACTCCTGGTTGTCCTCGCCTTCTCCAAGGTCCATATTGGCAGCGTCTTCATACGACTTCTGCATCTCCACCAGAACAGCGTCTAACTCATCCACCGCTCTCACCACGTAAGGTAGAGATTCTTTCCCGCTCATAACGGCGTCGTACGCCTGGTTGAGCCGTCCGTAGATGGGAGCCAGGACGGCCGTCTTGCTGCGGTCGTATTCGGTGGCTTTGGGATCGGGGTAGAGGGTGATCAGGCCGCAGGCCCCGCAAAATTCTCCGCATTGATCGCCGCAGCGGGGGCAGAGACGTATATCGCCGCTCAACGACCGCTCGATCTCCGCATTGCAGTCCAACACGGCTTGGCGCTCGACTTCAAAGATCTCGATCGCTTCTTTGTAGCCGTCGATATCCTTATCGGCTGCAAGTTCGGGCAACCTGTCCAGAACTTCCGCGATTCTCCAATAGCCCTGAGCCATTCGCTCGATGGGACGCCTGGCCGCATCCACCAGATCAGGGTTTTGGCGCAGATCGGCTTCGGTCTCCTTGGCCCCGCCTTTGAGGCGGCCGGACATGGACATACACGGATTGTTGAGGTCGCGAGTTTGAGTGTCGCCGTCGAGCCAGAGTTTGCAGAATTCGAGAAGTCCACGGACCGTGTTGACGTCGGGAGGCGGCGGCTCGCCGTCTCCGTAGTTGCTCTGCAAGGCTGCTAACAACGGGTTTTCCATGGACTCGGTTCTCCTAAAGATAGTGGGGAGAAAATCTTTCCCGTGAAGTTTGAAGGATCCTGTTAGGCGAGTCGTCCCTTGCGCTCTTCACGGGGTCGCACTCTCACGGGGCCGCTATTTTCCGGTTTAACCCCTTTGGTGTCACCGAAGAAATCGGCTAGTTTGGCGACATCCGCCTCCAGGTCTCCCGAAGGGATGAGCTTCGGTCCCATACTCACACATTTCGCCGCTCCGTCGACCAGGACGGGATAGATCGGAATTTCGGCACCTAGAGCGATGTAGTAGAAACCGCTTTTCCAATACTCGACGTATCGTCTGGTGCCCTCCGGCAAGACGCCCATAGCGATTTCGTCCTGCTCTTGGATGGCGGCGATCATGTTGTCGACCAACTTATTGGACTTTCGACGGTTCACCGGAATCCCGCCAAGGCTCCTGAGAAGGAGCGCCAACGGCCCTTTGAAGATGTTGTCTTTGACCAGATAACGTAGCGGCAACTGCCAGTGATGGATGAGAGCCAGGGTCAGAAAATAGTCGAGATTCGAGGTGTGGGGGGCTCCCAAAAGCATCACCTTTCTTTCGGGGGGGCGGTCTCCCACAAAGTTCCAACCCAGAATCTTAGTGCACAGCACGTGAGATGCGGCGCAGAGTACGTTAATGAGCATGTTTCAATCTCCCCAAACCTGAGTCTCCGGACCGAAACCGGAAAGGTGTTTCGGACCAGATCCTAATCGAGTGCGGATTGTAGCATAAGCCCGCCCTTTAAAGAAGGGGTCGAGATTTCGAGGAGTTCCATCCTAGTAGGCAGAAAGCACCCCTACATCCAGCTGAGGAGACGTATTTAGATGATTTTTGAGAACGACGCCCAGAAGTCCACTTATGAGATGATCCTGCCGTGGATGCAGGAGATGTTCGGTGAGTTCGTCGGCAAACGAATGGAGATTCCCGAATTTGGCGTCAGAGTTGGCTCGGCCTTTGCTCAGACCGCGATCTATCCGATGGGCGACGACGATTCCGTCATCTCTACTCGCGCTTACGTGGTGACCGGAGTAGACCTCACCCCGGATCTGATGCACTTCTTGCTTCGGGAGAACGACCGGATGACGTTTGGTGCATTCGGCATCGACCAGGATGGAGACATCTTTTTCGAGCACACCATTGTGGGCTCGACCTGCGACAAGCCCGAGTTGAAGACTTCGGTTTCCTCGGTTGTTCTTATCGCCGATGAGTACGACGACCTGATCGTAGAGAAGTGGGGCGGCGAGAGAGCTATCGACCGTCTGCGAGAAGACGATGAGGCCACCGAAGAAGCGGAAGCCGAAGAGGCCGGCGCTACTTCGTAAGTTCCGGAGCCTGGGCTCCCAGGAGTCCGGGCTTAAGCTTCGGGCTTCTTGGAGCCGTTGAACACCTTTTTCCACCACGGTTTTTGAGCTTCTTCTTGAAGCTCTTCTACTTGTTTTTCCAGTTCCATGGCGCGGAAGGTCGAGTCGATGACCTGGCTTCGCATTTCTTCAAGGGCGGTCTCGGCTTCCACGGCTCGCACCGTGGCGGCCACGGCGTCTTGCTCTGCTTCCTCCGCCCGGGTCTCCAGGTCTTCTTGCCGGTGAGCGGCTTCCTGGAGCATACGGCGAGAAGCAGCCAGTTCCGACTCGATATAGCCCAGTCGCACCATGGCGGCTTCGTGGCGTTGGAGCGAAACGATCGCTCCTTGTCCCGCTTCGCTCTCAAAGTCGGGGCTTATCTCAAGAGAAGTGTCGATCGGAGCCAGTTCCATGGACTGTTTTAGCATTCGACTCTGCTTCTCGTCTTCCAGCCTGGACAGTTCGCTTTCCGGGATGCGAGTCTCCCCGGCCGAATTGGTGGTGGTCCGGAGCCGTCCCTGACGAATCAACCTTCGGATACGACGTGGACTTGTTTCTGCCAGGTCGGCGAATGCTCTTATAGATAGGGGGCGACTGGAGCGTCCCTTTTGTTCTTCGGGTAAGGCCATGACTTAAACACCTTTTTGAAAGTTGTTCAAACTTGTTTGCAAGTTTTGAGGCCCTTCCTCCTAATGGTTGAAAATTTGTCTAGCGAACTGCTCGGGTCCTAAGTCGGAAGTTGGACTTCTAGAAGTATGGCTTCGCCCGCCTACTGGACCAGTTCGATCTGATAGAGAAACGGCCAGCGCTTGCCGGTCACGAAGAGGCGGCTTGTTAGAGCGTCGTACGCGATCCCGTTCAAGACGTCGTTGAGGCCCAGATTGTTGGCCTGTTTGTCGATGATGCCGCTCAGATCGATGCGGAATTCGACGATCCCGGTGTCCGGGTCGATCACGACAATCTCGTCGAGCGTAAACCTGTTGGCATAGATAAGGCCGTTGATGAATTCTAACTCGTTCAAAAGGTCGACCGGCACTCCGTTGTCGGTCACGCTGATCTGACGAACCTCTTGCAAAGTTGATGGAGTCAGAAACCGAATAGTGGAGGAGCCGTCGGAGTGGGCGAAGAGATCCTCGTCGGTAAGGGTCAGACCCCAGGAGGGATTGGGAATGGGGATCGTGGTGGTCTGGATGAATGTGTCCCTATCCCAGACGAAAGCTTGTTCAGAGTTCAAGGTCAGCTGATAGAGAGTGCCGTTTCGAGAGGCCAGACCTTCGGCGAAAAACGTGTTCGCTAGATCCTGCCGACGGAGCACGTTACCCGTGGTCAGATCGACTTCTCGCAGGCTGCTTTGACCTTGCAACCCCGTCGACTCATAGAGAAATCCGTTTTCGTAAAGCAGGCCCTGTGTGAAGGCGTCGGTCTGGTGGGGGAAGGTGTTGACCACTCGAAAACTCAGGACCGGGGCAGGGCCGTCGGGCTGGGGCTGCTGGGTTTCCTGGGTTTGTACCTGGGCGGTGACGAACTCCCCTGTATCGCCGGAGCTGCCGCAGCCGCAGAGAGTGAAAGAGATGGCTGCGCCGAGTGCGAGCAGAAGGATGCCTTGAAAAGTCTTTTTCATGATGTTGGCCGATTCTACGCTTCGGCGGATTGGGCCTTTTGCGAGTTCTTGTCTTCAGACGGACCCAAAGCGTATCCGCCCCATCGTATTGCCGTACGTGTGCCGTCGACCGCTCCGTTGGCCACGGTGGTGACGAGGCCGGTGCCTATCCCGACCGCACCTCCGATAGCTCCACCGACCACGTTTCCGGCAAGATCGCCGCCCTTCATCCCGGCCGACCAGGTGCCTCGGGCTACCTTCGGCACGGCGGCAAAGATACGCCCCGACTGGCGGGCTGCGGCCACTCCGGTGCGCAAGCCTTGAGGCGTGCCGGCCACTATCGCGGTTGCCCCTCCCAGCGTGGCACCGACAGCCGCTCCCACGCCCATCCCGGCGTAACGTCCGCCGACCACGCCGGCTCGAAATCCTCCTACAGCTCCAGCCCTTACCGCTAGCGGTACAACTCGAATGCCGAGGGGTGGATAGAGGAGTGTGGGCAGGGTCAGAAGTCCGGCGGCAGCTCCGACGACGCCTCCAACAGCTCCCAGGACAGCGCTTCCCGCAACGGCTCCGGCTCTCACGCCGGCGCGCGCGCCCGCACTCAATCCGTGTTTGACCAGAGGGGCTGCTCCGGCGGCTGTGCCGACGACCATTCCCGCGCCCGCTCCCAGAACGGTGGCTACCGGAGCGGCCAGGGCCGTGGCTCCAGTTGCGACCACTGCCGCCGTACCACCGATTAAACGTCCCAGGGGCCGCAAGACTTTCGCTCCGAATCGGGCTCCCTCGGCGGGCTGCTTGGCCAGGACTGAACTCCCCTTGAAAAGACCACGGGTCAGACCGGTCACTCCTCCCGCCGTGGCGGCTCCGGCGATTTTGACGCCGTCGGTGATGGTGAGAGCCTGGCTGTCGGCCTGGGGCTTCTCGTCCGCCGGTGAGTCCTTTTCGACGTGAAGATTTGAGTGCAGTCGAGACGGGGTTAAGGAGTTGAGTCGCATGTCTCTACTATAAGGGACATGCATATTGACATTTTATGAATGAAGTAACTTGTGTGTAACAAAATAGGGCCCCCGAGTGGGAGCCCTGTGTTCCAAGCTGCAAGACAGTTTGGATAGGTCGTGTTAGGTGTTGGAAGTCACGCAGCAAGTCTGCTGAGGCTGGCAACACGCTTCTTGAGCTTCACAGCAATCTTGGGTTGCCGAAGCACCTACGGTCAATACGGCCAGGGTGGCCAAAGCTATCATGATTTTACGAAACATATTATTCCCTTTCGTGTGGTCTTCGCTTCGAGGGCACGCGAAGCGTCGCGGAGGCAGCTCCTGCCTCAACGCCTTGTCGTTACTTGGCGAAAGGGGGTGGGTTCGGTCTCGACTGCTCGAGAAGTAAAGCTTTTTGAGAGTGGAAAGGCTCCGGAGCAAAGAGGGGTTTCGGATCGGTCTTTTCAGCTCTCGGAAGCTGAGTCAGCCCTACCAGGACCGGAGGTGGAATATCCGGTCCACCGGAGCCCGCCGGCGACTTCTGGTCGACTCCCGGTGGATTCTCGCAGTTGACGAAACAGGCAAAGTTGAATTCGCGGGCTTTCTCTTGCTCGCAGCACGCGGTGCTCGCGTGGCAGACCTCGGCGGTGGCCGGTCCGGTGCAAAGGAACATAAGGGCCAGGAAACCGAGGACGTATTTGAGGGCCTGTTTTTCCATTCTTGAGAGTAGACAGATTTGAATCGAGAAAGTTCCCGAAAATGAGAGAAATTTAGGTGTCTCTTTTTGTGCCGTCCTGGTGAAGCCAGGTTCGCATGATTTTGACCACGGCGTCGGGGCCGTACTGCTCTTCAATATTGAGGTACCAACGGAATCCCCCGCCATAGAGCGGATCGGGATTGGTTTTGGCTTTGTGGCAATACTCGGTCAGGCCGGCTCGTTTCATGAGATGGTAGGAAACCCACTCGGAAAACCCCTCGGCCAGAAATCTGGAAACCTCATCGGGGTCGGGTTGAGCCACGTACTGCCAGGCGTGGCCCAGTTCGTGGGCCAGGACCATCAGAGCCTGATCTCGAGTCAGGGTGTTATTGAGAACGATCTCTCCGTTGTCGAAGTACCCCTGAGTCGCTTCGCCCTCCAGGACCATTTCGTACGCCGGTGCTACTCTCACCGTGGTGACCGGGCTTTTGTAGAGATAGTCATTGAACTCGGCCATCATCAGGCGGTTGAGATAGCCTATCTGGATATCCGCAATGTTTTGTTCGATCAAGACTCCGCAACGGCAGAAATGCAAGAGTGACGGGTCGCAGTCACATTGTTCTTGGGCTTGAGTTTGGGCCAGAAGGAGTAGAAGAATCGCTAGAAGTGCGGAGTGCCAAGGTCGCGTGCGCTTCACGGCGTGTAGTCCCCTCGGAGAAGGGAATAGATTCGATGATCCCGGTATTCTCGGCCAAACTTGATTCCACCCCGCTCGACCCCTTCGAAGACAAACCCCAGCTTTTCCAGTAGCTTGATGCTGGCTTTGTTGTCCGGCTGAACCTTGGCTTCGACCCTATTCACCGAGGTGTATTGAAAGGCGGCATCGAGAACGAGGTCCACCGCGCGACTGGCAAAGCCTTGACCGTGAAATGACGGAGCAAGCCAGTAGCCGATCTCGATCCGTTCGTTGCGGAGGTCGGCGTGATGAAATCCCACCGTGCCCAACATCTCGTCGTCGACGACAATCGCGTAGCTGATTCCCGCTTTCCAAAAGCCGTCGAGCGTCAGAATGTAGTAGTTCACATCGGCGGCCGCGGTGGTATTGTCCACCCAATTCATGAAACGACGCAACGACGGCCGGTGCTCTTCTATGAGGAGATAGAGCTCGCCGGCGTCACGGGCCACCAGGGGGCGTAGAGTGATGTCGCCGTGAGACAAAGTCCGGCGCATCAGGTCTTCGGGGATCTTGTCGCTCAGTGGAAAGGGGCCTTATTTACGGGCGGGTCTCCGACCGGCCATGTGGGTGCTGTTGCCGAAGAAGACGTCTGCCGTCTCCATCACTGTTTCGCTCAGGGTGGGATGAGCATGGATGGTCAGGGAGAGGTCTTCCGCGGTGGCGGCCATTTCTATGGCCAGGGTGCCTTCGGCGATCAGTTCGCCCGCTCCGGGGCCTACGATTCCTACGCCCAGGATTCGCTCGCTCTCCGGATCGAGGATGAGTTTGGTCAGCCCGTCGGTCCTCCCTAGAGTGAGTGAACGACCGGAGGCTGCCCAGGGAAATCTGGCCACTTTGTGAGGAACCCCTTGCTCCTTCGCTTCGCCTTCGGTGATTCCGGCCCAGGCTAGTTCGGGATCGGTGAAGACGACGGCCGGGATAGCGTGTGGCTCGAAGACTGCCTTGCTCCCGTGAATAACTTCGGCTGCCAGACGTCCCTGGTGGGTCGCACGGTGGGCCAGCATCGGCTGCCCGGAAATGTCTCCGATGGCGAAAATGTGAGACTCCCCTGTCCGGCCCTGGGCGTCGCATTTCACGAATCCGTGACCGTCTAGTTCGATCTTGGTGTTTTCGAGACCCAGGTTTTCCGTGTTGGGGCGTCGTCCGACCGAGATGAGAACCTTATCGAACGTTTCTTCCCGCGCCGGGTCCAGAGTCACCTTGATCCCGTTCATGGTTTCGACCATCTCCACCACTCGAGTGCCCAGGAGAACTTCGTGCATCATAGAGTGAACGTTCTTGGACAGGACTCGAACGAGATCGCGGTCGGCACCGGGCAACAGACCGTCCATCATTTCCACGACCGTCACCTTGGAGCCCAGGCTCGCATAAACCGTGCCCAGCTCGAGTCCGATATAGCCTCCCCCGATGACGAGTAAGCTGCCCGGAATGTCTTCCAGCTCCAGAGCTTCCGTGCTGGTCATAACCTTCTTCGAGTCGATGGCTAGGGGTCCCGGCACGACCGGTCGGGAGCCGGTGGCAAGGATCGCGTGTTTGAACTTGACGGGCCCTTCGTGGCCTTCCACTTCCAGAGTGTGGTTGTCGACGAAGCGCGCCGTCCCCTGAATGTGCTGAACATCTCGAGCCTTGCGGAGCTGACCCAGTCCACCCGTCAACTGTCCAACGACTTCGCGCTTCCATTCGGCCAGTCGATTCACGTCGATCTGAGGCTGCCCGAAGCTGATCCCGATGTGGCTCGCCTCGCGAGCCTCGTTGATCACTTTCGCCGCGTGCAACAAGGCTTTCGAGGGTATGCAGCCGCGATACAGGCAGGCGCCGCCAGGGTTTTCTTCTTTATCGATGGTTAGAGTTTTTAGCCCTAAATCGGCAGCCATAAAGGCCGCGGCGTATCCGCCGGGTCCGGCTCCAATGACAACAACGTCGGCTTCGGTCATCTCAGTTCTCCGTTCTATCCTTCAAAGGCCAGTAAGGCTGGGTTTTCCAGGGCTTCGCAAACCCAGCGCAAGAAACGGGCCGCGTCGGCTCCGTCGATCAGTCGGTGGTCGTAGGAGAGACAGATCGGCATCATCAGACGAGCGTAAAACGTTTCGTCGTGGTAGACCGGCTCCATGGATGCTCTGGAGACCCCCAGAATCGCGACTTCGGGAGAATTGACGATGGGGGTGAAACCCACTCCGCCGATTCCGCCGAGGTTAGAAATGGTGATGCAGGAGCCTTGAAAGTCCTCGGGGCGAATCTTCTTGTTGCGGGCTTTCTCCGCTATTTCGTTGAGGTCTTGAGCGAGTTGCTTCACATTCCTGCTGTCCACGTCTCGCACCACCGGCACCAGAAGTCCGCGGTCGGTGTCTACCGCCACGCCGACGTTGAAGTAGTCTTTGTAGACGACCTCTTCGTTGGCCATGTCGATGGAGGCGTTGAACTGCGGGAATTTCTTGAGTGCCGAAGCCAGCACTTTGAGGAGGATCGCCGTCACGGTCAGTTTGGCTTCGCCCTCGGCCCGACGCTTGTTCAGCTGTTTGCGCAACGCTTCCAGATCGGTGATGTCGGCTTTGTCAAACTGAGTGACCTGGGGGATGGTGGACCAGTTCAGGTGCATCTGGTTGGCCGTGGCCCGGCGCACGTTGCTCATCTTCTCTCGTTTGGTTTCACCAAACTTGCTGAAGTCGGGCAGAGTGACGACCGGTACCGAAGCTGCCGCCGGAGCAGAAGCCGCGGCGGCGGGCGCTCCGGCTCCACTTAGAAGCTTCTTGGCGTGGTTTTTCACGTCTTCAATCGAGATCCGTCCACTGGGGCCGGTACCCTTCACCTGCTGAATGTTCACGCCGATCTCTCGAGCCAGACGGCGGGTCGAAGGTGCGGCCGGCACCAATTGGCGAGCTCCGGAGGAGGTCCCGTTGGAGGACGGCTCCTCGGCGGGCGGCTCGGGCTCACGGTTGAGATCAACTTGACCGCGGCTCTCGGTGGGTGCCTCACTCACAGCTGTGGCGGTCGCCGCTTCGGGCTCTTCCTGTTCGGCTTGACCTTCTTCTTGCTCGTCCGAATCTTGTCTCTCTTCTTGAGCGGAGGGTTCGGCGGAGGAAGGCGCATCGTCTTCGGGGGCTTCCTCTTTGGCGGCTCCTTCAGACTCCTCGATGACCATCACCACCTGGCCCACTTTGGCCACCTCTCCGGCGGAAACGCGTAACTCCTTGATCACGCCCTTCACCGTCGAGGGTACCTCGAAGGAGGCTTTGTCGGTCTCGATCTCCAGGATGGGGTCATCCACTTCCACGGAGTCTCCCACCGATACGAGTACCTCTACTACGTCGGCGGATTCGATATTTTCACCCAATTCGGGCAGAATAAATTCTGTAGCCACGGTCGGCCTTTTCCTTTCTTGTCGCTAGTGGTCTAGGCTTTCGTCGGATCAAGTTTGTCGGCTTTGATGCCGAGATCGCGCATCGCCTGCTCGATCACTTCCAGATCCAGTTCGTAGTGCTGATAAAGACTGCTGAGAGTGGCCAGCACGATGTAGCGCGCATCCACCTCGAAGAAGTCTCGCAGAGCTTCTCGCGTCTCGCTGCGACCAAATCCGTCGGTCCCGAGGGAGGTCATCAGTCCGGGCACCCAGGGGGTGATCGAGTCCGGCACCGCTTTCACGTAGTCGGAAACGGCCACCACGATGCTCTCGAAGTCGCTGTCTTCCTCCATCAAAAGCTGAGTGACATAGGGGATACGCTCCTCTTTGCCGGGGTTCAACATGTTGTGGCGGTTGCAGTCAAGAGCGTCTCGGCGAAGCTCTTTGTAAGAAGTGATGCTGTAGACCTGGGTCGGCATTCCGTAGGTCTCCTGCAAGAGTTCCTGCGCTTCCAGGGCCGCTTGCATCAGCGAGCCGCTACCCAACAGCTTGACCATCGGCTTGTCGTCGGCCGGAATGGTGGCATCACGGAAGAGATAGCCGCCCTTCAGAATTCCCTCATCGCAGCCTTCGGGTTTGGCCGGCATCGCGTAGTTTTCGTTCTCCACGGTGATGTAGTAGAAGATGTCTTCGTCTTCCTGATACATTCTGCGGATACCGTCTTTAATGATGATCTCGATTTCGTAGGCGTAAGCGGGATCGTAGGCGACGAGGTTCGGAACGGGGTAGGCCAGCAGGTGGCTGTTGCCGTCCTGGTGCTGGAGTCCCTCGCCGTTGAGAGTGGTTCGACCCGCGGTGGCCCCCAGCAGGAAGCCGCGGCAACGCATGTCGGCGGCGGCCCAGACCAGATCGCCGATACGCTGCATTCCGAACATCGAGTAGAAGATGAAGAACGGGATGGTGGGGATGCCGTGGGTGGCGTAGGCCGTGCCCGCGGCGATGAAGGAGGAGAGCGAACCGGCTTCGGTGATGCCCTCTTCCAGGATTTGGCCGTTCTTGGTCTCCTTGTAGTAAAGCAGTTGGTCGGAGTCTACAGGGTCGTACAGCTGACCGACGCTGGAATAGATCCCGCACTGGCGGAAGAGGGCTTCCATACCGAAGGTTCGAGCCTCGTCGGGCACGATCGGAACGATGTATTTGCCCATCTCTTTATCTTTGAGGAGCTTTCCGAGCAGTCGGACGAACGCCATCGTGGTGGAGAGTTCACGCTCTCCGCTGCCGGTTTGAAACTCGTCGAACGCCTTGGCGTCCGGCTGAGTCAGGGCCGGGAAATCCACGATTCGGTGGGGGAGTGAGCCTCCCAGAGCTTCTCGTCGCTCTTTGAGGTATTTCAGCTCGCGAGAATCTGCGGGTGGTCGGTAGAACGGCGCGTGGGCCACGTCTTCATCGGAGATCGGAATGCCGAAGCGAGTGCGGAAATGGCGCAATTCGTCTTCGTTCAGTTTCTTCTGTTGGTGAGTGATGTTTCGACCCTCGCCGGCTTCGCCTAAACCGTAACCTTTGATGGTCTTGGCCAGAATGACGGTGGGACGGTCGCTGTTCACGGCTGCCTGGAAGGCGGCGTAGACTTTTTCCGGGTCGTGACCTCCGCGTCGCATCTTATGGAGTTGCTCGTCGCTGAGGTGGTCGACCATCTCCAGCAACTCGGGATTGGCGGCGAAGAAGTGCTTGCGGATGTAGTCGCCTTCTTCCACGATGTACTTCTGGTATTCGCCGTCCACGACTTCGGTGGCTCGTTTGGCCAGGATGCCCTTGGAGTCGCGAGCGAACAGCTCGTCCCAGTCACCGCCCCAAACAACTTTAATGACGTTCCAGCCGGCGCCTCGGAAGATCGCTTCCAACTCCTGGATGATCTTGCCGTTGCCGCGGACCGGTCCGTCCAGACGTTGCAAGTTGCAGTTGATGACCCAGATCAGGTTGTCCAGCTTCTCTCGAGAAGCCAGGGAGATGGAGCCGAGGGATTCCGGTTCGTCGGTCTCTCCGTCTCCCAGGAAGGCCCAGACTTTGCGGTCGTTGGCTTCCATCAGGCCGCGATTGACCAGATACTTATTGAAACGGGCCTGGTAGATCGACATAATCGGACCGAGTCCCATCGAGACCGTGGGAAATTCCCAGAATCCAGGCATCAGCCAGGGGTGAGGGTAGGAACTCAGGCCGCCTTCGGGCTGCAACTCGCGACGAAAGTTGACCAGTTGCTCCTCGGAAATCCGGCCCTCCAGAAAAGCCCGGGCGTAGATGCCGGGGGAGGCGTGGCCCTGAAAGTAGACCATGTCTCCGCGGCCGGTCTCGTCCTTGCCTCTCAGAAAATGGTTGAAGGCGACTTCGTACAGTGTGGCCGCGGAGGCGTAGGTGGAGATGTGACCACCCAGGCCGGCGAAGTTCATGTTGGCTCGAACCACCATGGCCATGGCGTTCCAGCGGATAATACTCTTGATTCGTCGTTCGATTTCACGGCTGCCGGGATAGGGCGGAGTCTTGTCCGCGCTAATGGTGTTGATATAAGGCGTGTTCGCGGTGAAAGGGAAGGTGACGCCCTTGGTCTGGGCGTGAGTCTGTAGGCGCTCCATAAGCTCGATCACGCGCTCCGGGCCGGCAGCGGCCAGCACATAATCCAGGGAGTCGATCCATTCTTTGTTTTCAAGCTCTTTTACAGAGTCTGACTGCTTCTTGGAATCTTGTGGGGGATTGATGATGGTGTCCATGTTTAACCTTTCGAAGGGCGCCTTTCGGTACTCTCGGGACAGATCCTCGGAACCCGATATGAAGGGGAAATTAAAAGATTTACCTTCCAGGTCTGAACTGTCTTTTCGCCAGAGATGCCGCCTCGCTTCATCACTCCTCAATCAAATACCCCGGTACCACCCGCGCTCCGCCGCGGGTACCCGGTCCTCGCTCTTCGCGAGACGACGCCTCTGACAAAAATCCTAGTTCGGACCTGGAAGGTGAATCCTTTAAAGGATTTTTGCTTGAAGAAAAGCAGTTATGGAAATGGCTCCTACGAAGTCTGACTCACAAAGCAAGTTGGCCCAAAAATATCGCGACGTCGTGCGCTCTTTGATCACGAGTCTGGAGCTCCGAAACCCTTACAATATCGACCATTGCCGCCTGGTGGCTCGGCTTTGTGATCAGATGGCTCGCAAGGCTAAGATGGACCGGGACAAGCGGCAGGTCCTGATCACCGCCGCGGAGATGCACACATTAGGGGTTTCCCTGCAGATGGAAGAGAAGAAGCCTTATTTTTCTCTCCCGATCACTCGCCTCGGTCTTTCCAGCGGTCGGGATTTGCCTACTCACGAGCGTGAGAAGCAGATTCTCGAAGAGGTTCTCGGAGGCGTGGAGTCGCTGGAGTGCGCTATCCCCGCGATCACCCAGCGGTACGAGTGGTACGACGGGTCGGCTTCCCTGTTCGGCTTGAAAGGTGAGGATATCTGCGAGGAGGCCCGGTTGTTAGCCGTGGCCGACGCCTTCGTGGACCTGGCCACTCCCAAGAAGCACCGTCACCAAGAAAGTTCTCGAGAGGCGCTGAAGCGGATTATGGACCGCTCCGGTACTCAGTTCGATCCGCGTTTCGTGGAAGTTCTCCAGGAAGTGATGTCCGACGAGGACGGCTCCTTCAAAGAGAGCGGTCGAACCGAGCACTTTGAGACCTCGCGGTGTCGTCACTACCTCAATCTCGGACATCTGTACATCGCCATTCACGAGATGGATTGGGCGCTTCGGTCGTATATCAAAGCTGAGAAAATCGCGGTGGAGATGAGTGATAGCGGTCTCCAACTCGGCGCCATCTCGGGCCAGGTGATGGTCTACTGCGAGCGGCGCCAGTTGGAGATGGCCCGGGACACGCTCCAACGAGCCCGAAACCGGACTCACTCCGAGCGCGAGAAACGCGGATACCACCTCATGTGGGGCTTGGTGGAGTGGCTCAGTGGTCGGGAACAGAACGGCAACGAGATTTTAGAAAGACTCGTCAGCCACTATCGTAAGGCGCGAAACCTTCCTGGGCTCACCGCCTCCCTCTCTCTGAGGAGCTATCTTCTGTTGACCCATCGTGGTCTTGACGACGATGAACATATCGATACCCTGGAAGAGTTCATGGAACTGGTGGCTCGCTACGATCTTTTCGACGTGGTGGAGCGATATCGTAAGTTTACTCTACCCTTATTCCTCAGTGCCGTTCTCAAGAATATCGAAGACCCGACGGCCCGGGCCAACCTCACCAAAATGGGCGAGCCTTCCCAGCAGTCGCTGCTGGAGAAGCTAAGTGCCATCGAACCGGCTCAGTGGATGGAGCACATGCTTCCCGAGCCCGTCGTGCCGACGCCTCAAGCTCCCATGCCGAAGAAGACGTCCGCTGCCAAGACGCAGGCTCAGTCGGACACCATTATGGTCAAGACCTTCGGTGGGTTTGAGATGAGCAAAGGGGATCGTCAGGTGGCCGAAGACGACTGGCCGACTCAAAAAGCCCTGCGTTTGTTTGCTCATCTGGCTATCAACCGGACCCCCATCACCGACGGGGCTCTCATGGAGATGCTCTGGCCCGATGCTCCTGAAAGCAAGGCGCGCAACAGCTTGAGAAACGCCGTGCACCAGGTGCGCACGGTGCTGAAGAAGATCGATGATCGGCCCGCCTCCAAACTCCTGGTGCGTGGGCGTAAGTCAGGCACCGCCAAGCTCGATTTCGATTATGTTCTGGATACCGAGATGCTGGACGGCTATTTGAAAGAGGCTTCATCGGCTGCCGAATCGGGCGAGACCGAATTGGCGATAGAGAAGTCCAAGCTTGCTCTCAACCTTTGCCAGGGGGATTTCCTGGAAGGCTTTCACGATGAATGGGCCGAGTCGCTGCGAGTGCAGAACCGAGAACTCTATATGAAGGCTATCGGCACGCTGGCGCAAGCCTATCTCGATGCCGAGCGGTTTGAAGAGGCCGAGGTCGCGGCCCGGAAAATGCTGACTCTCGACGACCTGCGGGAAGATGCTCACGAGATCTGTATCCGCGCGTTGGCGGGCGACGGTCGGTCGGCCGAGGCTATTCGTCACTATGAAGAGACCGTGGACTTGTTCGAACAAGAGATCGGGGTTAGCCCGGCTTCCTTGACCGGCGTCCTACAAGATACCGGTTTGATGCTCTAGGGGAGCGTGAAATAGACTGTGCCCGACCGCGACTAGCGCCCTGGAGGCGAACAAACTGTTAACACCTCTCGCTTGTTTTGTACGACGCGGCCGGGGTAAGATAGTGTTCGAGGCACGAAAACACATTGTCTAGCAATCATTCTAATAAGGACGGCCCGGAAGATCGAGGTTCCGGTCTCTATCTGGAGCGCACCCCTTCGGCGGGGAGCGAGCGAGAGATCGATGAAGTCGTTCCGGAGTTTATGCACCGGGCGTTTTACCGCTCGACCGAGGATGAATATCAGACGGTGGAGCCCGCCCAACTCTTGCGCTCCAAGCGCCGTACCAAGTTTGTAGAGAGAAAGCCGGAGTCCGCACCCGGGCCCGTGGAGTCTGAGGCCGCCGAGCCTGTCAGCGTGGCGCCGGCACCGTTGCGCTCTCCGGAGCCTGCTCGTCCGCAGGAGCCCCTGTCGCCGTTACGATCGGCTTCGAATGAGACGGCAGAGTACAATGAAGACACGGTCGCCGTGCCCCTTCGCACTCTCCCGCAGCCTCCCCAGTCGCCCCCGCCGGCAAGCGGTTCCTGGCCCCCGCCTGCGCCAAAATCTACAGGTATCAACTACCCGATTGTTATTTGTCTCCTGGCCGTTATCGGTCTCTTTATTTGGCGGGAGCAAACCAGGCCACCTATTCCGGCGCAGGAGCCGCTGCCCATACCGGAGAGAGTGCAGGTCACGGAGCGGGAGCCTCAGCCGCCTGCTGCCTTAAGGGAAGAAAGTCCTTATCCCGAGATGTCTCCTGAAATAGCGGCTCCGACTGAAGAGACCGTTGTGACGGCTGGAGCTCAGGAAAGTGACCCGGCTGAACCCGAGCGAGCCACCACTCTGGCCGAAGAAGGTGAAGAAGAATCCACCACTTATCCTTCCCGAGAAGCTTCGGCCCAGCGAGCGGCCATCCTAGAGAGAATGAGCGACGGCACCGTCTCCAATATGGAACGAGCGAGTCGCGAGCCTGCCCAGCCGGCTCAGGACACCTCCCTCTTTCCCTCGACCGAACAGGCTTCCAAGCCTCCCGCCCAACCCTGGACCGTACCCGAGTCGCCGGCCAAAAAGCCCCCGGAAACAGCTAAGGCGAACAATTCCGGCGATGCCGGTTCGGAGTCACTCTTCCCCGTCGATGCCAAAAGTGCCGTTCAGAAGCCGGTGACAAGTCAACCGGCCCAGCCGGTGGCCACCAAGCCGCCCGCTGCCCAAAAGCCGCCCGTCAAAGCCAACCCGCCGGCCCAGCCGAATCAGGGTGAGCCTTATCAAATCGCCGAGCCGACTTTCTAAAGCCTATTTGCGCGCCGCCCCACTTTACTTCCAGGGGAAGCCTCTTTGCTTGAAGAAGCGCCTGTCGGATGCAATTCACTGAACTACAAAAAAACAAGCTTATGCACATGTTCGAGCTTCTGGATGTCGACGGCAACGGGGTCCTCGAATACGACGACTTCCGAATGGTCGTCGATGTCATGGCCGAAGAGCGCGGTCTGGATAAGTCGAGCAGGCGTTATTTAGGGTTGGTGGCCAGTAACAAAAGACTCTGGAAGATGTTCTCGCGAAACCTCGACGCCGATAACGACGGCGGCATCACCCTGGCCGAATGGCTGGCCTTCCATATCAAATGCTTCCTCGAAGACCCAAAGGACAAAGGTATGGCGCCGGAGTTTAGCTCCGCACTCAGTTCCACAGCCAAGTTCTTCTTGGACCTTCTTGATTCCGACGGTGACGGAGTCGTCACCGTTGATGACTACGTCCTCTTCTGCGGCGCCTACAACGTCGGGGAAAACGAAGCCCGCATCGGCTTCAAAATGTTCGATCGTGACGGCAACGGCCAACTCTCCCATCAAGAGGTGGTCGAAATGGTGCAGGAATTCTATCTCTCCGACGATCCGCAGGCCCTGGGCAACCTCTTCTTCGGAGCGCTCTAGCACGAATTCATAACCCGGCAACAAATCGACAATAGCCCTGTAGCAACTTGGAAATAGGCTCGCAATCTCCGACCCTCAAACCGGGGATATGTTTACACCACTCTTTCATGTACAGTTGAAGAAGAAGCGGCTGAAGGCCGGGTTGAGTCAGAAGGACGCGGCTCGGATTTGTGAGATTTCGGCGGGGCGGTGGTCTCAGTTGGAGACCGGCTATCGATCGCCGGACCCCCAAGAGTTGCCCCGGATTGATAGAGCTCTGAGCCTGAGAGGCTACTTTCTCCCCCCAAACCGGGTCAATCAGAAGCTCCGATGCCTCGGGCGTCGAGTCCTACCAGTTGCAGAACCCTACTTTCAACCCTCAGACCGTCTTGCCAATATTCGATATCGAAGTGCGCTGAAGCGACACGGGCAACGAGTTCGAGGGCTCGAGTCGCTACTTCGTCGCCGCGAGGATTTTGAAACCGTTCAGTACTTCTGCCACTACCTGCCCATGGACTCGGGGCTCGAGGCTTTGTATGTACTTTGCCTGCTGACCGGCGGGGGTTCCCCGCTCTGGGTTGCTCCTCTCCATCTCGGTCACTTGCCCCATCCAGTGGTCGACCCGATCGCATATTATGAGGTCGGTCATCGCCCTCACCTGGCGGTTGCTTGCGGAGACACATTCTATTTTTTTCAGACTTGCTTTCTCTGTCCGGATGCCGTGAAGGTGGACGTTTTGGTCCGCGAGCCGAATGGCTGGAGCGTCATCGAGATAAACGGGCCTGGACACGATTCTACCAACGATCTAAGGCGCGCAGAGTCGGTCGGTCTGAAAACCTGTTGCCTCACCGAAAGTGATATTGTGCGTTGGGCTCGGAGGCTACTTGACGGGGGTGCTTGGGCAGCGTAGTTAGGTTGCGCAGCTTGGAATGGCGTTTTTCCGCGGGTTGGATTGGCGGGATGCTCGGATCCCGGGGTTGCGCAGCTTGGAATGGCGTTTTTCCGCGGGTTGGACCGGCGGGATGCTCGGATCCCGGGGGTGCGCAGCTTGGAATGGCGTTTTTCCGCGGGTTGGATTGGCGGGATGCTCGGATCCCGGGGGTGCGCAGCTTGGAATGGC
>Ga0208701_100302_pt1 | contig 18647 bp, 11 predicted proteins | sample DeeseametaMP1482_FD_184188 | JGI IMG/M metagenome (GOLD analysis project Ga0208701, IMG submission 184188) | Marine microbial communities from the Deep Pacific Ocean - MP1482 (SPAdes) | ecosystem: Environmental > Aquatic > Marine > Oceanic | place: South of Fiji, South Pacific Ocean | collected... | reverse complement strand
GAGCCACTCTCGGAGGGCTTTCTCTTCCTTCAGTCCATCTAGCTGGGCCAGATCTCCATCATCCAGAGCCTTCCGTTCGATCCTGGCTAAATCGGTCAGCACCAGCAGGCCGGAACGGGCCATATTCTGGGTCACGACGATCAGCTTACCGTGGCGCCGCTGCTCCCGACGAAAAACATCGACATCTTGTTCGGAAATGGTCTTGCCGCCGATGGGAAGTCGCCGATATACCCAGGTATCCGGAGCTTTATCCAGCTTTTCTTGCTCCTCTTCAACGGCCGTTCGGATATCCAGGACCGAGACTTTCCCCTCTCCGTCGAAATGCTTCTTGAGTTGCTTCCACTCCGAGGGAGTGCCGCAAACCGTTGTGTAGTCGGGCTGCTTATAGACTTTCATGAGCAGGGCGCTTCGGTTCTCGAAGTCCCGGCTCCTCGTCACAGATCTTTAACAATCTTGTAACATGACTTGGGAACGTTTTAAGGTGACTTCCGGTTGTGGAAGATAAGATACCAATAAGAAACAACCGAGGAGATAAACCAGTATGTCGATGCTAGCAGTTATGAAAACCGAAATGAACGGAAAGTTTCGTAATCGCAAGTTGCGACGTCAGGGGCCTGCTCTTCACCAGTAAGGTCTGGTCTCGACTTCACTAAAAGAGACCGTCATCTCCTTAGAGCCCGGTTGTTTAAAGCTCTCATAGGTATGATGTGAATCGCCCTCCCCAGAAGTTCAACTTCGAGGAGGGCGTTTTCTTTTCTCTTGACTTTTGCTGTGACTTCTCTAAGATCAGGCTCAGCTTGAGTCGGTGGTGTCGCCAACTCGAAATTCCTCGACAGGAGGTGCCCCGTGTTCACGCTTTCCAAGCTCCTCGACGCATCCGACTTCGCACCACGTACCGCCTGAGGAGGCTGGTCGACGGGGCTAGTTTGGCTCCATGGTCTCTCCGATTTTCTTATTTGGGGTGCGTATCTCGCCATTCCGATTGTGCTGGTGCATTTCGCTCGGCAGCGCAAAGAGGTCCCGTTTCGACAGCTTTTCTGGCTTTTTGGGGCGTTCATCGTATTCTGTGGGTCGACCCATCTTATGGACGTCGTCACCCTTCACTATCCCGCTTATAGGCTTCTGGGCCTGATGAAGCTCGGGACCGCGCTGGTCTCTTGGGTCACGGTTTTTGCCATCATTCCGATCACTCCCCGAGCGCTGGCGATGAGGTTTCCCGAGGAACTGGAGAAAGAGGTCGAGGAGCGCAAACGGGCCGAGGAAGCCCTGAGAGAACTCAATACCGAACTCGAGGAGCGAGTCCGGGAGCGAACCCGTCTGGCCACCGAACGAGCCGAAGAGTTGGCTCGAGCCAAAGAGGAAGCCGAGCGAGCCAATTCGGTGAAATCTGAGTTTCTGGCTGTGATGAGTCACGAACTTCGGACTCCCCTTAACGGAGTTCGAGGAATGCTGGAGTTTCTTCACGAGACAAAGATGTCGAAGGAGCAAAGCGAGTATGCAGAGACAGCCTTGAGCTGCTCCAACACTCTCCTCCATCTGATCGACGACCTCTTGGACCTCAGCAAGATTGAAGCCGGCAAGCTTGAGATACGCCGCAAACCGTTTTCTCTCAAGACCATGCTGGCCGACATCGACAACGTCTACCGCCCCACCCTGGAGCACACCGACCTGGCCCTCAAGACCGAACTAGACGAGAGTCTTCCCGACTGGGTCTCGGGTGACGAATCGCGGATCGTCCAGGTCGTCACCAATTTGGTGGGCAACGCCGTGAAATACAGCAAGCAGGGTGTCGTGACCCTGTCTGTGGAGAGAGCTGGTGAGCTGATCCGCATAGTAGTGAAGGATGAAGGGCCCGGTATCCCCGAGGAGTTTCAAGCGAGTCTTTTCGAGCCGTTTACTCAGCTCGATTCATCGACCGCTCGTAGCTACGGTGGTGTCGGCTTGGGTCTGGCCGTGGTTCACAGGCTGGTCCGGCTGATGGGAGGAACGCTCGATTTCGAAAGCGCCGAAGGTCGAGGGACCCAGTTTGAAATCACGCTCTCTTTACCGGCCTGCCAGGCCCCGATAGATGCGGAGTCGTCGGATGGCGAGTGCGATTTATCGGCTTTGTCGATTCTGGTGGTGGAGGACAACCCTATCAATCGCCGAGTCGTCACGACCCAACTCGAAAAACTTCAAGCAGGCGAGGTCGTGGTGGCCGAAGATGGCCGCAAGGCCTTGGAGTTTCTATCGAAAAGGGCGGTCGATCTGATCCTGTTGGACTGCCAGATGCCCGGGCTCGACGGATTCGAGGTTGCTCGACTCATTCGTTCGGACGCCGAGCGCTTCGGAAGACCGATCATCATCGCCTTGACCGCGCACGCACTGAGTGAAGAGAGGCAGCGTTGTCTCGATGTGGGAATGGACGACTTCCTGAGCAAACCGCTCGCCTTCAAAAACTTGCGAGCAACGCTCCGAGTTTGGTCCGAGAGACTCAGGGCCTAAGACTAATAGTCTTCGGGTGAGGCGGGTCGGTCGCCCGGCCTCAGACTGGGGAGCCCGATCGCTTCTCGAGCGTCGTTATTGCGACGCGAATCAGTGAGCGTGCTTCCGTCCAGCGAGTTTATCTCCGACTGAGAGAGGTCCAGTCGGGGCGCGAAAGCTTTCTTGTGGAAGAGGGCGACTAACTGATCGGGAGGGTCGAGTATCTCTTCTTCCTCCTCCTCGGTCTCGCTTTTCTGCTCTTCACCCTCGGGTTTCTTCTTGATCTTCTTGACCGCCGGAACCGACACTTCCGCCAAAAGAGCCTGTTGGGGCGAGGAGAAGGTAGCTACCAACTCCTCGGCATTCACTCGAACCTTGATGGGGTAGCCGCGTTCGTCGGAATGAAACCTGGGGCTATCGAGGATGGCGTCGGCGATCTCAGCGGCCATGGTGCTACCGTCGGTCTCGATCCGCACGGGCAAACTCAAATTCAGATGCCGAAACATGGCGGGAGCCGTGTCCAGCACTCTTGTGCCGTACTCCATAGCTTCGTCGAAGCGACCCTCGTCGAAGAGGATTCCAGCCAGTCGAGCTTCCGCTCTGGCCCGCAGGACCGCGCGAGCTTCACCGACTTCGGGAATCGCTTTCTTGAGAATCTCGATGGCTTCATCCTCGTCCCCTCGAGCCCAGGCGATCTCCGCCCGCACGATCTCTAGAGCGGGCCGTTCGACTTCGAAGCTCTCCGGCGGCTTTTGGTAGATTTCGTTGAGGGCCTCGGCGGCCACGCCGGCTCCATAAACTTCGACCAGATCGGGTCGATGCCAATCGGTCATGATGAAGGTGCCGGGAGCGTAGTAGGGCCTCAGGGAGGAGGCAAGTCTTTCGTGATTGGATGCCAGAGAGCGCACTTTGATTGCCGCGAAACGGGCATCGTTGAGGAGCTTTCGGCGGTAAGCCAGAGCCTTCCACCACTGCCAACCCGATTTCCAACTCAGGCTTTCCTTCAAGCGCGATGCCTCGGCCAGGCAGAGAGCCCGATAGAGCATATAGGTGCCGGCTTCTTTCTGGTCGCGCTGGATGGAGTCTCCGCCCTGCCGGTCGGGTCTCTGGGTGATCATCTCGGCGATCTCGAGCGCCTTGTCGGTCTCGCCAAGGTGCATCAGCAGTTCGGCGCTCACGTGCATATCCTGAGCCCAGGTTTGTTGGGCCAGGAAGGGACGAACGGAAAAGCGCCACTGGTGGGTCTTCTGAAGGGCGCTGACCGCCTCCGGGAAGCGGGCCTGAGAGACATACATAAAAGCCAGATCAAACCAGGGATTAGAGTAGGTCAGGGGGTTGAAATAGCGAGTGGCCTCGGAGTAGAGACGCTCGGCTTCGTCCAGATGACCGATCCCGGCGGCCGCCTCACCAAGGTTTCGCAGGTAGGTGGCCGTCTGATTCCAACCGTTAGCCCGAACTTCTTCGATCAGGGTTTTGAAGGCGCTGTAAGAGGCTTGGGGATGTCCGAACTCCATCTCTAGCGCGCCCAGCGTGTTGAGATAGGTCGTGCGGGTGCCCTCGTCGTGGTAGTAGGACACCTTCTCCAGCTTGGATCGAGCCTCTCGCTCTTTTTCCAGTTTCATGAGAGGCCAGGCGTAGCTCACCAGAATGCTTGGAGCCTCGACGTTGAAGAGTCTCATACTGAGCTTTTGATAGGTGTCGAGCGTCTCGACTTGCTCTTGATAGAGGTCCATCTCGGCGTTGATCTGGACCATCTCCATCAGCGCTCTCTCGTACCATCCCCACGGACTATCGATGGAAAAGTCGTTGCCGTGCTTTTTGAGGAACAGGTCGAGGGCTTTCTGCATGTGGAATTTGGCCTGAGGCAGGTCGCCCTCGGAGTTGTGTAGGGTGTAACCCATAACATAGTGGCCGGCGTAACTCTGGGGGTTTTCCTTGAGGATCTGATGGGCTTCTTCGCGGGCCTTGACCAGGTCGTCGTGATCGTAGCTTTCGGTATGGCGAAGCGCGGATTGCTCGGCCGGGGTGCCGGCGAACCTGGGGTTCTGAGCCAGAGTCTGCAACGTCAGCAGCAGACAAAGGAGAACTATGGAGAGCGTTGCCCTCATCGGTTGAGGCTGCTCCTATTGAGGGTTTCCAGGGGTTCTCGAAGACATTCTTTGATGACGGCGTCGGCATCGTCGACGCCGGGTGCCAATTCTATCCTGTGACGGAAAATATGAGGGGCGAGCCATTCGATATCTTCGCCTATCACGTAGTCGCGGCCGTTCATGAGAGCGGCTGCTTGGAGAGCCGGAAGGGTGAGGACCAGGGAACGGGTGGAGACCCCCTGGGCAACCTTGGGGCTGGAACGGATGGTGGCCGCGATATCGACCAGGCAGGTGTGCACGGAAGGAGCCAGGTGCACTTGCTGGTCGATGGCGTAGCGAGCGCCCAGGACTTCGTCTCGGGTGACGGCGGCAAACTGAGTGGGCGGAGCGCTGCGTCGGTCTTTGTAGGAAGTGAGTACCTCCAACTCCGCTTCCCGATCGATATGCACCATGACGATTTTGAAAAGAAATCGGTCTAGCTGAGCGACCGGCAGAGGATAGGTGCCGACCTGGTCTCGCGGGTTTTGGGTGGCGATCACGAAAAACAGATCGTCCAAGGGGTATGTGACGTTGTCGGCTGTGACCTGTTTTTCGGCCATGGATTCCAACATGGCGGCCTGCACCTTGGGGGAGGTTCGGTTGATCTCGTCGGCCAGCACAACGTAGGCGAAGAGCGGTCCGGGTTGGAAATGAAACTGAGCCGATTTGGGTTCGAAGATGGAAACCCCGGTGATATCGGAGGGGAGCAAGTCAGGGGTAAACTGCACCCGGCGAAAGCTGTGGAGAGTCGTCTCTCCTTGCGCCGGGACGATGGATTCACCAAGGGCTTTAGCGAGGGTGGTCTTTCCGGAGCCCGGGAAGTCTTCCAGCAAAACGTGACCGTCGGCCATCAGGGCCACCAACAACAGGTCGGTCACATCGTCTCGTCCTCTCACGGAGTGAGTCAACCGACCTTTCAGGCGGCCCAACACATCTCGGGCGGAGTGCAGGTCGGTGGGGGACGGTAGTTGTCGTTTTGCGGTTTCTAGCATGTAGTGGTCGATTATCCTTACTTAATAAATATCCAACTGAAAGGGTTCGCGGCTCCCAGGACGCGGCGCCACAACGGCACGGCTCGGGAGAGTTCTTGATTGTACTTGGAAAATTGGTCGGAGAGCTCGTTGAAGTCGACTTGAGCCGAGCCCTTCCTTCCGAAGGAGTAATCCAGATGGGCCCGGGTAAGCGGGACCAGGCTCGGAATCTCCTTGGAGTGCTCCTCGGCGAAGGCCAGACGGCCCTGGCCTCGGCGGCGCGCGATACCGGCATCGTGAGCCCGGTCCAGAGCGGACAGGTAGTAGGCGTGCACTTTAGCTTCGTCTTTCTCGAACATAGGACGGCAGCGGCGCTCCAGCTTGATACCGTAGGCCAGAAACAGGAGTCCGGCGACGAGCCACGGGATGAAGGCTCCGATGGCCGACAAGAGGCGGTTGAGGAGCTGGCGAAAGTCTATTTCGCGGATCTGCTCGTACTCTTCCCCCTCTTCACGCGCCATTTCGGCCAGCATGGACTGAAGATCGTAGTCGGGCGGAGGGATCGGGGGATCGAGATAGGTCTGGGGCGCCACATCCATGGGAAACCAGCCTAAGCCGTCGACCCAGACCTCGGGCCAGGCGTGGGCCCGGCTACTTAAGATCATAAGGGCCGAACCTCGCCGGTCACGACTTTCTACGGCATAACCCGCACCCACTCGAGACGGAATGCCGGCTGCTCTCAAAAGATAGACGGATGAGTGAGAGAAATGCACGCAGTAGCCCGTCATATCGCCGAACAGAAAATCGGCGGTAGGGTCTTCGGAACCGGCAACGGCCCGTTTTCGAGTCGTGTACTTGCCTTTCTCACCGAGATAGAGATTGATGGCCAGCACTCGAGCCACCGGAAGGTCTCGGTACTGCTCGGGAATGCCGGCGATAATCTGGTCGGCGAGTTCCTTATAGCGCGGGTCGTCGGGGTACTGGAGATAGTGATCTTTCACCTCATCAGTCCAGACCGGATCGACAAGCGGGCTCGATAGAATGCTCTGGTAATCGCCCGTAAACACCTGAGAAACGACTTCGTACGCACGTTCGAACTTGTCCGGATTTGGGTTGGCCACGGGCTTCATCTGCAGAGGCTTCACCAGTCCGAACGGCTCGGTATGGGAGCTGATGAGGGCCACTCGTGTATCCAACTCTTTGGTGGGGATCATGGTCATGTTGCTGGGCACGTCGCGACTGGTGGAGGTGGTGGCGAACCTGCGGAAGAGGTCGCTATCGGCCTTGCCCGTGGTGTCCTTGACCAGACGGAACCCGTTGAACTGGCTGAAGGCGGTCTGGCGAAAGTAGTAGTAGCCGTCGGGAGAATCGTAGCCGTCGCGGAAAATGACCACGGCCACCGGTTTCGGGTCGTCCGGCTCGGAGGCTTCGAACGGAAACGGATCGTCGCTGGAGCTAGCCCCGCTCTCGCCTGCCAAACTCTCGTCCTCGCTACTGGAGCCGCCCTGGGGCTTCATTTTGTCTTTCTCTTCAGGCTTCCCAGTCAGACCGCTGGCGGCCGGAGGCTCGGCCATGTATTCTCGGACCTTTTCCTCCGGCAGCTTGGCGTAGAGGATCACGGCCAAGATGATCAACAGAATGACGTCGAACATCGAGGAGCGCTGGGTTGCCCGGCCCACGGTCAGTAGGATGAGGCAAACGGCCACGACCACGCCGATCCATTGAAAGATCGGGACCGGATCGTAGCCACGAGACCAGAGCGGGTCGATCAGAAAGTACGGTCGATTGATAAAGCCGTCTCGATGAGCTGCGAAGGGCGAGGCCAAAAAGAGCGCTACCACCAGAACTTCCAGAGAGATGAAAGCCTGATAGCGATTAGACAAGAACTGCAGCAGGCCCACGAACAAAAGTGAAAGGAGGCCCCACCACATGAAGTCGGTCACGATGACCAGCGCCTGGGCGCTGGGAAACAGTTTGGCCACGAACGGACTTCGATTGGGGAAATCGGCAAGGCTCAGCAGAATCGGACCGAGCAGCAGGGTGGTCGCTGTCACAGTGAGAGTTCTCAAGTTCGAAAACGAAAGACGACGCCCCAAGAAGAAGGCTGCGAAGGCGCCCAGACTGCCGGCGACGGTGGCTGAGGGCGTAGCCATGGTGTAAGCCAGGACCAACCAGGCAAAAGCCCACATAGCAGCCGAGCCGAAGTCTAGCAACCTCAGCTTTTGCTTAGCTTTTCTCTCTAATCTACTCAACTCAGCACGTTCCCCTGGGCACCTAATCTCAACGGAATCAACCGGGAAGTCTCCGGCTCGAACGTCAGCCAGTCCGTGACCGTCGACGAATTTAGGCGCGATAGCAACTCACTGGGGTCGGTCTTCCTGCTCTCTTCATAGAAAACCCACCGATGCCAGTTGGGTTCTTGTTCGCGCTGAGAAACCGAGCCCACGGTGAGGAGGGTGATGGAGAGTGGCGAGCGACTGATGGAGCCCGCGACTCGCTCGACCCAGTCTCCATCGACCGGGGGCACGAGGACCAGGCAGGAGCCGAACCCCTCGTTGTAAGCAATGTCGAGAAAGGCGCTCAGACCTTGGCCCGTCTGGACTCCGGGATTTCCTGAGCGGGCGATCAGTCGGAGGGCTTGATCTCTATGTTCGACGCTCTTATCGGAGCCGTCGGCACCAAATCGCCATCCCTGACCCAACAGATTCCCCTCCACCACGGTGCGGGCGAGGCTTGCCAGGATCTCGTCTCCGACACCCGCGACCAGGTAGGCGCAGGTCCGGGGAGCCGTGGTGATGGCGTTCTCGGGAATTCGCACCATGAGCTTGCCCGTTCGTGCGTAGACTTTCCAGAGCAACAAACGAGGAGGGTCGCCGGGTGAATAACGTCTCATGTCCACCCGATCGCCTTTGGGCTCCCCCCGAGGGTCGGGAATATCGTCTCCGGTGAAGCGAGCTTTCAAAATACTTTGGGCCTTGAGCGGCAGGGGCTTGGGAGTCACCACGAGAGAGACGGGCTCCTCTTGCTCCCAGTCGATGCGAGCGAATCCGAGCACGTCTTTCACGATGACTCGCCGCACGAGCTTAAAGTTCTCTTCCAGCAAACAACGCTTGCTGCTCACCAGCCATTCCTGTCGTTGCTTGTCGGGGTTGCGTTTCCATTGGCAATCGAAATCGGGTGGGTTCAAGATGTGGGTCGAAGCCTCGACCAACGGCGGTAGAAAGCGGGGCAACGTGCGCGCGCTCGGGACTTCCACATCGGTCACCATTTCCAACCGATACCCTTGGGCCAGGTGTTCTTTGCTCTGCCGATGGAAACAGTAGGCCAGCATCAGGCTGGTAAAGATGACCACGGCCAGATCCAGAGCAGCAGCTCCAATAAGAGCGGCTCCGGTGATGAACAGAACATGATCGTTCTGCTTGCTTCCCAGATAGTAAGTGCCGAGGCAGACCGTCCCCACCAACAGCAGTCCGGGAATACTGAGCGGCACAAAGCCCCAAAGCCTGCGGACCAGTCGGAGCAGCTTCTTGAGCGGCTCAGGTATGCGAAAGCGTGGTTTCACGGGCTCTCGTTCGCGGTTTCTGGTCGATCATCCCTTCTCCGTATCGGGAGGGGTGAATTTGGTGAAATTCCATTTCAGAGTGTTGTCGAAAAGCGACGGGAAAAATTTCTTCTAAAGACTGTTGGTACGAGTGTAGTGAGTTTTGAAAAGGTTGGGGTTGGCGCCGCCCGCGTTGGACCGAACCTCAGCAGACATGTCGACCTCGATCGAACGCTCCACGCGAGCCAGAGGGTCGGCCGGGTCGCCCAGCAGACCGACGGAACTTATCTCCAAGACCGCGTAGGGCAGATCTCGATATTTGGCGTTCACCGAGACACGGAAGGTTCCGACCAGTTGTCCGCCCGAGTCTCTCATCTCTTCCGAGTAGCTGAAAACACTCTGGTCCACAGACCGGATCGGCGGAAACTCGATGTCTTTGGCGAGCTTTCCGAGAGCATCTTGCAACCCGGCATCGGCCAGAGCTTTGGCCCGAACAAAGTAGACCTGCTCTTGGGCGGCCTGATACTGGCCTTCTCGCTGGCCGAGAAACCCCAGTCCTACAATCAAAAGCAGGACCGAGATGAAGAGAGCCATGACCAGGGTCGATCCCCTTTGACCGTAGCGACTCACGGAGTTCTCACCCTGGTGACGAATCGAGAGTTTCGGATTTGTTCCCGGACCGTGACTTCGATCTCGAGCTGTTGCTCCTTAGCGTTGACCCAGAAATTGTCGATATCCCCGGCTAGAAGGGTACTCGTTCCGCCCGAGAGTTTCATCAACTGATCGGAGTTCAGGCTGAATTGCAGGCTTTCCAGGTCGCCGGCGGCATACGGGTCCCACCAGGGGTCTGTTCCCGCTCTCCATCTTGGTAAGGTCGCGGGTAGCCTGGTGTTGTTTCGTCTAAAGGTCGTGAGGACCAGACGATTGGAACTTCCGGTCGTCGGTTCATCGACGCGGGCCGAAGCTTCGACCTGCTGGCGGAGTTCCGAAAGGGCCCACTGGCAGGTTCTCAAGGCCTGGCTTCGGCCCGAGGAGTGGCGTATCAGGTGCTGAGAGCCTGTGACCAGCTTGGAGACCACCACCAACGCCAGCGCGAACAAGAACATGGTCAAGAGCGCCTCCAGCAGAGTGAGGCCGCGCAAAGGTTTTCTTCTCACGGTAGAATCTCCAAGAGAGCGGACTGGCCGAAATATTCCCGGCCTCGATAGCGGGCCACCGCTTCCACTCGACACTGACCCGTGATGTAACGAGCGACCCCGTCCACACCGACGTAGATGTTTTCAAACTCCGCCCTGGAGTAGTCCGTCGCCAGGGCCCGAACCGTGCCGTTTCCGCCCTCGTCGGGCTGAACCCGCCAATGGAAACTGACGTCCTCGATAGTTTTTCCGTTGTCGTCGACTAGAAGAGCTTGAAACTCGGCTTTTTGATTGGCGGACAGACTGGAGACGCCGCTGGTGAGATTGACCTGAACCTCTTTCACCGCTCGGGCGGGTTCGGTGAGTCTCGTGTTTGTCTTGAAAACCTCCACACCCTGATTTTCAATAGTGATCTCAAGATCTCGAGCGGTTTGACGCATCTCCCGCTGTTCGGCTCCCGGCTTGCCTATTTCGAGCTGAGTGCAAGGGGTGAGGACCGTGGGCGCTGTGGCCACTATCTTGGCCTCGAAACCGGGATAGTTTGGGAGGGTTGTGTTGGCCCAGCTTCCAAATCCCGCCTCCCAATTGTCGTAGTCGGTCGCCCACACTCTCAAATCATCCAAAACGGTTTCAGAAAAGGCTACCGCGAGCGCTTTCCCTTCAATTTGCACCAGGGCTCGATTGGAGCGCATCAGGAGGGTGAGAACGATGGTGAAGGCGGAGAGCAGGACAAATAGGGCAATCACGGTCTCCAGCAGACTGAGACCTCGATTCGATTGTCTCCGGCTCACGGAATCCAGGCTTTCACATTGACGATGGCGGAGCCCACCGGGACGGAGAGAATCCGCTGATTGGAAATGTGAAGGGAGGCGTCTCCGCGGTCTTCCCAGTCGGCGATATAGACGTTGCCGCCGGTGCCGTAGACGAGTCTCTCGCCGTCCGGTGAAAAGATGGGGGTATAGGCGACGGTGGTACCCGATTGACTGTCCAGGATGTCGATCTTGAAACGGGTGTCGCCGCTGGTGCCGGTGTCCACGATCCGAGCACGGTGAGTCTGCCGAATGGCGTCACTGTAGTTACCACTTGGACCGGGCTGGGCGCTGGTAAAGATAAATTCGCGGCTTGTCTTGGGAATCCAGCAAACGAAGGCATCGTTGATTTTGTCGACGGAGTTGTCGGTCACCAGGCTCTGGTCTTTGAAAGAAGCGCTGGAGCCGGTTTTGACAAACTCGGCCACCCCGAGTTCCGTGCTCACCTGGGAAACACCCGGAGCGTTCTTGTAGGCTCTGTACACGACCAGTTCGCCATCAGGACTAAAGACGGGCGAGTAGCAGGAGCTTCCCGGGCCGGTATAGATATTTCCCGCCCCCGTTCCGTTCGCTTTCACACTCCAGATGGTGTCTCTGCCGGGGATCGAGTTGATGGAGAACAACAGAAAAGTGCCGTCGCCCGACCATTCCGCACTGCTCTTGTTTCCTGTCACGTCCAGGAGAAGCCGCTGACCTGTGCCGTCGACGTTCATCACGTAGATGTGTTGGTAGCTGGACCCTCCTTGCTTGCTGCCGAAAGCGATCTGAGAGCCGTCGGGCGATACCGCGGCTCCGTTGCCGGTATTAGTGAGAGTCTGGAGACCGGTGCCGTCGGTGTTGACGACGGTGATGGCGTTGGGATTCACACGGTCCAAGACAAGCTTGCCGGGAGGAATGATAGTGACCGGGTCCAGCACCGTCTCCGCTGCCTTCACGTCGTTGCCGTCCTTATCGGTAATGTGGCAGATCAGCTGATACTGATCGCCGACGTTGCACTCCGGAGGTGGAGCCCAGGTGCAATTGGAGACCCAGACACTCCCTTTTGCGTCCCACTGCATCGGGTGGTTGTCGGCGAGAGAGAAGAATCCGGTGCCGGGAGAGCTACCTTTGGGAACGGACTCCCAGGTACAGTAGAGTTGGTCTCCGTCGTCGTCGGTGGCCCTGGCCACCAGCGAGAGATTTCGCTCTTTCTGAACCGTTGCTTTCGGCTCCAAAAAGGGCGCGGGGGCAACCTCGATGCTCTCCAGGGTCGGCTTCGTATCGGCCTCCGGAGCCGGAGGCACCAGAGACGCGACAGCTGGAGAAGAGGAGGGAGGAGCGGGTAAGACGGTCGATCCGGCCGCCCCGGCGAGGTGATGAACTCGACCGCTGCTCGAAACCAAAATGGTCTGCGGGGCAAACGCGGCCGACAGTTTGAAGTTGTTGGGTGAGGGTGTGAAGAGCCGGGTTCCACCTACGTTGCTCGCCCCGGCCTCCAGTCCTGAGGAGACGAGAATTTGGAAATGCCCGTCCACCAGAGGCTGGTCGTTGGATACGACCGAGCCGTCGGGGAGGAAGATGAGGGCGAAGTCTTTACCTGCCTTGTCTCCCAACCAGCCGGCCAGGAGTTTTCCCTTGGCTGTTTCTGTGGCGCTGGATGGTAGAGTCGCCGACCCCCAATACACGCCGGCCACGGTGCTCTCCGGAAAGTCGCCGGCCAACGAGCGGACCCGGGTGATTTCCGGCTTGACCTCACCTTCAAGAATGTAGAACGTTTGGGTGGTGGGAGTGGAACCGCTGTTGGTGGGAAGGCAGAAGGCCACCGGATGGCCGCTCTTCAAAGCTTGAGTTCGGGCGGCTTCGATTTCGGCGGCCACCACTCGCGCCATCGATTCGGAGGTGGCTCGCTCACGTTGCCCGTTCAGACCTCCGATAGAGAGAGCCGCCAGCGCCGCTAAAGTCATAGCGACGACGATAATTTCCAGAAGGCTATAGCCTGACGCTCTCCCTAACCGCACTCGTTTACTATAGCACGATTTAGCTTTGCAGGAACCTTCCCTGGGATAAAAACTTGATTTAGACCCCGAAGCCCAGGCGGGCCCTGTGGAAAAGCTCGATAAGCTCGGTGGACGGTTCCAATTCATACTCGCGACTCAAAAACGCCTTGGCGGTTTCAAACTGGTCGATGGCTTGAGCCGGCTGTCCGAGTCTGATGTGGGTTCGCATCTTGAGAGCGTGAGCGTCCTGTCGAAAGGGGGCGATCTCCAGACCAAGTCGAGTGTGTTCGAGCGCTTCGGCGAGATCTTCCGCAGCCAGAGCGAGCTCCGCCGCTTTAACGAAGTTGTCCACCGCGACGTCCTCGGTACGAGTGCGCAGCTGAGCGGCGAACTCATAGAAGCAGCCTTCCAGGTAGGCCCCCCGGTAGAGTCGGGCCGCCAATCGTCTCTGTCGGCGAATAGCTTTCACGTCCCCCGACCCTGCCTTTTCTAACTCCTTGGCTGAATGAACGGCCTTATCAAACTCATTTAGGTCGTGCCATCGATGCAAGTCGGGGTGAAGCTTGAGCCCTACCGTATCTCTCACCAACGGCTCTTCGAAGTTAGGCAAGAGGTTCTTCAGGATGTTGCGGAGTGTGGTGGTGGCCCAGTAGAGATTCTTCTTTGTTCTGGTCACATCTTTGGGCCAAAACGTCTCCAGAATTTGTTCCTCGGGGAAGCTCTTGCCCCACTCGGTGGCCAGTAAGGCCAAAAGATACTTCACCTTTCGCGTCTTCCACTCGTTATCGGGAAGAGCACCTTCCTGACCGACCATTTCGAACGTTCCGAAAGAGTAAAGACGCAGGAGTGGCACGAAGTCCGACTCTCCGGAGCGTGTCTTAAGTCGGAGTCCGATCTCTTTGACGGCGGCTTCCGAGTCTCGGATCAACAGATCGAGCAGGTGATCGGGCAAGTACTTGGCGCTCTCCAAACGCTGGGCTACGGCCAGACGTTCCTCGCTGCGCGTGGTTGCGAAATGCCTGGCGAACTCGTGGGGAAAATCAGTAGCCACCCTGGTGAGAAAGCGGTGCTCGGCCAATCGATCTTGCCACGCTCTTCGAAAAAGATGCCCCAGTAGCCAGCGGCGATGCCTGTCCACGACCTGGAAAGCGGGAGGAGAGAGGAGCTCTTCGTAATCTTCCGCCCCGGCGTCGTCGGCACAGTCGTAGCTACCGAGGGCCAGGGCCAGCAGCGAGGATTCCGTCTCTAAATCGAGCTCGGAAACAGCTTTCTTGACCAGATGAAGGGCTTTCTGTGCCTCTTCGGATTGCATCTGGTCCAGCAGGAGAGCGGCTTCCAAGCCAGTGCTGGAGAGAGCGAAAGGTCCTTGCGTCTTGGCCTCCCTCAAGGCGGTCAAGGCGTACTTTCGAGCTTTGTCCGCCTCGCCTCCGAGCGCGCACACTCTCGCCAGACCGAGGTAGCCCTCTGTCTTTTCTCTGGCGGGGGCCGCTTTGGAGCAGAGGTTCTGGTACGCCTTTTCGGCGTTGGCGAGGTCGCCCACGTCCTCTAGAGTGCGAGCCAGAGTGACGAGACTGTTTCTGAGACCGCTCGTGACGCCCGCCGGTTTGGGGGTCTCCCGTCCGGTTTCCACCTTTTGGAGAGCCTGGCTTATAGCGGGCAAAATCTGCTCTTCGGTGGCGTCTTTGAGAAACCTCAGGTGCACGGCGTGACGAATGGCCTTGATCTCTACCGGGTCGTCTTCTTCCACCTCCAAAACGCGAGCTATCATCGTCGAAAGCGTTGGGTAGACGTTATTCGGAGGGAGGAGAAAGGAAGGCACTTCCACCGCGGTAGCTTGGCTCAATCCGTATATTATGGCAACCGAAGGCGCTGACCCTATGGTGATCGGAGCGGCTTCTAGAATTTGGCAAAGCCGACCGGCCAGCTTGGAAGCTTCCACCAGCGAGCCTTCGGCGCTACGGGTCTCGTCGAAGGCCTGCGCGGCGGCCAGCAAGGCCCACTCGAAGCTCTTCAGGTGGATCTGCCCTTCTTCCAAGTCTTTGGAGGCGGCTTCCAGATGGCTGAGCTGTTTGCGCACATAACCGAGGAGCTCTTGCATCTTGAACGGTTTCTTGAGATAGCCGCCGACCTCCAAATTCCGCGCCCTGGAAGTTTCTTCTTCGGTGGCATATCCGGAGACGATGAGACTCCCGATGTCGGGGTTCAACTTCTGGGTTTCCTCCACCGCCTCCAGGCCGTTCATCCCCTCCATTCTGATGTCGGCGATGATCAGCTCGAACTTCTCTCGACTGGCATAAGAGACCGCCTCGGCACCGTTGGACACGGCGACCACGTCGTAGCCCTCGTCTCGCAGAACTTCTTCCAGGACCCCGCGAAGATCGTCGTCGTCTTCCAGCAAAAGAATTCGGGCGGCTTGGCTCATACTCGGAAGTTTCAAACCGCCTCAAGGATCCCTGCGGTCCTGCACGGTCGGGTGGAGAAGGACAAGCATGTCCGCTTTCAAACTTGAACGGATGGGCAGACAATCCTGATATGAGAGTGGGGGCGCTGGGTGCACTACTGGCTCTCACAGTATGTCTGGCCGCTCTTCTCGGCTTGGGGGGGAAGCTTCCCGATTCATCCGGCCAGGTGACCCTTTTGCTGTTTACTCTGGCTACCTGGGCCCTGGAACAGAGTAGCTTGCGGCGTCGTCCCATGGACTTTTCGACCGCTTTCGTACTGCCTCTCACCTTGGCCGTGGGCGGGTTCGCGGCAGAAGCCGCCGTGCTCCTCTTGGCTTCCGTTTTCGTGCGCCAAATGGATGGTGAGGAGTCCTATCCGTGGGATCTCATCTGCCTGCTGCCTGGCTTGATTGTGCTGTTCGCAGTCCTTGCACAGGGCAAAGTAGAACTACTTTGGGCATTTTTGTCGATAGCCCTCACCGGTGTGACTTTGTCCATCGTTTCGGTTTGGTCTCGCCGGTCTTTGCGCGGGGAGGAGTGCTGGTTGGCCAGGGCCGTCGAACAGCAGCTTTCGACCGCTCGCCTGCTCCTCTTGCCGCTAGCATTGTCGGGTGCGCTTCTCCCGTCCAACCTGCTCTGGATGGTGGTCTTCGTCGCTCCCATTCTTCAGCTCGTGACCAAATTTAGCGGAGACCTGGGCTACCGGCTGGAGGCCATGGCGGGGCAACGCGCTCGGGAGGAGGCGGCTGAATCCAAGCAGAGTTTGGAAGATGCCCAAAGTCGACTTCGGAGTCTATCCGAAAAGCAACAGATGATGGAAAAGCTGGTTCGGGTCTTCCAGCAACCCCTTGGTCCTCGAGAAGCTTTCGTGGAACTGCGCAAGATCACGTCGTCGGTCATCCCCTACGAGTCGCTTTTTTTTCTCAAGATTGTGGACGAACAGCGACTGCGGGTTCAAGACCATCACTGCGCTCCCGAACGATGGGACCCGCATAGCCGGCTGTTTTTGGACTCGGAGCCGCTGCTGGAGCGGGCCTGGCAGAAAGACCGCGCTCTGAAAGGCAAAGCGGCGAGAAAGCTGGTCTCATCCGACGACCATCTTGTGGTCATCCCTCTGAAGCCCATGGGGATGCTCTACTTCGGGCGCCGTGGGGAGCCGTTCAGTAAGGAAGAGGCCGGTCGCCTCCGTTTTGTGTCGGAGAGAGCCGAGGGCGGGTTGAGGCGAGCCGAAGAAAGGGCGGAGTTTACTCAGGCCCTTGCCCAGGAAAAGCAGGTTTCGAGGCAGCTCCAGCATCAGGTGGCGCTCTCCACTCACCTGCTGAAAGCGGCCCAGAGAATACTCGGGGCTCCCACCGAGAAGGCTGTTTTTGAGACTCTTGCCGAGTCTATTCAAAGTGCGGTCGAGCACCGGTGGGGCGGAGTTCTCATCGGAGAGCAGAGCGAACCGTCGATGAGATGGGGACAAGGCTTCCCCGCTTTGTCGGACCTCGATAGGGCTCATTTTCTCTCCCCCGCGTCAGTTGGGGCGGTGCGCAAGGTGGGGGCCGAAGTGGTCCACTCGTTTCCCGTCAGGGGTGAGGCGGAATCTCTCGGAGCGGTGCTGATCGGACGCGGGCCCGGGAGCAAGCTGAGTGGAGAAGAAGAAGATTTCTTGGGCACGTTGGCCTGTTTGGTGGCCGGAGGTTTGGAGTCCCTACGTCTCAATGAGCGACTCAAGGAGGCCCATCAACAGGTGTTGCAAGCCTCCAAGCTCAGTGCTATCGGAAGGTTGGCCGCGGGTGTGGCTCATGAGTTGAACTCGCCGTTGGCAGCGATAGGACTGGCGATCGAATCGGCTATGATCCGCCCTGAGAAGGCCGGGGATAAACTGGAGAAGGCTTCCAACGCTCTGGAGCGGGCCCGCAAGATCGTGTCCGACCTGTTGGAGCACAGTCGAACCTCCGGAGCAAAACGCGAGGTCGTTCGGCTGGGCACGATCTTCGAAGGGCTGATGAGCTTGGTGGAAGCTCAACTTTCGCAGCGTCAGGTCAAAGTGACAAAGGATTGCCGTACGCTCGAAGCCGGAGTGCTTGTCAACAAGGACGAGCTAAACCAAATTCTCATCAACTTGATTCTCAACGCAGCCGACGCCAGTGAGGACGGTCAGGAGATCCTGGTCTCAGCTCAGGCGGACAACTTGAAGGTCACTATCGAGGTTCAAGATCAAGGCTCCGGGATTTCTGAGGAAGATAAGAGCCGAGTCTTCGACCCGTTCTTTACCACCAAACAGGTCGGTCGGGGCACAGGTTTGGGACTCTCGGTCTGTCGTGAGCTGGTTCTTCGCCATCAAGGGACGATCAGCTTCGATTCGTGTTTGGGGAAAGGCACAACTTTTCGGCTCGTCTTTCCCAGGCAAGACAAGTGGCCGTAACACCGGCAAAGAGAAAAGGCGTTGTAAACTTACCGGATAGTGTCGGCCACGGTTCCGATACTGGAGTCGTGGTCGCCGTTAATAACCTTTCTTAACCTGCCGTTCAGCCCATCATGCACGGCTTGGAAGCGGGGGTCCTCGGCACTCACCAGGTGATCTCGGGTCCCTATGTAGGTGGTGGTACGCACCGAGGGCGGAAGCTGAGTGGTTTCCAATGTTTTCTGGAATTCCGAATCGGTACCCATGTCTTTTCCCGGCTCCACTCCAGGGATCAGGGGTCCCACGAACCCCGGGGCCAACCTTGCGGAGTTGGCACCGGCCGTGCCGCCGAGAACGGGGTTCACCATCTCCAACCGGACTTGCTTCGGAAGCTTGCCTTGAGCTTGCAGCTTTCGCAGAGCGTCGACCGAGAGCCGGCCGCCCATGCTGTGGGCACGGATGGTCAAAGGCTCTCCGCCGGCGGATATCCTGGAGAGTTCGGAAGCCAGTTCGGAGCTCGTTTTGCCGAGCCTGGACTTTCGGTCGTCGTAAAGGAAGGTGTGGACGTCTCGGCCTTGTTTGGCGGACGCTTCGGAGAGAGCCTTGACGCTATCGGGTGAGGCGTTGATGCCGTGGATGGTGACGATATTGCCGGGTTTGGAGCCTTGAGCGAGTTGGACCAGATGGCCACGATTGCCGTTGGCTTTGAGTCGGGCCGATTCGTCTTGCTCGGTGATGTTGGCCAGGCCGCGCGCTTGCGGGGAGAGCACGACACTATCCGATGGGTTGCCG
>Ga0208701_100301_pt1 | contig 18696 bp, 15 predicted proteins | sample DeeseametaMP1482_FD_184188 | JGI IMG/M metagenome (GOLD analysis project Ga0208701, IMG submission 184188) | Marine microbial communities from the Deep Pacific Ocean - MP1482 (SPAdes) | ecosystem: Environmental > Aquatic > Marine > Oceanic | place: South of Fiji, South Pacific Ocean | collected... | reverse complement strand
AGGGGATTCCATTTGAGGGCTTTTACCGGGCGTAAATAACTGAAAATGGAATTCGCTAGAATCGATGACTGGGCGGCCCAACCCGTCTTTTTAGGATTGACGCAGAACTAAATTTAAGGGAATAACGACGGCTCGGCGAAATTGCCTTGATGCGACGTATGCAGAAGTTCACCCTCACCCTCATCCTCGCTATGGGACTGATTGGCACGGTCAGGGCGGAACGCCCTTGGCAAATCGATTCGCAGCTGGTGGAAGAGGTGCAAAGGCTTTTCCAGCGGCACTACGTGTCTTCGGTCCCAGAGGAGCGATTCGCCCAAGTGCTGGAACGGGAGAGCCCTCAAGGAAGAGAAATTGCCCTCCGCAGTCTGGTCGAGACATTAGGCGATCCCCGCGTGGTCTTACGCTCTCCTAATGAAGAGGCGGCTCTGATTCCCCAGTGCGGGTTTAGTTCGCCGGCCGGCATCGGGGTCGTACTCGAGGGTTTTGTTATCAAGAGAGTTTTCAGCGACCACCCAGCCGAGGAAGTAGGACCAAGGACATATCATCAAATAAACCCTTCGCCCATGACGCCGAGCCATCCCGTCTGACTGCGTTACTCCGTCCTTATTTATACCTGATAAACCGCGTCCGGAGCGCCTTGTCACACGGGCGTCTCGACGCCCTGAGCGAAGGGTTTATTCAATGATATATCCTGGAAGTCGGAGATCGACTCATTTCCGTGGACTCGCGGACCGTCAGCACCATGGAGGAGGCTAGGCAGCGTCTCATCACTCACTCCAATACACCTGTGCCCGTTGACTTGGTGATAGCGCGGGGAGACAGGACCCTAAGCTTCCGTCAGGTACCACGTCGCCCTCTTGAGGTTCCCTATGTAGAGAGCCGAATTCGTGAAGGGGTGGCGTATCTGACTCTGTTGGGATTCGCGGATTCGGCACCTGACCAATGGAAGGAGCATCTTCGTCGCCTTTCTCTCGAACAAGTGGAGAAGCTGATTATCGACCTTCGGGGAACTCAAAGCGGTTATCTAAGTTCACTTCTCAATATCGCCGGTTGTCACATCGAGTCGGAAGAGGTGATCGTCAAGTACCGAAGCCGCCATGAGACCAGGACCTACCGGGCCACGGGAGAGCTTCTTTACACAGGCCGAGTCGTCGTGCTGATCGATAGTGAGACGAGCGGACACGGGGAGATGCTCGCAGCTTGCCTTAGAGAGCAAGCGTCGGCCGTTCTCGTCGGGGAACCCACTACCGGCGATGCCCGAGTCCAACAGGATTTCCCCCTGTCCGACGGCTCAAGTCTCACTCTCCCTGTTTGGGTGGGGTACAGCCCCGAGGGCTTGCCGCTAGATCAGGGCCTAGTTCCAGACGTCACTTGCGCCGGTGCCGAAGCACTCGAAACCGCTAAGAGGCTACTAATGAGTGAGCAAAAAGCAAAGCACCGCGCTAACAGCCCCCGCATAAACATCCATGGTCCAGTGAGCCCGCAGAGCTAATACCGCGAAGATTTCATAGAGCCCAAGCGCCACGGCAGCCAGCGTGAGAGGAAAATAACCGAGGCTCGCCAGGACCAGGGAACCGTACACGGCAAGCGCCGTGTGCCCGGAGAAGAAGAGGTCGTTGGCAACGTGATAGGTGACGAAAAGCGAGGGCACCCCGGGGTCTTCCCAAATCATACCTTCGGGGGCGGGCAGGGCGGTTAAGTATTGAGAGCCTTGCCGCAGGATCAGAATGAAAAAGAGTCCCACGATGGGGGCGAAACTCTCTCCGAAAATTCCCAGATAGAGTACCGAAAGCCCCAGGATATCGATGCCTAGAGAGCTGGTGATAAGAAGGACGCGTGCCCAGCCCTTATTTTTCAGCAACTTCTGATGGACTGGAGCCATCCAGTCGTGAATTTTGTCCCCGATATCTCCTTCGGGCAGACCCTGCGCTCCGATGATCTTCTGGGTCGCAAACCAAAGAGCGATCAATCCCGCCACGAGCACCAGTCTCACTAAAATGACGAAACTCACGATTCGTGCCTCGGCTCTCTTTCGATCTTCACCGCAGGAATGCCGCCCCACAGTTCGCCCGGTGGGATGACTGTTCTCGGCAACACAAAAGAGCCGGCCATCACTTTCGCCTTCTCTCCGATCACCGAACCACCCATGATAATGGCTCGAAGTCCGATAGTGGCTCCGTTTCCGATCTTGGTGGGGGCTATCACCATGTAACCACCCTGAGCGTAGTGTCCCATGATGCTACACGACCCACCCAGAGTCACGCGCTCACCCAACTCAATCATCTTAGGGTCGGCGATGGCGGTGGTGTTGATGACCACGTTGTCTCCCATCTTCATGCCCATCAACCGGTAGTAAAGGTTGATGAAGGGAGTGGTGCAGATAAACGGCAGAAACGTCAGTCTCGGCAACATCGTGAAGGTGGCGTGGATATACCACGGCAAAATGCCCAGCGAAACCTGTTTCCCCTTGTAAGCCTTGAGAAGCCGTCCGCCGAAGAGCAGATTGCAAAGCGGAGCCAGGAAGATGAGGGCCGTGCCGTAGGTGATATACCCCGCTACCAGAGCGCCTCCGATAGCGAGATAGTAGAACGGCTCAGAGAGGCCTTGAGCCTTTTCTTGAATCTGAAGGAAGACAAAGACGCCGGGCGCAGCGGAAAGTCCGCCCGCAACGGCAGCCAGAGCCAGGAACGGAAGTGAGCCGACAGCCTGTAGCAGAGATTTCATTTTGTCCCCCCTTAGGACACGTCCTTAGCCGTTGTTCTTTTGGAACTCCTTCATAAACTCCACCAGAGCATCCACTCCTTCGGGAGGGAAAGCGTTGTAGATGGACGCTCTCAGCCCGCCCACGCTGCGGTGGCCTTTCAGACCGGAAAAGTCGTTTTCGGTGGCTTCTTTGAGGAACTTCTTCTCCAACTCTTCGGAAGGGAGGCGGAAGGTGACGTTCATCAAGGAGCGATACTCCAGCTTGGCGTGGCCCCGATAGTATCCGTCGCTGGAATCGATCGCATCGTAGAGTACTTGAGCCTTCTTACGGTTGCGCTCGTAAATAGCGTCCAGGCCACCGATCTCTTCCTTGAGCCAGCGGGTCACTTTCTCAATCACGTAGATACTGAAAGCGGGGGGTGTGTTGTGCATACTCTCCCCTTTGACCATGATCTTGTAGTCCAACATGGTAGGAAGGTTCTTGCCGACCTGCTTCTGCAAAAAGTCGTCGTGGAGAATGACGATAGTGGCTCCGGCTGGACCCACGTTCTTTTGAGCCCCTGCGTAGATCAAAGAGTAGTTTTTGATGTCCAGTTTTCGGTGCAGAAAGTCGGACGAGGCGTCGCACACCAGCGGCACGGAACCCGTCGACGGGTCGTAAGGAAACTCCACACCTTCAATAGTCTCGTTGCTGGTGATGTGGACATATGAGCCGCTACTAACCTTGTTGAAGACGTCGGCGGTAGGCATTTCTTTGAAACCGCCGGCCTCACCGTCCCATAGAATGTCGACGGGGCCGACTTTCTTGGCTTCCTTGATGGCCTTCACAGCCCAGGCGCCGCATCGCACATAGTGGGCCTGACCTTCGGAGTGGTGAAAGTTCATCGGAACCATGGAAAACTGGGTGGTAGCACCACCCTGGAGGAAAAGAACATGATAGTCCTCGGGAAGGTCCAACAAGTCGCGAATGTTCTGTCTGGCACCCTCAATGATCGCCTCGTAGTCTTTGGAACGGTGAGAAATCTCCAGGACGGAAGCGCCCGCTCCGGGCAGGCACATCATTTCGTCCTTCACCTCTTGCAAGACGGGTACGGGAAGTACGGCGGGACCCGCCGAGAAGTTGTAAACGCGTTTTTGGGCTTGTGCTGTGGTCATCCGGGCCAATTCTTAAGGCGCGGTGGTTCCCCTTCTCTCCTCGATGAGCGCGGGGATGTCGTTTTCCGACAAAATCGGGATACCGAGGTCCTGAGCCTTCTTCAGTTTCGAGCCGGCGTCGGCTCCCGCCAGCAGGTAGCTCGTCTTCTTCGACACAGACCCCGTGACTTTGGCACCGTGGCGTCTCAGAAGAGCACCGGCCTCGTCCCGGGTCATCGTGTTGAGCGTGCCTGTAAGGACGAAGGTCAGTCCTTTCAGCGATTCGGAACTCTCATGGGAGTCTCCCTGCTCTTCGACCTCCATAGTGAGTCCGGCCGCCACTAATCGGTCGACCATTCGCGAGTTGTCTTGGTTGTCGAAAAACTCTCTGACCCTCTGAGCGATCTCCGGTCCGATTTCGTGGACCGAGGCGATCTCTTCGACGGTGGCTTTTCTTAACGACTCCATGTTGCCAAAAGCGTGAGCCAGGATCTCGGCCACTCTCTGCCCCACGTGACGAATACCCAGAGCCACCAGGACTCTTTCGAAAGGTCGCTTCTTGGTGGCTTCCAGTTGTTCCATCAACTGGACCGCGCTGTCTTTCATCCGCGACTCGCGACCTCGCTTGTCCACGAAGACGATATCGTTCTGAAGAGTCTCCACAGTGAGGTCGAAAAGGTCCGAAGGGTCGTTGAGTAACCCCGCTTCGATGAGTTTGGTCACCAACTTGTCGCCCAGGCCCTCGATATCGAGGGCCGCCCGAGAGGCAAAGTACTTGATCCAGCCTTCCAGTTGCGCCGGACAACGGGGGTTGGGGCAGCGCGTCACTGCCTCGCCTTCCGGTCTCTCGGCAAGTGTACCGCAATCCGGACAGTGAGTCGGCATCTCGAACACTCTCTCGGTGCCGTCCCGCTCTTCCGGTATCGGACCGAGAACCTGCGGGATCACGGCACCGGCTTTGTGCAGCCAAACGGTGTCGCCGATTCGAAGGTCTTTACGACGTATTTCATCCTCATTGTGCAAGGTTGCGCGACTGACGTTGGAGCCGTCCACCAGGACTTCCGTCAGCACCGCCACAGGAGTGAGCGAACCGGTCCGGCCTACTTGAATTTTGATGTCTTCGAGCTTCGTTCGAACCTGGGAAGAAGGCAGCTTGTAGGCCACCGCCCATCGAGGACTCCGGGAGACGGACCCCAGCAACTCTTGCCAGGAGAGGTCGTCCACCTTGACCACCACTCCGTCAACCTCGAAATCCAACTCCGAACGCTTGGAATGCCAGGATTGGCAGATGTCCACTACCTTTTCGATGCTCTCCACGACGTTGTAGTGAGGGTCCACGGGAAACCCAAGCTCCCCCAGACGTTTCAAGGAATCCGAGTGAGTCAAACAGCCTTCGGCCGCGGGGCCTTCTAGAGAATAGGCGAAAAACCTCAAGGGTCGCCGGGCCGTTTCCGTGGAGTGCTTTTGGCGCACGAAACCCGCCGCCGCGTTGCGAGGATTAGAGAAGACCTTATCTCTGGTCTCGCGCTCTCGCTCTTTCAAAGCGGAGACAAGCCGACTTCTCTCCTCCTCGGATAGTCCGGATGGAAGGGAGAAAGGGATTGCCGGATCGAGGGCGTGCTCTATCAACTCTTCGGAGGAGAGTTTTCCGTCGTAGACCGAGACCTCACCGGCCAGAAGTTGCTCTAGACGCCTTTTCATCTCTCGCGACTCGGCTTCGTTCTGTTCGGCCCGACTGTTCATCTCTTTGAATTCCGACCAGGCCATGTACACCTCACCCCTGACCTCGCCTGACACAGGCTCCTTGAGCCGGAGCGGAATCTGGCGAATCGTCTTCAGATTCACCGTGATGTCGTCCCCCCGTCGACCGTCCCCGCGGGTGGCTCCCCTTACGAAAAGCCCATCCTCATAGATTAGCGAAATGGCCAGACCATCGAATTTCAACTCCGTTACGTAGCTCACGGCGGTTTCGTCGAGTCCTTCGAGGTCGGCCTCCACGAGCCGCTTCTTGACCCGCTCGTCCCACTCTCTGAGTTCCGTGTCGTCAAAAGCGTTGGCCAGACTGAGCATGGGTCTCTGGTGCTCCACGGTCTCAAAACCGTCCACCGGCGGCGCTCCCACTCGCCTGGTAGGCGAATCAGGCTGGGCCAGCTCGGGGTTTTCCGCCTCTAACTTTTGCAGTTCACGGAACAGCGCATCGTACTCCGCATCGGAGATGATCGGATTAGAATCGATGTAGTATCGATGGTTGTGTTCGCGAAGCTCGCGGGAGAGGCTCTCAACCCTCTGCTCGATCTCATTCTTGGTCATTGGGACACGTCCTAAAATAAAAAGATGCTCGGGCTTACGCACCGAGCACTTTCTAACCTTCTATCAAGGTCGACAGACCCTGGTTTGAATTACAAACCGTGTTGTTTAGGAGCCGTGTCGTCCCATAGCCGTTGGTTGTTGTACTCGCGATTTTTCTCGGCACCCCAGCGAAATCGGCTGAAATCGTTTTGCTGTCTCCAGCCGCGATGACGTGCCATGTAGCGATACCAAGCTCCCGGCATTTCGTGCCCGACATACCGACTTCCGACCTGAATGGTCTTATTGTTGAAGTTGTGGTGTACCGGGATTCCCAGCGCCGCAGTGGCAGAATACAAGTCCACCATGGTCACTCCGCCGAAACGGATAGTGTCCACTTCGAGCCCCTCGGCAGTGCTCATCAACACCAGCGGATCGCCGGCGTCTTCGGCACCTTCGGCGACGTTCCAAGATTTATAGTAGTGCTTGCGAGGAATGCCCAAGGCATCGGAAAAAGCCTCGATCCCTACGTAAGGCCTGTCGTCCACGATGGCCCATTTTCCGTAGAAGGGGTTTCCGTTGACGTTTAGACTGACGTCGTAGCCACCGTCCGTGGGATAATTAAAGTCGGCACTTGCTGCTCCACCCATAGCTAAGACGATACCAGCGGCCAAACCAGCTATCATTTTTCTCATAACTTACCTCCCTCGGGTAGTCGATCGACTGCCCGACAAGATGCCGGTTCGTCGACTGTACCCTGAACCCTTCCAGGAGAACGGGAGGAAAGACGAGATCCCAAACTGTATAGCAAAAGCGTGTCTGCGATTAACACGCCCCATCCGATTCTGCTGAGCTTCTCTTGAACATCAGCCTGTTGACCGACCCCCTCCTACTTGTGATCATGGCCTTCGCGGGCTTCTTCAGCATGGCCACCTCGCTGCAGGTGGCCACAAGGCCCGCCGCCGTTCGCACCGGAATGGTGGCCACAGCTCTCACCATGGGTCAGCTGATCTTCATCGTCACCCGCTTTGGCAACCTTTTCTACCTACCGCTGCTGGGGAATTTCGTGGACAAGGCCACCAACTCAGGAGAGACGGACATCCTGCTCCAGCAAGCTAGCTGGGTGGTGGTGGGCGGAGCTATGGGAGCCCTGGTAGCCCTCCTTCTTCTCCCATCGTTCGTGGAGCTCTGTGCCCGAGGCGTGAAATCCATCAACGCCCGCAAGAGCATGGTCGGTGCCCTGCTGAACCTGTCCCGTCCGCGGACCTGGAAGGTGGTCTTTCGATCGCTGCGGGCGCCCGGTCTGATGGGTGTCAAACTTTTTAAACTGGACGGACTGCCGAAGAAGTTCCTCTGGTTCAACGTCGTGGCCACTGCCATCTGGACGGTGGGCGCCCTGGCCGCCATCACGGTCTCCGGCTTGCAACCAGAGTTCAAGCAGACCGCCTTGCTTTTGAGCGGACTCATCAACAGTTTCGCAGCTATCGCCTTCAGCGTCTGGGTCGATCCCCAGGCCGCTCACATCACCGACAAAGCCGTCGACGGTCGCCTCAAGGAAGAGTCCGTCACCAATATGTCGATCCACCTCATCCTGGGCAACTTCGTTGGGACCCTGCTCGGCCTGCTGCTCTTAAACCCTGCCGTCACCATCGTCGGCGAAGCCGCCTCGGCCATCGGCCAGAGCGCCTCTCAGCTGGATGCCGCCACTATCTGGCTGGTGGTCGGCAACGCCTTCATCTTGTTGCTCAACGGAACCATCTACAGCTCTCGAACCTCGGCCGTGCGCACCGCCAAAGTGGCCACCGCACTGGCCGTCTTCAACTTTTTCAGCCTTATCTCCAGAATCGCGGGCCAGGTGTACGGCCCGTTCGTGGGCGCGGTGACCGACCAGTTGACTCGCCGTCCGGCAGGGGAAGCACTGCCGGCCGACGCCCTGGAGAAGTTAGAGATGTTCAACCGCGGCTTGATCTGGGGCGCCGCCGTGGGATGTCTGCTGAGTCTCCTTCTGATCCCCACCTTCGTGAAGATTTACGACGCCGTCATCCAGCAGATGGACCGACACGGCGAGCTCAGTAAGGTCGTACGAATGGCCCTTAACCCCAAGAGGTGGCCGACGATTCTGGCCACCTTCACCGCCCCCTGGAAGCAGAACGTCACCTGGGCCGCGTTCCGCCGAATCCCCAAGGGGTTTCTGATCGGCAATGTGGTCGTGCTCACTTTTCTCACCGTCGGCCAGCTGGCCGCGATCTACGCCGGAGCCGCCCTGGCCCCCGAGGTAGCTCGCACCGCCACTCTCCTCTCCCCCCTCATCAACGGAGTCGCCACCATCACCCTCTCCATCATCGTCGACCCGGGCTGCGCTACTATCGTGGATGACGCCATCAAGGGCGAAAGGGAAATGGAAGATGTGGAGACCATGACGTTTTGGCTGGCTCTCGGAAGTGTGGTCGGGACCAGCCTGGCCCAGCTGCTGTTCTTGCCGGGGGCCTGGTTTATTGGGGAGATTGCCAAGATCGTGGGAGAGATTCTGGCTCTTTTCTAAGACAGGTGTTCCTCCTCGGACCGGCAAAGGTGCAACAGTGAAAGACTCCCCCCTACTCCTTTTTTCCACCCAAAAGTACACCTATCTCCGCGACAGCCTGTGCGCCGCCGGGGAATTCCAACACGGCCGCATCGAGACCAAGATCTTCCCAGACGGAGAGCGCTATCGGCGCTTGCTGGATAATCCGGACGCCCGCCGGGTGGTCTTGATCGGAGGCACCATCAGCGACACCGATACCCTGGAGTTGTACGACCTGGGCTGCGCCATCGCCAAGCTGGGCGCTTACAGTCTGACCATGGTGATCCCCTATTTCGGATACTCCACCATGGAACGAGCGGAAAAGCCGTGTGAGATCGTGACCGCCAAGACCCGAGCCAGGCTTCTGTCGGCCATCCCTCCGGCCGGTATGGCCAATCGGATTATGATGGTCGATCTCCATACCGCCGGTTTGCCTCACTATTTCGAAGGCTGCGTGCAGACTCGCCACATCTACGCCAAGCCGGTCATTCTGGAGGCCTGTCGAGAGTTGGGCGGTCAGGATTTTGTGCTGGCCTGCACCGATTCGGGACGGGCCAAGTGGGTGGAGTCTCTGGCCAACGATATGGGAGTCGGGGCCGCCTTCATCCTAAAAAGGCGTCTGTCCGGCGAAAGAGTGGAGATCGCCGAAGTTCAGGCTGAGGTGGAAGGCAAGAAAGTGGTAGTCTACGACGACATGATCCGGACCGGCGGGTCCTTGATCCAGGCCGCGCGCGCCTATCGAGAGGCGGGAGCGATCGAAGTGAGCGCCATCGCCACCCACGGAGTGTTGCCCGACGGAGCGCTGCAACGGCTTCGGTCCTCCGGTCTTTTTCACCGTTTGGTGACCACCGACAGTCACCCCAGTGCCGTGCGACAGCAAGACGACTTCTTGGAGGTCGCCTCCATCTCCGATCTCCTTTTGAAAAGTTTGAGAGCCCTGCCGTGAGAAAACTCGTCCTGGTCTTGTCACTCCTCTTTGTCTTACCGTTTCAGGCCCAAGCATCGCCGCAAACCTGGGGGGAGGACTTTCTGCGGCGTTACCGCGGAGGCGAGGAAGACACCCTGGCCCGACTGGCGGAGCATCAAGGAGACATCGAAAGCACGCTCTATTCGGAGCTCTTCAAAGTCATTTCCGAGGATGTGAAGTATCAAGATTATCGTATCAACTTCGACGTCTTCACAGGATCGCCGGCGGACATCCTCTCGCTCAAGATCTTAAACGCGAAGAGCAACGGCGACGGCGCCTCTCTCGTCGTTGAGACCGGATATACGGGTGTGCGCGGCCCCACCACCACAAAAGTTGAGTTGCTGCTCACCAAGACCGGTCCCCAAGACTACAAGATTTCCGACGTCGTCTACACCGACTGGAGCACACCTACCAGGTTGTCCACCCTCCTGGAACAGATCCAGCACCCCGAGTACACGACCGAGCCGCTCGATCTCGTCCCGGAGAATCTCAAACCCGGTCGGCACTTGGTGAAAGACCAGAGCTTTCTGTTCAGTGAAGGCGGCCTCTACCCGCTGCGGTTCGTCACTTCGACTTCAAGCGGATCAACTCCGCATTTGGAGCTTTTCGTTCATAGCGGAGACAATAGCGTAGAGACCGTGGAACTCTCCAAAACCGTACCTTCGAGCTGGAAATTCGACCAGATTCAAGCTCTGGCGTTCGGTGACTTCAATCAAGACGGCTTCGGTCCGGATGTCCTTTGCGTGGCAAGCTTCATGACAGGTGCCGGTCCGACCGCAGCCCAGCCTTTTCCGGTAACCCGGGCCTTTTATCGCACGCGTTTCCAGGGCCTCAAACACTCCAACGGCGATCCCTACAAAACAGACCCGAAGCTCAACAAGCAGTTTGATGACAAAGGCGTCCAGACTGTCTCCGAGGCGCTTGAAGCACTGCCGGTAGTGCTTCCTATACTTATCGAGCGATAACGACGCCTTTGCTTTCTATACCCTGCCGGTTGACCGCGGCAATAGCCCATTCGCCGTCGGCCAGCGTCAGCTCCGGCTGATCCGGAGGAAGGATGCGATCGAGCTTCCATTCCTGGCCCTCTTTGCGGTAGACGGTATAGGCTTTCAACTCCTGGGCGTCCTGATTGGCAAGACGAAGCTTGTCGTTATTCCAAGACAAGTCGGGCGGAGCGACCTCGTGTTTGTCCGCTCCCGGCAGCGGCGGGGAGAGAGCCGGTGTGGAGTAAAGGTCGTTTTTAAAGAGCGACCGGATATTCTGCCGGTTTTCCATCAGCGGACCGATATGCCACCACAGGTTGCCCGCTCCACCGGCCCCGGCGTGCTCTCGGGACAGCTCGACCTGCTTCTTATACTCCTCTTTGGTCCAGCTCGAATTGCTGCCGAACGAAGCCAGATTGTTGCCGGCGAAGATGGCCCGTCCACCACTGCTGTGCTCGTTCCACCACTTCACCAGCGGCTCGTACTCCTGTCCGCGCTTGGTCGTGGGCCAGTAGAGTTGGGGCGCCAGGTAGTCCACCCAGCCCTGGTCCATCCATTTTTGAGTGTCGGCGTAAAGTCCGTTGTACTGGTCAAACCCATGGATCCCCTCGGGCTTGTCAGGTGCGGGTATTCCGAAGGGTGAGATTCCGAAGCGGACGTGTTTGCCGTGGCTGTCGACGGCCTGATCCACCGACTGAACGGCTCGGTTGACATTGTCGCGGCGCCAATCAGCCCGAGACAATTCACCACCGCCGGCTTTGTACTTTTGCCAGGTCGCGTCATCGGGGAAGTCGGTGCCGTTCGGATAGGGATAAAAATAGTCGTCGAAGTGGAGACCGTCCAAGTCGTAGCGATCGAGAAGATCGTTACAGACGTCGACCAGCTTTTTCTGAATCGCCTCCGACCCCGGATCCATCCAGAGATTGGCGCCGTACGGATGCACATCGTCAGGATTGGTGACGGCGATATGGGGGTGCACCTGATTCGGTGAGGCCGCTTTGGCTCGAAACGGGTTGAGCCAGGCGTGGACCTCGATGTTTCGCTTGCGGGCCTCTTTGATCATCGTTTGCAGCGGGTCGTAGCCGGGGTCTTTTCCCTGGGTCCCGGTCAGAGCGCTGCTCCAGGGCTCGAGCTGAGAGCTATAAAGCGCGTCTCCCTCCGGTCGGACTTGAAAGAAGATGGAGTTGAAGCCGCACTCCTGCAGCGCGTCGAGCGTTTTGACGATCTCTTGCTGCTGAGCCTCTTTGTCGAGCTCGGAGGAACTGGGGAAGTTGATATTCCAGACGCTGGCGACCCAGGCTCCTCGCAACTCTCGAAAATGGCCGACATCGACCAGTTCGGGTTGCCGTCGACTGTCCACAGTTTGGATGCATGCGGTGTCCTGAACCGAGTCTGTTTCAAGGCTCGGGGCGTGTTGAACGGCTGCCTGGGGTGAGGAGGCCGGCTTGAGGCGGGGTGCTTGGGGCAAAGCATAGCTACGGATCTGCATAGCTCATTATGCTTCATCCTCTTCCGGGCGGGGTTAACGGTCGGTTACGAAACCGACAACCGCTTTAACCCGCTTTATGCCTGGGTTTAATGACCGTGCGGGCAGAAGCTCGCAGGCTGAAGGGCAAACCCGTTGACGGTTGTTGTGGTTCGGGTGGCTCCGACCACCGGCACGAAGTCGTGCTGAGAATAGAGCCAGTGGAGCATCTGGACATCGCGCTCGCTGAGGACCAGGTCTCCGGGCTGCTCGGAGCGATACATGATGTCGCCGTGATAGCTGGAGTGGTCCAGACCGAGCACGTGTCCCAGTTCGTGGGTCATGACTCGCGCTAGTTCGTACTGGCCGCGATTGCCGGAGCGAACGCTGATACTACTCGGCACCACGACGCTCCGCGAGGTTCTCATTCTGGTCTCGGCGCGCGACCCGGGAGAGACATTGCTGCCCGTCCAGTCGACGGTGAGATCGGCCGGACCGGTCGTCACTCGAAAGAGTTCACCCTGACCCGCGTTATTCCAAAGTTCGACAGCCTTCTGGACCGTCTGATAGTGATACTGATTGCCCGGATTGATGGTTAGCGGCAGAGCCGAGGGGTCGAGCCGGGTCGACTTTCCGCCCACGGCGATGTGATCGTAGCCGGTGGGTCGACCTCCGACCGAGATCGGCGGCTGGGGCGTGCGAGGGGCGGGGTATCGAACTTCCGGATAGCGAGGGGCCTGCGGCACCCGATAGGCCGGTTGCCTGTTCTGGTATTCACCCCGCCGGGACATCTGGATGATGGCACCCCCGAGTCGGATGGCCTGCTCTAGATCGGAGGAGCCGCGGCGCTGTTGGAGCACGCCCCCGACCTGCAGAATGTCTCGCAAGGAGGGTTGGGCGAATCCGGGTACCGTCAGAAGTAAAACCAGGGTGAAAAAGATTGAATTGGACCATCGCATAGAGTGATCATATCGGAGCTCCGCTAGAGCCGAATGACAACTTATGACAGGCTTCGGAAGGTGGGACCAAGGTCGTCGGAAAGTGCGAGAGAATGAACTGGCGGCGGCGACTCTTTTATCTCTACTCCCCTTCCACTTTGAGAGGTATGCTCTTATCGGATTGGTTCAGCCTCCTGCGACAAAACCGCTTCGAAGTGGACCGAGCCTACTTGCTGAGAGCCCTATCCATTACCGCCTTCAGCGCCTTTAACTCCGCTCTCGCCCCTTTGGAAAGCGGGCTCTACTCCAAGCGGATCTCCCAACAGCGGGTCCCTCCCCCCCTCTTTATCCTGGGCTTCGCCCGCAGTGGAACAACCCACCTATATCAACTTCTCAGTCGGCACCCGCACTTTCAATACCCCACCACCATCGCGGCCAATTTTCCTCATATCTTTTTGTGCACCGAGGCCCTTCTGGCGGCCATTCTGTCTCCTTTGGCTCAAGGTAAACGAATCCAGGACGGTGTGGGCGTAGCCGTCGATTCACCCGAGGAGGACGAACTCGCCCACATGCAGACAACGCGGATGTCACCTCTCCTCTCCGCGCTGTTCCCCAGGGGCGCGCATCACTACCATCCCTATCGTACTTTTGAATCCGCTACCCCGGAAGAGAGAGCACGCTGGAAAGAGCGAGTGTTTCACTTTTTTCAGAAGCTCACTCTCCGGGATAGCCGTCCCTTACTCCTCAAATCGCCGGGACATCTGGCCCGACTCGGGCTCTTGCTGGAGATGTTCCCGAACGCCCGATTTGTCCACCTACGTCGCCATCCTTACGACGTGATCCGCTCCCAGCATCACACCAGAGGGCAGATCGCGCACCACTGGGGCCTGCAACGTGCACCCGCCGAAAGAGACTATGAGTGGTCTCTGGAGCTGATGGAAGAGTCCAGCCGTCGTTTTCTGGAGGAACGACCTCTGATCGCCGGGCGGCTCTATGAGATGCGCTATGAGGACCTCATACGTCGACCGGAGGTCGAACTACAGCGAATGCATGAAGCCCTCGAACTCCCGGGGTACGAGGAGTTTTTAACTTTGGTGAAGGATGGGTTGCGAAAACCGAGGCCTCATAGTGTCCGGCATCACGACCCTTTGCCCGACTCCGTCAAAGCCGAAGCAAACAACAGACTAAGAGAATGGATTTCATTCTACGGTTGGAGAGAAGAGGAAGGTCGGAGGTTGCCCGAACCGAACGCTTAGTTCGTGGAAAATCGACCACCGTCGCCTCCGAGTCTTGGGCCCCTGGGGCATTTGCCACCGTTTCTCTCAAACACCCTGCCCTATCTGGAAAGGTGCCGCCGGAGTTACGGCAAGGTCGTTGCCTTGAATATCGGCGGCCCCGCTCTCTTGATCACCTCGCCGGAGGACGTGGAGCACGTCCTGCTGGACTCGGACCGCCAGTACGGCAAGTCGCCGAGAATCGTGGGTCCGGCGGGCCGCAAACTTTGGGGGAAAAGCGTGATTGCCTCGGAAGGCGAATCTCATCGCTGCCGTAGAATCGCGCTCGCTCCGCTCTTTTCTCAAGACGCTCTTCAAGACTATCTCTCCTTGTGGCAAGACGCACTGATTGAGGCGGTTCCTCGATGGACCCTGCCGGGCCCGTTGCGGCCGCTCTTGAGTCGCCTGACTCGAGCCGGGATTCTGCATATTCTTCTGGGACGGAGTCCGGAGAACGAGCTGGTGGATCTACTGGAGAAACGAGGACGCTGGATCGCACGCTCGGTGCGTGGAGTGTGGGCCGGAGCCGACCCCTCCGGTCCTCTGCGCGGAGCGTTTCGACAGGCCCTTGACGAGCCGTCGGGACGAGGGCTGATCGACTGCTGGAAAAAGCGCGGTCTCCCGGGCGAGACCGAGGAAGCGATGAGCGAGTTCCTGACTTTCGCTGTGGCCGGTTACGAAACGACCCTCGAAGCCTTGGAGTGGAGTCTTTGGCTGTTGGCCGAGCACCCGCAGACTCAAGAATCCCTCCGCCAAGGTCGTTTGGCGTACTCCTCATTCTTGCGGGAAGTCCTCCGGCTCTACCCACCGACCTGGCTCTTCGTGAGAGTGGCCAGAGGTCACGATCGCTTGCCCAGCGGCTACACGGTCGCAAAGGGCACGAAAATCTATCTTTGCCAGTATCTCTCTCAGCGGGACCCCGACCTTTGGGAAAATCCCCAGCAGTTTCAACCCGACCGAAGTGAGCATCGTCTTCGGTTCGCCTCCTTCCCATTCGGGGGAGGTCGACGTCGCTGCCTCTCCTCGGGACTTGCCACCGCCCAGATCGAGACGTTTCTGGACTACTTCCTGAAGAGTTTCCACTTCCACGTCTACGGAACGGCCGACCAACGACCAAGGGCCCAAATGACGCTCCGGCCGGCCAAGGAAAACTTTCTCTGGGCCGTGCCAAAAGAGCCGATGTCTCCGGGTTTGAGCTTCTCGATCGTCGTCCCCACCTACGACCGACCGGAAAGCCTCAAAAGCCTCCTGCGAGCGTTGAGAAATCAAGACTACCCCGGCGACCTCGTGGAAGTCATCGTGACCGACGACGCCGGCTCCCAGCCGCTGGACCTGAGTGAGTTTGAAGGGGAACTTCAAATGCAAGTCGTCCGACTCGCTCGAAACTCCGGGTGCGGACCCGCTCGCCAGGAAGCCATTGAGAAAGCTCGACACGACTACCTGGCTTTTCTGGACGACGACTGTGTGCCGGCCCCGAACTGGCTCCTCGAAATGTCCCGGACTCTGCGGAGAAATCCTGAGGCGGGAGTCGGTGGCCTCACGCTGAACGGATTGGCGGACAACCGCTGGTCGCAGACCAGCCAGTTTATCATGGATCAACTCCATCACTATTTCAATCGGTCCGGTGCGGCCGAGTACTTCGCCACCAATAATCTGGTTCTCTCTCGCGAGCAGTTTTTCGAGATCGGAGGCCTACCCAAAGATTGGTGCCTGGCCGGGGGGGAAGACCGAGCGCTCTGCGCTCGTTGGAGACAGAGATATCAACTGAAATTCGCACCCGACGCGGTGGTTTTTCATTATCATCGGTTGGGACTCGATAGTTTTTGGCGACAGCACTACCACTACGGCCGAGGCGGGAGACGCTTCACCCGGGAAGGGGGCCGTCGCGTGCGGCTAGGAAACGGGTTCTTCCGACGCCTGGTCGCTCATTCGCTCCGACAAGGTGGCCCCGGGCTTCTCGCTCGAGTGGCGCTGGCCCAAGCGGCCACATTCTGCGGATATCTGAGAGAGCGATTGAGCGAGGGACAAGCCCCCGCGGTCAGGAAACCAGGGCCCTATGAATGAACCGATCCGAGTCGTGCTGGTTGGTGCGGGAGTGGTCGCGGAGAAGAAACACCTTCCCGCTCTCCGGCCGCTCTCTGAGTTTCAGATCGTGGCCCTCGCCGACCCCGACGCCGAGCGGCGGAGTCTGCTGGCAGACCGATGCGAAGGAGCGATAGCAAAGGCGACGCTCGAAGACTGCTTAGAAGCCGTTGAAGTCGACGCCGTAGCCGTGCTCACTCCCCCGTCCACTCATATCCCGCTAGTACGGCAAGCACTCCAGGCCGGGAAGTACGTTTTAGTCGAAAAGCCCCTTTGCCTGGACTTGGAGCAAGCTCAATCACTTCTCCATCATCCTGATGTATCCAGGGTGCTTATGGGTTTTCATCTACGCCATCACCGTTTGATCGAGCGAGCCCGCGAACTGCTGGGTCAGGGAGCCGTAGGTCAGGTCCAGGGATTTCGAGGAGCCTGGTGCGCTCCCCGTCCCCCGGATCAATCGGACTGGAAAAACCAGCGAATTCACGGCGGTGGAGCCCAGATCGAGCTGGCGGTCCACTTTTACGACCTAACCCGCCATCTGTTGCGGTCGGAATTGCAGGGAATTCAGGCCTATTCGCTCTCGGCGGAACGAGACGACGAAACCACGGCCGTGGTGGGTAGAACCGCCTCGGGAGTGCCGTTCTCCGGCACTTTTTCGGAAAGGGCCAGTCACCAGATGGAGTTTGAGATTTACGGCAGCCGTGGTCGGATCAAAATCGACTGCCTTCGATTCGACGGCCTGGAGTTGACTCATTGGGGCGAGGACACCGGTTCCGTGGGCTCCCGACTTCGCAGAATTCTCCAAACAGTGCGGGAGTTGCCTATCGGAATACGCAGCTATCGAGAGGGAGGCGACTATATCGTCTCTTACCGAAGGCAGTGGCAGCACTTCCATAAGGTCGTGCGTGGGGACGCCCCTCCCCTATGTACCGCGGCCGACGGGCTCGCCGCGCTACTCGCTGTCAAGGAGAGCTTCTAGGACGTGCCCTAGTAGTTTAGAATCGACGGTTTCGAGATGCGCTTCGGAGTGCCCGTGTTCGCCGGGGCCCGCGGTCGCTGACTGACCGCGGTCCTCAGTCGGGCTCTTTCCCCACAACCGAGCCGCTGGGCACACCCTTCTTTTTCATCTTCTTGAAAGCCGACTCATTCGAAAAGGCGTGGACCGTGACGTTTCGTCCGAGGGTGATTCCCGCGGGAATCACTGCCTCCCGACCGACCAGGGTCAAGCCCGTGTTGAGATCGCGGGGAAGGTCCTGGTTCGGAGTATTGTCGTCTCCGTGGCCCACCTTGGCTTCCGCGCCGATGTGACACTGCTTGTCGATAATACACTTGTCCACCGTGGCGCCCGCTTCGATCACGGTGCCGTGCAGAATGATACTGTTCGTCACCACCGCGCCCGGCGCGATTTTAACACCGGGGCTAATGATAGAACGCTCGACTTTACCTTCCACCACGCAGCCGTTACTGAGCAGGTTGCCCTCTACTTGAGCGTCCTTCCCGATCGAAACCGGACCAGACTCCTGACTCCTGGTGTGAACGCGAGCCTCGGCGTTGTAAAGGTCGAGCGCCGGATCTTCAGAGAGCAAGCCCATGTTGGATTCCCAGTAGGCCTGAACCGTGCCGATGTCCGTCCAGTAGCCGGGAAAGGTGAAGGCTCGAACGTTCTTGCCGCCTTTGATCATCGCGGGCAGAACATCCCGACCGAAATCGTTGTAAGACTCGTCCTTGAGCACTTCCAGAAGCGCGTCGCGACGGAAGATATAGATACCCATCGAAGCCAGCGTTTGGCGACTCCTCTTCGGTTTCTCTTCAAAGCCTGTGATGCGGTCGTCGTTGCCTTTCACGATCATACCGAAGCGATGAGTTTCGTGAGGACTCACTCTTCGGCAGGCTACCGTCAGATCGGCTCCGGAATTCTCGTGAATGGTGAGCATGGTCGCGTAGTCCATGGTGTAGACGTGGTCGCCGGCCAGCACTACCACGTGATCTTCGGACTGCTCTCCCACAAATTCGAGGTTTCGACGCACGGCGTCGGCGGTGCCCTGTTGCCAGTCGCCAAACTTTCCTCCCCTGAAGGGGTGGAGGACCCGCAGGCCGCCCTTCATCAAGTCCAGGTCCCACGGGGCGCCGGTACCCAGATGTTGGCTGAGGCTGTGAGGTCGATACTGAGTGAGCACCGCTACGTTGTAAATACCGGAATTCACACAGTTCGAGAGCGAAAAGTCGATGAGTCGATACTTTCCTCCGAATGGCACGGCCGGAGCCGCCCTCACGTTGGTTAGTACCGATAGTCCGGGGCTCGGG
>Ga0208701_100297_pt1 | contig 18839 bp, 14 predicted proteins | sample DeeseametaMP1482_FD_184188 | JGI IMG/M metagenome (GOLD analysis project Ga0208701, IMG submission 184188) | Marine microbial communities from the Deep Pacific Ocean - MP1482 (SPAdes) | ecosystem: Environmental > Aquatic > Marine > Oceanic | place: South of Fiji, South Pacific Ocean | collected... | reverse complement strand
ACGAAAGATGATCCCAGTCAGGCTCCCTCGTTGCTAAAAATCGACTCATCTCGACCTCCTATCTAGTGGGACCAGCGTAGGAGGTCGTTTAGAACGATGCTAGGCGGCGAAACATCGCTTACGGAGGTCGAAACATTTGGTACACGCCAAACAACCACTTGATCTGCGAGGCCTCGGAGCAGTCGGTCGCTTCAATGGTCGAAGCTGCTTTGTGTCACGGTTTCAATTCGAGCAAAATTCGGGCAGAGCATATTGAGCTTTCCCGAATGTTTCGACTCAGGTTCTACGATTTATTACGGCGATTAGGTGACACGAGAGGGGTTAGGCAAGACTGGGGCCCGCTCATCGAAGGAAAGTCTCTCAACCAAATGTGTAGGTTTGAGGATACCGAGGTTGTCCTGGATAAAATCAGGTAGGATCCGGGGAATCTTTACCATACCAGGGTTTTCGAAACCAGTAGAACCGTTGATGGCGAAATAGCGAGTCGTAGAGCGAGGAGACCCGTGGTTGTGGGGGTTCTTGATTTTTATGGGAGCGATAGTGTGCCTATCGTGTGCGAGAGGTTTCTGGAACGGAATCCTCGTCCCGCAATAAAACCAGGAATGCCTCTATTAGTAATCCAAGCAGTCGCACTAAGGACAGAACGAGATGACCGTAGAGAAAACAAACACCCTTCACCCCTCGAACTCTTCTGTAGAAATACCCATCGCAACTTCTATCCCGGAATTCTCAGAACGGATTACGCCACGATGTCCAATCAATTAGTTCTTTATCGTTCACCAGACGGCGAGGTTAAAGTCGAGGTCCTCTACAGAGATGAGAACCTTTGGATGCCGCAAAAGGCCATTGCCGAGCTCTTTGGCGTAAGGGTGCCCGCGATAAGCAAACACCTTTCCAATATCTACGAGTCCGGTGAACTCAAGCGCGAAGCAACTGTTTCCAATTTGGAAATAGTTCGAACGGAAGGCACCCGGCAGGTCACCCGCACCCTTGAACACTACAACCTCGACGCTATCATCGCTATCGGTTACCGAGTGAACAGCTATCAAGCGACTCAGTTCCGCATCTGGGCAACCGAGACCCTCAAGGGGTACTTAATCAAGGGCTTCGCGATCAACGACGATCGCCTCAAAGAAGTTCGCGACTTTGGCCAGGACTATTTCGATGAACTTCTTGAACGCATTCGAGAGATTCGCGCTAGTGAGCGAAGATTCTATCAGAAGATTACCGATATCTACGCCCTGGCCATCGACTATGATCGCTCGGCTCCGATAACCAGCGACTTCTTTGCCTCGGTACAAAACAAGTTGCATTGGGCCATCACCGGCCTTACGGCTGCCGAGATCATCCATTCAAACGCCGACGCTAAGAAGCCGCATATGGGACTGACCAGCTGGAAGAATGCCCCGGAGGGAAAGATCTTGAAGTCGGACGTTACGGTCGCGAAGAACTATTTGACCGCCGACCACATTGGTGAACTCAATAGAATCGTCTCCGCTTACCTCGATCTGGCCGAGAACAGGGCGCAAAGAAAGATCTCCATGACAATGAGCGACTGGGTTGGATTTCTGGACCGATTCTTGCAACTTTCGGACTACCCTGTCCTCAGGAACAAGGGAACGATCAGCGCGTTGGAGGCCAAGCTCAAGGCCGAGGCAGAGTACGCGGAATTCCGGGTTCATCAGGATCGTGCTTACGTTTCCGACTTTGATCGCGAGGTAAGGCGGATTCAGGAGTTAAACGGCGAGGGGGACTAAAGGTCCTGACTTACTTCTTTGAAAACGCCGTCAAGCAAGCCACTCATTGTCCGACTTTATCAACATCGACGACTCGAATTCAAGACCCCTGCTTGTGTGCCACCGTGACCAATCTACTCAGCACTAAACTCACCTGACCCAGCCTGCCTCGCGTGCCGAAGGCGCAATCCTCCTTGTTTTCGACTTCGAAGTGCTTTCAGCAGAGGAAACGGGCTTATAACCCCATCTCAACGACACTCAACAAACTCTACCGACCTCCACTCCCAACTTGCCCGTTTTCTGGCGAAGAAACAAGTCATAGGCCGAGGAGGTCCGTGTTTGTGGGGTTTCTTGATTTTTATGGGAGCGATAGTGTGCCTATAGTGTGCAAAGTGTTTCTGGAGCAAAGAGATCTCCGGTCGAGCGCGCTAACTTCGTCGTGGTCGAGCGTTTACAAGAATTTTTGGAAAAACGGTTTCGATTGAGCGGTATTACTGTGTGTGCATCCGACTCCACCTGACCCATTAACGGAAGGAGACCCGGCAGGGCCCCGGATCTGGTCTATGCCGAAATCGGTTCTCGAAACTCAAAACTTGAACGCATTACGACGCCCAGAGCCTCGAGAACTCTCTGAATCTTGTCAGTTCCGGCGTTGTGGTACTCGTTCTTCTCGTCTCTCGAGACCTGCTGGATGCTCACGCCTAGACGCTCGGCGAGCTCTTTTTGAGTCATACGGCGATAGAGCCTCAAGAGAACAAGGCGGCGCCCGAGGCCTCCCAGGTTCTCGACATCATCGATATGGCCACGGCGAAGCTTCTCGTATTCTTCGATTTCATCGAGAAACTGCATTCGAAAAGCAATGTACGGCTCAAGAGCGATATCAGCATGCTCTGGACTGACACCTTGAACGAGAAGGCGCTCACGCTCCTTGGCCAGGGCCTGCTCTTCATCCTCGACTCGAGCGAGAGCGGCTTGGTATTCTTCTTCAGTTCTGATCACGATGAACTGTCCTCCTTGATCAATTTAATGATGCCTTTTTCTGTTCTTCCGGAGCGGCAGCGCCGGAAAGCCTCAGGAAACCCCAAAGCCCTACCGTGGCGATCTTGGATGCCGGTGAACGAGCCGGGGTAATCCGGGAACAGCTCGACCCGGTACTTGAGCCACATGGGCAACACTCGCTTCCCCACACTGCTCACTTTGACCATCTCGCTATGGCTCCACGTCCATATTTTATCGGGATTGATTCGGTTAAGTTCGCGATGAAGTTCTTTGCTAATAAACCGCTTGAAATCACAGACGAAATAACCGTCGATGTCGTTGGGGTGGTCTTTCTCCTCAACGAAGGAGCCATCAAGAAAAATATCCTCGATACCGACTTGCCAAAGCTCGGTTGCCAAACGGTAGAAATTGTTGAGCAAACTTAGCCGCCAAGATTCATCCCAATGCTCTCTCTCAGGATTGTGAATGAGCACGGAATCCTCTATCTGGTCACGAGTCATCGTGTAGTCGCCGGGCGCAAGACAACCATTTTTTGTAAAGATCAACATCTGCATTGATCTTAACATTTAGGTTGAGAAAATGATAGTAGGGCGAAGAGCGGCTTCGCGGAGACGCTGCTCGTCCCCTGAGAATGTGAGCCCAATCCTTTTTCCTAGAACCGAAGATGTCTAGCTGGCTCCCAGCGCATATTCGGAATGACTCGATTAGAATCGCCGGTGTGCCATCTGGACGAAGCTACTCGGCACTAAACTCACCTGACCGAGCCAGCCTCGCATGCCGAACGCGAAACCCCATTGGTTTTCGACTTCGAATTGCTCTCAGCCAGGTAAAACGGCTTCCGACCCCCATCCCAACGACACTCAACAAACTCTACCGACCTCCACTCCCAACTTGCCCGTTTTCTGGCGAATGAGCGTGTCAAGCACGCCAACTTCGTCGTGGTCGAGCGTTTACGAGATTTCTTGAAACAGCGGTTTCGGTTGAGCGGTAATACCGTGTGTGCATCCGACTCCACCTCATTAGTGCCCCGAGGTCTGGTCTAGCCCGAAATCGGTTCTCGAAACTCAAAGCTTGAACGCATTACGACGCCCAGAGCCTCGAGAACTCTCTGAATAATGATACCTTTTCTGTTCTTCCGGAGCGGCAGCGCCGGTAGGGTTCGTGAGGACGGATGCGAACGTTTCGGGGATGTTGAAAGTAGATTGGAGCGGGGACACATACGCCGATGTCTCTGCCCTGCAAAAGTGGTTGGCGGAAGAGAGTCTGGCGAGTTTGTCCATCGGCTCTCAAGAGAGCGTGTTGGACGCGGGATGTGGAGATGGGCGGATCACGGCACAGATCGCTCAAAACACATCTGGACGCGTGGTGGGCTTCGACGCTAGCCCTCATATGGTGTCCCACGCTGTGGAGCACCATCGTTTGCCGAACCTGAGCTTTGTCGAGGCGGTGGCCCAGGAGTACCGGAGCTCGGAGCCGTTCGACCGGCTGGTTTCTTTCAATGCGCTGCACTGGGTGCCTCGGGCGGAGCTGGGTGAGGTTTTTGCGAATCTAGCAAGCTGTCTGAAGCCGGGAGCGCGGGCTCACATTCGTCTGGTGGGGCTGGGCCAGTTGGAGTCGCTGGAGTCGGTCATCGAGACGACCTGTCTGCTGCCGGAGTGGCGAGAGTTTTTTCCAGACTTTCAGACCCGCTTCTGTCATCCCACAGTGGAAGAGATGCGGGGCTGGGTCGAGGCCGCGGGATTCCGTGTCGAGAGCATCGAGCAGACGCTGAAGTCGTGGGACTTCGAAGCAGAGGAAGACTTTCGTCGCTGGGCGGACACGACGTTCGTGGCCTGGTCGGCGAGCGTGCCGGAGGCGCGTCGAGTGGCTTTCGAGACGGAGGCGCTGGCGCGCTACTCAAGCCCGACGGTGTTTCAGTTTTATCAGATGGTGACCAACCTGACGAAGATCGCCTAATCACTATCTGCACGGTGCTGCCCCTGAATGTCGGTAAAAACGCCGGTTACTTGGTGTGCATCCTGCTTCTTCCAGCTGAAACCCCAGGGTGGAGAATCGGGCGTTTTCTGTCGTTTTCAAAGTCGCCGATCGAGCGTCTTGACGCCTGTGGGTGAAGTCTATTTTCCGCGCTCTTACTATCGTAGTTCCCGCTGAGCCCGAGTCTCAAGCGGGCAGAAAACAATCGCCCAGACATTGGCGATGTGTAAAAGAGGCGTAAGACCCCCCGCGGGAATCTGCCGACGGCGCGTCAAGCCCGAACGAACCACCCTCCCCCACCACGTCCCCCCATTGACTAGCCTGCAATTTCATGTTAGTCTCACTAACATGAAATCCCGTTCCGCGGAGTCGCACCCATCCGATCCTATAATCAGAAAAGACGAGCCAAAGCCACCGAGGCAACTGGTGACCGAATAGTGGAGGCGTTTCTGGCTCGCCTGATGGAGCAATGGTATGACCAGATCACACTGGCCCAGATCGCCGCTGATGCGGGCGTCACGGTGCAGACCGTTCTGCGACGCTTCACCGGCAAGGAAGGCTTGCTCAAAGAGGCCATCACCCGGCTAGCCCATCAGATCAACGCGCGCCGCTCGGTTCCGACCTACAACCTGGCGGCGGTCGTGGACAATCTCTTAGAAGACTACGAGCAATCGGGGGATTCCGTGATTCGGCTGTTGGCCCTGGAAGGCCGTCACGAAGGTATCGCGGACCTCCTCGACTACGGGCGTGGACAGCACCGAGATTGGGTGATGCGCACCTTTCCCGGACAGCTAGACCAGGCCGCGGTCGACGCCCTGGTCATCGCGACCGACGTTTACACCTGGAAGCTCCTGCGCCGAGACATGAGACGCGGGTTGGACGACTACAAGTTGACTGTGACCGGCCTGATCGACATCATCCTCGACGGGCGATGAAGGGAATCGTTATGAACTATCTGTTCACCACCTGGGAAGGTGACGGCAACGGACAAGAGCGTGAGCGTCGAGGTGCTTCGAGCCGCCTGCCGGCGCCTGCTGGAAGAGCCGGCGTTTCACGCAGCAGCCCAAAGATTGGGAGCCCTGGTCGCCAGGGGCGCCGAGCAATGCTCGGTAGCGGAAGAATTGGAGAAGTCTGCCAGTAAGGCAGATCTCCTGAAGATCAATCTCTAACAGAGAGGTCCATTTGAAAGGGAGTTCGATTTGTCTATGTTTTGGAAATCGCTTTGTAGTGCTGCCTTAGCGGCCCTATGTTTGTCGGGCTGCGGAGGCAGCTCAGAGAATTTCGTGATCACGGGCGGGCCTTCGACTCAGGGCGTAGCTGCCTCAGATAGCTATCGCTCCCTGGGCAATGTGTCCCTTAGCGTGACCGCCGACAGAGGTCTGTTGGCCAATGATTCGGATGGCAGTGTGGTGCTCGCGGAGACCCTGACGACCGCCTTTGGTGGAACGGTCGTCATCGAAAGCGACGGCAGCTTTCGGTACACTCCGCCACCGCGCGCGGCCGGCGCGACCTCCGATAGCTTCAGCTATCGCCTCTCGAGTGGCGCTGTCGGTCAAGTGGATCTGAATCTTCCGGCCTATTTGATCTTCGTTGACGTGGCGGCGGCGCCCAATGGGGATGGAAGCGAAGCCAAGCCGTTTCAAACCATTCCTCCAGCCATTGACGACTCCCAGAACGGCGACATCATCTACCTGGTCTACAATCAGACCACGCCTCACCTGTTTAGCGGCACCCTTCCCGCCGGCATCGCGCTCAGAGGCCAGGGGACTCCCGTTTCCGAGGGAGACCTTGCGCTGCTCTCCATCGCTCACTCCCGCCTGCGCGGCAAGGTGACTCTGTCCGGCGGAAATCTCGTCTCCGGACTCCAGCTGGAGAATCCTGGCGACGAAGGGTTGCTGGCAAGCGGCGTGGACAACCTGACCATTAGCGACAACATCTTCAGCCTGCTCGACATCGGGATCGACATGGGCGATGTCGACGAACTGGAGATCGTGAGAAATCAGTTCCTCGGCACCGATGACGACCCGGAAGCCGCTGTCAATCTGACCTTTTCCGAGAGCGGCGATCACAACGTGCGTTTTGAGAACAATACCTTTGCAACCGATTCGCCCAACCAGTTCAACGATGTCTTCACGGCAGCTCTCAGCGACGAGGCGGGTATGACCCTCGCCGCTCGGGACAACGCGACCCTGGCCGACGGTGGTCACTACGCCGTCAGCATGAGTGGCAGTACTCAGCTCAGCGCCGACATTGAGGGCAACCGGATGGATGGTGGACAGCAGGGCGTGCAGCTCCAGGCCGGCGCGGCCAATACCGACGGCACGCAAAGCACCCTCACCGTCAGCGACAACACCATCGTCTCCACCGATTCAGGCGTCGACATGCGAGCTCAGGGCACGACCGGCACCGTCCACAGTTGGACGGTGACGGAGAACACCATCAGCGGGGCGGGCACGAACGGCATCGATCTGCAGCGATTTGCAGGCTGCCGCCTGAACGCCGACATCGCGTCTAACATTATCTCCGGGGCCGGGTCCGCTGCCATCAGCGTGGCCTCCAATCCCGACGAAGGTCCGGACCCCGCGATCCAAGCCGGCGAAGATCACCTGTCCATTACCCAGAACAATCTGGCCGGCAACGCCGTGGGGATCCTCCTGAACCTCTTTTCCCAGGTGGGCTCGACGAGAGTGGCCAATACCGACACCAACGGCAGCTTCCAGTTCACCCTGGATTCGCTGACCTCTCATCTGCAGCTTCAGAACAACGACGTCGCGGGCACCATCTCCGTGATGGTAGACGCCCCCTTCACCCTGATTGTCGACGACAGCGACCAGTCCGCACCCACTCCGACCTACTCGGGTGGCGGGACCGTCAGCGATGGACCCTTCGTTCCCTAAAAAGCGAAGATCTCAAGAAAGAGGTCGAAAGTCATGAAGCGTTCGAGATGGATATGGGTCGTGCTGGTGTTGTTGCCCATTTGGGGCTGCGGCGGCACCTCGTTTGAGGAAATTTCCGGGGCGTCATCGGACGCTCCGCCGGTGCGGCGGGAACTCTCCGGGGTCTGGGGCGGCTACTTCCCCGGCTCTAGCTTTGACCGGCCGGAGAACGGCCTGGAGCTGCACTTCGACCGTCCCGTGCAAGAGGGGCTGTTGTCACGTGCCGGATTCATCCACCGGGAGAATCGGCAGGCCCATCGGCACGACGTAGAGGTCCGGCAGTCCGGGGATCAAGTCGTGCTGGTGTTTGACCCCGGCTCTTCGGATGAGGGGATGTTCGAGGGGGTCTTCCTGGATGACCTGACCATTCGTGGGACCTACACCAACCTGGCCCGCGGCGAGTCGCACCAACTGGACCTCGTGCCCGAAAGCTCAGTACCGGATGGGCTCCAGCCGGTCTCCGCCCGAAGCGCTGCCCAGCAAGTCCTGCCGCAGGCAGGCTCGGGCGATTTCCTCACCCTGACGTTGAGCTTCAACAATAGCTTTCCCGGCGCCGAGGTGCTCAACAACAGCATCTATTTTGGTCTGGGTCCCTGGCGTAGCAGCGACGGCAACTATGGCACTTGGAGCTCGCTCGACGACGACCAGGATTTCTGGTCTGGCGGCATCAACTATAATCGAGGCGTTTCCACGGTGCGGACTTTGGTATTCTATCCGGACTGGCTCTTGCTGGAGCTCTATCCTCCGGCCGACGACGAGAACGGCCAGGCCGATAATGAGCTGGCCTCGCTGGAGGTTCCCTGGAGCAGCCTGATCGATTTCGACGCCAGCCAGTTAGCCGACTCCAGCTACGCCGTGCAGGGCTTCCGAATCTCGCAAACCGGCGACTACGACGTCACCATGGGAGAGGTTACCGATCTCCAACTGAGCTATGAGGCGACGGGCGAACGCTTTGACGCGACTGGTCTGGCCGTGCTCGCTAGCTCTCCGGGAAGTCGCCCCGTGGTGCTTTCAGGCGAGGTCTACGAGGTGCCGGCCAGTACGCAGCGCATGTTGGATAGTCTGAATTTCGTGCTACCCTATCAGCAGTAGACGCCACCAGGAAAGATTCCCGGGAGGGTTCGCAGAACGTGGCGCTGTGAATCGAACAACCCTCTTCTCCCTTTGGCTTCTCCTTGGTCTCTCGACGCTCTGCTGGTCCCAGGAGAACCCGACTTATGCCGGGACTATCCGGGCTGCTCGACAATCTGCCTGGAACGCCATCACCAATGGCCGGGGCAGCGGCGCGTCGGTGGCCATCATGCATCAGGGCAAGTTGGTGTACTCGGCCGGGATGGGCGTCAAGGATTGGGCGCTCGACGATCCGGTGACCAGCCGAACCCGCTTCAACATCGGCTCCACCAGCAAGATGTTTGTGGCCGTCGCGGTTTTGCTCCTGGTCGATGATGGCAAGGTCGATCTGGACCGGCCGGTGACGGACTACATTTCCGATTTCCAGATGGCCGACCAGCGCTATCAGGATATCACGGTCAGGATGCTGTTCAATCACTCATCCGGCTTGCCTGGTTCCTCTTTCGCGATCGCTTATGGTCGTGATCTGCACTCGCAAGAGATTCTGCTGAGCAGCCTGAGGTGGCAGCACCTCAAACACAAACCCGGGGCGCTTTCCACGTATTGCAACGACGCCTTCACCCTGGCCGAGATTCTGGTTGCGCGGGTGTCGGGAAAACCGTATCTCGAGTTTCTGGAGGAAAGAGTGCTCAAGCCGCTCGAGATGCACGACACCGGTGCGAGTTTAGGGGAGCAGCCCTCCGGTGTGGACATGGCCGAGTTCATCGATCACAAGTCCGGTAAGAAGTACCCGGCGGAAGTTCTTGAGGTCTACGGCGCGGGCGGTCTCTCATCCACTCCGGAGGACCTGTGCCGATTCGGCGACAGCCTTTCCCCGAATGGTCGGAAGCGTATCCTCTCGGACGAGTCGTTGCGGGTGTTGACCACCACACAACCCACCGATTTCACGGGCAAGTTGCGCCATCGGGAGATGTGGTCGGAGTTTGCCTGGGACTACTCCAACAAAGCTCCCTTCGACGGCACTGGGATTCAAGTGCTGGGCAAGGGTGGCAACACGCTCTTCTACTCTACCAACCTGCAGGTCGTGCCGGATCAGGGTCTGACCCTGGCCATGTGCGTTTCGGGCGGCGCCTCGGGAGAGATGTTGACGCACCCCATCATGGTGGCGTTGTTGCAGGACATGAAGCTTCTTCCTCGGCAGGACCCCCAGGTCTCGAAACTTCCCCCGACAGGGCCGATTCCCGCGGAACTGCGCGACTTCTTTGGCATTTATGCCGGAGACGCCAACCGTGTGGTCGAGGTGTCCGCGAGCGACGACAAGATTCTTATCACGCCGGCCGCCACCCAGGGAGCAGAAGAGTCGGCCGCGCCTCTTTTTACGCTTTCCTATCACCAGGACGGAATCTTGCGCGACCCGGGAAAACTGGCAGCGTATTTTGCTAAAGTGGACGGAGTGAGCTACCTGGTCAGCACTCCCATGGTCGGAGTGCTGGACGTATCCACGATCTACGCGGTGGACTACGTGAAGCTGGAACGTCTGGAGGCGCCCTCACAGCCAAAAACACTCGAGGTGGACCCAACGGGGAAGGTTTGGTTCGTCAGGAACGCTCCGGCTCTGGTCAATGTCAAATTCTTGTCGATGGTCCTTACTCCGGTCACCTACGAAGAGCTGCCGGGATATTTGAACTTCGACGGCATCAAGAGGGTCGCGGCCCCTGACTGGGCCACCATGGCGCTGACCCATTTCCGAGACCAGAGCGAGATGCGTCTGCTGGAGGGAGGGTTGGCGGCGGAGGTGGGTCCCTGGCTCTACACGCCCGGCCCGGCCGTCAAAGGCAGCATGGGTCTGAACACGGTCCGGATCGGGGCCGACAGCCTGAACGAGTGGCTCGAGGTGCCGCAAGATGCCGTGATGAGCGTGACCGTACCAAAGAGCGGTCGGGTCGCAGTGGTGACCTCGGCGGGCGATATTCTCTTTGACAGCGTGGTGGACTCCGGGAAAATCCTGGTCTCTAAAGGAGACCTGATTTTCAGCGCCGGACCGGCGGGCACCAGCTTCCCTATCACGCTCAAGTGACCTCGACCGGCGCCTTCTGACTCTGGGTTCACTGGTCGCTATAAAGCTGGCGCAAAGCCTTGGGAGTTTTGGCGGGGTTGCCGCCGGGCCCCTGAATGTTTTTCTCGCGCAGCTTCAGGGGCTCTTGCTCCCACCAGACGCCGTTCGGTGTATGCTTACTCGGATGAACGTTGCGCCCGAACCAAGCGAGATCGACCTCATGACCGCCGCCAAAATCGCGCACCGCTACCACAGCGAAGCCAAACCAGGGAAAGGGCTTGCCGGGAGTCGCGCCAGTCACTCCCTCATCGGCCGGCGCGGGGTCCGGTTCGGATCCCGCGCTTCCCGCCACGATCTGTTGCACCACACGATTCCCCGGAGGCTGACGGGTGGAGAGAAGATGGGCGTGGGCGCAAAGGTAGCCGCGCACCTTAGTATGCGGGGTGTCGGGCAGCGGGTTGTCAAGCTCTAGAGGTGTGTTGGCGAGCGGGTTGTTCAGTAGCTTAAAGAAAGTCAGGGCCTGCCTGTCGTCGATGCCCGCTTCGCCGTTGATGGTCTGGATAGGACGATGACCGAACACAAAGATGTGCCGTACCGTGGGGTCCAATTGGGCCTGGCGCAGTTGCTCCCGAATCCAGCGTAAGGGGATCCGTCTGATCCTGAAGTCGCCACTCGAGCCGTTCCATTTGCTGCGACCGACGTAGGTGTCCGTGTTGAGAATCATAAAGAAGTTCTCACCGTCACGGAAGGTGTAAGAGAGTTGGCTTTCGTCGCGGGCGGCCGGCCGGTCGTCGAACAGTTCAAGGGGATTCTCGGAATCGTAGGTGGTGCCTTCAGTCGGTCCGTTATCACCCAGGATATAAGGTTTCATTTGGTTCACGAAGGCCGCACCGGCATACTCATTGGGATATTCATAATCGTACCCGGCGGACGGCGGCGGAGCGTTTGGGTCGTCGTTAACCTTAAAACACATCTCGTGATTGCCCGGCATCACCACCACTTTGATACCTTCGCGGGAGAACAAAGAGCCGGGCTCACCAGGGGAGACCGACTTCGCCGTTCCATCATGGTCGATGATCACAGCGCCGTTGCGACGAATGAGGCTCCAGTTCTTCATCTCGTTTTCGACCGCCGCCGTCATAGCTTTCAGCGAGTCGTCGATCGGCCCTGTCCCCTCGGCGTTGAACGGACCGCCGGCTTTGCCTTTGGTCACGGCATCGCCGCAGAGAAAAATGTAGCGGGGTTTCGGGTCCAGAGAATCGATATCTTCAAAATGCTGGCGAAGCTGAGCTACGTTCGCCGTGCTGGCCCTCGGGGCTAATCTGTCCCTCAAATCTTGGATCTTCCCCGGCGACTTTAGCCCGATTGCAGCCGAAGAAGGCGAACGAGAACTTCACGTCGTCGCCGGTCACCGCGGGGTGGACCTCCTGGCTGACGGTACCTTGGGTGCTCACCGGGGCCGCGAATCTGACCAACGGTGGGTCCATGATACCTCGGCGAAAATCCACATCGTGCTGGTTGAGCGAAGACTCGGAGTAGCTGGCCACCACGTTTCCGGAGGCGTCGAGATATTCGAGCAGAATGGTTTTGACATCCTCACCCACCTCAACCGTGACCGATCTCGCAGCCTCCAAGGTGACGTTGAGGGTCGTCTCTCCCTCCACGTCCTCACCGCTGACCCGGAGCTTGGTTGCTCGATCAGGCACCTCGGCGGTAATGCCAACGGGGTAGGACCTAGCGACGACATTTCCGGCTGGAGGAACGTTGGTGGTCGGCGAGTCGGTGTTTCCACAGCCTCCCAGTCCGAACGCCAACAGCATTAGAACGAAGAGCAGCAAGCCGGTCGCGAAGGCGTTGTTGAGGGGGCCGCGGGGGTTCTTCTCAAGAGGTGGTTGATTCATAGAAGATTTGATTATGGCACGGATTTTTAAAAAGTAAAGAGGCTTGACGAGGCCCAGCTGTACAGCTGGGAACTTATTTGAGTCCGGTGGAGTCATTCTTTGCTCTGAAAATAATGGCGAGCGAGCAGCTCAACCTTCTCCCCCAATCGCCGTCTCCATGAAGTCAGAAAACTCCCGCTCCGTACTAAGCAAATACTCCGGCAGCTTCTCCAGAACCTCGGGCTTGACGATATACTGCTCGCAGACGAGGCTAACTCTCGGCACCCCGCACACCCGGACCTTCTCCACCGAATGCCGAACCGCGCCTGGAAACTCCACCAGGGCGTTCTCTTGAGGGGTGACTCGCCCCACCGGAATTCCGAGGACATAGAAGCTAAGGCGGCCGCCCTCCAGGTCGGGTGGGACTCTCAGGTAGAGGACGGAGGTTTTGACGGGATAGGGGACCTGGGTGAGTTCTCCCAGACTGCGGTCGGCGTGAGCGGCTACTTGCTGGCCCTCCGATATGACCAGGGGGTTGATGAAGAAGGCGTTGCAGCGGCCGTCCAGTGTTTTTTCGAGATAGGGACGAAAAGCGGGCATCTCTCGGCAGACTCGGAGAATGGAGGAGCGTCGGAAAATGAGGGAATAGCCGTAGGTGCCACGCTCCCCCTTATTGAGGGCTTCTGGAGCCAGGTAGGGAGACTCGGTAATCTCCTTTTGCAGAGCCGACAACTGTTCGGGAGCCAGGAGATCTTTGGTAAACCGATATGGCTTGAGCCATTCCCACACACGGTGAATTACTCTCTCTCTGTCGCTTTGCCCTTGAAGCGACCCCTAATCGAGGGGGTCTTTGGCCTCCCCTACTATCGCCTCAAGGCAGTCGGTAAGAGTGCAGAGCCCGACGGTTCGAGCGTCCTCGTCGACCACCAGGGCTATCTCTTGGCGTTCGGCCTGAAATTTATCGATGGCCTTGCTAACCACAAGTTCCGAAGGCAGGGTGAGCTTGCCGTGGCAGAGGTCGGTGAGCGTTTCGGAACCCGATCGGAGTTTGTCGAGGTGGGCCACAAGTTCGGGGACGTAGATGCCTCCCTGGTAGTCGTCGAGGTCGTCTCCGATGAGCGGGAAGCGAGAGTGGCTTTGGATTCGAGCCAGATTTTCTTCCAGGCTTTCGTGGGAAGACAGGGCCACGATCCGGTCTCGGGGGACCATGATATCCGAGACGGGCAGGTTGCCTATGTCGAGGGCACTGACGACTTCGTTTCGCCGGTCCTTGGAGACGCCTTCGTCTTTCATCAATTCCACCATGGCTTCCCGAAGCTCCAACCGGGGGGAATCTTCCTCCTTGGTCCATGAGCGTTCGACCGTGACCCCAAAGAGGCCCAGGGTCCACTTGGCCAGACCGTCACCAAACAGGATGACCGGGTAGGCGAGCTTGCACCACCAGGAAAAGGGGACGCCCAGAGCTGAGCAGCATTGCAGCGGTCGCTCCACTCCCAGATAGGTGGGAGATTGTTCTCCCCAGATCTTGTGTATCAGGTTCAAAAGAACGATGGAGACCACGACCCCGACCCATTTGGATTCTTCTGCGTCGGCTCCGAAAAGAGAGAAGAGAGGCCCGAGAGCTTCCGTCATGGCAGGCTCAGCGACCACTCCCAGGAGAATGCTCGAGAGGCTGATACCCACCTGGCAACCCGTGAGGTTGATCTCCAGCTCCTCGGTCAGTTCCCAGCACTTTTGCGCTCCGGGCGTCTCCGGTATCTCCTCTTTACTGAACTGGCGCAGTCTGGTAAGAGCGAATTCGATGCACACGAAAAAAGCGTTGGTGAGGATCAGGAGGACGCCGGCCAATAACCTCAAGACTATTTCCGTGGTACCCATCGGTTTAAGCCTAAGGACTACAAACCGGGCAAACGCCCTTCAGCCGTATCGACACCGACTATACCAATCGGTAGTGGCGGAACTTCAGAAAACGCCGGGCTGAAGATAGACGCCGACTCGGGCCTTGCTCTCGTAGCAAGTGAACCCTTCGATATTGGTGATCGCTTCGCGACCCTGTACACCCAAGAACGGAATGGAAGTCCGGCGAAAACCCTGGTCGTTGTATTGGCTGAAAACGAGCGCAGCCCGCGTCTCGGCCGGGATGGGAAATCGGGCGGTGTCGCGGCAGGGACCGTGATAGTAGAGCTGCACTTGCTGTCCAACTCGCAACCCGGTCATGGAGACGCAGCCCGTTTCGCTATTCATCTCCCCCAGCGGTCTCTTTTCATAACGAGTTGGCTGGAGCTGAAAACCCATACCGATTCCGAGGTACAAGGGGTAATAAGGATAGAACTCGCGCATCTGCGGGTCTGAAATTTGGGAGCGTAGATACTCGGCGGCGCGTTGATCGTTGAGACTTCGAATCTCGCCCTCTTCGGTGAGTTCGGTCACCACCGCCGGGGCACCGATCTTCAGCCAGGGGTCGGAACCGTGAGCGGTCACTTTGAGCGCTCCTCGAAAGCTCAAGACGACCATTCCGTCTCGTACTCTCCGGTCGCCGGCGTAGACATAGCGGTCGTCGCCGCAGAGACCGGTTCTCACCGTGTGGGGATAGGCTGAATCGAGGCCCTTAAAAACCGGTCCGGGAAGAGGGTTGTGAGAAACGGTGAGGAGAATCTGAAGCTGCGCCGGCGGCCCGAACAGCTCGTGCCAGGCGTCGGGACCGTCGTCTTCACTGGGCAGTTCCCGGAGGCTGGTGATGACCTTCTGCTCGATGATCACACCCGGAAGCCAACCCAGTAAGACAGCCACCCCCTTGCTCTGATAGAGCTCCTCTTGTGAACTGGCCGCCAGTACGGCGCAGCACCCCGCGTAGGTCGTCCAGGTAAAGCGATAGCGGAGCACTTTGACCATCCACTCGTACCACTCGGGGTCGGCGGCCACTGGAAAGATGAGAGCTACGTCAGGCGGCTCTTTGATAGCCTGGACGGCTTGCCAGATCTCCTCACACTGCTCTTTCAGCCCGGCCGCATTGGAAGATACCGAAAGCCACCTCATGCCTCAGGAATCGTGGACCGAAAATTCAGACCTCGTAGATTCCCATCTGAAACAGTGAGGCGGTCATATAGCCGGGCAAGACCTCGTCAAACCTCTGCTTGGGAGGTCCGGACTTGGCGCGAGCCATCATCTTCCTGGGGTCCATCAAGAAATTGTCGTCGGAACGCTCGGATGCCAGTCTGTTCTTCTCCTCGGCCACGGCGGCGGCAAACTCTTTCTCGTAATCCAGAATGGCCTGATGGTCGGGGCTCTGCATCTCCGACTCGACGTGCTGCTGCTGCATCTGACGTAGGTCTTGCAAACCCATCTCGACAGCCTCCTGAATCTCTTTAGTAGGCGGCATGTCGGACTTCCAACGTTCGTCGTCTTGATCTTGCTGTAGCTTCAGGGCTTTCTTCTTACTGGTCACAATCATCTTCTGAAGCTCGGCTTGCACACCGGCGTCGGCCAAGAGGGCGGCGTTGTCCGTCAGAAAAGACTTGGTCTTGGCCGCCTCTTGCTTGGTCAGACTGTCCATCTGTTGACCATGCTTGTTGGCGAGCTTCAGCCGTTGAGAAGATTCGTGATGCTGCCGGACCATCTGGTGCTGCGCCGACTCCGGCCCTTGGCGCACTTTCGGCTTTCCGTTCTTATCGGTCAACAGACGGCCTTTGCCTTGCGAACCAAATTCGGTTTCGTAGTGGTTCTTCTTGAAAAACTCTTCTTTGACTTTATTGAAGTCCTGGCGCATCTGGCTTTCCTTGCCCATCTGCTGCTTCAGGTTGTTCTTCTGGAGGTTGTTGAGGTTCTTGTAGGATTGCTCGGGATATTCGACATGGATGGAGAGGTCGGCGCTCTTGCCGATGCGGTCGGACTTAAAGTTGTCCAAGCCACCCTTGAGGCTCTTGGAGGTGCGGGCCATCTCTTGCTTGACCTGATTGAACTGCTGTTGAAGAGCCTGATTTTGCTTGGCCATCTGACCGCGCACTTTGGCTCCTTGGATGGTATTGATAAGCATTCCGATGCCCATGACAGCCCAAATCATTCTTTACAGCTCCTAGTTCTAATAACGGTCGTCTCACATGTTATCGAAAACGTTTAAGCTTGACAACATATGTTGACTCTCAACGCTCTGTCGTCAACGACGCCATTATATTCAACCAGAGCATGGTAGAAATGTTCTGTGAGAAAAATCACACTCGAGGAGCGTCCTCAGTCGGCTAGACGGAGACCCATAGGCAGGGAGTCTCCGTAGAGCGCCGCGGTTTCCTCGTAGGTTCGTCCCGTCTCTCCACGCAGACGTGCTAAGAGCGACTCCTCGGCCCCCGCCTTCTTCACCGCTTTCTCCACTCTCTCGAACAGTTCTTCATCGAGATCGCGTTTCTCATCGCCGGTCTTCTGCGCCATATTCACGACCGCTTGAGCGAAAAAAGAGCTCGAATTGGCCGCTTCGGCCAGAACGGTGTTGAGGAAAGGTGTCACCTGATCGGAAGGAATGACCTGAGTCTCGGCCTTCTGGTCGAGCGGACTGCGCCCCAGCAAACGAGCCAGGAGCCAAAGCTCCTCTCGCTGACCGGAATAATCGGCCATCAGAGTCTCGGCCAGAGCGATCTTCTCCTCCACCGCGATCCGCTCCAACGACACGGCCGCGCGCAACATTTCTTTGCCGTCTTCTTTGCCGGGGTTGCCCTTGTTTCGAGTCTTGATGTGCTTTCGACCGGGGAGATAGTGGGGATGGATCTGATCCCACACACGATCCTGGAGAGAGCGTCTGAGCCCGGCCGCCACTCGCCGCCACAAAATATAAAACTGGATCCGGACTTTGTCCTCGCGCGGAAACTGCAGCCACGAATCGAGCAACTTCTCCAGTTGCAAGACCCGCCATTCGTCCAGAGGAAGTCCGAAGCCGGGACGCAGACAAAAGCCGATGCCGTTGAGCCAGGAAGCCTCGAACTCGGGACTCACCCGGCGACGGCTCTCCACGCTCCAGTAGGCGTCCCAGAAGGTCCTCAGGACGACCGGCGGCCATTCGTCGCGGGACTTGCCCATAGTTTCTTCCAGCCCGCTCAGGAGGTTCTTGGGTCTCCAGTCGGCGTTCTTCAGCTGCTTCGGTTTGCTTTGAAAGGTTGTGAGAATGAGTGCCCGGGAGTCTTCCACTTCCTTGCGTGCCAGATCGGCCGAGGCCGATCCCGCCACTCCGTCGCGCACGGAAAACTCCAGACGAAACTCTCGGTCATCATCGGATCGGAAATGGATATCGAGTGTGCCGACCGGGGTCACCTCCGAAGCCAGAGTGACCGGAAGCTCGGTTTTGGCACCTTTCTGCGCTCCCTCGATCTCGGTCTGCAGGGTTGGTAGGGGGGCCAAATCACCGGTGGAGACCAGCTCTCCGGCAGTATCCTTGGTGCGCTTGGAGCTGGAAAAGAGAGGAAACGCCACCGCCTCCCCCACTCTCAACTTGAGCTTGGGCTCGGAAAGCTCCACTGTTTGGCCTTCTCGAGAATGGCTGGGAATCACGCAGACGGCTTTGTTTTCGGCTAGCCCGAGATAGTAGGAGCGAGCCGTACCACCCTCCACCACCAGGCCTGAGGTTTGCCGTTGATGACCATACCAGGCAGCCCCCCGAGCGACCGCAAGGTGGGCTTCGCTGTTCTCCAATTCGGTCACAGGCGCTTCCAGGCCGAGCTCCTTACGCCAGCCTTCCAAGACTTCTACCAGGCGCTGTCGGACAACGCCCGAAGCGCAAGCCCCCCCGTTGAAAAGGACCCGGGTCGGGAAATGATCGGAGTGGGCGTGCAGAAAGCGACTCAGATGTCGTGGAATAGCGGGGTCGGATTCGAACGGTAGGCCGAGCTCCTTCAGTCCCCGAGCTTTCCCCTTGAGGATGACATCCTCGTACTCGAGTTTCGGAAAAAAACCGTCCAGCACCAACTCCAGAACTTCTTTCTGGGTGATCTCCGTGGAGAGCGCCGCGGCGAACAGCTTGGAACCGGCACCAGGCACGGTGACGGTCGCTTCATCGGGAGCGTCCTCTCCCAACAACATCTCTTTGCAGGCCCGGCACTGCTGACGCAGGACGCCCCACTGCAAGCCGTTCAGCTTCTCCGGCAAACGCGGCTCCAGAGCATAGGCCAGAGCAATGTCCAGGTTGTCACCGCCCAACATCAGGTGG
>Ga0208701_100295_pt1 | contig 18960 bp, 16 predicted proteins | sample DeeseametaMP1482_FD_184188 | JGI IMG/M metagenome (GOLD analysis project Ga0208701, IMG submission 184188) | Marine microbial communities from the Deep Pacific Ocean - MP1482 (SPAdes) | ecosystem: Environmental > Aquatic > Marine > Oceanic | place: South of Fiji, South Pacific Ocean | collected... | reverse complement strand
CCGCCGCCAGACCGCGCCGATCCAGTAGAACCGGATCGATCGACCGACCCGAACCCGATCGCCCCCGCCGCCAGACCGCCCCGATCCAGCTGAACCGACTCGATCGATCCACCCGGACCCGATCGCCCCCGCCGCTGACCGCGCCGATCCAATTGCACCCAGTCGAGCCACCCGAACCCGATCACCCCTACAAACCCGAACCCGACCGCCAAGCCCCCGGCCCACCCGAACCACCACCTTAAAAGAGTCTGAAAAATCCCTCACTGGAAACATAACGTCAACACTTGAGAAGACCCCAACCCATAGATTAAGGGGGCAATAAGTTTATTAAGAGGTTTTCTCATGTTGATACGTCCTACCCAAAGACCCAACTCGCTCACTCCCGCAGCCAAGCCGGCTGCAACGGCTGCTCCCGCGGCTGCCAAATCCGAAGGTGCCGCTGTTGCCGGTGAAAGCGCCGAACTCAGTTCTGTTCCCCCGCGCATCGCCAACGTCAGCGCCGCCGCTGTTGAGGCCGTGCAAGCCGACATCGGCCAGGGCGAGTATGTCGAGGGCGAAGTGATCGTCAAACTAAAGCCGACCGAACAGAAGCTTTTCAGCGACTTCGCTTCCGAGTACGGCGGTAAGGTGATCGAGGAGTTCGACATCCCCTCCGACATCTACAAGGCTTTCGACGGCGACTTGATTCGAATCAAACTGCCCGCCGGTATCACTACCGCTGAAGCCATCGCCGCTATGAAGGAAGATGGTCGGGTGACCTACGCCGAGAGCAACGATATTCAACAGTTCGTCGGTCAGGAAGAGGGCCAGGACGGCGTTCCCAACGACCTCCACGAGAAACTTTGGGGCTTCCGCAACACCGGCCAAACCGGTGGTACGGCCGGAGCCGACGCCAGCATCCTCGACGCTTGGAAAGTGACCACCGGAGACAACAGCGCCAACGGTCCTCTGATCGCCATCATCGATAGCGGCGCCGACCTCGACCACCCCGACCTGGTGGGCAACCTCTGGGTCAACCCGGGCGAGATCCCCGGAGACGGCATCGACAACGACGGCAACGGCGTGATCGACGACATCCACGGTTACCACGCAGCCGACAACCACGGCAGTCCCGACGACCAGGTGGGTCACGGAACTCACGTGGCCGGTACCATCGGTGCCGTCGGCAACAACGGTGAAGGTGTGACCGGTGTGAACCAAAAGGCTCGCCTGATGCCGATCCGTATCGACTCCAACGGCAGCATCACCACCGACGGTGTTGTTCGCGCTATGATGTACGCCACCAAGATGGGTGCCGACATCACCAACAACTCCTGGGGCGGTTCGCGACTGAACCAGGCCATCTACGACGCTTTCAAAGCCGCTCCGGCACTGCACCTGGCGGCCGCCGGAAACAACGGAACAGATGCCGACCGAAGCCCGTCTTATCCGATGGCTTTCGATATGCCTAACATGATCTCGGTGGCTGCCACCGACCACAACGATCGACGCGCTTCCTTCTCCAACTACGGTGAAGTGAACGTGGACGTAGCCGCTCCCGGTAAGGACATCTGGTCCACCAAGAACGGCGGAGGATACCACTCCTTGAGCGGCACTTCGATGGCGACTCCTTTCACCACCGGTGTAGCCGGTCTCATCAAGAGCGCCTACCCGGATGCCACTCCCACTCAGGTGAAAGAGCGATTGATGTACGGTTCCGACCAGATCGCAGACCTGAAGGAAGTGAGCGGAAGCGGCGGACGCGTGAACGCAGCCAACTCCCTGGAGAACGACAGTGTCGCTCCCGGCGCTCCCAACGACTTCAAGGCCCACGACACCAACAGTCGCGGCACCACCCTTCGCTGGACTTCCACCGGTGACGACAAGTGGTCCGGCCAGTCTTCGGCCACCGAACTGCGCGTTTCCAACGACGCCATCAGCGCCGAGAACTTCGCCGACGCAAGAGCCGTCCAGACTCCCGCTCCCGGCGAGACCGGCAATTTCGAACGGGTCGCTTTCGCTCACGAGCCTAGCACCACGCCTCAGACGTACCACTTCGCCATGAAGGTGGTGGACAACGTGGGCAACCGCTCCGAACTCCGCACCACTTCGGTCACCATCCCGGCGGCCACGGTGGCTTACCAAAACGGTTTCGACGCTGAAGAAGCTTCCTGGACTCCCGAAGGTACCTGGGGACGGATGGAAGTCGAAGGTCGCGGTATGGTATGGGCCGACAGCCCCGAAGGCAACATGACGCCCGGCGCTAGCACCGGTCTGACCTCGCCCTCCATCAGCTTGAAAGACACCAGCAACAACCTGCTGAAGTTCGATGCCAAGTACGATGTGGGCTGGTCCGACAAAGTGAGCGTCCAGGTCTCCACCGACGGCGAAAACTGGTCAGAAGCTTCCACCGTGGCTGACCGCGGCAACCGCTCCAGCGACTGGGCTTCCCACTCCGTGGATCTCTCCGCTTACGACGGCCAGGATGTGCAACTCCGTTTCCAGATGGACACCGGCAGCAGCAGCCGTCCGGCCGACGGCTTTTACCTGGACAACCTGACTCTGCTGGGTGACCCTAACGCCTAGTCATCGACGATAGAGCTACGAAAAATCCCTCGGTATCGCGCCGGGGGATTTTTTTGTGGGCTCAAGCTTCAAATCATCTTCTCACAGCGCCCGCACATCTGGGCTTTGTCAGGAACGCTTTGACCACAGTGCGGACACTTCTTGCCCTTGCTCTCCACCAGCTTCAGGTGGCTCTTTTTCTTGCCCGGCACAGACTTCAGATTGCGCGCCATAGCGAAGAGCGGATGCTCCATAATCGCCCCCGCCTTACGCAACTGGTTCAGTCTCCAGCTCTCATAGAGAATGAAAGCGGCCACGAAAAAGAGATGGAAGTAGAAGATGAGGACGAGGGACACCAACACCGAACTCGCGAGGATGAAGCGCGCGGTCTTCTCGGGTTTCACGCCTTTGATGAGAGCGATCTTCACGATGGCATGCCCGCAGTCGAGGGGATAGGCTGGAACGCACATGTTGAAGAGAAAGAGGATGACCTGAACTTTGACGGCGACAGCCAGGTAGAAGCCTGCCATCGAGACGACGGGTGGCATCTGGGAGTAGAACGGACTGAAAGTTAGCCAGGAGAAGGTCCCGTCGACCAGATAGATTGAGGCTCCCAGGATGAGGGCCAGCGGAATGTGGACGAACGGCCCACCCAGGGTGACTTTCAAGCTGTTCTGCAAGGTTCGGTGATGGCTGGTGTAGGCCAGGCCACCCAACGGCCACAACACGATCTCCCGAGCGATCCCTCCGATCGAACGCGCCGTCAACGCGTGACCCATTTCGTGAATAATCACCGTGATGAACAGGATGATGGCAAATGCCAGATTGAACCGAAACCGCTGGGGATCCGAGTCCTGGAAAATCTGAAAGGCAAGGAACAGAGGCAGAGTCCAGTGTGCCTTGATCGGGATGTCCTTTAGGCGAAATAGGTAGAAACTATCTTTCATTGCTCTTTACAGAATAGTCCAACCGGAGGTGGTGTTCCTGGTTGTGAGGGTGGAACGTCTACACAGGCATGTGTTGATACAGCAAAAGCAAACTCAAAGCCAACCCCGAAACGTAAGTCCCGGAAGCCCCGGCAAAAAGTATCGGATTCGGCCCGGCCTTGGAAAAGCCAAGGAAGCCCAGGGCGTGGAGGTATCGAGAAACCACAGCTGTGATTCCGAAGATGCCGGACAGAGGGCCCTGGGTCAGCAGCATCAGGACAGCCAGCATGGCGCAGTATTGGCAAGCGTTGGAGTGAGCGATTCTCGCTCTGGAAATAGAACTGTGAGGGTTTTTGAGTTCCTGGTGGCTCTTTTCGCGAAGCCGAATTCGGTGAAGGGAGACGTTGAATCCGAGTCCGAAGACCAGGATGCCGAGGAAAGCGGTGCAGAGGTAAGATATCATCATATCGGCCCTTTCCACCCGAGCTTCTCAACTTCTTCAGAATTAACAAAACGTTAACATCTTTCGATAAATTTCAAAATTCGGCATGAAACGTAATGGTTAGTATCCACTCAAGATTAGTTTTGGAGTCGTCAATGTCAGTTAGTGCCACCGGTGGAAGTAAAGCCACAACCTCATCCTCGCCCAAGAGCAACGCGGGAGCATCCGCGAGTGCCTCGGCCAACGCCGGAGGTGCGGCCAAGGCTCAGGCAGGAGCGCAAACCGGCGGGACAGCCACCGGCTCTTCGGCGGCGGCGGAGCCGAGCGACTCGGTAAAGATCGATCGCGCCGAAACGGCCGATAGCTCCGGAGTGTCCAGCAATCTGATGTCCGGACTCTCGGAGGCTTACGGAGCCGAGGAGGCTTCTCCCACCGCGAACGCCGAGGCCTCCGCCGAAGTCGGAGGAACCGAAGAAGCCCCCAACCCTTACGAAGGGATCGCCGACCACACGGTGAGCATGTCTCCCGAGAAATGGACCTCGGACAGAACCCCGGCCGAAGGACAGGTAGCGAGAAACGACCATCTCGAAGGCATGCTGAGAAATCAAGGTTTCTCCCTGAACGAGATCTACTCCAAAGACGGCTCCGGTCAGTCTATGATGGAGCGAGTGGCCGAAGTCAACGGTTTGCAGAACCCCGACCTCATCAATCCCGAGCAAAGTCTCACTCTCCCTACCCGTCACGCACCCGCGGAAGCCTCCGCCGAAGCCGCTGCCGAAGGCAATACTCCTGAAGCCGTCACGGCTGACGCCGTTGCCGAGGTAACAGCTGACAAGATCGAAAATTCCGAAGCCGTTGCCACTGCCACGGCCGAAGCTACCAACCACGGTGAGGGAGCGGCGCAAGCCTCCGCTGACGCTCGGGTGGAAGTTCAGGAGGCCGTCAACTCGGAGCTCGAAGCCCGAGCGGAAGCCACCGCTGAGGCCAATCAGGGTCCCGCGGAAGCAGTAGCCAACTCGGAACTCGAAGCGGGACGGATGGAAGGCAGCAGCGGCGAAGCGGTATCCAGCGCCGAAGCGGTTTCGGCCGAAGGACCGGCAGAAGCTGTCGCGGCCTCGGAAGTAAAAGTCGAGGAAGCTATCGAGTCGCAGCTTGAAGCATCATCGACCGCTGAAGCAGTTTCGGGACAGGGGCCGGCCGAAGCAGTTGCTGCCTCTGAATTGAACGTGACAGAGGCCGTCGAGTCCGAACTCACAGCTTCCGCAGCGGCTGAAGCTCTGTCTGCCGAAGGCCCGGCGGTAGCGGAAGCCTCCTCTGAAATCGAGGTGGCCGAAGCTGTCGATTCGACTCTGACGGCCGAGTCCGTGGCGGCCGCTGAAACGCTTTCACCGGTAGCCGCAGAGGAAGCCCAGGCTGTCGCGGCGATCGAAGCTGAGCAGGTGGAATCGAGCACCCTGGCCACCGAGGCCGTGGCGGTGACTCCGGAGGCGGCTGCCGTGGCCGAGACCAAGATGGAGGCCGAGCAAGCCGAAGGAGTGAGCCTGGAAGACGTGGCGGCGGTGACCCCCGCAGGTCCCAGCGTGAGTCAAGAGGGAGTTGTTCTGAACAATCAGGGTGAGTTGGACGTCGCGATGGGAGCCCATTTGGAGGGTGAAGGAAGCGTCTCCGACCAGTCGTTTGAGATGGCCGGCGACGGCCCCGCCAAGGTGGAGATGAGTAGTGATGCCGAGGAAGCAGCTCAAAGCGCCGTCAACTACGAAAACGAGGGAACACCTTTCACCGGACCTCAGTACGACCCCGCTGACCCCAGTGAGAGCCGGTTGGTGAGCGAGGGGGCCGAGTTCTCCGACCAACAGAGCGCTGGATTTGCCAACTCTCACTTGGAAGCTAACGGTGCCGAGCTTGGAACCATGGGCAGCGACGCCCAGAACGCCACCTACGAAGGTCAGGGCAACGGACGGGTCGTGGGCTACCACACCGGCCAGAACGGCAACGTGAATCTGGGAGTGGAAGCCGGGAACGTCTACTTCAAAGACGGCGCGCCCACGGGCATCGGTATGCACCAGCCCACCGGCAACGAGTTCGGTGGAACGGTCACCGGCAGCGACGTGAAACTTGATCTTGCCAACTCCGCCGACTATGACGGTCGTATTCAGGGCACCGAGGGAGACGACCGCCACGAAGTCATCCTCCCGTCCGAAGGCACTGGAAACGGCAACAACCTCGCCGTCGACCAGGGCGCCGGAAACGACTTCCTGGTGACCAGCGGCGGCACCGGCGACATCTCGCTCAGCAAGGAATCGGGCAACATGAATCTGGCCGTCGACGCCGGTAGAGGAGAAGGTACGCAAGTTGCACTCGACGCCGGAACGTCCGCCGTGAAGGGAGACCTTGATTTGAGAGAAGTGGAAAACGCCATCGTTCAGCTCCAGACCGAGGGAGCCGCTCATGACGCGATCTTCCGCGGTGGCGACGGAGACTCCGATACTCTGGTGGTTCGCGTCGACGGTGACGCCGCCGCTCCCAAAGTGGTTCTCGGTGATCGTCCCGGGCTTTTCGGAAACCTATTCGGTGGACCCGATGAGGTGGCTTCGGAGACCGCGAGCGAAGGCAACATCTATGCTCCAGGTTTTGAGAACGTGGTGATTATGAGAGACGGCGTGGCTGAAGCCCTCCACGGCGAGCTTCCCCAGGATCTCGCCGGATTCGAGGAAGTGCAGGCTAGGATCGCGGAAGCCACCGCTCTGGAAAACGCGTTCTGACTGTTGAAGAACTAACCTCGGCTTGGCGGCAAGCCGAGCGAGGTTACCACGAGGCTCCTTATCATCCGGTCCTACCGCTGGTGCGGCCTTTGATAGAGGCCAACCTTTCCGGATGGTGCGAGCACATTTCCGACAAGCTGGCGGGAGGCCGATTTAGACCCTCACCGGCGATGCAACGCCACGATTTTTGGGATGGACGCCAACGCAGACCCTGGAGTCTTCAACCGGAGGACCATCTCGTCTACACTGCTTGTGTCAACAGCATCCTACCGACGCTGCTTTCCGCGGGTATCAACCATCAGGCGTTATGCGGTCCGCTCTTCGGCGCTTGCGGGGGCGCGCAGTGGGTCCATAGCCACCGAAGTTGGGCAGATTTGTTCCGAGCTCGTAGTGAACGGGCGCTGGAAGAGGGATACTCCCACGCGGCGGTTTCCGATGTTTCCGGTTTCTTCCAAAATGTCGGGCACGCGGAACTTCGTTTCGGGCTCTCGGAATTGGGAGTGCCGGCAGTCCGGCTGGCGCGACTTTTCGAGCTTCTCGGCATTTGGTTTCCGTCGGGGAAAGGTGTTCCCTGGAATTTCGGCTCTCACGTCCTCGCGGCGGCCTTGCTGTCGAAGGTGGACCGAGAGCTTTTTTCCTCTGGATATTTCCATCTCCGAATGGTTGATGACGTTCGCGTTTTCTGTCGGAACGCAGAGCAAGGCCAAGAGGCGTTGGAGTTGCTAGAGAGAGCCTTCGGGCGTCTAGGTCTACGGCTAAACCCCACCAAGACAGCCGTTGTTTCCGTGAAGAGCCTGGTGCGTCGTTCGGCTGGGAAAATGGCTCACCAGTGGATCGCCGAGTTGGTAACCGGTGCCGCGAACAAGCTGGAACTCCACTCGATGAAGGGTGCGGCCCATCTCCCTCGAGTGATTATCTATCATTTCCTACGCCAACTCTACCGGCCTTATCTCGGTTATCTGACCAGCCGACTCACGGACCTCGACACCACTCTCCAGGGCTTCGCCGAGGGTCGGATACCGGAAGCTTACATTCACCTCATGCGAGACACCGTGCGGGAAAGGAAACTCAGCACGCGCACGCTTCAGGCGCTCACCGGGCCGGCCGTATCGGGGGGTGAAAGGAGCGGACTCTGCCGCCTGATCCTGGCCGAGGTGGGTGCGACACCCAAAGCACCGCCAAATCCCCCCCATCCCGAAGGCCACGAACTCGACCGTCTCGAGACTCTTATCTTTCTTCGGTTGTATCCTCCGAATGTTCGGAAAAGGACCCTGTCGAAGTTCAAGCCCCGGACCTTTCTAGAGCAACGAGCGTTCGAAGCGCTGGAGTCAGAGGCGGCCACAGTCGAGGAGCGCTGACTGGAGGGTTAGGGACCTACTCAACCTTGGGTCCGGCCCAGTCTTTGGTGTTACCCTTGAACATCGTGGTCACGGTGACACCCTTCTCAAAGTGCCAGTCGCGAATCTGGTCCTTGAAGACGTCGAAAGTGAACTCCGCTTCGGTCTTTCCTTCAGGGACGATCAGAGTGTCCTGATACTCGATGCGGTGGGTAGGTAGAAGGATGACCTTGGAGCCTCCGGCGGGGGCGGGCGCGTCGAGCACGACCGATGCGGAATACTGCTTGCCGGCTTCAATTTTGGACGGGAACTTGAGGTCCACGACCTTGGTGGGATCGGCGCTCAGCGGCGATATCAAGAGGAGTAAGAGAAATGTGCAAACGATGGATTGGATATTTTTCATGGCTGCCGTTTCCACGAGACACCCGTTCCTCCTACGAAGCGCGAGCAAGCTTCAGGCCACGGTATAGGTCGACCAGTACAGCCGCACGGGCAGTCGCCCTGCGAAGTCACCTTCTTCCAGCCTGGCCTTGAGTGCTTCCTCCGAACAGTCCAGAGCAACAAATCTTTGATGGTCCGAAAACAGCAAGTGCACCATCTCCAGGCTACGGAAGGCCATATCTGCTTCCACCCGGCGAGCGTCACTCACCTTCAGGAATTCCGGCTCATGGAAACGTACCGCGTGATCATAGTCGCTCGACGGGGGCACCCATCCGGGACAAAGTTTCTCCATGAGCCGTCCCACCTCGATCTCGAAATCGTAGACCACCACCAGAGCATCGGAGCGCCCCACCCTGGCCACTTCGACAGCTGTGCTTGGTCGGTCGGCATAGAAGAGGCATCCGGCCATCGTGATCACGTCGAAAGAGTCGGGCCGGCACGGTATCTGCTCGGCGCTCCCTGTGAGAAACGTTACTCCCGGTTGTGGCTTGGCGTGAGCCAGCATCTCGGGGCTGGGCTCTACTCCGCAGACTTCATCGCAGTAGCTCTTGAGTGCCATTGTAGAACGGCCGGTGCCGCACCCCAAATCCAAGCCGCACTGAAATCTCATCCCGCCGAGAACTTCTTGGAGGATTCGCTGATGGAGGGGAGGGCGGTAAGCGGAGTAGTGGTAGGCGACTTGCTCGTTGTAGTCCGTCATCAGCCTGAGTATAGAACGCTGTCAATCGCCGTGGCAATCGGCTTCACGGGAACATAGGTCAACTGCCCCTAGAGGTCCCCACCCCAAGTATAAGAAAATGGACGACGTGGAATGTGAGAATTGCGGCTCCCCCCTGGAGCAATCCAATGCTGTGTGCGCCTTCTGTGGATGCAAGTCGACGGTGTTGCCCCGCGCGGAAGTCCCCCTCCAACACCAGCGAGGCGAGGGTCGTACCATCACCAAGACCTACGACGACTCGCTTCGCTCGATCCAGGAAGGGGTGGAATATAGCGCTCACGTTCACGAAAAAGAGACTCGTCGTTTCAAAATCTGGCTGCCGATATTGATGGTCGTTCTAGCCTTCCCCATGTTGCTCACTCTGTATTCCGGATATCAGGCAAGTAAGCCCCCGGGCGATTTCAACGCTCTTCTCGATACCGGAGTGGAGCTGATTTCCCGGGGAGCTTACTCGGAGGGACATCGTACCATTCTGGAGGCTGTCAAAGTTCGTCCGGATTCAACCGAAGGCCGGTTGATAGCAGGCGCGGCCTTCCTTGCCGAAATCTTGGAAAAGCCGTACCTCGATACTGCAACCCGAGACAAACTGCTGAATAACGTCCGCCGGGAGATGCACTTCGTTCTACAGGCCGAAAAAGAAAATCCGAGAGCCCATTTCTACATGGGTCTCTACCGCCATCAGGTAGGGGAAAGTGCGGAGTCGATGGAGCATCTGGAATCAGCGCTGGCGAGCATTTCTCAATGCCCCGATGGACCGAGAAAAGAACTCTATCGAAAAGCCGCCGAGACCGCTTTGCTGCAACTGAGAACCTCGGAAGTAAATGAGCTGAACCTCTATTCAGAGGTGGATGATACCCTGGCTCCGGGGCAAGCTGAAGGAATCGAGGTACCGTTCGGTAGATGAAATGTGTCAGTTGTGGAGCCCCGTTGGCCAGCGGTAAGGACGAGTGCGAGCACTGCCGGACGCTCAACGATACGGACTTGCGGATGCTTGGCCAAGCCCGGATACAGAGCGCGAGCTCCGATACTCACGAGGCCACCTGCCCCCGTTGTAAGAGAGCGTTGATCTCCCTCAACATAAACATGGGAGAGAACTACTCGGTGCATCGTTGCAAGGGCTGTCTGGGCACTTTTTTCCCAGGTGGAGAGCTTGACCGCCTGGTGACAAACGTGGCTCGGGGGACCAGCGTCGACGAAGCTCGAGTCGCCCAACTGTGTCGTGAAACCCCCCGAGAGGTCTGGCCGATCACCTATGTCCCCTGTCCGATTTGCACTGAAGAGATGCGTCGCAAGCGTTTCGGTCGGACTTCCGGTGTGATGGTCGACTACTGTTTGCATCACGGCCACTGGTTGGACGGCGGGGAGCTTGGGCGAATACTCACCTGGGCGAGAGCGGAGTCCTCCTCAAGGCCTTGACGAAGACTCCGCTCAGAGCTACTGCCTCAGTAACTCATCCACCTTATAAAGCTGCTCCACCAACGTCACCACCTGATCATACGGCACCGAAACGAACACTCGCTTGGGATTGTTGTCTCCACCTGTCAAAGAGAAGTCCAATCTCTTCTTATCGAGCTCGGTCTCTCCTTGAATGGAGACCCGCATGGTGGAACGGATGTTGGCCACGCGGTAGCCTCGGACTTCCCCGGTCTCGTTGAACTCGGTGGGGGAGAGGGTTTCCCATTGGTCTCGAGTGCGGACGAGAGTTTGCTTGAGCTTGTCCCAGGTGACCTGGTCCATGTAAAAGCGGACTTCCCGACCGTGTTGGGTGATATAGACACCGACGACTTTTTCGTCGTACTTGCCTTCGAAGGCGAGAATCTGCATGGTGGAGTCGCTCTGTTTGTCCACCAACTTGACACCCTGGCCGAGCCACTCCAGCCCGTCATAGGTCTGCTCCGCCGAGGTCGGTAGAATCGTCAATGCGAATAGAATAATCAAAAGTTTGCGTAGCATGGGAAGTCTCTCCTAAGGATAGATCGGGTCTCGGCCGCCGAGAGCGTTCAGCTTGTCGTGAGCGGCCTTGGCGTGCGCGGGACAGGAGCGGTAGATGTAGAGTCGAGTCAGCACTCGATAGATCCTCGGGTTTTCCGGGTCCATAGCCTTCATCTTCTCGGTCAGTTCGAAAGCTCGGTCGATGTCGGTCACCTGGGAACAGACGAGAAGATAGTCGGTCCAATCGCTTCTCTGGAGCTTGTCGTCGTCCCGTTTCTTGTTAAACGTGGCCGCCTGCTCGTTGAACCATTTCTGGAGGGGGAGGGTGAGCAGTTGGAATTCGTAGGGACGGACGAGTTCTTCACCGTCGGCCAGCACGGACCACTTGTAGTCGACGCCTTTGAGAAGCTTGTTCGCTTCCTGGGGCTTGAGCTTGTACTGGTGGTCGGAGAGCTCTTTGCTCCAGACCAGCTTGCCGGCGGGTTCGAAAATCTGGAGCTTGTAGCTGTTGGCACCGTTGTCGGGCCAGTAGAAGGAAGGGGGGAAGTCGGGTCTGACGCGGGCTTTGAGGACCTGCTGCTCTGCTTCCAGGGCCCCGGGTTCGTCGGCTCCTTTAAAGTCGTCCTGCACCAGTTTGTAGGTGTAGATGAAAGGGTTTTCGACCCCGCCCGCACCGAACGGGTTGCGGGCCGGATCGACTCGCACGTCGCCCACTCCTTCGGCCTTGGTCAGGCCGTCGGTACCCACGGTGCAGACCATGTCGGTGCCGACGACTTCCTGGTGGTTGTCATCGAAGAAGACGACCAGAAGCTTGGCTCCATCACCGTTGGTTCGCAGCTGGTCGCCCACATAGATAGGCTCAAGCCATCGTGCGGGCTTGTAGTCCGCACCGGTGTGTTTGACCGTGACCTCTCCCCAAACCAGGCTGGCGACTCCGACAGGAGTTGCGGGCTCTTCGTCCTGAGCCACGATCGGAGCGGCTGTTAGGAAGAATAGAAGCGTCGCCAAATAGAGAAAATACTTTTTCAAATTGAATACCCCATACACTTATTTTTATCCACCGACAGTTCCGGAGTGCCGGGATCTAATCCTTGATCTTTTCCAATGCTCGGGGCCGCAGTTCCCAGCCCAGATTTTTCATCTCTTTCTCCGCTCTGGGAGAGAAGTCGCCGACGATCCAGAGCACTCGACGAGCGTCTGGATTGGTTTCCAAGATGGCTCCGTTGAGGGTGTTGATATGTTCGGCGATCTGCTCGGTCCAAAACAGGTCGTCCACGGGAGCGGCCACCACAATGGTTCCGTCGATTGCTTGGGCACAAGCGAGATCGCCAAAATGCACGAACTGCTGAAGCTTTTGCCATTTGTCGGTGTACACGGAATAGAGATGGGCCTGCAGAGTGCGAAAGTTGGCCAACACCGGGGAGTCCGTGAGAACAGCAAACTTCACAAAGTCGGCTCGTCCGTCCACGCCGTCCATCTCAGTCAACGCCTCCACGATGGCGGTCTGCTCGGTGATGGTGAAGTTGGTGTTTTTGGTGAACAGGTCGATGACGTCTTTATCCACCTCCATGGCTTCAAGCTTCTTACGATTGATTTCTCGGAGTTGGTCGGGCGAATTGGTGTGAACCAGGTCGCTGACGTCGCCGGCGGCACTTATCAAACCGGCCGCTCGACCCACCACCTGGCCTAACCCCATGGAGGTGATTGTACTTCCCAAAAAACCGGCTTTGGAGACGTCGCTCAGTTCTTTCTGCAGAAGTTCGTTTCGAGAGTAAGGGTCGACATCGAACCGCTGAGCGTACTGGCGTTCCGTCTTACTGAAACCCGAAACTCGCTCGAGGGTGTTTCCCTCGGTAGAGCCATGCTCGGAACCTTTTCCGGTAAAGACTCCGCCGACGGACTTGAACAATCCACCGATACCTTTACCGATCTTTTTGACCGAACCGCCCGGGTCGGTGACAAGGTTCTCGGCACCGGAAACGAGCTTACCGGCCATCTGCTCCACGCCGTTCTTGAACTCTTGGGTGCCTTTCAACTGCTCCATCTCCGCCATGGCATTCAATTCGTGAATGCGCTTCTTGAGGGTTGGAGTGGAAACGGCTTCCAGTTGGCCCCACTGGGAGTCGATGGTGTAGTGGAACAGAAATCCGTCGCTCTCCACATTCTCCTCTACCTTGTGGTTGGGTCCGACCACAAGTTCCGGGGGCAAGATTTGCGAGGCCTTTAACTCGGGCGGTTTCTCATAGGCCGGCTGTGCTGCGGCCAGGGCGGGCCAGAGCAAGAAGATCAAGATAAAGATTTTTTTCATCGCGGGCCATTCTGACCCCGTCGCTTGGCCGCCTGCATTCGGACTGTTCAGACTTTTTTGAGGGTAGCCGTTTAGAGTAGAACAGAATTCACCGCTTACTCATATTCGCAAAGAATTGAGGAAAAGCCGTGCAAATTTCCAGCACCAAGAGCCAGGGCGCCTACCGTCGGCCCGCGCAGTCTATCAAGGCCTCCATCGAGGCCGCTCTCACCCAGAACAACTCTGAGCTTTCGACTTTCGCTCCTATGGATACCCATGGACCGCAAGCCTACGCCCAGCGTGCCCAAGCCCGTCAGATGACCGAGGACCTGGTCACCTTTGAAGCGGCGCGCCAATCCTTAGGTCGAGAGGACGCTTCGGTAGGCGATGTGATCGGGAAGCTCAGCAGCGACATTCGGGATGCCCGAGCCGAGGTAGAGAAAGCTGAAATCAGAGCGACCAACCATACCCGACGAACGAGCGTGGCGCTTGTCGGCTCCGCCGGATTGGCGGCAGTCGGCATCATCGCCGGAGTGACGGGTCATCTATCCACGGCTTTGAGCATCGGAGTGACCGGGGTCGGTCTGACCGGAATGGCTTTGTCCGGAGTTTCCTACAACGACCCTTCTACCAAACTGGCTTCAGGCGCTCTTAAAGAGAAGGTCGAGAGGCTCGAAGCGGTTCAGGACAACATGCAAATGTGGGTGAGTGGGCTTGAAAGGCAAGCCCAGCCCGCCACCAAGGGTAACTCTATCCCTTGAAAGACACCTTGCGTTCTCTCCGGAAAGGAGGGCTAATTTCAAGGTCCGCCGCTCCACCTCCGTGAAAAGTGGACCATGCTCAGATACTTGCTGCCAATTCTTGTAACTCTGATACTCCAAGCGTCCGCCGACCCGGTTGTCACCGTGAACAGCGGTCGGCTGAAGGGAGTGACCGGCACCAACGGAGTCACTGTCTTTCGAGGAATTCCGTATGCCAGGCCTCCGGTTGGTCCTCTTAGATGGCGAGCTCCCGAACCGGCGGAGCCGTGGGAGGCGGTCAGGGATTGCAGCGAGTTTGCCCCTTCCTGTCCTCAGCCGCCTTCGAAGATGGGGATCGGACCGGCCGGCCAAAGTGAGGACTGTCTTTATCTGAATGTTTGGACCACCGGTTCGGGAGACCGAGCACGGCCTGTCATCGTGTGGATTCACGGTGGTGGATTTGTCATGGGCAGCGGAAGTCAGAGTCTCTACGATGGTTCGGTCTTTGCTCAAAACGGGATCGTCCTGGTCACCCTCAACTACCGGCTGGGGCCGTTCGGTTTCCTGGCCCATCCGCTCTTGAGCGAGGAGTCGTCGGAGGGTGTGTCGGGAAACTACGGACTGCTGGACGTGATCGCGGCCTTACGATGGGTCCAGGACAACATCCACGTTTTCGGTGGTGACCCCGGGAACGTGACGATGATGGGTGAGTCATCCGGGGCCGTCTCGGTGGGATGCTTGTTGACCGCTCCAGCGGCCCAAGGCCTTTTTCATCGGGCGGTCATGGAGAGCGGAGTGCCCGAGTTGAAAACTCGCTTGTCGGCAGCTGAGGAGCAAGGGGAAAAGATCGCCTCCGGACTGGAGCTTTCGGAGATCACCATCGAATCTCTGAGGAGTGTTTCGGCGGAGCGATTGTTGGAGACGGCCAACCCTTCGATGGGGATGTTCAGCAAAGGCAACAAAATGGGACCGGTGATAGACGGGTGGCTTTTGCCGGAAGAGCCTCTCTCTCGCTTGGAGGCCGGGGATTTGAGGCCGGTGCCGGTGCTGCTGGGCACGAATTCTAGAGAAGGCAGCCTCTTCTACAAGCAGCTGAACCTGGATACTCCCGCAAGCTATGAGTTCTTGGTGAGGAGACTTTTCGTACGCAACGCGGAGAAAATTCTGGACCAGTTTCCCGCGCAGAGTGAGGCTGAAGTGCCCGATGCGGCCATCAATCTCTTCACGGTTGCCCGTTTCACCGCCCCTGCGCGACGGACGGCCAGAATCCTGGTGGAAAATGGATACCCGGTCTGGCTGTACGAGTTCGACCGCTCCAACAGATACACCGAGAAAATGCACTTGGGAGCGACCCACGGCTCCGAGATTCCCTATGTTTTCGGCACCCTGCCTCAAGAATTCGCAGACGAGGACGACCGAGCCCTATCCGTCCTCATGAATCAAGCCTGGAGCGGTTTCGCATCTTCCGGAGACTTGTCCGCAGAGTGGCCGGCGTACACCCTCTCCGGCCAGGATTTCATGGCGTTCGGAGTCCCCTCCAAACCGGGGAAAGCTCTGCGGCAAAAGGAGTGCGACCTTCTAGATTCCGTGCGTCCCTGAAATGTTGGTCCCCCTCTGTAACAGATTCTTCATATCTCGGGTCCGCTTTCAAAACTGTCTCAACTACCATCTCTTTACGATGATAGTATGAACACCAAGATCTCTTCTCACTCTAAACCCCAAAAGTACGCCCCTTCCCGAGGAGGCGCCAAGACCCCCGGAACCAAGACCAAGAACGGCATAGGCGCCCGCGACCTGGTCGCTCTCGGAGGAGCCACGGTGGCTGGAGGAGCGGGGCTGGTCTATGGTGGAGTCGAGGGTCTGGTTAAGGGCACGGTCAAGAACTATCCCGAACAGATCAGCGGTGGTGCCAAGATCGGCCAGAAGGTACTGGGAGCGGTCGGCAAGGTGGCCGGCGGTGTGACAGCCACCCTATTGACCGGGCTCTATACCGCAGCGGCACCGGTAGCCACCGTCCTGGGTGGGCCGGTCGGTTTTGTGGTCGGCACCGGGGTGGGAAGCCTGAAAAACGCCGGCACCAGTCTAACTCGAGCCAACGAGTTCGCTTCGGCCGGGTATCAGGGCGCCAAAAGCACGGCGGGAAAGCTTGTCGGTGGAGCGGCCGGTTGGGTGCTCGGCCTGGTGAAAGGCGGTGGTGAAGCGGTTTACAAAGGTGCCGTCGGAGACGGAGCGACGCTTGCCAAGCAAGGCGCCAAAGGTGGCTGGGAGATGCTCAAAGCGGTGCCCAAAGTCGCGGTTGAGACCTATAAATCGGAAATTGAAGCAGGCGGTCGAGTCTTCGGCGCCGGGGGAACTCTTCTGGGAGGCGGCATCGGCACCCTCACGGCCACCGGTACGACCCTTTACGACGGTCTTGCAACCTCAGCCAAACGTGGCGGCCAGTGGGGAAACACAGCCGGGGGATATATTCTGGGAGAGCCGGACCTCGGGAAACCTCAAAAACCCGCCGGTGGCGAGCATTTTCAGGGTTAACTTTCCATCCAGGACGAACTTTACGATTGGGTCTCTCGAGGCTCGCCGGTCACCACCAAGCGGTCAAACTGAAATCCGTCTTTGAACACGTCACCGTCCGTCTTGAGACGAAATCTCAACTGCACATCGTCTTTCCCGGCATACTCGTTCAGGTCCACCCGCTCGGTATGCCAGCCGTCCAATAGATTGTAGTTCTTGAGCTCTTTCCACTCACCCTGATCTCCGCCGGTGCGGGCTTCCAAGAAAATCCGATCGAAGTTGATCTCCAGGTCGTGGCGGCAGTCGAACTGGAGCTCCGCCGATTTGAAATCGGCCAGACTGAAAGCCTTACTGGTGAGGCTGGCTTTCTGGTCTCGCTTGTAGAAACCGCCGGGAGAATCACTCCAGACCTCGCCCCGTCCCTCCACCACTTCTCGACCCCAGTCGCCTTCGCCGGTCCAGTTTCCAGGCGCGTCTTCGAAGGCCACGTGAGCCTTCGGGACGGCCACTTTCAGAGTCTCCATGGCCGAGCGGTTGCCCACGTTGTCCACACCTCGCACGGCGACGAATAGCTCGCGGTCGGAGGCCGAGGGAGTGAGGTTGAACGAAACGGCTTCGCTCTTGCCGGAGGCCTGAGGAGCGGCAGCGAAAACCTGCGGTTTGCTTTGGAACTCCTCGGCCGTGAAAGGTTTGTCCGAATAGGCTATCTCGTAGGCCGACGCCGTCCCGTGAGACCCGTCGTCTCCGCCCGCTTTCCAGGTCAGGCCGACCGAAGTCGAGGTCACGTCCTTGGCTTTCAACTCCTGCACGCTTCCCGGTGCGACCTGGTCGTTTTCCAGAGCGCGGGCCAGATTGAGTCGACCGCCGGAGACGACTTTGCCCTCCAGGTGGGGGAGGCGATCGGTGCTGAACATCAATCGGTCCTTGAGCTCTTCGTTGGTCAGGTGGGGAAACTTCGTGAGCACCAGGCTGGCCGCTCCGGAAACGTGGGGAGTGGCCATGGAGGTGCCGCTTTTGGTACCGTACTCTCCACCTGGAATGGTGGAGTAGGTATTCACCCCCGGGGCGGCCAGGTCGACCGCTTGCGCACCGTAGTTGCTGAACCCGGCGAGTTGGTCTTTGTCGTCGGTAGCGGCCACGGCCAGGATGTTGTCGAGCGGGTAAGCGGCGGGAAAGAGCGGCTTGATATCGGAGTCGTTGCCGCTGTTGCCGGCGGCGCAAATATGAAGGGCGGGGCTGGCCGCTAGAGCGTCCACCAGGGCCTGGTTCGGGTTGGTGCCTCCCCAGGAGTTCTGGGTGATGCGCGCACCCTGGGAGTCGGCGTAGGTGAGAGCGGCGATGGCGTCGGCCATGGTGCCGAATCCGCCCGAGATAAATCGGCAAGGCATCAGTTGGGCCTCCCAAGCTACCCCGGTCACACCGGTTCCGTTATGTCCGACGGCCGCTACGGTGCCGGCTACGTGGGTGCCGTGGGAGCCGCTATCGGACGGGTCTCCACTCTTTTCCGGTGCGTTGTAGCCGTGGATGTCGTCGATCACGCCGTTGCCGTCGTCGTCTTTGCCGTTGAGGACTTCATTGGGGTTGGTCCAGATGTTGGCGGCTAAGTCGGGGTGGGTGTAGTCGGTACCGGAGTCGATGACCGCCACCAAAGGCGCTTTGCCGCGGTCGCCTGTCGTATCGGCCCATCCTTGAGGAGCGGAGATGCGCTCCATGCCGTAAAGGTTGGAGTGAAGGTCGTTGGGACGGACTTCGCCGAAAGCCTCCACGATATCGTTGGTCACGGCGTAGGCCACGCCGGGGTTGTCCTGAAGCTCTTGAACGGCTTTCTCCAAAGCTTCCGGGCTTTGGTCGTGGAGCTTGAGGTGCAGAATCTCGGAGCTGGAAAAGGAATCCTGCAAAGCCGGCGCTCCTCCCAACGGATAGCGGGCTGCCACTTTCCCTAGCTGAGCTAGCGAGGAGTTCTCTTCAGAGGCGAGTGAGTGATTTGGCTTCAGGCGCACCAGCAGTTCGCCGGGCACGTGATTGGAACGTAGCTTCATAGTCATGACCGTTCCAGCTTACCGCTTAGGATGGCTTAGAAAGTAACGGAGAAGTTAAACCGCGTTCAAAGCTTCACCACGGTCGCCTTGACCTTCAAAACGGCCGGCCGGCGGTTTCCACGCTGGTAGATCTTGATCTCCTGAGGTTTGTCCCGTCCTCCGGCGTCGGCCTTGTAGGTCACGGTCAGGGTTCCGGATTCACCCGGCTCCAGACTCTTCTTGTCCGGCTGGGGGGTCGTACACCGGCAGGAAGACTGAACCCAAACGATTTGGACCGGCTC
>Ga0208701_100290_pt1 | contig 19287 bp, 12 predicted proteins | sample DeeseametaMP1482_FD_184188 | JGI IMG/M metagenome (GOLD analysis project Ga0208701, IMG submission 184188) | Marine microbial communities from the Deep Pacific Ocean - MP1482 (SPAdes) | ecosystem: Environmental > Aquatic > Marine > Oceanic | place: South of Fiji, South Pacific Ocean | collected... | reverse complement strand
AGACCCGCCGCTCGGGCGATATCGAGAGCGTCGCGAAACGCTGAAACCGCTTCGGCGTAGCGCTTCTGCTGGCGATACAGGATACCGAGTTCGTAGTGAGCCTCGGCTCTCCAGCCCGCGGGACCCTTCTCCGGCAGCTCTTCGATCGACTCCTTGAGGAGCTTCTCGGCCTGCTCGTTGTCTCGGGTCAGACGACAGATGACACCCTTCAGACACTTCAGGAAGGCCACTTCCCGATCCATCTGCTGCTCCTGAAAAATCGCATCGGCTTTGACGGCCATTTCGCGGGCTTCCTGGCTGCGTTCGGCTTTCACGTAAGCCTGGGTGAGGTCCATATACACCCGGCCCAGGTTCAGATGGTCTTCCACGTACTGGAAGAGTCCGATGCTCTCTTTCAGGTTGGTGATCGCCTCCTCGGTAATCCCTACTTGGATGAGAGAGCGACCCAGGTTTCGATAGGAGTATCCCAGGGCGTAGTAGTTGCCGTTGCGAGATGAGATATCGAGGTCTCGACGGAAGTATTTGACCGCGGTTTCATAGTCTTCTCGGATCATGTAGACCTGGCCGAGCTTCCCGTAGAGAGTGGCAAGCTCGGAGTTGGCGCCTAAACGACGACAGATCGATTCGGCCTTTTTGAAGCTGAAGATCGCCTCCTCCATCCGGTTGTTGGCCAGGAAGGTCCGTCCGATGGAGTCGTACACCTTGGCCTGCCCGTAGCGGCAACCGGCCATTTTGTAGAGGCGCAAGCCTTCCAGGTGGTGCTCCAACGTTTTGCGGTGCTGGCCTTTGAGGCTGCACATCACACCCAGGTATCGACGGCAGGCCGCTGCTTCCAGACTCGGTTGGTCGCCCAACACGTCCAGCGCCTTCTGGAAGTACTCCTCGGCTGGGATGTTGTTGCCGGTTCGGAAGTAGTAAAGTCCGTTTTGCGAATTGTAGAGAGCCAGGAGTTCGCGCTCGGTCTCGTTCTTCGGGTTTTCAGGGATATGCATCTTGGCCTGCTCGAGGAGGCCGCGAGCATCTTCTAGCTCGCCCGTGCGCCCGGCGCTGGCCGCCAGGTGGCAAAGAGCTTCGGCTTTGCGATAGTCCAAGTTCAGCTCTTCGGCCACTTCGCGAGCTTCCTCGAAGTGGTCCTTCGCCTCGTCTCGCTCCCCGCGACGACTCAGGGTGAGACCGAGGCCCAGCAGAGCTTCAGCTACGGCCGATCTCTCTTCGCCTTCCAACTCCGACTCGACGACACGACGATACTCCCGCTGAGCACGATCCCATCGACCGACCACCTGACACGAACGAGCGTATCGATTGCGAGCCCGCGCTACTTTGAAGTCGCGGTCGTCCGTGGTGATCTTCTGGGCTGATTTCAAAACCCGGTCGTAGTGACGGAGCGCCGCGGAGTAGTCCAGATTCTTAAGTAGCTCTTCGCCCTGCTCCATCTGCTCTTCGAAGGGCGTATCTTCAGCCATCTTCGAAAGCAGTTGTTCCGTGCTGCTCATAAGTTCTTCTTCTTTCTCTTGTAGGTATTTGTCCGCGCCTTCGTCGCTCGGCCGGAAAATCTTACTATTTTAAGTATCTAATCCGAACTTTCTACCGCCACCCGGAGGGCCTTAAGTCCGTACACTCCCTGGAGATCCTCGAGTTCGAGAGTCTCGATGCCGGACTGAAGGTATCCCTGCTGTTGGAGATAGTCGATGTAGAGACGATACTCCTCAGCCTCGGAATTCTGGCTGTATACGACCGCGATCTGGCCCGGCTGGGTCAGCCGCTCTTCGGTGCCTTTGATGTGAGCCTTGTCGATCCGCTTCTTGATAATTTCGTAGCTCGTGTTGTAAGCTCCATCGACGTTGAACGTCTTCTCCTCCTGGGAAAATCTCAAGCCGACGGGGTCGCTCTGGGACAGGATCAAGTGAGCCACCTGAAGGGGTTGGGCGGCCTCTTTCTCCAGGTCGAAACAAACCCTGGCCATCATACAAACGGTTTTGAGCTGCCAGAGGCGGAGCTCTTTGAGATGCAGCTTGGAAAAGTCGTCGCGTTCGGCCAGGGAGTTGCCAACGTAGATGGTGTGCTCGACTCCGTCCGTGCGGTACATTTCGAAGAGATGAGGAAAGGTTTTTTGCGCCACCTTTTGCTGACTTGTCAGGACATCGGTCAGCCGGCAGGTCAGGTAGTCCACCGCTTCGTCGTAGGCACGGCGCTCCTGGAAGAGATCTCCCGACTCGCTGCATACAGCGACTCGATAGCCTTCCACGCTGTCGTGCACACTGGTACCGAAGCCTTCCAGACTATCGAACACCGGCTCGATTTCCGAGGCCAGCAATCGGGCGATTCGCGACTCTTCTCCCGTACGACCCCCCACCTCCAGTTCGTCGACCATGCGATTCAGGCGATAGACCAACGAGTTGAGATAGTCGCTGTGACTCTGCTCCACCGCCAACTCCAGAATCGACCGGGCGGAGCGGATCTGTCGAACCAGGTCTTTTCTGATAGCGGTGTGACGAATGGTGGAAGAAGAGCGGATGTCGGAGCTGGAATAGAGGCTGTAGGCTTCTGGGAAAACGACGTCTCCGATCTCATTTGTTCGTAAAAAGTGAGTGGCAGCCGCTCGGAATTTCCATTCAACGCTGGGATGGATGGCGGTGAACTTCTCTTTCATCACCGATTGGATTTTGGCGTGGTTGTCGGCCAGGGTTCTGCCCAGAGCCAGCGCGAAAAGCTCGGTCACCCCTTCGAGTCTCAGCTTGGTGAGTGAGGTGAGCTGGCCCGGCTGGTCGGTGGTGAGAATCAGGGAGCCGATAAAATCCCGGCCGTTGGTCAGCGGGAGCATGAGGAAGCTGCGGGCGCCGGCATCCCGTAGCCGGCGAAGATAAGCGCTGCACATCTCGGCTTCTCGGAGGTCCAGATGCAAGACTTGCTCTCCCTGAAAAAGCTCGCTCCGACAGCTCTCGCAGATAAAGGAGTCGAGGGCCCCGTCGGCGTCGTGTTTGAGACCGTGCACGCCGTCCATGCAGACGGCTGAATCCCCCTCGATCCCGATCACCGAAATATTGAGAGCCGGCTGAGCGAGAAGGCTCCGCAACAATTCGGTGATGGAACTGAAGGCCTCCGAATCTACCAGCGGCTCGGGCAAGACAAGAATCTCTTTTAGCCGGGAGCGATTGGCCTCTTCGCTCACATCGGTCGCTTCATAGACGACCATCCCGTAAAACTCGAATCGCTCGCGAGGTACCAGCGCCCTCCAGGCTTCCAGCGAGGTCATCTGGGCGCCCAGAGAGCGGACCGCGTCCAGATCGACCTGCGGCAGATCGCCGATGGGTCGCACTCTCAGCATGTCGAACTGAGCCCGAATCTGGTAGGTGCGCAGGAGACCCGTCTCACTGTGAGGCGCTCCCACCAGAATCGACCGCTCGAACGGCACGTGCACATCATACAAGACCCGCATGACCAGCAGATAGCTGAACAGACTCCTCAAGTAGTCCCAGTCGATACCGTCGATCAGCAGACATCCTCGCATCCGACCGTTCTCGTCGCAAAGTTCGCGAGCAAAACGAGGAGTCATATGGATAAAATCCCAGGTGGTGGGCTTGGCGATAGCGGCGAAGGCCAGATTCGTCAGGCCCACCGGCAGGACGGCCGAAAGCAATGCGTTGAGCAGCTTCTCGTGTCGACTCAGGACGGAAAGATCGGTGATCGCACCTTTCAGCTCGGGTGCTTCGGCGAGGCGTCTATTCAGCTCTCTCGCGGTCTGGCCGAGGCCATGGCGGTCCTCTCTCTCCTCTTGAGCCCAGAATTCGAGCAGATAGTCGAAAGAGAGGACGGACTTCATCTCCGTCGGTTTGACGAGGGTTGGCATGGATCTTCGAAGTTCAAGCATATCGAAGGGTTCGGAGCGCGGACTGATTCTTCATTCCACTTCCTTCGTGTAAGTGGGAGGAGAGTTTTGCATCGGTCTGTTGGGGTATGAGATTGCCATCAATAATAATGGTGAGCGCGTCAAGCACACGCTCAAATGGAGATGTTATGAAGAAGTTTTTTGCAGCTATGATCTGTATCACTCTACTGGGGATGCCCGCTCTCGGCCAGGACTGCTGTGCTGAAAAGCAGCAAGCCCAGAAGCAAACTCAGAAATGCGATAGCTCGAAGCAGTGCAGTAAGGACAAGTCCGCTCAGAAGAGCTGCTGCGACAGCGAGAAGATGTCTCAAGAGAGCGGCAAAAAAGAGACTGCTAAAGCTTGCACCGGATGCACCAAATCCACCGAAACCTGGATGACGGCCCCCGCGCCTTGCAAGAAAGACTGCAAGGCCGCTTAGGACCTGGCTTTAGCTAAAGAGACCCCCCGGGGTCTCTTTTTTTTTGCTGTTAGTGCTGCCGGTCCATGGCTCTGAAGAGCAGCCAACCTGCGAACAGGCCGATAGCGATATTCACCGGCACACGAGCGCTAGGCGTCCGCTTTTTCATCTTCTTGGGGCGCTTGGTCAATCCGCGGCGGCTGTCATGCCTTAACGGCTTGTGCATGAATTCGTTGAGTCGCTCGGCCATTTTATCGCAAAGCATGGTGAACGCCGCTCGTCCCAACTCCTCGCTCGCCACGGCGGGCGCCCCAAAGTAGCCGCGATGATATCGAAGCGCTCGAAACTTCAGCTTCTTGCCGCTAAAGATGGCGTGCTTGGGTAGCGTCTTGTAGGTCTTTTCCACCAGCCTGGGAGCGATGTGCAAGAGCAGCGATGTCTCCCAGGCAGCCGCATGGACGTCTCCTTTGAGGCCGCCGGCCTCGTCGTCGGTGAAGGGACGGCCCAGGATCTCCAGCAGTTCGGAATTGAACTTGCCCATAATGAAGTCGTTGAGCAAAGGCCCGGACGGAGCCAGGACGTTCATCCTCGTTTTTCTGCGAAGATACTTGGCCGCTTTCTCCAGAGCCTTGAGATGATCCATAGCTCCGTGAGAACTCAGCAACACGAGCCTGCGGACCCCCAGTTTCTCAAGCTCGCCACCATACTCCACCAGAGTCTGGGTGACGGTGGACGATTTCCAACGCAGGCAACCCAGCGATTGCAGGAGGCTGGACCCCAAGCTCCAGGTGGGGAGCAGGACTACGTTCGTGGCAGTCGGCTCCGGCTCAATCCCGTCCACCGGCGTGATCAACTTGGCGGTGGAAGTGGCCATCGCCTCGCAGATAATGGGGTCGGTGCCGGACGGCAAGTGGCTGGCGTGGTCTTCTAACGGGGCCACGCAGAGCAGAAACAGACTCCCTCTCAGGGCCTCCCGTCGAAGATCGTCCCAGGTTAGTTCCGCAGCGTTCATTAGTTTCATGGCGTGGAGCGACTTCGCAAGAGCCCGGAAGCCCACCTCTTCGCAGGGTTTGCTGCTCGAGAACGCGCAGGTTAGGCGCGGAGGACATCCACTTGAACCTTTCCCTATTGACCGACCTTTACCAACTCACGATGCTGTGCGGATACTATAGCCACCAAAAGCTAGAGCAGCAGAGCTGCTTCGATCTCTACTTTCGGCGCCTCCCGTTTTCCGGCGGCTTCTGTCTGGCCGGCGGCCTCGAGCCGGCTCTGGAATGGCTGGAGAGCCTGAAATTCGAAGAGCCTCAAATAGAGTATCTGCGTTCGCTCGACCTTTTTCCCGGTGAGTTCTTAGAATGGCTCCGGGACTTTCGGTTCAGCGGAGATATCCAGGCCCTTCCGGAAGGCACTCTGGTCTTTCCCGGGGAGCCGATCCTGCGCATCCAGGCTCCTCTCCCCCAAGCCCAACTGATCGAGTCGGCTCTCCTCAACCTCATCAACTTTCACACTCTGGTGGCCACCAAGGCAGCCCGCGTTCGGTTGGCAGCCGGAGACGGTTTGGTGCTGGAGTTCGGACTCCGCCGCGCCCAGGGCGTCAACGGGGCCCTGGCCGCCACCCGGGCCGCCATGGTGGGAGGCTGCCACGCCACCTCCAATGTGCAAGCCGGTTTTCTTTACAACGTCCCCGTGAAAGGTACCCACGCCCACTCCTGGATTATGTCGTTCGACACCGAACTGGAGGCGTTTCGGGCCTACGCCGACACCTACCCGGACTCTTGCACTCTGTTGGTGGACACCTACGACACCTTACAATCGGGCGTTCCCAACGCCATCAAAGTAGGTAAGGAACTCGCGGAGAAAGGCTACAACCTGGCTGGGATAAGACTCGATTCCGGCGATCTTGCTCACCTTTCTCGAGAGAGTCGCAAGATGTTGGATGCGGCAGGGCTGACCGAGGCTAGAATCGTGGCTTCCAACGATCTAGACGAACACGCCATTGCCGAACTCAAATCGGCGGGGGCCAAGATCGATATCTGGGGAGTGGGAACAAACCTCGTCACCTGCAAGGATGAACCCGCCCTGGGCGGTGTCTACAAACTTGTGGCGGCCTCCGACCAGGACGGTCGACTCACTCCTCGCATCAAGGTCTCGTCCAATCCCGTGAAGACGACCATTCCCGGGATCAAGCAGGTGTATCGCGCCTACAACGGCGAGCGAGCCGTGGGTGACGTTCTCTGTCTGGAAGACGAGCCTCCCACCTCCGACTCGCGTCAGATAGCCACCACCCACGCACTCACCGGAGAAAAGCGAACCCTCCACTTCACCAGACTCGAACCCCTGCTCACCCCTGTGGTCAAGAACGGGAAGAGAGTGATGCCCTCGGAGAGCCTTCTCGACTCGGCCGAGCGGGCCCGACAAAACCTGGCAAGCCTGGGTGAAGAGCACAAACGCTTGAAGCAGGCCGCGCCCTATTGGGTGGGCTTGAGCGACGGATTGTATCAGCTGCGAGAGCGCCTTCTGAAAGGGAGTTAGTCGACACCGACGCGGGAGGAAATAAGCCCGGCGATGTCTTCCATGGTCGGTCGCTTTAGAAGTGAAACGTGAGTGCCCTCGAGGTCCACAATCTCTATCGATTCCAGACCCACCAGATGACGCCATCCGGCTCCCCGCATGTGGAGAGGTGAAAAGCTGTTGGACGGCACTCGAAAGACCGTCATTCGCAGCTCTGTCGGGGCGGCACGATACTCCCCCAACAGCGCTAAATTGTAGTTCGTGAAGGAAAGGGAAGACGAGTCGCCTTCCTCGCCGTTTGAGCGCCCGGCCTCGTCGGGCGTGGTCTGGAAGCGACCGTGAACAAAACGGCGGAGAGTTTCCACGGCTCCAAGAAACCCCTGTCGCATCCCGGCCAGACCTCGCTCCCACCCGACCTGCATCGCTTGCCCTAGCAATCGGTTGAAAATCTGATAGAGATATTCACTCCAGGGCATCCGTTCCCAATCCAGAGCCGAGCCGTCGAGTGCGAAGAGCGCTTCCACTTCCAAACCTCGAGCCTTCAGCTGGCGTGCCATTTCGTAGCCGAGACGGCAAAACTTGGAATACCCGACCAGAGTGTACGGCCCATCCGGATATCTGGCTGTGATCTTCTCCAAGAGGTCGGCGGCCAAACCCTCCAGGTGAGGATGGGTCTGGGAGTCTTGTCGAGCACCTACAACGGTGATGTGGTCCGGAAGACAACTCACTAACGTGCGACTCCAGCCAAAGCCCCCGGAAACTGCCGGCACCAGGATCACGGGGTGAGATCGACCAAGCTGAAAAACTTGCAGGTCACCGGTCGTTTTCTCATCCAGGGCTTTGGCAAGCTCGCGCGGGTTTCGATAGGTCCAGGTAGCGTCGCCGGCCACCGGGACGCCCAGCGCTTGAGCCAGACTCCCCATCAAATTAAACCGATCAACAGAAGCGATTCCAAGCGCTTCGAAAGCCGTGGTCGGCTCCACCGGTAGACCCCGGGAGAGGTTGGATAGTCGACGGACCAGGAAAGCTTCCACGGGATGCAGTTCCTCGTTTGAGGAGTAGGACTGTTCCACGTTGAGCCCTCTGGGCGTGGGCAAAGTTTGACCGCAAACACCGCGTCTCACCTTACCGCTGCTGGTTCGAGGCAACTCGCCGGGCTTCAGAAAGAGAACCCCTCCCAGAGGGACTCCGTGGACCTCGCTGACATGCTCCACCAGATCGCGCTCGAGGGCTCGCTGGTCACCCTTTCTCAATTCCACCGCCACCACCGGCACTTCCCCACGCTCGGACTTCAGAGCATAGGCCGCACACGCGCCGGGCTTCACTCCCAGCTGGGCCGTCTCGATGGAGCGTTCGATGTCTTCGGGATGGACGTTTCTCCCGTCCACGATGATAAGGTCTTTGCTTCGACCCACGATAAAGAGCCCTCCAGCGTGGAGAAACCCGAGATCTCCGGTGCGGAGTGCCTTTTCCGCCGGGCTCTCCTGCCAGTAGCCCGGGGAGCGGCTTGGGCCTTGAAGGACGATCTCCCCGATCTGGTCTTCTTCCAGCTCGAGCTCCGTTTCCGGGGCCACGATGGTCAAGGTCGTTCCCGATGCCGGTACACCGCAGTTGACCAATCTCACACCGGTGGCGGCCGGCTCCACCCTGCCGGCCTGGAGAGCCTCTCTGCTCAAGGTGAGTTCGGTTTTCACCACGTCTTTGGCCAGGGTGGCGCAGAGCGTGAACTCCGCCAAGCCGTAGGCGGGCTTGAGAGCGCCCGCCCCGAATCCGACGGGGGCAAAGCGAGTTCGAAACCTCTCCATGGTCTCGGCCCTCACCGGCTCCGCCGCACAGAAAGCCGTCTTCCACGAAGAGAGGTCCAGAGTGCGCAAGCTCTCTTCGGGAATCTTCTCCACCGCCAATTCAAAAGCAAAGTTCGGTGCTCCGCTGGTGTGGGCATGAAAGTCGGAAATAGCCTGCAGCCAGAGAGATGGCTTCCATAAAAAGCTGGACGGTTTGAGCAACACGCATCGGCCGCCGAGATAGAGTGCTTGGAGCACCTTCGAGACAAGCCCCATATCGTGGTAGACGGGAAGCCAACTGACCAGCGTACAACCCCATGGCTGCTCACAGAGTCGTTTGATGACATCGTTGTTAGAGAGGATATTTTGGTGGGTGACCATGACTCCTCGGGGACGCGAAGTCGAACCGGATGTGTACTGAAGATAGGCCAGGCTGTCAGCTTCGGGCTTTCCCTTCCATCGCTCGCCTGACTCCAAGGCTTCCGGTGCGCACCAATCGAACTCTCCCTTGTGCGGCTCTCCCGCACTCACAACCAACCGGGGCCGGCAATCGGCGACCACAGCCTGAAAGTGCTGCTTTCCCCTTGTTCTGCGGAGAGATTCTACAGCCACCGGTACGGCTCCAACGGAAAGACATCCCAAGAAACAGGTCACGAAATCAAGTCCGTTGGGCAACTCCAAGACGACTCTCTCCCCTTGAAGACCGCGCTCGACCAGGCCGGCAGCCTTCGACTCCGCCGACTCCAGAAGCTCGGCGTAGGTGAGCTCTCCCACCACGGCTCCCCGTCCGTCAAGCTCGGTGTAGGCAACCCGGTCACCGAACTCAGCCGCCGCCTCGTGGAGGCGATGAATGAGGGTAGGGGTGTTCATTTCAGCGTCCGATTCCTAATCCGCACTTTGATCGGTTCGTTTGGACGCAGAGTCAGCGCCTCAGAGAGAGGTACATCCTGGGTCGCGAACTCGAGCTCGACGTGCTTCATCATCAGGGCCAGTAAAACAGTACTCTCGACCATCCCGGCCCGGCGTCCAAGACAGACATGGTGGGCCAGACCGAACGGGATATAAGCTCCACGTCTTTCCTCAGCCGCATAGACTGAAGACGGGCGCGGAGAGAACTCGAAAGGGTTTTCCCAGTGAGCCGGCGAGCGATGAACCATATAGGGAGAGACGGTCACCATCGTGGATTTCCGGACCAATCGACCCTCCAGTTCGACATCCGTGGACGCCGACCGGATCATATGCCAGACAGGGGGGTAGAGACGCATGGTTTCCTCCAGCACCGAGCGAACGAGGATCAGCCGGGGCAGGTCCTCCTGAGAAAACGTTTCGCCCACCACCTGGTCCACTTCCGCCCGCAACGACGCCATCAGCTCCGGTCTTCGGTCGATCTCGAGAAGGCTCCAACTCAAGACCAGGGCGGTGGTCTCGCTGCCTGCGAGTAAGAGACTCACCAGCTCGTCGCGAATGGCTTTGTCTTCGAAGCCAGCCTCCACCAGGACCGAGCAGATCGTCTGGTCCGCGGCTCCCGGTTGTCGGTACTCCTGGATGATCGGATAGAGGAAAGCGTCAAAGGCTTGGCTGACTTGTGAAACATCTCGTTGAAAGGTCGGGCTCAGTTCGACGTCGTCCGACACAGCCAGCTTGGAGAGTTTGCCCATAGCAAAGATGCCGACTCGAAAGGCCTCGGAAATCGGCTCGAAATCCTCTCCCAGCGGTCGGCCGAGGACGATGCGAGTGATGACTTCCAAAGTGATTCGGTTCAATTCGGTATGAAGGTTGAGAGTGGCCTCTTCCTTCTGCCATCGCTCTATGTGCTCTTCGAACACCTCGACGCTCAGCGCGAAGAAAGAGGCTACAAACCTTTTATTGAACTGCTTGCTCAGCGTGGACCGTCTGGGACAGTCGGAAGAACCTTCGATGAAGACGATTCCGTTTCCGAAAGCCATGCTAAGGAGGTCTTGGCGAACAAATGTTTGGTCAAGCAAAACTTTTAGCGTGCACTCCGGGTCTCGAAGAATGAGACCCTCGCCTCTACGTGTCTGTATCTGCTTGGGGGCCGTGCCGGGCGTTGCTAGGATTTGGTCAAATTGAGATAACATGTGATGCTGGTTGGTCGCTGGGACCACGGACAGTATTCCCCCGCAGGCGAAACTTACACACCGAAACCATGTGGTCGCTCCCCTGGGTTAAAAGATATGGGGCTTCTGCACCTATACCGTGGAAGCGCCCTGCGATAGTGTAAATGGGCAGGAGGTGCCTTATGAAGGACACGACAGACACACTGAGATGGTTGATCTACGGCTCGGAAGACGGATTGAGCGGTCGGCTCGGGAAAGACTGGGTGATGGCCTACCTGAAGCTCATGCTTTTAGATTAGGGCCTGCCATCAATCAGCGCTTCTGCCCCAACACGTAGCGGGTAGCCCCCACTAACTGGTCGGTGTAGCAGAGGATATCATCCACCAGCTTGACCATCGGGACGAACATCGCCTGGCGACTGAATGTGGCCATCGGCTTAGACTTGAGGGCCAGGTCTAAAAGAGCCCGGCGGCGCGTATGATAGCGCATGGCGAAGAGCTCCTCCAGCCGCCTGACAACTTCGGCCTCCCTGGGCTCGGCTCGACGCGCTTTGGAGCGCACCGGGTCGAAAAGATAACGTCGCTCCCAACGGCGCCGCCAGGACCAGGGGTCGCTGGACCGGTTGTACAAGCCTACTAATGCGTGCTGAAATCTCGCAAGTCTGTTGAGGTTGCGCGACGGAGGGTCGGTACAGTCGTGATAGATCAACCAGCCACCCGGCTTGAGAACCTTGTAAATGCCGTCGAGAGCCTCGACCGGGTTCTTGGTCCGCGACAGAATGAATCCGGCGTGGACGAGATCGAACTCTTCCTCATACTTCTCCCACGGAAATTCGTCCACGTTCGTTTCACAAAAACGAATTTTTCCCAGATTTTCACCCTTGGTGTTCAGGCGGTCTACGTAAAGCCTTCCCCAGTCGAGCAGGCGGCCGTCCGTGTCCACAGCGTCGATGAGCAGATCGTTTCGCTTGCGGGCAAGGTGTATAGAAAACCATCCCCCACCGCATCCGAGATCGAGGATCCGGTCGGCCCTGGCGGCCAGAGCGAAGCTGCGCCGGTGGAGTGTCAGACCCTCTAGATAGAGCTTCAGCCAGTAGTTTGGATTTTTCTTGATGTCAGGCTGGTCCCAATGCCTTGACATTCCCGGGATGGCGTCTCCTCCGTCCATCAGAACGGCTGGCCTGGGGAAGAGAATGGGCGGCTCGACTTTTGTAAGAGAAATCATGGGGGTGGGATTAATTAATTCTCCGTCCGGTCCTGCCGTTCCGATGTCTCCACGCGCGTCCTCTACTCTTTCAAGTCCTGTTCGGTTCGGCCAGCTCTAGACAGCGCTCCATCATCTCTTCCATCTCCTTGCGAAACCTTTTGCTCACCAGGGAGGTCTCCCAGTTGACCTCCGGTAGCCTCACCTTGCGACTGGCGACATAAGCGGAGGCCGCCAGACCGGTCAGGAGGGTCCCCGGAGCTAAAGGGCCGGTCAGCGGAGCTACCGCCACCGAGCCCAAAGCCACCTTCTTGGCCAGCGCTTTACGCTGCATTTTGAGCTCTTCCATTTCCAATTGCAGATCCTGGACCGACCGCTCATCCTCATCCTCTTCAAACAGGTCCCGGTCCTTTTCCAACTCTTCTTTCAGAAGTTCGGCCAGAGCAGCGTAGACCTGCCGCCGTCTTGCCTGAAAAGCTTCGTCCTCCACCAGGTGAAAGCTAGTGAGGTCGGTCTTCAATCCGCAAGCGTTGGCGAAAACGTGTAGAGCCAGATTCTTGGTGGCCAGGGGCTGCCAGCTCTGGACGATGACGCCGTCACTCACCCAATGGAAACTGCTGCGCAGCTCGGTTTCCATGACTTCGTAAGGCGCCTTCTCAAGCTCGATTGCCACGATGTAGTAAAGCGGCGCCTCGTTTTTCTCGTAGGGCGTTCTGTTGGCCCGGCGGCTGGTCGTTCTGACGGTAAACTCCCGTTCTCCCATCCCTTCCGGCAAGGCGAGGCGCGGAACTCCCGCTAGCTCCAGACCACCCAATCGCAACGGCTTTCTGTGAAAATTCCAATTCAGCTTGGCGCTCCTCAGAGAGCCATCTATCCAGCGACCGTCAACCCGAATCGGGACCGGACTGAGGTAAGCGAACTCCTCCAGCTCCGACAGAATCGGCAATGCGTGGCGCTTTATCGGCACAAAGTTTAGCAGGAGCCGGTTCGGTTCGGTGTGAGAGATATGGTGGATCGTCAATGTCAGTCCGGGTCCCCAGTCCTCACGCATCCGGGCCCTCTTGGCCTCGCCCATCTCGGAGTAGAAGACCCCCGCGTAAATCGCTTGCGGCCGGCCAAGCTTGCGGTCGATCTGCAGTTGAAAGGAGAGATGAGCCCGCTCCACCACGATTCGAAGTGCGGTACCGAATCGGTCGGTCGGGCTTGAGCTGTCAAAATCGGAGCGGAGCAGAGAGGTGATCAGTGCGTCGTTGGTAGGGAACGCTGCCGGGTCGTCGGCTTGAAACACAAACCGGCTTTCCGTTCTCGTCTGCTGAATCAAGAGCCGTTGGCATCCCCATCCCACCGCCGCCTGAACGAACTTCAAAACCCAGCTGTGTTCTCTCGGCAGGCTGTAGCGGGTCATCTTGGCCCGCGCCTTTTCGTGGGATATCGTGAAGTCGCCCTCGCCCTGGGAGACACCCTCCTCTTTCTGGGCGGCCAGGAAAGCGTCTAGATTGAAATCACCCAAGTGTCACCAGACGCTAGCGGGGATAGATGGAGACGCGATTGCCTCCTCTTGCTCGAGCGTCAGCTATCGCTCCGAACGCCGCTTCCTTAAGTCGTTGTGCATCCGAGGCGTCGTGAGGAACGCCGGCCACGCCCACCGACACGGTCAGTCGTAGCGGCTGACCGGGGGTCCCGAAAGTGGCGTCGGACACCTCCTGGCGAATCCTCTCCCCGATCGGGACCGCGCTGTCCCTATCAGAGTGCACCAGCAGGACGCCGAAATCGTCGCCCTCTATTCGGGCCGCCACGTCGGTGTCTCGGATCGCTTCCAGTATCAAGCCGGCGAGTTGGCGCAAGACGTTGTCCAGCACATCCGGCTCCAGACGTTCGGCCATGGGCGTGAAGTTGTCGATGTCGACCAAAAGAAGACTGACGGGGTAGGTGTAGCGGCGACCTCGACGGACTTCCTCCTCCATTCGCTCGGCCAGATACATCCCGTTGTGTAGGCCGGTGACCACGTCGTGGAGTCCACCCCCGACTCGGGTCCGAAACTCCGCGCACCGTGCCACCGCGATGCCGGCCAGCTCCAAGAACTCTTCCACCAGCCCCAAATCCTGATGCTTGTAGGCGTTGGGCGCCGGACGCCCGAGATAAACAACCCCCATCACTTTACCGTCACCGGGATTGCGGATGGGGGCGATGAGCGCGCTCTGTCCCTGACCCTCGAGCGTTTCCAGCACCTTGCCTTTGATCTCAACCCGCCCCTGAGGAATGATCAACGGGTCTCCGGTGGCCGCCACATAGCCCACCGACAGCTTTCCGGCCGGAATGGCGAGCTCTCGAAAAAAATCGGTATCCTCGGCATCGGCGACCTCGGGATAGAGGTAGCACACGCCCTGCACGTCTTCTTTCATAAAGATGACGCAGACCGTACTGGGGACCCTCGACTGCATGTAGTAGACCAGAGAAAGCAAGGTCTCTTCGAGCGAGAGCGAGCCCAGGAGCTGGCGAAAGCCCTCCAGAGTCTTTTTGCGGTGTTGCAGCTCGCCTTCCAAACGCTCGGCCTGGTTTTCGAGCATTTGCCGTTCTCGCAACATCTCGTCGGAAATCTTGGAAACTTGCTCTTCGGCCTGATCTTCCTTGCTGGTCAGAGCCATGCGGGCCTTGGCCACGTCTTTGTAGGCCTCTTGCAGTTCGTGCTCCAGGTGAGCGACTTGCTTGCTGAGTGTCTTGACCTTGGTTTCCTGATCGGTCATCTCGGCGAAGGCGAGCTCCACCCCCTCGGTCCGCTCCGCCAACTGCTCGTAGAGAAGCTCCGTCGTGCGCTGGGCCTCTTCTCGTACCTTCTGGGTCTTGTCACCCTCGGTGACGGCGATGGAATAGAGCCAGGCCATGAGGAGCGATACGGCTACTTGCACGCCCGAAAGCGATAATCGCAAAGTGAGAGTGCTCGACTCGATCCCAGTCTCCATCAACGGCAAGGCGTAGACCAACCCGTAAAAAATTAGACCGAAAACTCCCATGGCGAGCGCTGCGGTCAGACCGTAGGTGCCACAAAGCGTCAAGACCGGCAAGGCAAAGGCCAAGAGAAAGTACCCCTCCCCATAAAAATAGGTGAGAGAGAGTCCGGAGGCGAGATCGGTGAAACAGAGGATGGTGGCCAGGGCCTTGCTGTCGGTCATGCCGGTAAGAAAGCCGGCCACCAGGTGGTAGAAGACGACAATGCCTGTGACTACCGTGCTGTAGCCGATCAACTCATTGGCCATGACCAAAGGATCGGCGTGGGCGCGGGTAACCACAAGAGCGGCTATCACACCAACCACACGCACACCTATTAGAAAGTAGCGCAAGCCTTTGTGACGCTCTACCGGCTCTGCAGGTCCCGCGGTCGACATCGACTTCAGGTTCTCAGAAGGCCCTGGTCTCTCCTCGTTTAGAAACGCATTGCGGTTTAATATCTCACTCACTATCTGGGTTTGCTCGGCAGGTGCCGCGACTATCAGCCGAGTAGACCCCCGCCCCATGAGCACGACCGCCACAAAGCCAAGTCTATCCGCCCCCGTCAAGCAACTTCTGGAGTTGTTGGCCAAGCGGCCCGAGATCCTAAATCTGAAAACCAGCATCGCCGAACGCGAAAATCTGGTGGTGGAAGGAGTGATACGTCCCGCCCGCGGGCCGATCTGGTCTTGCCTACGCGGTTTTGAAGGCAAACCGGATCCCGGTCCCTCCCTTTGGGTGACTCCTACCAGCGACGGGGCCGAAGTTCTCGTCGAAGACCTTCGGGCGCTGGGCCTCGACTCCAATCTGGTCTACTTCCCTTTTCGAGAAGAGAGAACTCAGACCGAAGAGGCGCGACCCGTGGACCCGATGCAGTTGGCCGCTCTGGAGAAGCTGCAGCAGGCCGGTCACGACGAGCCTCTTCTGGTGGTCGCTCCTATTCGGTCTCTTTTGCAAAAGACGATGAGCCGTGCGGCCCTGGAGCAGAGCCGTTGGGTGGTGAAGAAAGGGGAATCCACCGACCGGGACACGATGTTGGAAATGCTGGTCTCGGAAGGCTACCACCGGGAGACGATGGTGGAACGACGAGGTGAATTTTCAGCCCGCGGTGACATCATCGACATCTATCCGATCACCGGCGAACCGGTGCGGGTGGAGTTGTTCGGGGACGAAGTGGAATCGATCCGCCATATCAATCTCGACACTCAGCGGTCGGTCAAGGAGATCGAGGAGTTCTCGGTGAGCCCGATTTCTCACGAGGACGACGGCTCTTATCTGGTCGACTTCCTCCCTCGCGGGACCGTGGTCTGTATGGAGGAGCCCGCTCAGCTGCGGCTGCAGACCCTGGAGTGGTCTCACGAGGGCTGGCACGGGGAATGGGGCGATTTTCTTGCTCTTCTGACACCCTTCAGGCAGCTGTCGTTCACGACCTGGGAAGACGCCGAGAGTCGGGCGGCCGCCGAGGGTGTGCAACGAATCGAGATCGCCTGCGAGCCCCAGCGGGTGTTCCCGGACCGAGTCGAGGGCATGATGGGACGGTTGCCGGAATGGGTGGCCGAAAAGCGAGCTATCCTCTTGATGAGCCGCCAATCGCAGCGGCTGGAAGAACTGCTGACCGAGCGAATGCTCCTCTCCTCCTCGCTGGAAGCGGGCAAGGGGGTCGCCCTGGTCGGCCAACCTCTTGCCGAGGGGTTCTCACTCCCTGCTACGTCCTCACTGCCGGCGCTGGAGGTCCTGACCGACCGAGAGATCACGGGGGCCATTCGTCGTCGAAAGAGCCATCGCAAGTCGGAGCGAGCCTCGCTGATCCGCCTCGAAGAGCTGAACGTAGGCGATATGGTCGTCCATCTGCAGCACGGCCTGGGTCGCTACGGCGGGGTGGAGACGTTGAAGATCGCCGGGTTCGACAAAGACTTCTTGAAGGTCGAGTACCGCAAAGGCGACAGTCTTTTCGTCCCGGTGGAGCAGCTCGACTTGCTTCAACCTTATAAGGGCCTGGAGGGCCGTCACGCCAAACTCAGCAAGATGGGCGGGCAAGAGTGGGCCCGCACTCGCCGCAAAGTGGCCAAGGACGCCGAGAAACTGGCCGAGGACCTGCTCAAGCTTTACGCCGAACGGGAAGCGTCGGTCGGACACGCCTGTGCTCCGGACACCCCTTGGCAGCACGAGATGGAAGACGCTTTCCAGTATGAGGAGACCGAAGACCAACTGCGGGTGATCCAGGAAGTGAAGGAAGACATGGAGCGGCCTCGGCCCATGGACCGCCTGGTCTGCGGAGACGTGGGATACGGCAAGACCGAGGTCGCCATTCGGGCCGCCTTCAAAGCCGTCTCCGAGGGTCGCCAGGTGGCCGTGCTGGTACCGACGACCGTGCTGGCTCACCAGCATTATGAGACGTTTGCCGAGCGCCTCGCTGCCTTCCCCGTCACCGTCCGGGAGCTAAGCCGATTTCGAAGCAACGCCCAAAATAAAGACACGGTGGAGAAATTGGGGACCGGCGAAGTCGATATCGTGATCGGGACACATCGGCTCCTGTCGAAGGATATCAAGTTTCTCTCCCTGGGGTTGCTGGTGGTGGACGAAGAGCAACGCTTCGGTGTGAAACAGAAAGAGAAGATCAAAGGTCTCCGCAAGAACGTGGATATCCTGACTCTCTCCGCGACCCCCATTCCTCGGACACTCAACATGGCGCTCACTTCGATTCGCGATATGTCCATCATCGAGACGCCTCCGGAGGATCGGGTGCCGATCAAGACCTACCTTTTCGAGCATCATCCCGACATCTTGCGGGGCGCTATTACCAGAGAACTACAGCGCGAAGGCCAGGTCTACTTCGTTCACAACCGGGTGGAAGGCATCGAGCGGATCGCCGCCGACATCCGTCGAGCTCTTCCCTCGGTGAGAGTGGCCGTGGGTCACGGTCAGATGGGTGACGAAGCGTTGGAGCAAGTCATGATGGAGTTTCTGGAGGGCGAGTACGATGTACTGGTGTGTACCACCATCATCGAAAGCGGCCTGGACATACCGAACGCCAACACGATCATCATCAACAACGCCCATCACTTCGGATTGGCCCAGCTTTACCAGATGCGTGGTCGGGTCGGTCGCTCCGCCCGCCAAGCCTACTGCTACCTCCTCTACCCTCCGGCGCGCCAACTGACCGACGAAGCCACCGCGCGACTGGAGACGATTCGAGATTTCACCCAGCTCGGGGCGGGCTATCAGATCGCCTTGCGAGATCTGGAAATCCGGGGAGCCGGCGACATACTTGGCGCGGAGCAGTCCGGCAGCATCGCCGCGGTCGGTTTCGATCTCTACTGCCAGATGCTCAAGGACGCGGTGTCCGAGCTTCGCGGGGAAGGTCCGAAGTACGAGATTTCCGATCAACCGATCGTCATCGATCTCCCCGTGCCCGCCAATCTACCCGACGACTACGTGCCCGACGGCGAACAGAAGGTGGCTCTCTACAAGAAGATCGCCGTCGCCCAGACTTTCGAAAAGCTGGAAGAGGTGCGTGCCGAGTTGGTGGACCGTTTTGGGCGACTGCCGGAAGAGAGCGAAAATCTGCTCTCAATCGTCGATCTCAAATTGCGAGCCCGGGACCTCACCATACCTTCCATTCGGGCCAAGGACGGTCGTCTGACTATCCTCATGCCGTTCTACAAGTACGACCAACTCAGTCTGAACCGAAAGCACAAACTATGGGTCGCCACCAACTGGAAGGCCCGACACGAAAACTCAGCGTTGACCATGGAAGGGCTGTTCGGCGTGGCGGCCGGTAAGCCGGAGTATCCGCCTGCCAAGATTTTGCTGGAGAAGGTCAGGTTGATCCTGGATCAGTTGCAGAGGTGGCAAGAGGCGGACTCTGCTTCTTAATACAAAAGTGACTCACTCTCTACGGATTCGCCCGGCAGTGGTTGAGGATTTCACTCTCTTAGGCGAGCTTGAACGACGAGCAGCTCAGCGGTTTCTTTCCATACCGCGGGCTACCGGGATGAGTCCCGAACAACTGGAAGAGACCCTTTCGACCGAGGAGTTGGAAAGGTCGCTCTCGGAGGGCGGTCTCTGGATCGCAGAGTGGGACGGCCGGCCGGTGGGTTTTCTCGCCACACATCAATACGGCGATTCGCTCTACATTCGAGAAGTCGATGTGCTACAGGAGTATGGGCGGCGGGGGATCGGAAGGGCCCTCATCGGTCGAGCGTTCGAATATGCGCGCCGCCTCGGTCTGGCGTCGCTCTTCCTTCGCACCTTCCGAGATGTGGAGTGGAACGCGCCCTTTTATGAAGAAATCGGCTTTCGTGCCGTCGAGGAGCATGATTGGTCAGAGGCGATGATAGAGATCGTCGGTCAAGAGGACGAATGGGGTTTGGTTCGAGAGCGGCGTCTCTTCATGAGGAGTTGCCGCACCAGTTAGACCTCCTCGCCTAGTTCTTTGAGTC
>Ga0208701_100289_pt1 | contig 19336 bp, 16 predicted proteins | sample DeeseametaMP1482_FD_184188 | JGI IMG/M metagenome (GOLD analysis project Ga0208701, IMG submission 184188) | Marine microbial communities from the Deep Pacific Ocean - MP1482 (SPAdes) | ecosystem: Environmental > Aquatic > Marine > Oceanic | place: South of Fiji, South Pacific Ocean | collected... | reverse complement strand
GTGAGGGTGGGAGAATTGAATATGATATCCGAGCTAGAGCTTAGCGTGAGCGCCGTCTCGATATCGATCTCACTGTTTCCCAAATCGAGAACTCCACCGTTGGCAGCGATTGTGGTATCCCGAAAAATGTTGCCGTCGACTTCGTTCACATCGAGAAAGAGATCGGTTAAAACGATGCTTCCTCCCGCTGTCATAAGGAGGGGTCCCGTATCGCCGGTGATGACGTAGTTGTTAAGGAAGTTTCCAGGGTCGCCGTCGGGTGCTGCGCTCGTAAAGATGTCCCCACCGGCTATAATGCGGTCCTGATAGGTACCGGAAGTTGAGCGGTTCTGAGAAAAAGTCAAATCCGAGGAACCGAAATCGATATCCCCCGTGGCTGTCAAAACGAGTCCCTGCACGTCGGAAGCGCTACCGACTGCGTTGATTAGCATCTGAGCATCGCCAAGCAACAGGTCTGCCGGTGGAGCCATTATATTTAATGGGTCGCCGGCGGTAATGGAGAGTGGATTTATCTCTCCCGCACCGGCATCGACGATAAGGCTACTGCTCCCCAGCGAAACATCCCCGTCTCCCGAGATGTGAAGAAAGCCTTGCGAGTTAAGAGTCCCATTATTGAGGGTAACATTGCCGCCCGCCTGGATGTCGAGATCGCCGTTGTTCCGCGTGGTGAGGGTGGGAGAATTGAATATGATATCCGAGCTAGAGCTTAGCGTGAGCGCCGTCTCGATATCGATCTCACTGTTTCCCAAATCGAGAACTCCACCGTTGGCAGCGATTGTGGTATCCCGAAAAACGTTAACATCGACTTCGTTCACATCGAGAAAGAGATCGGTTAAAACGATGCTTCCTCCCGCTGTCATAAGAAGGGGTCCCGTATCGCCGGTGATGACGTAGTTGTTAAGGAAGTTTCCAGGGTCGCCGTCGGGAGCAGCGCTGGAAAAGATATTGCCCCCCGCGGATATGCGGTCTTCATAGGTTCCGGATGAGGAACGATTGTGAGAATAGGTCAGATCCGAAGAGCCGAAGTCGATGTCTCTGGTGGCAGTAAGAATAAGGCCCTGCACACCGGAAGCTCCGCCTGTTTGAACGACCGAAATCTGAGCCCCACCGAGTATCAAATCAGCCGGAATGGCCAAGAGATCAAGAGGGTCTCCGGCAGTGATTGAAAGGGGATTGATCTCGTTATTAGCATTGACGGTGATGCTACTCGTCCCTAGGTCGATATCTCTATCCGAAAGAATGTGTAGAAAGCCGGTGGAGCCTCCACCGGCCCCGGGATTGATGAAGCCACTACCCAGGTCAACCCCGTTCTCACCGTCCAGGGTTATGTCGCCATCGTTTGTCACCAGAAGAGTGCCGGTCTGCAACTGAATGGCACCTACCGAATCGATATTGACGTTACCGTTGACTACAACTCGACTATCGCCGAAGAGAACCCCTCCCTCGGAGTTCAGGTTCATCGAGTTCAGTCCACTTACTGTGATCCCGTCGTCCCCAAAGTCGATGATGCCGTCCGGGTCGGGATCGGTGCCGGAATTGATTGTGAGGTTGACCCGGTTCCCGCTCAAGTTTAGAAAGCTCATCACTCCGTCATTAGTAGGGTTGTTGCCATCTATGCCGAGGTCGAAAATGACGTCCCCCGTACTCGAGATAACCAGTGTCGTGCCTGTGAGTGTATTAAAGTACTGGTCGCCGACAGTGATAAAGTCTCCGACCGTGGTAGGCATATTGTCGCCGTCAATGATGGTGTAGGTCTGAGGGTCTAAAAGAAAGGTTCCGGCTACTCCATTCGGAGCGGTAAGGTCCACTTCTCCGTGAAGGTTCAGGCGGTTGCCGCTCACCTCGATGAATCCGGCATCGCCGCTGGCGCCGCCGGTGGCGCTGATCAGGGCGCCGGTGTGAACATCGGTGAATCCAAAAGAACGCTCTCCGTCCATATCAGATAGGACCAGGATTTCACCCCCACCGCTGTCGGCTCCGACTCCCGAAGCGCTGGTCACCGAGCCGTCGGCTAAAATGGTGACATCGGTAGAGTCCAGTATAATGGAGCCCGCGTCTATCCCGTCGTTTCCGTCGACCGAGACGGTACCGGCTTGCACCAGAGTTCCACTGGAGCGAACCATCCGAACCGATCCGTCCGCTTCTTGCACCAGGCGGTCTGCCCTTAGCGCGGGATTCACTCCGAGAGCATTGGCAAGGGTCTCCGAGAGGGCCCCGGGAGCCAACAAAACGTTCCCCTCGCCGATCGAACTCTCTAGAGAAAAGTGGACGAGATCCCGGCCGTCGAGGTTCAGCGTCGCTCGTTCACCGGAGGCCAGCACGACCTTGCCGCCCTTAGCCACGATTAAACCTTCGTTCAATACGGCCGGTCCGGTCAGAACCGCATATCCACCGTCGGATATCGTGATTCGTCCCTGGTTGACCACCGCGCCGAGATTGCCGCTCGAATCGTCGAAAAATCGGTAGTTGCCCGATAAGAAATCGTCATCATTCAGGTTGAGCGTGGAGGCTACCAATCCACCGACGTTCACCACCGAATCGGGTCCGAAAAGAATACCGTTGGGATTGATAAGAAAGACGTTGCCGTTGGCGGAGAGCTGACCGAGAATGGCGGAGGGGTCGCCCCCTGTTACTCGATTCAAGATGACCGAGAGCTGGCTGGGTTGCAGAAAAACAAGTGACTCGTTGCGGCCGACGGAGAAGCTGTTCCAGTCCACGATAGCTCGGTCGGTCAACTGTTGGATCTGAGCGTGGGTACCGGGGCTAATATTGACTTGACCGTGCCTAACGGTCGGTCCTTCTGGATTGGCCAGAGCTTGGCACGCTACCGTCATGGCTAGCCCTGCGCTCATCCCCAGTCGTGCTAACCGAAGTCTAAAGCTTTTTGAAAGAAACCCCATCTAGATACTCCTTGTGTATCTAAAGCAGTTCCTTGGTCAGTATCGAGGTCCTTTGACCACCCGGCTACAATTTGGCACCGCCGATGTATCCGGTAGGATAGTCCGAGCGCCTACTCGGCGACCGAAACGGAAGCCAATCCCCAACCACCGTCGCTCAGTACAACCGTGTACACCTCTTGCACTCCGGCTCGGGTCACGGTCACGCGGGCGGTTTCCATATCGCTCGAGATTTCGGTGTTCCAGGCTGAAGGCGACTGATTCAGGGGCAAGCTGTTGAACATCATCTTCAGTTGATCGGGAGTGACCGACTCGCGAGGGCCGGGGGCTAGAAGGTTGTGAGCGCGTCTGTATTGGTTCAGGCGGGCGTTCTGGAGAAAATCTTGGACCAGAGTCTGCGCTGCCAGTTGGCTGCGGCCGACTTCGTCGATGGAAGAGGTGTCGCTGGCGGACACGCCGGTGATCATCAGCCAGCCTGTCAGAAGGACGACGCTGACGAAGATCGCGCTGCGGCCGGCTACTACCAGGGCGTTTTGGACAATCCGGAAAGCGCCGGATTGAACTTCACCGCAGAATTTCAGGAAAGCTTTGGAAGTCTGGGCAACTGCCACCCAGTCGACTTTGGGAGCAGCGGGCTGCTTTTCGGGGAGATTGTCGACGAAACATCCGCCGCGACGTTGAAAACCGGTTTGTTGTTGCCAGGCGGCCACAAGCTCGGGGGTGATAACGATGGTACGGTCGTCTTCGACGGCTGGAGGTAGGGGGCTAGGGGAGGGAGCGGCGGCAGCACTTTTCGCGGGTTTGGCTTTGAGGGCGGGGGCGTCTTCCTGAGTCTCCGGCTCCGATGTGCAGCCGGTCACGTTCTGGTGACGCTTCAGGGAGATCGCGTGACGAAAGCTTCGTCCGCAGGAACATTTGTGCTTCTTTACTTTAGTACCGCTTGCCATACTCATAAGATAGTCGACCCCCCTAAAAGAATTCTGAAACAACATTAACTCGTCGAAGGGGCTAGGAAATTTGCCAAGTTTTTAACAATAGATCAGAGCCGTGTTTTGTTCATCATCGATCGAATCTGTCACCGTGTTTCAGTCCGGCGCGGAAGTGACGCGCCGGGTCACCGTTCCGGAAGGGGGGCTGGAGTTGCCCTTCTCCGTTACTATCGGCTCCCTGCCGCTCTGTCTTCAAGATGCGAGCGTCTTGGCTGCGGTGAGAGGGAAAGAAGCTACCGTTTCTTCGCTGGAAGCCAGTGTAGGAATCGAGATCTCATCTGTTTTGCCCCAGAGGCGGAAAGAGCTTCAGGACTGCATCGAAGCCCTGGATGAAACTCGAGAAGCCGTCTCTCGATCGAATCTTTGGATTGATATGGCCGGTGGGATCGCGCTACCTGCCCGGCCTGTGGCCAAACCGGGTGAGCCGCCCCCGCCGATGGAGCTGGAGGCGCGCCTCCAGTTGCTCGAGTTGCGACAGAGTCTACGCGGGGCCTGGAATCGGGACTTAGAGGAACTCTCCAAGCAACAGGATGCTCTGGATGAACGTAAACTTTCCCTGACCTCGGACCTTTCTCTGGAGACTTCTCTTTCTAAGACAGTAACCTTAAAGGTTGGGGGTTTCGGTCGACTGGCAGCAGGAGAGCGACTGAAATTTACCTACCGGGTTCCGGGTGCGAGATGGACACCCAGCTACATCTTGAGGTTTGACGAAAGATTGACTCGTGTCCAGACCCAACTTCGAGCGCTGGTAGCACAGGAGACCGGAGAAGACTGGAGCGAGGTCAAGCTTTCCGTGTCTTCCGCAGCCCTCCAGGAGTTTCGAGAGCTGCCGGAGCTCCGTTCCGTACGTATCGGTAAAGACCAACCCCCTCCGCCCTTACCGTCTTGGAAATCACCGCCCCAGGACACCGAATCTCTCTTCCAAGATTTCGATCGAAAGCTGGAAAGGGAAAAAAGCTCGGAGGCGCCTGCTCCGGCCAAGCCGATTCCGGTCTCGGTCGCGGAGCTTTCGGTGGGACAGCAGCTGGCCATCATTATGATGTCGTTGCCTCCGGAGGTCTCAGCTGAGTTGTTCTCCCAGATGGGACCAGAGCTGGTCCAAACAGTAACTCTTGAAATCTCCCGATTGCCGAGGGTCTCGGCGAGCCTCTCGGACGAAGTGCTCCGGCGAGCGAGAGAGTACGAGTTGGGCTCCGACCACCGCTTCTCACAAAACCTAGTCGCCCTTTTCGGCGATGCGCTGAACCAAGTTGAGCGGGGTGGACCCGGAGGGGGCGGGGGGGCGGCCCTTCACGAGGCTGAAGAAGATGAAGCAGACGAGCCTTCTGGAAAGGTTCGCATCGGGGCGGCGTCGGCTCCGATGGAAGCTGACCTCCTGAAGCGTCGGGTGAGCCCTCAAAAAATGAAGAAAGAGTCGGTCTTTCGCCCGAGGCCCAAGCCGCAGCCGATCCTGAAAGAAAACCCCCTTGCCCGACAGTACTCTCGTCTAGTCATGCGCTCTGTGCACGAGGCCGAACGCGGTCAACTGAAGCACCAATCGCTGGGAGAACAGGTGCGGACCGAAGCGCGGCGTCTGGGCATGCCGGCCGAAGATCTCGAAGATCAGATTGAAGAAGCGATCGGGCGAGCCGAACGGGTCACTCAGACCTCTCTTCCTTCGGGCTGCTTCCCGCCGGAGTGGCCGGGTCCGGAGCAGTTCGATCTCTTCTATCAAGCCAAGACGAAGTGCTCGGTCCCGTCCGATGGAGTTTATCACGGCCAGTTGTTGTTCTCTCTAGAAGAGGATTGCAAGTCACACTACGTGGCGGTTCCCCGTGAGACGTCTCAAGTTTTTAGAACCGTGGCGATGGAAGGTCGAGAAGCCCTCCCATGCGGCCCGGCCGATATCTATCTGAACAAGACCTTTCTACTGAGTGGACCTTTCGAGGGTTTGCCGCCCGGGGGGGCGCTACAAATGGCTCTGGGCGTGGAAGAGCGCATCGAGATCGTGCGCAACACCCGGTTCAAAGAGAGTAGCAGCGGGATGGTGAGCAAGACTCGCAACTTGGAGCACACCATCGAAGTCGAGGTAAAGAACGGGCTCGGTCGCGCGGCCGAGATCGAGATCCGAGAGCGGCTACCGCAGCCCGACCAGCTAACCAAAGAGGTCGAAGTCACGGTCAATCGCAGCGCACCGGAATGGCAGCCTTTCGAACCGGAGAAGCAACCGGGATTCAAAGGAGCGTATCGTTGGCGGATCGGCCTCGGGCCCGGAGAACAGACCAAGATGGAGGCCGTCTACACGGTCACTCTCCCTTATAAATACGAGTTGGAAGGCGGCAACCGGAGAGATTAGGGCATGGAACGTCTAGTAGCATCGATAAAAAGAGTGATGGTCGCCGAAGACCGAGCTTTCGTCACTCGCTCCGTCTCCCTCGAGCTTGGGGAGGGCGAGCATAGGTTCGAAATCCCCTCCGTCACACCCATTGTTTCTGACAAGACGCTTCTGGTGGAGCCGGACAGCGAGTTGGTGGAAGTGGTGGAATCGAGCATGGTTCGCACAACCGACTTGGCGGCTTTCGAAAAAGTCCAGAAGCAAAGTTTTCTGGACCGCAAACTCTCGGAACTGGAAGGCGCTATCCGGACCGCTCGAAAGGAGAAAGCCGAGATACGCGAGTTTGCCCCCCAGCTTTTCAGAGAGATCAGTGACGACGCTGCTTGGGGCGGGCGTGAGCAAGGCCAGTGGGCCTCTCTCGTGGAGAAGCTGAAAAGCCGGGACCAGGCTCTGGAAGCAAGGATCAGGGGTTTTCAGTCTGAACTAAAAGCTTTGCGAGACCAAACGGAGAGCTCAACCCTGCCCGAACGCTCTCTAGGGGCTGCCATCCAGCTCACTCTTCTGTCCAGAGCTTCTCTGACCGTCGAACTCCAGATTACCTATTGCGTGCCCTGCGCATCTTGGCGACCGGCCCATCATGTTTCGGTCGACCGAGAGCGCCTCCAATTTCAAAGTCTCTGCTACCTGTGGCAAAATACCGGAGAGGATTGGTCTCAGGTCGAGTTGCGCTTATCCACCGAACGAACGGCTCAAACGACGTTGCTGCCTCGTCTTTCGGCTGACCGGTTGAGTCTGCGGGACCGCGACGAAGAGGTCGTCTTATCGACTCGAGAAGAAGCCGTGGAGAGACTGGACCAAGGAGAAGTTTCGCTGGTCAGCACTGTGCCGGGGATCGAGGATGGAGGAGAAGTCTTTTCCATCGCGGCTCCCGGCCTCATCGACATCCCTTCCGACGGGCAGCCGGTGAAAGTTCAGCTCTTTGAGTTCGAAGACGTCGCCCGATTCAGGCACGAAACGAAGCCCGAAGTGCTTCCCCAAATCCTATTGTGCTCACGGCAAACCAACCAGTCCCCTTATCCTCTGTTGCCGGGCCCTGTTGAACTTCAGAAAGAAGGGCGCGTTCTGGGGACGAGTTGGCTGACGTTCACCGCCTCGGGTGCCTCTTTCGAGCTCAACTGGGGAGCATGCTCCGGAGTAACGATAAATCGCACGTTCGAGTCCAGGGAAGAGAAAGAGAGGCTCTTGAAAGGATGGGTGCGGACGGAACGGTTAGTTCATCTTTACTTGAGCAACACCACCGATCAGGAGAAGACTTTGTCTGTATGGGAGAGGGTACCGGTCAGTGAGTCGTCCCACCTCAAGGTGGAGGTCAATCGGACCTACACTTACCAAGCCGCCCAAGTCGATGAAAATGGATTTATTCGGTGGGAACTAACGCTCCAGCCCCACCAGCGACTCAAGGTGCCGCTCAGCTACACGATGGATAGAAGAAAGAGCGCCACGGTCACCTGAACTCCAAAATCAGTCGGGGTAACGAAACTCCACCGGCGTCTCCGTCTCGGCCGAGAGAGTGTTCTTGACCGGGCAGGTCATGGCGGCTTTCTCCAGCTTTTTCCGCTGCCCCGAACTCAAGCCCGCGGGCATCTCGATCACCAGGTCCACCTTCTCGATCCGGCGCGGATTGGCGGCCATATGTTTCTCCGCTCGAAACTGCAGTCCGTCAAGCTTCAACCCGTCACGCTCACCCACAATGGCGATGATCGTGAGCATACAAGCACCCAGCCCCGAGGCGACCATGTCGGTGGGGGAAAAGCTCGAGCCGTCTCCATTGTTGTCCACCGGTGCCGCCGTGCGCATGGTGCTGCCCGATGGTCCGTGATGCAACTCGACTCCGAGTCCACCGAGATATTTTCCAGAGACACTTACACTCATAATTTCATCCTTTTTCGCGATAGGGGAGTCGAGTACTTTCGTATCAGCTCAGGGCAAATCCTGGCCGGTCTACTACAGGGTGTAGAGGACCAACAACGAACGCCCGGGTATGGGACTCTTCGCCGACCTCAGGCGTCATATCCACCGGATTCTTCTCGGTGAGGGGAGAGACTTCAGTCAGCAGCGGCGGCATAGCCGGATCTTGTGCTCTGTCCCGGTGAGGCTGGAACTATCAGACCATTACACCCCCGGGACTCTGGTCGATCTCAGCCTGGACGGCGCGCGTATCCAGATTGAAGCCGTGCCGAATCGTCTGGGGATCTGTCGCCCGCCCTATCGTCGAGGGCAGCGAATGAAGATGGTCCTGGCTTATCAAAGCAGAGAGCGACGAGATAGGGAAGCTTCCGTCACCGTACGCTGGATTCGTCCGAGCGGAGCAGGTTGGGACGTCGGAGTCCAGCTACACCTCGACGGCTCCTCCGGAGGCTGGATACCTCGGCTCCTCACGGAGTACGGTCTCACTCAAGATGCTTTTCACACGAGGCGAACGGGTGTTCGTACGCCGACTCGAGACAAATTGACCATCGGGCTCGGTGTATCCCAGCAGTTCGAAGGAATGATGATCGATCTCAGTCTGGGAGGAGCGGCCGTCGTGAGCCCCAAGGCGTTCGCGCGCTTCGTCCCGCTCAAGCTGACGGTCAAGCTGGCCGGGAAAGACGTCACTCTGCCGGCCCAGGTCGTGCACATTCGGCCCTACAAAGAACAAGATTTCCACAACGGAGCTAGTTGGCTCTGCGGACTGCGATTTGGAGAACTGTCTCGGGACGAGGGCGAACTTATCGGACGCCACCTGGTGGAATCACGCCGTCACAGCGAGTGACTGAACTCCCCGAAAGCTAGAGATCGTCTTCAAAAACCTCGTGATGCTTCTTACGGCTCTTTTGCTTGCGTGAGATGACGATCGACACTTCACCGCCCTCGGTAGGCGGGAAGAAGTGAACCGCTCGAAACCCGTCTTGAGCGTAGATGTTCAGAGTTGTTTCGAGTTCCTCGGTGCTGACTTTCAGGACCTTGTACTCGAGCCGCTTGCTCACGAAGCCGTCTCTTTCTTGGCGACCGACTGCTTATCTCCGGCTCCGTTGGTCGAGGGCTTTTTCGCACCGAACTCTTTCTTGATCAGGACGAGAGGTGTCATTTCGTCGGCGTTGCCCTGAGGGTTTGGCTTCAAAGCTTCGACCACGGCGTCGTGACGGGTCGGATCGGAGAGGTGGAGAACGTCGACCTTACCCAGGTCGTTGGCGTCCACGATGGCGACTTCATACCCCGTGGCAGCCTTGATCGAAGCGCACAGCTGGTCGCCTCTGGCGGGACCCATGACGACATGCTTATCGAAGGGAGGAAGGGTGCCGGTGCAATCGTCGATGGTGGCCACGGAACGACCCGCGACTCGATAAAACTCTCCCGCCTTGCCGCGCAGTTTGCCCACGGCGCCTGCGGCCACGGACATCAGAATCTTGGGAAGACCAACCTCGCGGATAGCCATCTCCAGCGCGTAAGGCGACGAGAGAGAGCTATTCATCTCGAAAAGTTTATTGAGCCGGGTGGCAAAGTAGCTCGGCTTGATATCCTCACAGTAGACCAGGCGTCCTTGCACGATAGCCACCACGGTTTCCGCGATCGCGATCAGGTCACCGGGTTGGCCGATCCCCTCGGTGGCCTGATTGACGACCTCAATCAGGTCATCTCCGGGTCGCAGAAGACGGGTTTTCAGTGGCTTAACGTGAGGATTTTTCTGGGCCGCAGCCTTCCTCACGGTCTGCTTCTCGTCTTCCTGACGTGTGAGAGCCGGGAGACGCTGAATCTCCTCGAACGAATCGATGGAAAAGGTGAGTTCCTCTTTGCGATAGTTCATCGGAGTGCGACAGTAAAACTTGTAGTGGCAGTCGACTCGGAAAATCGAGAGGCCCTTCAGCTTCTCCCGAATATTCTTCGCGGAGAGCCAGATCTCCACGGTGGTTTGCAGCCCGGCACCGGGTTTTACGATGCAGGCCTCCCAGTATCCGTCGGCTCGAGGGTTTTCACGATTCAGCCACCGGCAAACCGGCTGGAGGTCGCTGTGAGCGTCTCCGACCGGCTGAAGAAAGCAGGCGGCGTCGATCAGCAGTCCCTGCTGACGCCCCGTATTCTTAAAGGGCAGATTGAATCGCAGACAAGCGCGATTTTCGTCGGCGAAGAAAATCGTCTTCTCCGTGATCTTATCGGATCGCAATGAAACTCGGCAGTCACCGACCTTCATTCCGGCCAGCTCTAAGGCTGCTGCTCCGAGTGCTATGGGTGTAAGAATGGCGAACAATTTTGACATGATGGCTCCGGAAGGAAGGCTCCCGCGCTGGGGCTAAATGGTCTCGCACAGCGGTTATACTTGTTCTAGCGCTTCTCCTGCTAGCGCCGCTGCGCAACAACACGAATGGTAAAACTTTATTCTTCATACAGCTCGGAGTTCTTCGCTATCCGCCAACCCGGACGGATTCAGCTCTACAAGGACTCATTTCCGGACATCGCCCACAGAGTCCACGACAAGATGGCCGGGGAGCTTATCCATCTTTCGGACGCCGGGGAGTGTTTCTTTCGTTCCGACGAGGGGCTTTTCCGGCTGCGTCGAGAGAAGGGCGTGCGAGCGGACCGCTGCAAAGCGGTGAAAGGGCTCGACGGGAGCCCTGAACGAGGCACGCTGGCCGGATTTGCGGTCAGAGCCGACGGCGACCAGGTCGCCTACGAGCAGATACTTCCGGCCCAAAAGTTCTCATCCAAGCTGAAGCGTTTTTTGGGTTCCAAGTCGGCCCAAGGGGATGTTGGACCTCGGCTTCACCGGTTCGTGGTAAGCCAATGGTCAGGCCGCAGCAGCACCTGTTACTACGAGACCGTGATCGACCCCAGGACCTCGGCAGGTCTGGTCTGGTGGCCTTCTCCCGATTTTGGCTTTCTCTCCGTTATGGAGCGAGAAAGAGACGGGCGTTCGTTTCTTAGATTGATCGATATTTTGGAAGAGTCGGTGGTGAACGAGTTAGTTGTGGAGGGACGTCTCTCTCGAGACCGCTTCCTCACCACCAACGGTTCAGTCGGGTTCGGCATGGAGAAGGACGGCAAGCGCGCTTTCGTCATCTGGACCTATAGCCAAGAGCGGTTCGGTGTTTCCTACCCGAAAGACGCCCGGGTGATCCATTTGCTGAAAGACAAGGTGATCTTCCTGAGCAAGAAGCACGAGATCGTCACAGCGAAAGACTATCAAAACAACATAGTTTCCGAAGTTAGTTTGCGCGCCCTCACGGACCTGGGTGTCGAGTATCTCCTGAGCTTCAATCCACGAGGCTCTTTGGAACTCGTGACCCACGCTCAGGGGAAATTGAGAGTTCATCACACCGATCTCGAATCTCTCCCCATTGACGCCCGACGATGGGAGCTGCTGGGCGAGCGACGCCGAGCCGCCCAGCTGGAGTCGGCAGCCGACGACGTGCTCAAGCGAGACGAGGAGCAGAGAGCCGTCGAAAAGCATGAAGCGCGCCAGACGGAGCTGGTCAAAGAGATGAACGAGCAGCTCTCTCCGCCCCCGCCTCCGGAGAAGCCCGCGCTGGCGTTCGAAGGCAGGGTTGCTCCCGCTCCAGCGGCTCCCGAAGAACTGACGCCGATTCATTTCGACTCTAAGGAAGAAGCCGAAGAGGCTCTGGAGCGACTCCGAATGCGCTACATCGCGGGGGAACTCACCCGGGAAGACTACTACAACGAGAAAACGGTCATCGAGAGAGCGGCCGCCTCGATCTAACCCCAAAAACTCTTTGCCCTCGGATGGTGAAATTCTCTCCCCTCTGCTAAACTTAAAGTGGTGATCTTATCGAGGGATGTGAAAAGTAACTCAGGCTTCAACCTTCTCGAGGTTGTCATCGGTGCTTTTCTTTTTTCAACGATCGCCGTGGCTTTTCTCGGAGTTTGGGGAATGCAGGCTCGGGGTCTCGAGAAATCACGCCACAATCTGGTGGCGACTATGTTGGCCGAACAGATGGTGGAAGAGGCGATGGCCGCAGGGTATGAACGGGCCAAGGACCAGGAACCCACTCCCATCGAGATGGAGATCGAGTCTCGCGATAAAACCGGCGCCTGGTCCACCATTTCCGTAGAGTATACAACACAACAGACCGTCGCCCCGATCGGCGACCCCGACGAAGACAAACTCAAGTTGGTGACCGTGAAAGTCACCTGGGAGGACACCACTCGCAACGGCGAGGTGGTCCTCGTCACATACTTGGCGGGGGTATTCTGATGGCTGGTCGTCATCCCAAGCAACTCGGAGCGACCCTGGTCGAGCTGGTCGTCGCTTCTGCGCTCGTCTTACTTATCATGGGTGAGTTGTGGATGCTGCTTCAAACAGGTACGCGTTTCTATCTCCGATCGAGGGCGCAGAGCGACGTACAAAGACACGCTCTCATCGCCTTGAGATGGATGAGCACCGACCTGGCCGAAGGAGCCCCCCTTTCTTTCAAGCATTACGACCCGGACAACCCTTCCATTACCACCGACCGCAACGGCTTTGTCTTCGGCTCTCCCAAAGACGCGAATGAAGCAGCGAGCTACAACGAGGAAGGCCGCCTCTTGTGGACTTCTGTGATAGGATATTACATAGATCCCGCGTCAAAAGATCTTATAAGGGCCAAGATCCTGCTGGATGAGCCAAAAGAGTCGGCTCCTCAGATTTTAGACGAGCTTTATCACATCAGTTTGATGGAAGCGGCCTCAAACAGAAGAATGGTAGCCCAAGACGCTTACGACATAGAAACCGTGCAAGGTCCCCAGGATATCCAGGTGACCTTACGGTTTAGAGACGAAGACCTCGGCTTCGGCCTGAAGATTCAAACCAGATTGGAAATGAAAAACAAATGAGGCTGAACAAGACATCCCAAGGCTCGATCCTGGTGACGCTCCTCTTCATGACCAGCATTCTGGCTTTGCTGGTGGCGGCGGTCGCCACCGATTCCTTTCAAAGTATGAGGACGGTAGGCCAGTCTAGTCGAGACACCCAGGCCAAATACGCCGCCTACGCCGGTCTCGAAATTGTCCTCAATGAACTCCGCAAAGACGAATACTACCTCGGAGACGACAAAATCTCCGACCGCCACGGTTCGGTCACGGGCGTTATGTCCGGACTGGAGAAGCTAAGATACGACGTCCTGGTGTGGAACAACATCCAAGAACGTAACGAAGGCGGTGAGGTTGAGGGCGAGGCCAACGACCTGGATGGACCCGACGGAATCGTTGTTCGTCCTGACACTGTTTACATCGTCTCATCCGGTACCGACACCGCCCGAGGCGAAGAAGTTCTTCTCACAAGTATGGCGGGCACGGCCCGCCGGATCCGGCCCGTCTTCGACGACGCCGCTTTCGCCCGCTCAAAGCTCATGCTTTCAGGAGCTGATTCCCTGGTCGACGCCTGGGACTCTGCGGCTAGTGGAGCTTACGTCGGCGGCGACTTCCCCGGTTCGCCCGGCGGTGGCGGCGGTGGAGGAGGTGGCGGCGGCGGTGGAGGTGGAGGCGGTATGGACTCCCCCACGGTCGAAGATTACAAAGCCACCCTGGGAACAGACTCAAGCTCCGGTCGAACCCTTCGTCTCCTTGACGGAGCCCAACTGAACGGTCACTATCGAGTCGGACCGGGAGTGAGTGAAGCCAACCTGTTCGGCATGGACAGCGGCAGTTCGAGTGGCGGTGGTATCCGGGGTGATAGCACCACGGAATACGCCATCACGACGGCTCAGTCCGAAGACCAGATTGCGGGCCAGGAACCGGACACCGGCACAGGATTAGGTGAGACGAAGGCCGTGCAAGACGACAAGTCGACCGAGGTCCCGAGATTTCAATCCCCTGTCGCAGACGAGGACGTCGTCACCGACCCGGTGGTGCTGGACAACAAGTCCACCACGCGCAAAGACGACAAGGGTAACGTCGTCAAGGACTGGAAGGGCGACCCGATCGTCGACCCTCCCGCGCCCATTCCGTTGGCGCCCGGCGGTTATGCGAGTGTCAACGTACCTAACAACCAGACGTTAGCCCTCTCTTCGGGCGTGTATTTCTTCCGAGATGAGTTTCTAGTGAACGGCGGCACGGTAACGACCTCCGGAAACGGTCCCGTCATTATCTTCTGCGGAAAGAAGGCCAAGTTCAACAACGCCGTCGTCAACGAATCCGGCAACACCTCGGCCCTTCAACTCTGTTTCACCGACGACATCACCGACGAAACGGAGCTTGAGGCGACCATAGAGCTCGTCGGAGACGCGCTTGACGGCAGCAGCCCTTTAGGCGGCAGTACGGCAGACGAAATCATAAAAAACATGATTTCCCCGAAGGCGGGCGACGCTTCGGGGACCGAGCGGGACGGCTACTCCCAACTGGAGATTACCGGAAATACGGAATATTACGGCAGCATCAGCGGAGCGAACCTGGTGGCTCATATGACCGGAGGACAGATCTTCGGAAGTATCATGGGGAACATCATCTACGGAGAGAACGCCCAGATCCACCAAGATTTAGCTCTGAAGGGCTCGAACCTGATGGCCTCCGGTGGATGGCAGCTGGAAAGCGTTCACCAAATTCGTTAGGTCGAAGGCTATCTTAGCCGCCGTAGGCTGTTTCCACCAACTTGGCGATTTGAGCGGCCACCCGGTCCATCTTGCCACCCGCTCCCGGGCGAATCTCCTGGGTCAGAAAGACAATGGCGACTCCGGACTGGGCGCTTCGCGGGTAGATCAGACCGGCATCGTTTCGCACTCCGCTCAGCGTCCCGGTCTTGTGGAAGACTTCCGTGGAAGCCGAGAGTTTGGCCGGGATTCGACTATGGTACTTCTGGCCTCCCAGGATGCTGAAGGCGGCGCGTCTAGCGCTGTCTCCCAGATAGGTCCCCTGGTCCAGACCTATCAGTAAATTGGCCAGGTCCAAAGCTGACATCTTGTTGTCGAGGCGAGCTGCCAGCATATTGTCCTGGGACTCCGTTTGAGTGCCGGTCGAGGCGTTTTCGATAGCTTGGAATTGAGAGAGGGTCATGTTGGCAGCCGAGTTTTCAATCTTCTCTCCCAGGGCTAGTCGTCCGGCCCGGTCTAGCTTGTCCCAGTAACGAACACGGTCTTCCGGAGTGGTCTTGCCCCAGCCGGGAACCTTGCCCAGCGAAAGGAGCCAGGCTTGACGATTGGTCAGAATGATCTCCGAGGACTTGTAACCGAGGCTTCTGAGCCAGGGGTCGAGGTCGGCGCAGCCAAACCGACGAAAAAGCAGATCGGTGGCGGTATTGTCTGAGATGCTCATCATCAGCCTCATCGCCTTGTCCACCGAAACCGTGGCACCCACGCCTTGACCGGACAGACTTCCGCTACCGATACACTGATCGGAAGTAGTGACGGTCAAGCTGGATCCGGAGGAGGGAAACTTTCCTTCCTCCTGCTTCTTGAGGATACCGAGCATTAAGGGGAGCTTAAAAACGCTGGCCAGAGGGAACGGCTTGGAACCGTTGACCTGAGAGACCACCCCCTCCGAATCCACCACCGCCACGGCGATATCTCCGAAGCCCGACTGTTGACCCACCAGGTATCGAATGTCGTTATCCAGCTTCTTCCGCTCTTGGGTCGAAAGGGTCTGGGCCCAGACGGTCTGGGTGGCCAGCAATAGCAAGATGAGGTACCAGGGTTTGAATCTAAACAAAGTTGCTCTCCATATTTCTCAGGCTTGTTCGCGCTCGCTTGCGCAAGTTGGCCAGAATACCTTTCATAACCGTATTGCTGCAGCCGGCCAACAAACCGACCGTGAGCCAGCCGAACACTTCTCTTCTTGAAACCTTCACCCGTTCACCATGTCTCGGACCGCCGGAGCGAAAAAGCCGCTCTAGGGTCCGAAGCCCCAAAGCGAGTGGTAAGAAGACCGCCAGCCGATGGCGTACAAAGAAGCGCGGAAAGAGGAACGGATAGCGACAAGCCGAGTCGAAGGCGTCAAGTGCGCGATGGCTCCCTCGGAGGAAGGCTCCGGAGAACTCCGGACTCGTTAAGGGTGGAAGATAGAAACGGTGCTCTATTTGATCCTGCGGTATGTCGCGCAGGATATTCACCCACTGCAGCGCCTTCCCAAATTCGACCGCCATTTCGTCCTGGTCGGTCAAGTGCTCCAAGCGGGAGTCGCTACAGGCGCAAACTCGAGACCAGAAAGGACCAACGCAGCCGGCCACGAGGTAGGTGTATTTCTCCAGCTCTTCGGCCGAGAGACCGACCAGCGAGCCGTCCTGGTGGAAAAGCTCCTGGTCCCAAAGCATCCCATCTATCAAAGTGCCCACGACGTCTTGAATGGGCCGTTTGATTGGTTCCTCGGCCTCATCGAGAAGTCGGACAACCCGGGGGTAGACAGCCAACAATCTCCGCTCTCCCTCTTTCTCCGGATGGAAGAGACTGAGTCTGGTGGGGAGCTCACCCACAGCAGAGCTCAGAGAGGTTTGCATCAGCCGAAGGGTGGGGGCGCGATCTTGCTTGTGGTCGGTGGCCGAATCGGCCACCGTGTCGGCTGCTCGGGCCAGAAGGTAAGCCAGACTGAGCGGCTCCCGAGCGCCGGCGGGCAAAATCGCAAGGCTGAGATAAAACGCTCGGGAGGTCTCTTTAAGAATTTCGGAATAACGGTTTTCTGCTGACATGGAGTTGCTGGAAAGGGATTGCGGTCCGGCTGACCCAATCATGACAAGGTGGCTTCCTGGTCAAAAAAGATATACCTCTCCTTCTGGCTGACCCTGGTCTTCATCACCGCGGTGGGGGCCCTGTGGTTGCCCGGGCTTCTCGACCAGGGCAAAGAAAACAGCATCAAGGAGCTCGAGGCCGCTCCTCAGCTTGATTTTTCCGACGATGCCCTGGGAGAGGTCGTCACCAGATTCCCGACCAGGCCTTTCCTCGACAGGCCGGAGCCTCTGCAGCAGCCACCGCAGAACTTGCCAACAGACGCTACGCCGTCTACCGACCTCGGGCCCGGAGGGCTTCCCACCCGTCACGTGCCCGGGGTGAGCGAGGGCGAAGCGCTGGGCGAACGGGTGACCACCAGAGCCTATCTGCGCGGCAGTGCGTCGGTCTTCACTCAGCCTCAAACAACGGCCAAGATCCTGGGCCGGGTGAGCACCCAGACCAAAGTGCGCTGGCTGGCCAGTGCCGGCGAGGGCTGGGAAGAGATCCTCCTCAAAGACGGCAGCTCCGCCTACGTACAGAGTGCCGATCTCAGCTTCTCCGCCGACAGCAACCGGGAGGCCACGGGCTTCGCCAACCAAAACAGGACCGACGGCCCCGACGTAGCAGCCCTGCCTGCGACCGTCGAGTCGTTCCTCAGCGTCCTCTCTCGAGGAGACTTACTGCGAGCCGAAACTCTACTATCCCCGTTGGCCCCCCGTCTCGATCAACAGTCTCTAGGAAACCTCGCTCCGTACGTAGGAGCCCCTCCCGACGGACGAGTCAACCGCATCGAAGAAATCGGCGGCGGTAGGGGAGGACACCGCCGCGTGCGGCTCGTCTACGGAGCCGACATGCTCCACGAAGTGAATACCCTTTGGGAATGGGATCGTTCGCAAGGGCGTTGGATGTTGGTCAGCTGGGACTAACTGACCATCAAGCCGATTTGAGCATTGACAGAGCATCGGACCTGTGCTAGAAATGCCAGGTAAGATGTGACCGTAGCTCAGCTGGATAGAGCATCTGGCTACGAACCAGAAGGTCGGGGGTTCGAATCCCTCCGGTCACGCCACCGAAAAAGCCCGTTGCGACGGGCTTTTTTCATTTACGCGATCAATTTTCGATCGGTCGAATCCTGACCATCTGATCTTGCATGGATTTTATTGACAAGCTTCAGGCGCTGGCATCGCGTATTGAGAAGCAGAAGGATCGCATCAATACGGAGGAGGCAACCAAGCAAGCCTTCATTCTGCCGTCCATTCAACTACTCGGGTATGACATTTGGAATCCATACGAGGTGATACCGGAGTTCATCGCGGATGTCGGCATAAAGAAGGGCAAGAAGATAGACTACGTTATCTGTCAAGACGGCAAGCCGATCATCTTGGTTGAAGCAAAAAAAGCGGGAGGACCGCTTGACCTGAACCATAGTGGTCAGTTATTTCGATACTCTCAAATACACGAAGCAGATCCGTCAGATATTCGCGGAGCAGTTCAAAAACCCGAACGAAGAATTTGTGAAGTTCTTCGGCAAGCAGGTATACGATGGCGTCTTTACCCAAAGCATCAAGGAACAGTTCACAGAATTGACCCGCCGCGCCTTTCATCAGTTCGTGAATGAACGTTTCGACGATCGGCTCAGCGCCGCGTTCGGGGGAGATCGAAAGGGCGACGAAGAGCGGCGTTGGCAGTTGGGCAGGCCAATGGGAGTGATTCCTTGAGGGCGAATAGGGCTAAAAGATCGATCCGTTCGAAGCCGAAGTGGCCCGAATCGGCACGAAACTTGAAAGTTGGAGAACCTCCGCGTGTCGGTACTCTAAAACACTGATGAATCAGGACTTCGTCCGCGAGGAGTTGCTAGATGAAGGAGTCCTCACTCAGGTAGAGTTTGACGCGCAGAAGAAGAAGCTGTTGGAACAGTAGGCATGGCCAAGGATAACCACAAAGGAGCAAGGCTGAGGCAGCTCTCGGGACGGCAGCGTCTACTATTGAGAAGCTGGGCTGCGCACATACGTGGCTATGGCTCTTCCTACGTCCTGACTGCAAATTAACTCGATTTCTCAAAAACGGACCAATCGCCACGACCCCATCTCATCCGATAGGAGTCCTCTCGTTCTCCGTGCCAGCCCTCGTAAAAGTCGAGCCACCCGGCCAACATCAAGTCGGCTTGTTCGGTGAGGCAATTTCCGTCCGCGTCGGTGAACACGAGCTTGCCCTGGTCGTTGAGGAAGATCTTCAGGGAGCCGTCGTGGACGTTGGAGTGACAGCCGACGCAGATCCCGAGCACATTGTGAGCCAGAGTCGGACCGCCCTGAGAGTAAGGAATGAGATGGTGGAGGTGGAGCCAGATTTTGTGAGGGCATCCGGGAGTCGCGCAGCACCAGCCCTCGCGCCTTAGCACCTCACGTTTTTGAGCTTTGGTGGCGTGTCGATTGCGAGGATTGAAGCTGACTCTCTTGTTTTTTTACCGGTGAGAGC
>Ga0208701_100288_pt1 | contig 19642 bp, 12 predicted proteins | sample DeeseametaMP1482_FD_184188 | JGI IMG/M metagenome (GOLD analysis project Ga0208701, IMG submission 184188) | Marine microbial communities from the Deep Pacific Ocean - MP1482 (SPAdes) | ecosystem: Environmental > Aquatic > Marine > Oceanic | place: South of Fiji, South Pacific Ocean | collected... | reverse complement strand
TCGATCGAGTCCGGAGAAATAGGATAGTTCCCCCGTATGTAGGAGCGTTCTAAAGCTTGGGACCATTTGAGCCACTTCTGCCCGTTCTCGTAGACAGCGTCAAAGTCGGCTCGGGTTGGCAAATTCCTAAAATCAGCGGCTTCCCAGTTCTGATGGATTCCTCCGATAGCGGTTTCAAGTTCGCCAGTGGCCGGATGGCCCTTCTTGAGAGCGTAGTGATAGAACCACCAGGCCAAAGTTTTGTGGCCTTGGTAAGCCAAGACATCCCCGAGTGTTCGGTACAGTTCGGCCCCTTCTTGGCCGCCGAACCGGAGCATTCCACCGACGGCCTCATGAACTTCCTCTGGGTGGAGCGGCCTGCGGCCCGTAGTCCGAGCATGATAGCTCTGAACACTCCCGTGGTCTGAAGGCTCAAAATCAAAGCCGGCGTATGACAGAAAATTGTGTTCGGACCACAACTCGGGGTTCGCTGTGGCGTCGCGCACGTAACGGATCGCGATAATCTGATACTTCTCTCGTCCAAAATGGGCGTCGGGGTTTATCTCTATCGCCTTCTCTAGCTCTGAGATGGCCTCGTCATAATCCCCCAGGTGGGCCAACACCGTCCCTCTGTTGGCATGGTATCGATACTGCTGATCCGAATCAGGCTTAGACTTCAAAGCTTCTCGTTTCAGTTCCAAGATCTCAAGCGCCCGTTCTCTCTCCCCCAATCGTTCGTGCGCCATCGCCAGATTGTCGAGCTCCTCCAGGCTCAAGTCGGTTTTCTTGGAGAGCTTCTCGACTCGGAGCCGATAAAGGGTTTCATCGTGACGAAACCATCGGTTGGTGATGAGAACCTCCGCAGACGGCACTCCGCGTATCTCATCATCGATAGTGTCTTCATCCCAGATGCAAGCCACAAATAGCAGGGAGAGAAGAAAGTTCATTCTGAGAGTATTCGACGGGAAAAGCGTTTGGCCCGCTCGAAACCGCTAGCGACTCGGGCCGTCAGCCTCAAGAATCTCTTCATCAGCCAGATACTCCGCAAACCGATCCGCCAATTCCTGACTCGGATGCCAGGTGTCCCCGGGAATCTCTTCTACGTTGACGCCTTCTGCAAGGGCCTTCTCCAAAGTCTCCAGCAGATCGTAGACGGGTAGTTCAAGAGACTTGAGGATCCGTAGAGAGTATTCGCGGGACTCTTTCTCAACGCCCTTCCACTCCGCCGGAGGTGCCAGAATAGGGAGCAGCACCACGCTCAGCTTCGCTCCGTCTGCCTCCACCACTTTCTTGAGTTCGGCCAGACTCTGTTCGACCTTGTCGGTCTCCACCAGAGTCCGGCTGGTGGTCATCAAGACAAAGGTTCGATACAGAGCGCTGTTCCTCAGGAACCAGCGCGACGAAGAGCTGGAGAGAGGTACTCCTAAATGGAGCTGACCCTCTTCGAAATAGGCCACCGGAGTTTGTAAGAAATCGTTGTTGTGAAAAGTGAGGATGACGTGGTCGGGCTTGATCTCTCGGTTGGAGCGACGGTAGAGGGCGAGCTCTTGGACCGTATTGAAACTCTCGACTCCGGCGTTCCAATATTCGTAGTCCTCGTCGCCGTACTGCTTTCTCAAGCCTTCGACAATCTTAGCCCGGTGAGTGACGGAGTCCCCGATAAAGAGGAGTCGCCGGCGGCCGCCCCGGTCGTTGACATCATAGTCGTTGGGAAGGCATCCGTAGAGTCCGTAACGTTCCTGGGGCCCGATTCGGGGCATGAAGCCGAGGTCTTCGTCGAGCGCCATGACTTGCAGTGGGTCAGGACCCAGATCCATGGGATGGGTCGCTCCGGTGAAGGTCTGGAGGCCCATCTGGCGGAGGAGGAGTTCGCCTGCTAAGAGCCCCAGCAAAAGACCGAAGAAAAGCAAAGCCAATCGACCGGTCAGCTTTTTCCCATCGATTCTCACCGCCCGTAGCCCGTCAACTCGACGAAACCGTGACCTTCAATAGGCTGACCGTTGCGTGAACCCTCTACCTTGACGGCGCCTTCCCAGTACGGTACACGCCCGCTCATCTCTTGTTCAGCCATCTTCGGGACCACTTCGAGCTGCAGACCCACCGGAGGCACCTTCACTCTCCACCGAGAGGGATAGACGTTGCCACTCTCTACCTTTTGGGTCTCCGCGGATTCCACCACAAAATCCTGGAGCTTCAGGGCCTGCTTGCTGCCGTCAGGCGCCACTACGGTGCCCGAGGAAGCGGGCTCCAAACGTCCGTCCTCGTATCTTAAGAGATAGAGCATCAATTCCGACTGATCGTTCAGTTGCAAACTAAACCAATCCCAGCCTACCAGACCTTCGGCCATGGCTTCCGACGACCACTCGTGATCGAACCAGGAAGCACCGGTCACCCGATGCTCCACACCTTCCACGGTGATCAAACCGCTGGTCTTCAAGCGGGTTTGGGAGACGTAGTAGGAGGCGTGTTTGGAATCCGGACCCTTCCTCGAATAACCGCCCTCACCCTGAAGAATAGGCGGCTTGGTGTCGGCCAACTTCAACGCGAGTTCGAGTTCGTCGCTGCGGGCGGAGAGTTCCCAGCCGCCGGGTTGGCGGCGGATCTCCCAGTCTTCCAGCCAGACCCGTTCGCCGTTTTCCAGCGCTCCGGCCAATCCCACTCCCTCTCGGCCCAGACGTTCTCGAGTGAAGAATCTCTCTCGGGCCACGTCTGATAAGCCCAGGTGTCCCATATAGAGCGACTGGGAGGCCCACTCGGACGGGTTCTCGTTTTGCTCGCTCGGGATCAAGTTGCCGACGCGGAAAAGGGTGAGTTGATAGCCGAACTGCTCGCCTTTCTCGTTGGCCAGATTACCGGTGAAGTACCACCATTCCGTTTTGTACTCGCGATGCGGTCCGTGGTCCGCTGGAAACCGGAAGCTGCGTCCCGGCGTCACTTCGGCAAATTTGCCGCTTTTGTCGCTGAGAGCTTCCTGGAGCGATATCTCGGCCTGCACGGGAGGCGGAGCAACCGTCAACCGCTCCATCAAGGCCAGGCAACAACCCAGAAAAATCAAGAAGAGGACAATATACCGGGTCACGCCAGCCTTCCCTCGGCCATTCGAACGATGCGACTACACTGCTCCGCCACCGACTCGGAGTGGGTGACCACAACCAGCGCGACCTTCTCCTCGGAGGTCAGATCCAGCACCAGCTTGAGGACCTCGTTGGCGGTCTTACCATCCAGATTTCCGGTGGGCTCGTCGGCTAAAACGACCGGAGGTTGATGCACCAGAGCCCGACAGATAGCCACTCTCTGTTGCTCGCCTCCTGAGAGCCGGTCGGGGAAAGAATCCGCCCGATCGGCAAGTCCCACACGCTCCAACAAACTCCGGGCTCGCTCCGCACCGGCCTCATCATCCTTGCCGTTCAACTGCAACGGCAGTCGAAGGTTCTCCATGACCGTGAGGGTGGGGATAAGATGAAAAAACTGAAACACAAAGCCGATTCGCTCCCGGCGGAAAAGAGTACGAGCCTCGGCGCTCAGCTTGGAAAGCTCCACATTGTCCACCAGAACCGAGCCCGAGTCCGGGATGACCAGTCCGCTGATAATATTCAGCAAAGTGCTTTTTCCGGAACCTGAAGCGCCTAAAAGAGCAACGGCCTCTCCCGAACCCACCTCCATAGTGAGACCGGAAAGAACCTCTCTTCTGGAAGTTCCTTCCTGGTAACTCTTACAAAGGTTGTCGAGAGAGACCGTTGCGGTCAAGGAACGAATTCCTAGGCCAGAGTGACGTCGCTGTCCAGGTAAACGTCCTGGATAGCGTGTAGCAGGGCTACGCCGTCTTTCATCGGCTTTTGGAACGCTTTGCGGCCGGAGATGAGCCCCATGCCGCCGGCGCGTTTGTTGATGATGGCTGTCTTGACAGCGTCGGCCATATCGTTGTCGCCGGAAGCGCCACCGGAGTTGATCAGCCCGGCGCGACCCATGTAGCAGTTGGCTACCTGATAGCGGGTCAGGTCGATCGGGTTGTCGGTGCTCAGTTCGCTGTACATCTTGCCGTGGGTTTTGGCAAAGCCGATAGCTTTGAAGCCTCCGTTGTTTTCAGGAAGCTTCTGCTTGATGATGTCAGCTTGAATGGTGACACCCAGGTGGTTGGCCTGCGAGGTGAGGTCGGCAGCCACGTGGTAGTCGGTGCCGTCTTTCACGAAGTCGGAGTTTCGGCAGTAGCACCACAGGATGGTGGCCATTCCGAGGTCGTGAGCGTGGGCGAAGGCTTGAGCGATCTCCACGATCTGACGACGGGATTCGTCGGAGCCGAAATAGATGGTGGCACCGATGGCGGCGGCACCCATTTCGTAGGCTTTTTCCACGGTTCCGAACATGACTTGATCGTAGCTGTTCGGGTAGGACATCAACTCGTTGTGGTTGATTTTCACGACGAAGGGGATTTTGTGGGCGTATTTGCGAGCCACCGCGCCGAGAACGCCGTAGGTCGAGGCCACGGCGTTGCATCCGCCTTCGATGGCAAGCTTCACGATGTTCTCAGGATCGAAATACATGGGGTTGGGAGCAAACGAGGCACCCGCGGTGTGCTCGATACCCTGGTCGACGGGCAGGATGGAAAGAAAGCCGGTGTTGGCCAGTCGTCCTGTGCCGTAAAGAGATTGCAGGGAGCGAAGAACGGGAATCGGTCGGTCGGAAGCGGCCCAGACGCGATCGATGAAATCAGGCCCCGGAGCGTGGATGGAAGATGCGGGGATGGTTTTGCACTCGTGGCTCAAAAGAGCTTCGGCTTCTTTACCCAAAAGGTCGCCGTAATTGGTTTTAGTAGCAGTTGCAGTCACAATAATACCTCTCTAGAAATGGGCGCGGCGTTTGCGCGCTAATAGATCTGTTGCTACTCTACCCCCAAAGCTTTCGCGGAAAACTTTTTTGCGAAACATCCGAGCGGGCCGATATTGCGTACCGCATGTCGAAGACCGGTAGAGGAACTAAGTCGTGTCACGTTGTAACGCGGTGACCCAGAGGACAAGATAGAGCATGAGCAAAGGTTTGGTCATAACAGAGAAGCCCAGTGTGGCCCGAGATATCGCCCGAGCGTTGGGTGGATTCGAGGCTGCGGGTGACGACTATTTCGAAAATGAGAACTACGTCGTTTCCTGGGCTGTGGGACATCTTTTGGAGTTTGTGGCTCCCGAGGAGATCGATCCCAAATTCAAGAGATGGGTCCTGGAAGATCTTCCGATTATTCCCGATGAATTCCAATACTCACCCAAATCAGGTCAGTCCGAGCGACTGAAAGTATTGAAGAAGCTGTATGCCCGTAACGACGTCACCGAAGTGATCAACGCTTGCGACGCCGGCCGCGAAGGCGAACTCATCTTTCGAGAGATCTTGTGGTATTTTCACAAATTTAAGAACGCCCCCCAGCCGCGACAGATGAGACGCCTCTGGCTCCAATCGATGACCACGGACGCTATCAAAACGGGTTTTAGTCACCTGGAAGACGGCCACAAATTCGACGGTCTCTCCGACGCCGCCGTGTGTCGCTCGGAGGCTGACTGGCTGATCGGTATCAACGCCACTCGAGCCCTCACCCGCCGAATGAAGACCAGGAGTGAGCGCACGGCTTGGTCTGCCGGTCGCGTGCAGACTCCGACTCTCGCGTTGCTGGTGGACCGTGAAATCGAAAACCTGACCCACCGTCCCACTCCGTTCTGGCGTCTCCAAGCGCAATTTCAGGCAGGCGATCACGCTTACAACGGCACCTGGTTCGATCCGGATTTCAAGCCCGATCCCGATCTGCCTCAGAAAGACGACTGGATCACCGAGAAAGAACAGCTGGAGAGTATCGCCAAGTCTGTTCAAAACAAAGCTGGAGCCGCCGAGGAAACGCGCAAGCTCCAGCGCGAATCGGCTCGCCAGCTTTTCGACCTTACCAGTCTGCAACGAGAGGCCAACAGTCGCTTCGGATACTCCGCCCGCCGCACCCTGCAAGCGGCTCAGAGACTCTACGAGGGGCACAAACTCCTGACCTACCCTCGTACCGACAGCAAGTGCCTTCCCAACGATTACAAAAACCACGTCAATCAAGTTTTGAACAACTTTTCCCAAGGCGGCGACTACAGCCCCTTTGCCGCCCGTCTGAAGAAAGACGGTCTTCGCAACACCAAACGAGTGTTCGACGACAGTCAGGTCAGCGACCACTTTGCTATCATTCCGACAGGACAGAGGCCCCCGGCTTCGCTTTCCGGCGACGACGAACGGATCTTTGATCTGGTGATGCGCCGATTTCTAGCCGCTTTCTATCCCGCGGCCGAATGGATGAAGGTCGAGCGCACGACCGTGGTCGAGGGACAGCATTTCCGTACTCGCGGACGCTTTCTGCATACGCCCGGCTGGTACGAGGTGTACGGTAAAGACGCGGCCGAGGAAACGGATATTCTGGCACCGCTGGGTCAGGCTGGAGCGAGCTGGAGCAGTCAGGTGGAAGCCAAAGCCGGGTCACTTCCGAAACTCAAACCCGAGGAAGCTCTCATCCTCTGCGACAAGACCGATTCGGAATCCGACCAGACCCGACCGCCGGCCCGCTACTCGGAGGCCAGACTGCTCTCTTTGATGGAGCATGCCGGTCGCCAGGTAGACGACGACGAGATCACCGAAGTGCTGCGCGGAAAAGGGCTTGGAACGCCGGCCACTCGAGCCGATATCATCGAAAACCTGGTGGCCAAACAGTATGCCAGACGGGCCGAGCGAACGTTGCGGGCCACACCGAAGGGCATCTTGCTCATCGATCTTTTACGCCGAATGGGTGCCGACAGGCTCAGTTCCCCGCTCCTCACAGGCGAAATGGAGATGCGTCTTCAGGAAGTGGAGCAAGGCCAGCGCACTCGGGAGCAGTACATTCAAGAAGTTGTCGAATACACGGAAGACATCGTGGAACGGGCCAAGACGTTTCAGTACGACGCCCTCTACGCCGACGACGAGCCGCTCGGCAAATGTCCGATCGCGCCGAAGCTGGATGTGGTGGAGCGCAGTCGTTTCTACTGCTCCGAAGACAATCAAGGCAAGGATTCCGGCGGAGTCGGCTTCATTATTTGGAAAGAGCGAAACGGTCGATACATCGACAAAGTAACGATGAAGGAGCTGCTCGAGAACGGCGAAACGCCTCTGCTGGAAGGGTTTCTGTCGGCCAACGGTCAGGGTTACTCCGGAATCCTGAAGCTCGATGAGAAAGGCAATATCCAGCTTTTCTCCGAGGACGGCAAGCCCGTTGGTGGGGCCGGAGTCGCTGAGATTGACGAGAACAGCCAACTGTTAACCAAATGTCCCCTCCACGAGGACTGTATGGTTTACGAGACGGAAACGACTTTCCAGTGTGAGGGCAAAGGTCCAGAGCCCGAGGATGACGGGAAGAAGAAGAAAAAGAAGATTATCGCCATCCTTCCCAAGGTCGTTTGTAAGCGAGAAATGTCGGCCGAGGAGGCTCTGAAGTACTTTGACGAGGGAGTGACCGATGAGTTCCCGGATTTCATCTCCCGCTACGGTAGACCGTTCAAGGCTAAGTTGAAGCTTAAAGATAACGGCAAACACGGATTCGAGTTCGCTCCTCGAGAGCCGAAAAAGAAGAAGGCGAAAGCTTCCAAAGCAACGACCAAGACGAAAAAGTCGAAAGCCAAGAAAAAGTCTTCCAAGGGTAAAAAGAAGGCCTCTTCGAAGACCAAAAAGTCTAAGGTCAAGACGAAGAAGACAAAAAAGAAGAAAGCCGGCGCCTCTAAGTAGTCCAGGTCGAGATCGGACCTTGGAGAGGTGACACTATCCCATGTCCGAAACACAAAACCGAAACTCTGTTCGTCCTTGGCACGGAGCCTGGTGGGTTCCCGAACTCAACAAGGACGACCGCCAAGATAGTTGTCATCGTGTAGCTGAAGCTTCGGCACCCAAGCCGAGCTATTACGTTCTCATCGTATTGAGCACTTTGATCGCGGGCTACGGTCTGGTTTCCAACTCCACCGCCACCGTCATCGGTGCCATGATCGTGGCACCGCTTATGGGACCGATATTGGGACTGGCTCTCAGCACGGTCTTGGGCGACGTCCGTATGTTTCGACGAAGCCTGATAGCGGAATCGACCGGCGCGGTCCTGGTGGTGCTGACCGGCATGCTCGTCGCGGTCGCGGTGGGGACCGGACACATCGACTACAAGGGTACCGAGATAGCCGGGCGCACCAGTCCCACTCTTTTCGACCTGGCCATCGGCCTAGCGGCAGGTCTAGCCGGTGCCTACTGTACGGTCCATCCGGGACTCCAAGCGAGCGTGGCGGGGGTGGCCATCGCCGTAGCTCTGGTCCCTCCACTTACCGTGACCGGTCTGACCGGGGCAGGATGGCTCGCCGGAGAGTCTCCCTTTGAAGCCGTCTTCGGCTCGTTTATGCTGTTCTTTACCAACCTCTTAACCATCGAACTGGCGTCCGGCGCGGTCTTTTTGGCCGCCGGCTTTCGACATAGCCGGGGAGACAAACCGAAAGAGGTCTGGAAGAAGACGCTCATTGTCAAAACCGTTCTCCTTTTACTTACGGGTTGGTTCCTCTATGTGCAGTTGACCAATCTCTTCCAGGAGCGCTACGGCCTTTCCACCTCTCGCCATCTCCTGGAGACTATGCTTAAGGACATTCCCGGAGCGGACCTCGACTCTTTGGAGGTCAACCTTAATAAAAACCTGCTGACGGTTCGAGCTGTCGTTGGCTCGAGAACGGACATTGAGCCTCCGATCGTGGCGCGATTCCAAAGACGACTGGATAAGGCGATCAAGGAAGGGCTCCCCGATGTCACGGTTCAGCTCGTTGTTCGGACGGTCAACTCCACTTACGCCTCAGCCACCGGCTATCTTTTCGAACCCAGAAGAGCCGGTCTCAATGATGATGACCGCCGAGCTCAGGCGCTGGATGTCATTCTCCGCGATCTCGTGGCTCGCTTTCCGGGAGTGGATCTCGTGAGCTTCAATCTCGCTCCTCAAGACGGTCCCGAGACGGGCCGGAAGAAGATCGGTCTCACTGTCACTCTCAGCACACCCTACGACTTCGGTCCGCGATTGGTGAAAGACCTGGAACAAGATCTAAACGAGGAGCTTCTCAAAGACCCGCTCTTCACAGGACGCTCTTACAGCCTGCTCGTCCGAAGCGTCATCATGAAAAACTCCACCAGCAGTGACGCCGTCGCCGTTTCCGCTCCGGAAATGCGGACCGAGAGCGAGAAAGAGGAGGCGGCTCGTACCGACAAACTGAGGGCGCTGCTCACCTCGGCACTGGAGATCAATCCGGGGGTTAAGATCGAAGAGATTCATATTCGGCGAACCGACCTGAAAGGACGAAAGAAGCCCGACCCGATGTCCAGTGCGACCCCCGGTCCGCTGACGGCCACTCCCACACCGGCTATAGATCAAGAGACAGCCACGCCGACACCGCCTCCGATACAGGGGAGGGCTACTCCCTCACCGTCGTCGACAGCGACACCCGGCCAGGAGCCCAATCCAGTCCCATCTGCAACTCCGGAGACAGTCGAGGCGTCGACAGGACCGGTCGACAAATACTCGGCCAAGATCGTGCTCCGCAGTCCTCAACTGGTTTCCGCGTCCATGCTGCTGGAGGCCAGGGCCACGGTGGAGAAGCTGTACCGGAACGAAACAGGATTCAAATTGGAGCTAGACCTCGATACCTCCACGGTTGTAGGCAGTGACCTTTACCTCGATTCTACCGAAACGGCTGTCCTGGAAGACAAGCAGACCGGCGGGAAACTAGACCTGGATGAACTTCAGGCCAGCCTCAGCGAAGCTCTCAGTGCCCAGGTGAGCAAGGTCGCGGGAGCCGGAATGGATGGGCCGGTGAGCGTCCAGCAGCGCGGTAGCGAGGACGATTATCACGTGTTTGCCGTAGTGACCTCACCCAAACCTTTGGAAAACAAGACGATCCTAGCCTGGCAGAAAACGCTTCTTAAGAAACATCCTCAGATCAAGAGTCTTGATCTTCAGTTAGAGAACCGTCAGGGTCGGACGATAAAGCTGACTCCAATTCGTCAAGCTCCGACACCTCCTCCGGGTAAGGGATAGCCGGAAGGTCTTCGACTGTTTCCTCCTTGAGCAACGCCGAAGATAGGTCTCCCAGTCCCTCGGGCACCGGCAAGTCGTCGAGATCGGGGAACTCGTCTTCGATAGGTGGAGGAAGTTCGAATTCATCGGCAGTGACCGGGGGAGGAGGAGGTATTTCTTCGGCTGATCCTGTCAGCTCGGCCAACAGTCTATTCTTCTCCTCCAATTCCGAAAGAAGTTGGGTGATTCGCCGGCGACCCTTTTGATAGCGGGTGTTGAGATTGGCGATCTCCTCTTCCAGAGATGAGTCGCTCGATTGACCTTGTTTTCGCTCGGCGCGATAGTTTTCCAAGAGTTCGGTCTTTTGTTTGAGCTCGTCCCGAAGAGAAGTGATCTCTTTCCAGGAGAGAAAGTCAGCTCCGTCTCCTTGCGCCCCTTCCAACTCCAAGAGCTTTTCATTGGTCTCGTTCAGCTGGGCCGAGACCTGCACCAACTCTTCTTCCAGCTCACTAACCAGGGTTATCTTTTCTTGCAGCTGAGCTTTGAGACCGTCGGCCACCACATCTTCAGCTGAAAGGGCGCCGGAAGTGAGCAGCTCTAGCTGCTGCCGGACCTTTTCGAGGTGAATCTCGGCTTCTCGAGCCTGCTTCATTTCGACTTCAACGATACCGATCAGGGTGCTCAACAGCTCACGACCGTCGTCGGATGCCGCCTCCTTGAAATCGGCCCACTCGCCTTCCAAGACCTCGACGAGCTCTTCTTGCTGCTCCCGCTCTTCTTCGCACGATTTCAACTCGGCCACCAGAGTGGTCAGGGTCTCATTGTCTTCCACAGAATTCATCTTTTCGTGTAGCTCTTCGTGCTTGGTCTTGAGCTTCAGTAGGTCCATCTGGGCCGTCAAGACCTGCGTCCCGAGATGCACTCCGGTGGAGACTTCGATCACCAGGTCCTCGTGGGCTCCGGCAGAAGCCGACGGGGTAGGAGAGCGCTCCGCGCTGTCGTGGAGTTGGTCCAACTCTTGCTCTTTCTGGGCCTTTTCTCGAACGTTTTTAGCAAGCGCGTCTTGCAGCTCCGTCAGGGCACGCTGCAAATCCAATTCCCGCGTTTGAGCGGCGTTCAGCTCTTCGTTCAGTTCTTCAATCACAGCTTTGTCGCGAGTGGCCTCTTCACCGCTCGAAGACTCTCTCCACTCGGAGAACTCGCGCTGCAACTCACGCAAACGCTGTACTCTGCGGTTGCGGTCTTCCAGAGCGTCGGTCAACTGAGCGCCGAGTCTCGCAGATCGCTCTTGCTCTTCGCTGAGATCGGATAAAACGCGATCGAGACGAACTGTTGTTCGCTCCCACCGAAGAGTGGCCCGTTCTAGCTCCGCTTGCTGGGTCTCCATCGAATCCTTAAGAGAAGAGAGTTGGTCTTCTAGCTCGTCGCGCTCTTTGGCCATTTTGTCCAATTCACGGCGTCGCTTCTTGAGCTTTTTCTCCAGAGAGCGGATCTTGTCGTCTGACTCGTCCTTGAGTCGGGTGAGCTCTTCCTCCTTGCCGTCAAGATCGAGTTGACCGTCCTCCAGAGTCTGGTAGACGAGTCCGAGATGCCATTCCAGCTCTTCGACCATTTCGTCTTTGGTCATAATCTGAGATCGAAGGTCGGTGAGCGCTCCTTTGAGGGCCGCTTCCAAAAGCTCTGAGCGCTCCAGTCGACGCTGCAAGCGCTCGTTTTCTCTTTGCTGCTCCTGTAATGAAGCCAGCTGCTTACGCAGCTGATCATCACGCTTCTCCAGGGCGTGTTTGGCTTTCTCGAGCCTATCTTTGGAAAGAGCTTGAAGCTTCTCGATATACTCTCGCAGACCGAGAGCCTCTTTTTGCGATTTGGCCACCATCTCTCGAAGCGCTTTGTTTTGCTTGCCGACGGTTTCCAGATTCTCGGCAAGCTTCTGGCGAGACTCGGCATAACGGCGCAGATCATCTTTGCGCTGAGCCAACTCTTCTTCGCGCTGGGTCAGTCGCCCGGCGGTCTCTTCCAGTTGGCCTTCTAAAGCCGAGACATCGGAGGTCATCTGGATCAGTTCGTTCTCCAGGCGTTCCCGAACTTCGGTCTGCTCGGCGAGTTCCGATTTCAGCTCCTTGATGACGTCCCGAGCGGAGCTGAGCTCATTGGCGAACTCATCCACCTTCTCCTGAAGAGCGTCCCGGTTCTTTTCCGTCTCCGCCAACTCCACTCGAAGGCTTTCGAGACTCTTCTCGAACGATTCTCGCTCCAGTAGAGTCCGACTCTCAAGCTCACCCTTCTCGGTCTCCAGCTCTTCTAGCTGGGTCTGGGTACTCTCGATCTCGGTTTGGAGCTCCTTGATGCGAACGATCCAGTTGCGGTTGACTTCGTCAAACTCGTTCTGCAGTTCGTCGAACGACTCTCGAATGCGGTCTCTGTCTTTCTCCGCTTCGTCGGCACGCTCGCGCATCTTCTGCTCTTTGGCCTGATAGTCGGAGAGAGAATCTTCCAACGACTTCTTGGCATCCAAGAGCTGGTTGCGCTGACGCAACAGTTCTTTGATATTGGCCTGGGCCTTGTCGGACTGCTTTTGCTCCTTGGAAAGGTCCAGTTCGAGGTCTGATTCTCGCGCCAGCAACTCCTCGATACGAGTAGTGAGCGACTCCAGTTCTTGTTGCTTCTCCTCCAGGGCCTGTTCCGTCTCAGCCAGGCGTATCTCGATCTCGCCTTTGTCCTGGTCGGTGTTTTCTTGCAAACGGACCAGCTTGTCCAGCTCTTTCTGAGTCTTTTCCTTCTCCTGGTTCGCCTGTTGCAGCGAATCGTTAAGGTCTTCGAGCGTGTCGCTAAGCTCCTGAACTCGGTTTCGCAATTCATCCAGTTCGGAGTCTTTCGCCCCGTTTTCGGCCTGACTCTGGTCCAAACTCTCTCGCAGAGAGTCCATTTCCTGCGAAAGCTCCTGGATGTGCTGCGCTTGTTTGCGTTGCTCGCCCTGGCTTTCCCCGAGAGCGGCGTGCAGAGTCCGGTACTCGGATTGCAACTGGGAGAATTTTTGCTTCAGAGTCTCGTAGGCCGGACGGACTCGTTCGGCCCAGTGGGTGAGTTCCGCGACCTGCTTTTTCTTGTGGACAAGCTCGGTGCGAAGCGTGTCGCGCTCTTCCTTCAGCTCGCCAACCTGTTCGCTTTCCTGCTGCCGGCTCTCTTCCACCAACTTCAGGTTGGCTTCTTCCAGGGCCATCCGCTCTTCGTCGCGAGCGGCCACCTCTTGCTGAAGGGTCTCCACCTCTTCGGCGTGGTACTGCTCTAGAGCTTGCATCTGCTCCATCAGATCTTCGATCTGCTGGTCTCGCTCGACCTGAACTCTCCTGGCTTCGATAAGATCGGACTCAAGGCGAGCTAGCTCCAACCGAGCTTCGTCGCGATCGTGGCGAGCCCGCTCCGTGGCTTCTTTCTGACGCTCCAAAGACTCCTGAGCCTCGGCCAGAGAACGCTCTTTCTGGAAGACCGATTCCTCTAACTCGGATCGGTTGTCTCGCTGCTCGCGTCCCGCTTTGCGGCTCTCGTCGAGCTCTTTCTTCAGCCTGTCCTGCTCTTTTTGGACCATCTCCAGCTTTTGTTGAGCAAGCGCTGTTTCCGTGTCCTTGTCGGAAAGTTGGCGCTGTAAACTCTCCAATTTACCTTGATAGAGTTCGACCCGGCTACTAGCTCGCGCGAGCTTAGTCTCTAAATCGCGGTTGCGGAATTCGAGCTTGTCGGTGGTCTCGTCGCGATTCTGACTGGCCTCTTGAAGGGCGTCTAGCTTCTGAGTCACCGCTTGCAATTCGAATCTCAATTTTTCCGAGTCTTGCTGAGCTTTGCTCAGAAGGCGCTCGAGATTCTTACGTTGTTGACTGGCTTGTTGGAGGTTCTTCTCGGTAGAGGCAAGCTTGGCGGCCAAAGTTCGGGCCTTGTAGTCGGCTTCGCCCTCGCTGCGAACGAGTTCTCGAATCTTCTGCTCGGCTGATTCCAAAAGCTTGCTTTGGGCCTGATAGGCGCTCTCTTTTTTCTCCAGAAGTGCGCTCCGCCGCCGGATCTCTTCCTTCAGTGCTTCTTGCTCCGTCGACTGAGCGTGCTCCGAGGCACTCACCGCCGTTTGTCCACTTTCCGACTCCACGCCACCGGCTTCAACGAAAGGTAGCAATTTCTTCTCGATGGATAAAAAGTATTTAAAGGTCTCGGCGGTAAAATCTCAGGACTTCCACCGAGGGGTACGTTCGGCCGTCTATCCTCATCGGCAGCCATTTCCAACGACGGAGGACATTCAGGACTCGGGCGTCCCGATGAATGTCGCCCGTCCCCTCCAGCATCTCGACTCGGCAAGTTCCGTTCTCGGCCACTTCAAACCTGACCAGTATTTGCTGTTCGCCCGTTTGCTCTTCCAGGGAGATGGTTGGTTTGTAGTAGGGAATGGCGGGACGGTCTTTCCCCTTTTTCTCGCCGTCGGAGTCGACAGGATCGTGGCCCGGTCCGCCTTGATTTGGCCTGGCTTCGTGAGTGGGGTAGCTCGGCTCCGAAAGAAGTGGGCGAGGATCCACTAACTTTTCTTTGGGCGCGGAGGATGGGGCGGTGGGGGACAGCGCGGGAGCGGAGGCCGTTTCTTCTTTCGGAGAGGCGGGAGCCGGTGGGGGAAGGACGGGGTCGGGCTGCGCGACTAGCTCTTTTTTTCCATCTCCCGCTACCATCTTCGGGAGCTCGGGGCGAGTCACGATCTTCATGGGACGAAGGAGCACGGCAGATTCCGCACCGTTATCCGAAGCGAATGCCAGAAGTAAGAGGACACCCACCAACAAAACTGCGTGAATGAGAACACTCCAGCCAAATGAGCGAGTCATTTAAGTCCTGGTCCCTGCGACTTATCCAAGCTCCAGGTTCAGGCGCGCGAACGGGTCGCCACTTCCAGTGTGATACCGGCGTAGGTGAGGCCACGTTTTTCGTATCGAACATCCTGGATGGAGAAGGTCTCAAACTTGGAGAACTCGCGGGATTCTAAATCTAGCTCACGGGCGGCCTGGTTGGCGAAAAGAACGCCCCCTTTAAGGGTTCTTACGATCCAGGCGTCTGATACGGCGTCCAATAAGAAGGTCAACGGCTCTTCATCCAAGCTGGTCGTCCAGGCGGAGTCGCCCGTGCCTCTGCGGCGCAGGATCCGCAGAGATTTGAGTATGAGCTTGAACTCCAGTTCGGCCGGCGAGTATTCGACGCCACTGTCGAAGTCCGGTTCGGGCTCAAACTCTTCATCCGTCGGGCAGCGAACAAGCGCGACCGTTTTGCGAACGATGGGGTGCTCTTCTGGTGTCATGGGTTCTCCTCTCCCAGGACCACTTCTGGATAGAGGGGGCCGGACCCTCGGCCTCAGTTCCCGCTAAGGAGCGTGGTCGGCACAACAACAGGAAAGATCACCACAAAACTCGTCATTTCCAAACTGGCGAGCGAACTCGGGCCAGCTTTCCGGTGGTATCTCAAGCCGTTGGGCGGTTTCGGCGAGGCGGCATCCGCGATCCAAGCACTCGAGACTAGGGCAGTCCACCGTGTTGCGGTTGGCCAGGGAAAAGAGGGCGATAATTCCGACGATGCTCAGGAGCAGGCTTTTCTTCATGACGATATTTTGCCGTCTCCGGGAAGAGAGCTGTATGATCTGGATCAGGAGGGGGCAAAGACTCCTTCTCGAGAAGCTGCGGGTTATGAAGCGATTTTTCTCTCTTTCCTTGCTGTTCTTGATGTTGACTTCCTGGGCTCACGCCCAGAGCGCGGAGGACCAAAAGTTCGAACAGATTTTGAATCGAGAATGGAAACGGCTGAACGCTCAACAACCGCTGCTGGCCATTTACCTCGGAGAGGAGTCGGATAGACTGTGGCCCGACAACAGCCGGAGAGCGAGAGAGGAGGAGGATTTGCATTACGAAAGCGTTCTGCAAGAGTTGGCTGCTCTCGACTCCACTCGCCTCTCTCCGGCCAACGAGGTCAATCTCAGGCTCTTTAAGCAGCAGTTGGAATGGCAGCGAAAGCTCCAGGGACATCGCTTGAATTTGTTTACGATGAACCAGAGGGAGGGACTTCATACTCTGGCCACACTCTCAAGTTCCATCGCCTTTGACAGCCTGGATGACTATCGCCGTTGGGTGGAGCGACTGGAGTCTTTCGGAGAGTACACCGATATGGAGTTGGCGGTGCTGGCCGAAGCGATCGATCAGCAGCGCGTTCAACCGAAGGTTATCGTGGAGCGGATGCTGGAAGCCGTCAGACTTCAGCCTGCGCTACACGAAAGTCCGGAGGAAAGTCCGTTTTACAAACCGCTGGCCGAGGCAGGGGAGGAGTGGACGGCAAAACCCGAATTCCTCGAGCTCCGAGAGCGTGCCAAGAAAGCGATATCCGCAGAGGTCAGACCGGCCTTCGTGCGGGTGGTCGAATTTTTGGAAGGGCCTTACCTGGCAGCCGCGCCTGAAAAGATCGGCCTGGGTCGTCTTCCCGGTGGAGAGCAAGCCTACGCCTTCTTGATCAATCGATACACGACCACCAATCTAACGGCGGACGAGATTCACCAGATCGGTCTGAAGGAGGTCGCTCGGATCCGAGAGGAGATGGAGAAGATCAAAAAAGAGGTCGGATTCGAGGGGACACTGGAAGCGTTCTTCGACCACTTGAGAACCTCGCCCGAGCACTACGAAGACGATCCCGAGGAGCTACTTCGGCTCTATCGGTCGTTTTGCAAGAGGGTCGACGGACAGATGCCCCGGGTTTTCAAGACGCTGCCCCGAAAGCCGTACGGAGTGAGTCCGATCCCGGATTACATCGCGCCATCCACCACCACGGCCTACTATCTTCCAGGAGCCGGCCATCTGGCCGGGACTTACTACGTCAATCTCTACAAACCTGAAACCCGCGCTCTGTTTGAGATACCGGCCCTTTCCATGCACGAAGCCGTCCCCGGTCATCACCACCAGATCGCCCTGGCTCAGGAAATGCCGCTACCCGCCTTCCGCCGCGAGAGTGCCGGATTCGGCGACTACACCGTCTTCGTCGAAGGCTGGGCCCTCTACTCCGAAAGCTTGGGAGAAGAAATGGGTCTCTACGAAGATCCGTACGACCTCTTCGGCCGCTACACTTACGAAATGTGGCGAGCCATTCGACTCGTCCTGGACACCGGCATCCACTCCAAAGGATGGACCCGAGAACAAGCCATCGACTACTTCCTCTCCAACAGCCCCCGCAGCAAACTCGACGTCACCAACGAAGTCGACCGCTACATCAGCTGGCCGGGCCAGGCCCTGGCTTACAAGATGGGGGAGTTGGAAATCTGGAGGCAACGACGACGGGCGAGCGAGGCCCTTGGGGACAAATTTGACCTGCGAGAGTTTCACGATGCGGTGCTCTTGCAGGGGGCTGTGCCTATGGATCAGTTGGAGCGGCAGATCGGTGAGTATATCGAATCTAGGCGTTAATACACCAGATAGAGGACAAAGTCGATTTATACCATTTAAAGGTATGGGTCCAACCCTACGCTACGAAAATTAGGAGTGACCGACGCTTCCGCTCCTTCGCATAGACCTACGATGACTCCGACAGCAGGCGACCAATTCTAGACGTACACTCTACTCGTGCATTAAAGTGGGAATATGGATTCGACTGGCTCGATAGGCTCCTCACCGTGACGCGACGCCCCAAGCAACTCCGATATCTCCGGGTTCGAGTTTGATGAATACGGCAATCTGTTGAGTTCATCGGGCTCTGGAACAGCCTCTCCCAAGACCTGGATTGGTGCCTTGTCCGTTAACGCCGGTCGAGCCGACTCGGGGATGTTTGACAGGGGCCATCGGAACTATGCGGCCGGGGTGCTTGGGAGGTTTATCTCACGGGACCCGATTGGGCACGCTGATGGGTTGAATCTCTATGCGTACCCTACTAATCTGGTGACGGCCGTGGACCCTGCTGGACTCCAACCTGCTCTTCCCTGGCCTGGGCAGCAGAAATACCCTCCCAATGACCCTTACGCGATTCAAGCCGGCTCAGATTTTTGGAACCGAATAATAAGCAGCGCGGCGAAAATCAACGAGCTGGGATACGGTGAGCAAGCCACTCGGATAAGGAAAAAGTTACACAGCAGAGATCTAGATTACCTACCCGATCTTTTTCCAGCCGCAGGTTTCAACAACCCTTTCACCAAGGACATCGGGTTAAATGCCTCGGATTGCGAATCTGGTGATGCCGCCCGCGACGAAGTCTGGCTGACCGCATTGCTTTTTCACGAAGTTACCCATAATCGAACTCAATCCCGTCCAACATTGCTTTTTGATGGCATTGGAGCGCATTGGTTCAAAGATCCATATAGCTGGATGCGTCTTGAAGCACCTGTCTATCAAGCAGAAATCAACTTCCTACGTGATTGGGCTTCCAGAAGTTCCGGCGCAACAAAGGTCTGGGCTGAAGCATATGCTGACCATTTTGAAGGTGTCATCGCCAAGCAAAAGGCACGTTGTGAGAAGTCCGACCGACTTAAACGCAACTACAGGAGGGCCTTTTATCGCTAGACGAGCGTCAAAGATAGTTATTCTCTTGTTCTGCCTTTCTCTCTTGGCAAGCTGTAATGGAACTAAAGTTACATCAGAGATTCTGGATGACTCGATCAAAATCGATGAACTTAGGCTAGACATGACCGAGACAGAGGTCATTCAAGTTAAAGGTCAGCCCTCGAGCGTTGTGCGTGAAGAAAGGACCGAGCATTCGGTTTGGACCTACGATGTCGAAAAAGCAAAACTTTTGTTCGACTCGCAAGGTCTTGTAAGAGTTGATGGTCAGGAAGTTCACTATCGAGGGAAAGAAATCCCTATTGGGACTAGCCTGTCATCCTTAAGCAACGCTCTAGATGTCTCCGAGTCAGCTTTATATCATCGAGGCGAAACATATTTGAGTGTTGTGTCTATTGAAGACGGGAATAAACTCTCTATCGGTATATTCCAGGGTGAGGCGATCAGTTTTCGGTTAATGTCAAAGCGAATATTGCAGCCCTGACAAACTAAGTGCAACATCAGACACTCTACTCCAGATGAAGAGTTAGGGTCTTCACCTGGACATCAGATCTGGTCTCTGGCCTGTCGGCCGAAGGACGCCCTTAGAATCTCAAAGGGCGAACCGAGACAACTGACAGGATCTAAGCCAGAGAGGCCCCAGCCGGAAGACCGGCCGGGGCCTCTCTTTACGTTGATTTGGGCTGGGTGCAAACTCGAAGCCTGGGTGCTGGCGGGAATCCGCGCGTGACATCGGCTTCTCTGGCCCCTTCGGGGCGGCAGCGAGCTGGTAAAGCCACCACGAATTCCCGCCGTGAGGGTAGGATTCACTTCGTCGCCGCCGGCGACGAAGAAGCGGGACCTTCGGTCCCGTGGTGGCCTGCCGGCCACTGTCCGTAAGCCGGTCGTTTAACGTTACACCTGATCCGCCGATCGCCGGCAACGATTTCACGGGCTTCGAGGTGTCTCATATAGGTGGTACGATTTGATTCTCACAAGGGGGACCCTAAACGTGACACGTCGCATGCCAATCCATGAAGATCGGATACGCCCGGTGCTCCCAAGCGAAGCGTTA
>Ga0208701_100286_pt1 | contig 19776 bp, 21 predicted proteins | sample DeeseametaMP1482_FD_184188 | JGI IMG/M metagenome (GOLD analysis project Ga0208701, IMG submission 184188) | Marine microbial communities from the Deep Pacific Ocean - MP1482 (SPAdes) | ecosystem: Environmental > Aquatic > Marine > Oceanic | place: South of Fiji, South Pacific Ocean | collected... | reverse complement strand
GAGAGGCTGCCGCTGAGTTGCGCAGCACATCGAAGCGAGCAGCCACACCCTGCTTGAACAGGAGTTGCGAGGTTCGGAGGTTGGCCAGTTGGGCCTCCAGATCATCCTGGGCGATCGTCACTTGCTCCTGGGCCAGGAGCGCCTCGATATAGCGCTGGGCCACCAACATAATCAGCCGGTTCAACTCGGTCCTATATTCTTCTTGAACCACTCTTTTGGAGAGCTTGGAGGCGAGCACGTTCCACTTCATCCTGCCAAAGTCGTAGATGACTTGGCGAAGGATTAGTCTGAAAGCGTAGTTGTCGGCGGGACTAATGACGGGACCACCAGGGAAAGAGATAGGTGGCTGCACCCTCGAATACTCGGCGGCAAAATCGAGAGTCGGGTAGGCTGCACTGTAGGCCTCCTGCACTCGATACTCGGCTTGCCGAATTCTTGAGGTGATCCGTTTGAGTGACGGCATATCCTCGAGGACCAAGCCCATGGCCGTTCTCAAGTCCAGATGCAGCAATTCTTGCGCTCTCTGGGGATCGGTGACGGAGGGCAGACTCTCGCTCAGCGGCACGGTGCGCGGCGGTGCTAGCTCCTCCGGGTTTGCGATTTGCCGTCCCTCGTGAGTTTTTATGGGAGCGACTTCCTCCGGTTGGGCTGCCAGCGGGGCTAGCGTGGTCAAACCCAGCAGCAGACAACCGACAGTATTTTTAAGCCTACCTGGCATCATAGCTCATTCACGTCAACAGAACTGCCCCCTTGTTGGGGCGGCAGTACAATATGACTAAATTAATTTCCTCAAGATCGTTTCCATGAGCATCCCCCCCTCAAGCCCGTTGTAAACACCTGTATATTTTTGTCGCGTTGGAATGATCCTGTACCCACTTTTCGACTTTTCGGGAGTGCGGTAGCCGATTTCCCTCTTCTTTGATCGGCATCGGGCGAGTGCAAGCCCAACTGCAAGAGCGCGCCTTCCAATCGGGTCGGCTACGTGGGATAGAACCTGCCGTACGAAGGAGATCGAGCCCGCTTTGGAGCAACCGATTCCACACCAAAAATGGAGGCACGATGAGTACTTGGGTCCGAGTTGACAATATCGCAGCATATGAAGGGCAAAAAGTAGAGCTACGCGGTTGGCTTGCCCGCATCCGCTCCTCGGGGAAACTGCACTTCATGCAGGTCCGTGACGGTAGCGGCATCATTCAGGCTGTGGTGACGAAGGCCGCCATCGACGAGGAGCTCTTCAAGCAACTCAAGCGTCTAGGGACCGAGAGTGCGCTCATCGTCCGGGGAGAAGTGACCAAGGACGAACGCTCCAAGCTGGGCTACGAGATCCAGGCCGACGAGGTGGAGATTGTCTCGGAGGCCGACGGCTATCCGATCACCCCCAAAGAGCACGGCACGGACTTCCTCATGGAGCACCGACATCTCTGGCTGCGCTCTCGTCGCCAACACGCCGTGCTCAGGATTCGTGCCACCATCATGAAAGCGATGCAGGACTGGTTGGACGACAACGGCTTTCTTCGAGTGGACACGCCTATCCTGACCCCGGCGGCCTGCGAAGGGACGACCACCCTTTTTGAAACAGACTATTTCGAAGAGAAGGCGTACCTCAGCCAAAGCGGTCAGCTTTACAACGAAGCTACCGCCGCCGCTTTCGGTAAGGTCTATACTTTCGGACCGACGTTTCGGGCCGAGAAGTCGAAGACTCGCCGCCATCTCATGGAGTTTTGGATGTGCGAACCGGAGATGGCGTTTTGCGACTTCCAACTGAACATGGAGATTCAAGAGCAGTTTCTTTCCTACGTCGTCCAGACGGTGCTGGAGAAGAGAGCTTTCGAACTGGACGTCCTGGAGAGAGATGTGGACAAACTGGCCAAAGTGAAAGCGCCGTTCCCTCGTATCACCTACGATGAGGCGGTAGCCAAGCTGAAAGAGAAAGGGGTCGACTTCGAAGACGGCAACGATTTCGGAGGCACCGACGAGACGTTGCTCTCGGAGGATTACGACTGCCCCATCTTCGTGACCCATTTCCCCACGGCTATCAAGGCGTTTTACATGAAGCCCGACCCAAACAATCCGGAACGGGTACTCGGTGCCGATGTTTTAGCACCCGAAGGATACGGCGAGATCATCGGTGGGGGAGAGCGGATCTCCGATCTGGAGCTTCTCGAAAAGCGCATCGCTGAACACGAACTGCCGATCGAGAGCTATCAATGGTATCTGGACATTCGTCGCTACGGCACGGTGCCTCATAGTGGATTTGGTATCGGCCTTGAGCGCACCGTCAGCTGGATCTGCGGATTGAATCACGTCAGGGAGACGGTGCCGTTCCCTCGTATGCTCACACGTATGTATCCCTAGAGAAGGAGTCCTGTTGAGGTGGCCGGCCATTCCAAGTGGAATAACATCCGCATCAAAAAAGGGCGCGTGGACGCCAAGCGAGGGAAGCTGTTTACCAAGCTTTCCCGTGAGATCCTGGTTGCCGGGAAGCACGGCGCCGATCCGGAGGCCAACTTTCGCCTGAAAATCGCGATTCAAAAGGCCAAAAAAGAGAATCTGCCCGCGGCCAATATCGATCGCCTTCTCAAAAAGCTGGCTGGTGGCGAGGGGGCGGACGATCTTGAGGAAGTGACCTATGAAGGGTATGGACCGGGTGGAGTCGCCATCATCGTGGAAGCGGCCACCGACAATCGCAACCGGACGGCCGCCGAAGTCCGCCTGGCTTTCAACAAGAACGACGGCAGTCTGGGAGAGACCGGTTGCGTGGCCTGGTCGTTCGATCAGCGTGGCAAACTGCTGGTCTCTCGCAAGCAGACCACCGAAGAAGACCTTTTCCTGGCCGCCACCGAAGCCGGAGCTCTCGATATCGGCGAGGAAGAAGAAACCGACTTTTTTTTCGTCCTTACCGAACGAAACGACCTCCACGAAGTTCGCACCGGCTTGGAAGAAGCCGGACTGGAGGTGGAGGATGCTCAGTTCGTGATGATACCTCAGAACACCGTGGGACCGACGGCGGAAGAAACGATCAGCTGTCTACGTCTGACCGAAGCCCTGGAAGACTGCGACGACGTCCAGCAGGTCTTTTCCAACATCGAACTCACAGATGAGATGATGTCGGAGATCGAAGACAAGATTTGAAGAAAACCAGACTATTGGGCATCGACCCCGGAATCGGTCGCACCGGCTACGGGCTGATCGAGACCTGGGAAGACCATGTCCAGCATGTCGAGCACGGGTGCCTGGAGACCAACAAGAACGACACGCGTCAGAATCGGATCCTCGATCTGTACACTCAATTTTCGCAGTTGCTCGATCATCTCCAGCCGGATGTGGCCGGTGTGGAGCACCTCTACGCCGGGCGAAACGCCACCACCGCCATCCAGGTGGCTGAAGCCCGCGGTGCGATCCTACTGAGCCTGGCCCAACGAGGAATCCCATCTCGAGCCTACGCTCCCGCCTCTATCAAGATGACCATGACCGAGTCCGGTCGGGCCACCAAGTACGAGGTGCGGGAGGTGGTGATGATGCAGCTCGGTTTGGAAGACCCCCCTCAACCCGACGACGCCAGCGACGCCCTGGCCTGTGCTCTCACTCTCTTATTTGACGTATTGGAGAACGAAGACGAAGAATGATTGAACATTTATGCGGAGACTTAATCCGCCGAGAAGAAGAGCACGTGGTCGTGAGAGTGGGTGGCATCGGCTTTCAGATGGAAGTGCCGACCGGCTCTTTCCACGGATGCCAGATAGGGGAGTCGGTCACCATCCTGACCGCGCTTGTTTACAAACAAGATTCCATTGCCCTTTACGGCTTTCAAACCGGCACCGAGCGGCAGTTCTTTAATTTGCTGACCGGTATCAGCGGTATCGGTCCTAAATCCGCTCTCGGGATCTTAAGTCATGCCAGTCCCGCTCAGTTGGCCGACGCCATCGTGAGAGAAGACGTGACGATGCTGACCAAAGTGAAGGGAATCGGCAAGAAGGGAGCGCGCCGCATCATTCTTGAGTTGGGGGAGAAGATCAAGGCGCTCAAACCGGAAGCAGGCAAAGCACGACAGATGGAGCTTTCTGCCTCTTCTCAAGCGCTGGAAGAGGCTCGCGACGTGCTGCTATCCTTAGGTTGTACGGAAGATGAGGCCCAAAGCGCCATCGAGGCTGTGGCCGAGGGTCTGGACCTGGAGTCCGACGACGCTTCCGAGCGACTCGTCATGGAAGCCCTCCAAGCGCTCGGGTCCCCCTGAAGAAACTTTTGAAACGGATCCCGAAATTTAGCAACATTCGTTAACAAACTTCACAATCCGGCAACAAATAGGCCCTATCGAACGCGGCGGGGATCCCCCATCTTAGAGATATGAACAGTGTGCTTAACCTCGAAGAAATCCCGGTCAACGACGTCAGACTGGCCCGATGCCAACACCCCCGCCTTCGTCAGGCGCTGATGTTTCAACCCACTACCGTAGCGCGCCGGGAGACTCTAAAAGAGCGTAAGCCGAGCAGGAAACCCGCCACCTCTTTCCAGCTAGCCGAGAGAGCCGCCCGGCGAGGAACGTTTCAAAACCTGAAAGGTGCTGCCGCCGTTGTCTTCGTGCGACTGATGAGTTCTCTGTTCGACGGCCAGATCGTGACCGCTTGAGACCTTTCCGCCTGTGGGCTCGACGCCCGCTATTCGTCTGATGGAGGATAGCCAAGCCTTCCTCAGAATTGAACAAAATGCCAGCTCCGCAAAGAATTCTTTCACCCCGTCGAACGGAACGCGAAACGGAGGATTTCGATCGCAGTCTGCGTCCGCGGAGCCTGGACGAGTACGTCGGCCAAGAAGAAACCGTTAAGAATCTTCGCGTCTTTCTGCAGGCCGCGCGCAAGAGAGACGAGGCCGTCGACCACGTTTTGCTGAGCGGCCCGCCGGGTCTGGGCAAAACGACTCTGGCCAATCTGGTGGCCAAAGAGATGGGGACACAGCTCGTTTCCACCTCCGGACCGGCCATCGAACGTCCTATCGACCTTCTGGTTCTTCTTCGCTCGTTGGGTCCTCGGGACGTGTTGTTCATCGACGAGATCCATCGGATGTCACGGACCGTGGAAGAGATTCTGTACCCGGCCATGGAAGATCTGGCCTTCGACCGGATCATTTCCAAGGGTGTTCGAAAACGAGCGGTCCGCCACAAAATAGAACCGTTCACGCTGGTCGGAGCGACCACCAGATCGGGCAGCCTCTCCGCCCCACTGCGGTCCCGATTCGGGATCCTCTTTCATCTGGATTTTTATAACCAGGACGAACTCTCCCAGATCTTGTTGGGCTCGGCCAACCGTTTGAGCCTGGACCTCACCGACTGCGGTGCCAGCGAGATCGCGGGGCGCTGCCGGGGGACCCCGAGGATTGCCAACCGGCTGCTGCGCCGAGTTCGAGACTTCGCTCAGGTTCAGGGCAACAAGCGCATCTGTGAAGAGTTGGCGCGAGATTCCCTGAATAAGATGGGGATCGATATGGGGGGTCTGGATCGGCTCGACCAGCGAATCTTGCGCAGTCTGACAGAAGCCTTCAGTGGGCGCGCCGTGGGTTTGAATACTCTCGCCGCGGCAGTGGGGGAGGACCCTTTCAATCTCGAGGAACAGTACGAGCCGTTCTTGCTCAACCACGGATTCATTCAAAAGACACCGCGAGGGCGGATGGCCACCCGTCGAGCCTATCGGCATCTGGGACTGTCCCCTCCCCAAGAAGACGCTTCTTAAAAGTCTTCTTTGAATCAAACAGAAAAAGGCCGCTGCATCCAGCGGCCTTTTTCTCTTGCGTTTTTCTTCGCTCTAGTTGCGGGTGAGAGTCATCACCTGCTGGCTTTGCCCGTCCGAAACGGTCAGCCGGAACTGCTGTCCCTGGCGAATCGCCGAGCCGTCGATCGGTACATCGAAAAATCCGTTGCTACCGACCACGGTTTGATTTCGGATGGTCCGAAGCTGGCCTGTGATGGCGCCCAGGATATTGCCGGAAGAGTACTCCACCAGGACCGATACGGTGCGCCCCGGCGCGGCGTTGCCTTGAACGTTGAAGACCGGGGAGATTGCCATGCCGTCGCGGATGTTGGTGATGTTCAACTGGTTCTGCTGGGAGAAGGTCAACTGTTGTACGGGAGAACTCAGAGTCTGTCCGTTCTGCTGACGCAAGAACGCTTGCACGTTGACCGTCCCCTGGTCGTTTGTCCGTACGTTGTAGGTGCCCTGGTACACTCCGGAGGAGGTCTCACGAAGGGTGAGGTTGGTCACCTGGCCGACGTTGAAATAGCCGGTGGAGCCCGCCGGTCCCTCCAGGGTCACCTGGACTTGCTGACCGGCCGACGCTTGGTTCGGGTTGACATTGAAGTTGTTGATGGAAGTGGCGCCGATGGTCCAGGTCCAATCGTGATTGACCACTTGCCCATTCTGAGCCACGGCGGTCACCCTGCCGCGGTGTTGGCCCGCGTTGAGGTCGTAGTTGGGGTTCCAGAGAATTCCGTTGGTCCCGCGCTGGATACCGGGTAGGTTCACGATCTGGCGGTTGTCCACGAACAGGTTGATGGAGTTCACATTCTGGTTCATAATCACGCCGATCTGGTCGCGCGGCCCGGCCGTGGCACCTTGAGCGGGACGAAGCTCTTGAATCTGGAACTGGCCGCCCCCGGCGTTGGGGTCGATGTTGAAGTTCCACTGCTGAGTCAGTCTTTGACCGTTGATTGCGGTGGCCTGGACTTCAGCCTGGTGGTTACCGGAATTGAGATCGTAGTTGGCCTGCCAATTCATCTGGTTTCCGTTCAAGCGGACTTGATTGGAGAAGTCCACACCGTCGACGAAAAACCGAACCGAGTTGTTTTGGATCGGCTGGGGAAAGGTCAGGGCGACTTGAGGTCTGGCCGAGGCTACCGTCTCTCCGTTGGAAGGCGACAAGCTCCAGTTGGTGGGTTGAGTCGGCTGGCCGGTACCGGTGACCGTGACGGGTCTGCTCGCTTCCGTTGCCGTCTCCTTGCCGTTTTTAGTGAGGTGCGCGAGAAGCACACCGTCGTTCACTGACAGCCCGTTGGGAATGGTCCAGCGGGTCTGATACTTCCCGGAGCTGACCTCGGGAAGGGGGATGGTGCGGGTGGCACCCAGTATTTCGAAGCTTGCTTGTCCTCCGGACTCACCGTAGACGATAACGTCGATCGATTGGCCGGCCTGCAGCGGTCTGGTGGCGTTGTGAAAAACTTGATCAATGCGGGGGGCACCGGCCTGATTGTCCCCGTTGCCGTTAGAGGGCGGGGGAGTGGGAGTGCCTCCGTCGGTGGAACTCAGTCGGACTGTCTTGGTGGCGCCTTCCCACTTCACGTCCGCACCTAGAGCCTCGGATACGAAGCGAAGGGGTACCATGGTTCGTCCACCGATGGTGTCGGCCGGAACATCGAGAAAAAGCGTCTTGCCGTCGATGATGGCCGTTCGACTGCCGAGCTGGAGTTGGACGACCCGAGAGCCCTTCGTGGCCTGTATGGAGCGGGTTGGTGCATCGTAAACAACATCGGCCTTGAGAGCTTCAAAGATGCCTCGCAGCGGCACCAGCAGGCGACCGCCGACCATGGCCGGTGGCTGGTCGAATTGTAGGTTTCTGCCGTCGAGTTGGACCGAGATATCCTGAGACAGGGCCGGTGTAGTAGCGATAAAGAATAAACATAAGCTCCAGATGAGCTTTCCAATAGGGCTTCGAGATAACATGCCCTAGACTACCGACTTCGGTGAGGAAACCCTCTTAAAAGTCGTAGCGAAGAGTGATTGGGACGCTGCGTTCGCCGTCGGGCGTGACCGCGAAAACAGCCAGAACCACGGAGAGGTTCGGCAAGGTGATAGGGACTCCGTACTCTACTTCAAAAAAGCCCTCGTCGTCCGCTCTGGTTTCGATGCTTCCGCCGGCCGAGCTACTCCATCGCGAGGCCGGAGCCTGGGTGTTCTTGTTGAAGGAAAGTCGTGGCACGATCGAGACTTTGCTGCCCGGTCTGGTGCGCCCCTTGATCATGAAGTTGTTGGACGGAGCTTTCCCGGATTCGGGCTCGATAATATGCACTCGAAACAGGTGCCCGAACAGCTTGGCCGGGTTCTCTGAAGCGCGGCTCTCCTTGCGTGAGCCAAGATGTATGTGGCCGTTGATAGGCACTCCGAGGTAGTAGTCGCCGGGTTTGACCGTGTAGGTCCCTTCGTAAACGCCCCTGGAGACTTCTTCCATGGGATACTCTTCACGTTCATCGTCGATAGAGAAAGTCGCTTTGACTCCCGGCTCCGCTTTCATGGTGACGTCCAGCACCTGATATTCGCCCAGCGCTTCTTTGGCATTGTGGGTGACACTTTCGATCAGTTCGGTGGGCACCACCTTAAAAGACCACTGGCGCACCACCCCGTTGGCAAACTGCAATTTTGCATCAACCGGGCCGGGCGGAAGCGGATTCATCGGACGAAAGCTCAGATAGCCGTCGGTGCGCAGACAGAGACCGGTCACGTCACGATCTCCGAGATAAAGCTTGGCCGTTCGTAGATCGAGGGCTTCTTTCAGTGGGCCGTTCACGGTCGCCGAAACGACGAGATCGATGCTTTGCACCTGCCCGCCCTGGGGCGGATTTAATAAGAGCGAAGTCTCCTCGGCCCAGACGGTGGTGCCGAAGAGTAAGATAAGCAAAACCAAAAGGACGGACTTATTCACCTTTTTTTGTTTCGAGAACCGAGGAGACCGCACCTCTGACCGTCAACAGAAGGGGTCGGTGGGGAAGGGGAGAACGGCCCTGCCACGGAGGGAGAGTCCATGCAAGAGAACCATCGACTCCCGAGAGTCGTCGTCACCGGAATGGGCGTGATCAGTGCCCTGGGAGTCGGCCTCGAAAAGTTTTGGGACGGTCTGAAGGCCGGACAAAGCGGTATCAGAAAAATTGAAGCATTCGACACTTCGGCTTTCACCACTCAGATCGCCGGAGAAGTGCCGGATTTTCAGGCTGAAGACTATATCGACAAGAAGCTCGTCAAACGTTCGGATAGAGTCATCCATTTCGCCTTGGCGGCATCCAACCTAGCCGTGGAGCACGCGGGACTGGATCTGGAATCCGTGGATTTGGATCGGGTGGGAGCCGTGATCGGTACGGGTATCGGTGGGATGAGCTCTTGGGAAGAGCAACACTCCAACCTCATCACCAAAGGGCCACGTCGAATCTCTCCTTTCTTTATCCCTATGATGATCCCCAATATGCCTTCGGGACAGGTGAGCATCTCACTCGGCTTGAGAGGTCCGGCTTTTTCCGTCGTGTCGGCTTGCGCTACCGGGGGCAACTGCATCGGCAGTGCTTTCGACGCTATTCGTAGCGGGCAAGCGGATGTGATGTTGGCGGGCGGCACGGAGGCCGCGGTAACACCGCTCGGCATAGGTGGCTTTTGCGCTATGCGAGCGATGTCCACCCGCAATGACGAGCCCGAGAAAGCGTCTCGACCGTTTGATAAAGGACGGGACGGATTCGTGATGGGCGAGGGCGCGGGCATTCTCGTGCTGGAAAGCTTAGAATACGCTCAAGCCCGCGGGGCCAATATCATCTGCGAACTAGAAGGCTACGCCTGCACCAGCGACGCCTACCACATGACCAACCCCGATCCCGATGGCGCGGGCGCGGCTCGCGCCATGGCACTGGCCCTGAAAGCCTGTGGTCGCAAACCTGAGGACGTCGACTACATCAACGCCCACGGCACCAGCACTCCGGTGGGCGACCCTTGTGAGGTCAAAGCCTGCCGCAAAGTTTTTGGAGAATACGCGGAGAAGCTGGCCATCAGTTCTTCCAAGTCCATGACCGGGCATACCTTGGGAGCCGCCGGTGCCTTGGAAAGCGTGGTGTGCGCTCTGGCCCTTCAAAATCAAATCATTCCTCCGACCATCAACCTGGAAGAGCTGGACCCCGAGTGCGCTCTCGACATGGTGCCGAACGTCGCGCGCCAGACCGAAGTCGAGTTTGCCTTGAACAACACGTTCGGCTTCGGCGGGCACAACGTGGTGCTTGGGCTCTCCAGGTGGAATCCCTAATCTAGCGTGACGGACGAAACAGAAAATTGGAGCCAGTTCTTCGAGGTTCTGGGGTACGAATTCTCTGATTTCGATCTGCTGCAGCAAGCCTTTGTCCACGAATCTCTCGTCAACGAGTCGCAAGAATCGAGTCTGTCGAACGAGCGTCTGGAGTTTCTGGGAGACTCCGTCTTAGGCCTGACGGTAGCTGAATTCTTGTACAAAGAGTTTCCCGAAGAGCCCGAGGGCCAATTAGCCCAAATGAAGAGTTACCTGGTGAGTCGTAAGCATCTCGCGGTCTGCGCCGACCGCTTGAAGCTCGGCCAGTATCTGCAGCTAGGGAAAGGCGAGGAAAACTCCGGAGGTAAACGACGGGAGAGCCTTCTGGCCAACTGTTTCGAGGCTGTGATCGGGGCGGTTTTCTTGGACGGCGGGTATGGCAAAGCACGTAAGGCCATCGTCGGTGTTCTAGGCGAAGATATGCGACAAGGACTGGGTGCCGTCAAGGACGAGAAGTCGCGACTTCAAGAGAAGGTTCAAACGGTTTTTCAAGCTCTCCCGAAGTATCGAATCTTGGAAGAAACCGGGCCGGCTCACGACCGGTCTTTCGTGGTGGAAGTCTTATTCGGTGGCGAGGTCTTGGGCCAGGGCGCCGGTCGAAGTAAGCGCGAAGCCAGCCAGGCGGCCGCCAAAGTGGCACTCAAAGTGTTTTATCAACGCGGGGAGCGCTGGTACGAACCTTATTTAGGAAGTCTCCCGAGGTCGGGCGTCCAGCAGCTCGACGAAGAATCCAACTCAGGCCTTTGAATTGGCGTTGTCGCTCGACAAGAGAGGGAATTTGCGGCTGGCCGTCAAGGTGAAGCCGAGAAGTTCTCCCCAGGGAATTATGGGCGTTCACGACGACCAGCTGGTGGTGAGGATCACCGCACCTGCCGTCGACGGCAAGGCGAATTCAGCACTGGTTGCCTTTTTCGCCAAACTCTTGGGCATTAAAAAGACAAAGGTACTTCTGGTCAGCGGTGAGAAATCGCGAACCAAGGTTCTCGAGTTGTCGGGCATCAGTTTGGACGAAGCCCGATCGAAGCTGGGAATCGAAGAAGATTAGCGAGGAAAGAAAATGGATCACAACCCGATATTACAGAGCATCGCCCAACAAGTCTCAGGCGGACAGGCCGGTGGCGCTGAGCCCAGCCTGCAGTTTTCCATTCCTTGCTTTGAGGTGGAATACAAAGAGTCTCGAGCCCCCTCGCTGATGTACATTTTTTACGACCTGCCGTTTCCCAAGCTGCCGCTGGAAGACGATTTTGCTTTTCATATCGTCAACGGATGGATCGGGAGCGCCCGCAAACGCCAGCAAGAGATCAAGATTCTCAAGCCGGATGGCTCGGTCTTCTTGAAAACCGGACAGCAGCCGTTGGAGTTTGTGGACGAGCACACTCCGTTTATGGCGGTCAACAAGTTTCCCAATCTGCCGTTCGACCAGGAAGGTCACTACTATGTGGTCGTCTATCTGGAAGAAAAGGAAGTTATCAGATATCCGCTGCGGGTTCGTGTCGTCCAACAGTAGCTGATAGCGAAAAACGACCCCGGAGCCCCCGGGGTTTGTTTTTAGGTGCTTTTGGTTCGCCAAACATTTCTTTGACGAACCAAAACATTTCTTTACGATTCCTTTACTTGCTTCAACTCTCTCTTGATACCCGCTTAAGGCGCCTTCCTATATCATCAACCCGGTGCGACTCGCCTATCAAATCCGAACCAAACTCGAAAGCTTCAGTCCCGCCCAGCTAGCCGTCCTCAGTTTTCTGTTGCTCATTCTCTCGGGCACCGGCCTGCTGCTGTTGCCGTCCTCATCATCCTCAGGCGTCAGTGTTATCGACGCTCTTTTCACCTCGACCTCGGCTGTCTGCGTTACCGGACTGGCGGTGTTGGATACCGGTACGGATTTCACACGGTTCGGTCAGCTGTCGATTCTGACTCTCATCCAGTTGGGCGGCCTGGGCATGATGGTCTGGTCCGGCGGCGTCCTGTTTATGCTCGGAGGCTCACTCGGTCTGCGGGAACGGGTTTTGCTGTCGGCTCAGGTCCCCAGGCTTGAGCTTTCTCAGATGAAGTTTCTGATTCGCGGGACCGTGGGTTTCACGATCGTGGTCGAAATAACGGGCGCTCTGTTGCTTTGGATGCTGTGGACACCCCGTCTGGGATACTTTGAAGCCGCCTACGCGGCCGTCTTTCATTCCGTTTCCGCTTTCTGCAATGCCGGGTTCTCTCTGTGGAGCGACAGCTTGTCGGCTGATGTGGAGCACGCTGGGGTCAATCTGGTGGTGGCCGTGCTCATCATTTTAGGAGGTCTGGGATATCTCATCGTGCTGGAGCTGTCTCAGAGAAAGCGAAAACGGATGAGTCTTCACAGTCGACTCGCGCTTTCCGTGACCGGAATCTTGATTGTTTCCGGTGCGATCCTCTTTTATTTGCTGGAACACGACAACTCCGGCACCCTGGCAGCTCTTTCCCCGGCAGGTCGGGTGATCGCTTCCGTCTTCCAGTCTGTCACGACCAGGACGGCCGGATTCAACACCATCGATATCGGAAGTTGCCACCCGTCCACTCAGCAGGTTTTAATGCTATTCATGTTCGTGGGTGCGTGCCCCGGGTCGACCGCCGGCGGACTCAAGGTGACAACCGTTGCCGTCTTGCTGGTCGCCACCTGGAATTATCTTCAAGGAAAGCGCGAAATGAGCATTTGGGAGCGCCGTCTGCCCTCTGAGAGAGTGATTCAAGCTCTGGCACTTCTCGGTTTAATGCTCTTTTTTGTTTGGCTCGGGACCGTGATTCTCTCTTGTCGGGAACCGTTTGGACTGGGACCGCTTCTTTTCGAGGCGGTTTCCGCCGTGGCCACGGTGGGTCTGTCCACCGGCATCACGGCGAAGCTTTCTCTCTTTTCGAAATTGGTTGTCTGTCTCTTGATGTTTGTCGGTCGGGTCGGTCCCTTGACCCTGGCCCTAGCCCTCACAAGCGGCGGTGATCGCTCGCGAATTCGTTATGTTAAGGAGGATATAGGATTAGGATGAGTCGCAAAAAAAAGCAGTATCTGGTGTTAGGCCTCGGTCGTTTCGGACAAGGGCTGGCTCTAGACCTGGAAGAGATGGGTGCTGAAGTTATGGGGGTCGACCAGAATGAAGACCATGTCTCGGAGGTGGCTGACCGAATTACCCACTCCGCGGTGGCTGATACCACCGATTCCAAGGTTTTACAGCAGTTTGGGGTAGCCGAGTTCGACGGTGTGATATGTGCGATCGGAAACGTCTTGGAGGCCAGCCTGATGACGACCCTTCTGCTCAAGGAGTTGGGAGCCAAATATCTGGTAGCCAAGGCCACCAGCGAGTTGCACGGCAAGATCCTGAAGCGTATCGGTGCCGATCGGGTGATCTTCCCGGAGCGAGAAGTGGCTGCTCGACTGGCCCGCGACTTCCTTGCTCCCAAGGATTTCGTGGAGGTGGTGCCGCTCACCGTTCAGCATTCCATGTTCGAGCTGAAAGCTCCCAAGGAATTCAGTGGACACACTTTGAGTGAACTGCATTTGCGTCGCAGGTTCGGTTTGCTGGTGGTCGCTATTCGCCGGGGAGAAGAAACGGTAGTCTCGCCGGGAGCCGATGAAGTGGTTCGGCACGACGACTTGATGGTGGTCGTGGGCGACCGCGCCCGAGCCAGGGAGTTGCTTAATGGAGAGCTGTAGTCGGTGGGGACTGAAAGCGGAGCGCTTCCAGGTCGACGCAGGGCTTGACGAAGACCACCACCTTTTGGGCCGTGACTTCGCCGTTGGTCTCCTCTATCGTGTGTTCTACCTGGAGCACTCGATAAAGATCGGAAGCCGTCTCTTGCCAATGGGAAGCCCCAATCAGGCTCCCCGAGTACGGCACCATAAAGGGGGCCGAGCTACGACAGACGTGGAGAGTCCGTTCCCGGTCTCTAAATTCCAGCGAGTAGACCACGTTAGCCGGCAAACATATAGAGAGATGCGGGAAACAAGACCCCGGCCAGAAAGACCAGAGTCAACCACGCTACGAACGCTTGTCGATAGTTGAGGAACGGCTTGTTCATAGTCTGATCGTAGCATCAGATCGATACGGTTCGGCGTAAAGAATCGTGAGGGACGTATTAAGAAAGTGTAAAGATCAGGGGGTGCGAAATCGGTATCCCACCCCGGGCTCGGTTACCAAGAGCTTGGGATGGCGTGAGTCGTCCTCGATTTTTCGGCGCAGGTTGCTCACGTTGACCCTCAAGATCTGAAGATCTTCCTCGTAGCCTCTCCCCCATACCTTGTGCAATAGTTGCTGATGAGTCAGGACCCGGTCGGAATTCGTGATCAGAACCTTAAGAAGATCGTACTCGGTGGGTGTCAACTGAACTTCCGATTCGTTCTTGGAGATGACACGACGCTCTAGATCGACATGCAGATTGCCGAAAACGGTGTCCTGGGAGCCCACGGCCGCAGTAGCCCGCCGTCGCAGAGCAGCTCGCACTCGGGCTAATAACTCGCTCACACTGAACGGTTTGGTGAGATAGTCGTCGGCTCCGAAATCCAGAGCCTGCACGATGTCTGTTTCCTGATCGCGGACAGAAAGGATGATGATCGGGACCTGCGACCATTCGCGTAGCATTCGAGTGACATCGAAACCGTCCAGATCGGGAAGTCCCAAATCGAGAATGATCAAATCGGGACGGTCTTTTCTGACCGCTTCCACACCCCCCATCCCGTTTTCGGCCTCGAAGACTTCGTAGTCGGCGCCTTCCAGGCAGTTTCGAAGAAACTTCCGGACCGCCGCTTCATCATCCACCACCAGAATCCGCAGCTTACTCATCTTCATCCTCCAGAGGCAGAGAGAAACAGAACCGCCTCCCGCCCTCAAGCCAGATTTTCCCTCGGTGAGCTTCCACCAGACCTTTGCAGATCGACAGACCCAGTCCGCTCCCTCCGTCAGCCAACTCGCGTCCTCGAGAGAACCGCTCGAAAAGTCGTCCTTCCAGCTCCGGAGAGATAGGCTCTCCCTCGTCTTCCACCCAAAAGAGAAGAGACTCGGGTCTACTCTCTAAGCCCACTCGGATGGCACCCTGACCATGCTGCAAGCTGTTTTCCAGTAGATTGATGAGGACCTGTTGAATCAGGACGTAATCCACGGGGACAAGGGGCTGGTCTTCTTCACCGTGCAGCGAAATCGTACGTCTCTTCAAACGAGACTGGAGCCCGGCCACGGTGGTGGATATCAGATCCCATGGGTCGCAGGGTACGATGTTGAGTTTCAGACTGCCCGCTTCCATCTTGGACATCTGCAGCAAGTTACTCACCAGGCGGGTAAGTCTCTCCGCTTCGGACAAGGCACTCTGCACCATCTCTTTCTCGGTATCCGGGTCCAGTCGAAGATCGGCGTCCAGTAAGCTCGACAGAGTTCCGTTGATGGTGACCAGAGGAATGCGCAGATCGTGGGAGACACTGTTGAGGAGAGCTTTGTGGAGCTTCTCGGTGGCCTCCAGCACGTCGCGCTCCATGGCCCGACGGCCCAACTCGATTCGGTCCAGGGCCGCCGAAGTCTGGCTGAGCATAGCGTCCAGCAGATCTCGATCGTCCCGGGTATGCCCTTCCGGGGGAGTCAGTCCAACCACCCCGTGACAGGTGCGAGAGCCGAGCAGCGGTAGCCAGGTTCGGTCGCTCCCCTTCCCCACCGGCTTTCCGGTCTGAAAGGCAGCCTGGGCTGCTTCCCAGTCTTCATCCCTGACTTTACCCCGAGCCAATCCGCCGTTCTCCGCCTGAAGAACAATCGGATTTCCAAACATTCTTTCGGTCTGATCTCTCAACACTTTCAAGACTTCTCCTTCGTCGCCGGCCCTGGTTAGATCACGATTCAAAGAAAACAACGTGACGGCTTGCTGTTCACGATAGAGAGCGGCCTTGGCCGTATTTCGTGCTCTGGCGGTCAGACTGGAAACCAGCCAGCCCACCAGAAAGAGAACCAGAAAGGTCAGAAGATACCGAGGGTCGGCAACCTTGAAAGTGAGTATCGGAGGAACGAAGAAAAAGTTAAACAAAATCACCGACAGGACTGAGGCCAGGATAGCGGGACCCCGCCCGAGGTAGTAGGAGACGAATACAACGGCCGCCAGATAGACCATGAGTTCGTTCGACTCTTCACTCACGAAAGGGTAGCTCAAGCCAGTCGTCGCGGACACCGCGAGCGTGGCGAGTAGATATCCGCGCCCTCCGCCTAGCCCCGGCTTCGGGACGTTGCGTCGAGGAGATCCGGTGTCTCCGTGAGAGCCGACGACCACCAGGTCGAGTCCCTCGGAGCGAGAAACCAGTTCGTCTACCAGGGAGGGGCCTCTCCACCAACTCCACCGGCCGGCTTCCGGTTTGCCCAAGACCAGTTGAGTGACTCCCTCATTGACGGCAAATTGAAGGATGGTGTCGGCGTCGAACCGACCCGAGACCGTCCTCGTTTCCGCTCCCAGGGTACCGGCCAGTTCCAGATGGGTGGTGGCCCGCTGTCGTTGGGAGGCGGTGATGGTGGAGTGTTCGATGTGCAGGGCCACCCAGGGAGCATTCAGACCGGCGGCCAGGTGAGCGGTTGATCGGATGAGAGTGGCGCTGTGTGGACTCGGACCGACGCACACCAGCAACTTCTCTCCTATTTCAGCAGAAGGAACGGGGGACACTTTAAGACGATTCACATTTTTTCTCCCCTACCCTTGCTTGGTGGTCCCAAGCGTGTTAAACTCGCGTTCGTTCTTTGAAGAAAGAGGTTTGGTCCCATGAGTGTGATCGAAGAGATTCAAAAGTCTTATTTAAAAGATGATGTGCCTGCGTTCGGCCCTGGTGACACCATTCGACTCAGCCTACGGGTTGTCGAAGGTGACAAAGAGAGAATTCAGGCGTTCGAAGGTGTGTGCCTGTACCGTACCGGTAAAGGCATCACCGACACCGCCACCATTCGCAAGATGTCTAGCGGCATCGGCGTGGAGCGTACTGTGCCGCTGCACAGCCCTCGCGTTGCCAAGATCGAAGTCTTGAGACGTGGTTCTGTGCGTCGCGCGCGTCTGTTTTATCTGCGCGACCGCGTAGGTAAGAAAGCTCGTATCCGGGAGAAGATGGTTTCTCGCTAAGAGCACACCAGCTTTTCTCAGATCTTGAGTTTTTAGAAGACCCCGAGTGGTTCACTTGGGGTTCTTCTCGTTGTTATGGCTAAAAAACGAAAACCAAAAAAAAAGGTAAATAAGCCCGAATCGGAGCGTGCCTTCAGTTGGTATCCGGGTCACATGGTGAAAGCCAAGCGTGAGCTGGAAGCCAATCTCAAACTGGCCGACGCGGTCTTGGTGATGCTGGACTCCCGAGCTCCGGTGAGCACTCGTCATCCGGAGTTGGAACAGATCCTGGAGAGTCGATCGTGCCCTTTCGGATTGGTCTTAAATAAGTGCGACCTCTCCGAGAACGATCAGACTGACCGCTGGTGTCGGGTCTTGAGAGATGAGGACATGAGTGTGGTGCGGATGAATTCCGTCAAAGGACGGGGTCCGGGCGCTCTGACCTCTTTGCTCGATGGGGTGGAGAAAGCGGTCAACCAGAGACGGGAGCGCAAAGGTCTGCTGCCCCGAGAGCCGCGGCTGATGGTCTGTGGTTTACCCAACAGCGGCAAGTCCACATTGTTGAACCGTTTGGTCGGTAAGAACCGTTTCAAAGCCGGCAAGAAGCCTGGACTGACTCGTGGTGCGCAGTGGGTGCGGGTGGCCAACCGGTATCAGCTGCTCGATACCCCCGGCATCCTCTATCCGCGGATTGAAGGGGAAACGAGCTTGAGCATTCTGGCGGCCATCGGGTCGGTCAAGCGCCAGGTCTTGCCCCAGGAAAAGGTGGCTCGACGGCTGCTGCAGATACTTCATGAGCGCGGTCGCTTAGACGAGTTTTTACCCGAACTAGAGGGACGAGACTGGGAACGGGAGCCGTTGATCTGCCTGGCCGACGTCTGGGGCTACCAGAGCAAGGGCGAGGGTGAGCCGACCCTCAGAGCGTTCGAACGGTTTTTGAATCTGCTGACCGACAACTCCAAGCCGATCACCTGGGAGTTGCCGCCCGCGGCGGAACCCGGCGAATGAGACAGGCCTACAGCTGGCTCTACGCGGAACTCGACGCGGGACGTTCCCGTCGCAGTGTCCTTCGGCGGGCCTCGGGAAGGGTGCGCTCCTCCGTGAAGGAGGCTTTCAAGCTGTACGACAAGTTGCGCAAGTTCGACTTAGCCAGCTGCCCCGAAGGCTGTCTCCTGGTGGGTGTCGATGAAGTGGGTCGCGGTCCTCTGGCCGGTCCTCTGGTGGCCGCCTGTATTCAACTCCCCTCCCCCGCCGCTCCGCTCTTCCCCTTTCTACGAGATTCGAAAAAGCTCTCAGCCGAAGAGCGGGAAGACCTGGCTCGACGAGTGGAGGCGGTGGCCCTGAGGAAAGGGATCGGAGTGGTCGAAGCTCACGAATTTGGAGGAGCGATAAACCTCCATCATCTGACCTTCTTAGCGATGAACCGCGCCTTGCAGTCAGCCGGCTTCCAAAGGGAACCCTACCATCTCTTAATCGACGGAAAATACTCCATTCCTGATTGCTCTCACAGCCAGTCGGCCGTGATCAAAGGTGACGATACCAGTCTCAGCGTGGCGGCCGCTTCGGTGGTGGCGAAGGTCTACCGGGACCGGCGCATGGTGGCCCTTCATAGTCAGTATCCGGAGTACGGGTTCGACCGCCACGTGGGTTACGGCACAGAGGCCCATCGGGAGGCCATTCTGGCTCACGGACCGTGTCCCGAGCACCGCAAAAATTTCATCAAACTCCTGTGCACTGGAGTTTAGAGTATTCTCACAGGTTCTCTGGATTAGAAAGCGAAAGCGCACGCCATGACGCGAAAATGTGCAAGATGCGGGGCGGAGAATCTGCCCGAGGCCAAATTTTGTGAAAGCTGCGGATTCTCCATGGACGCTGCCGATGTGGCCGGCGGCGAGCCCACCCGCGAACTGTCTCCGAGACCGGGCTCGTTGCGAGATGCCATACCGTTTTTGACAGGTGGAGTGGACCAGGCGAAAGCCCGATTCGACGGCTGGAAGCAGAAGAAAACTCGCACCGAGACGCAAAAGCTTCGAGAGGCTCACTTCGAAGAGCAGCGCGAGATGGAAGAGCAACAGGACCGTCCTAAAGAGACTTTCGGTCGCACCGTCACTCGGATCGTGATCGGTTTGCTGGCCCTGGCCCTGCTCATCTATATCCTCTTGCGAAATCCCAACTTGCCGCCCTGGATGGCGCAAAAGATGGTGAACGAACTCTTAGGTAGGGACTATTTCTAGCAGTCTCTCCAGTCTACTCACCTGGTTTACGGGGGCGAAAAAAGGGGAGCACACCAGGGTCATACTGGCCTCATTAGCCCTCTTTTGTCTCCTCATCTCCTACTATCTGATTAAGCCGCTTCGCAACTCTAAGTTTTTAGAAGAGTTTCTTCCCGCCTATCTGCCGTTCGTCTACTCCACAACGGCGTTGCTCTCTTTCATCGTTACCAAGATCTTCAGTCATCTGGCTCAGACCGTGGAAAAGTACCGCCTAGTGACGGGCGCTTATCTCACCGTGGTGGTCTGCAAGATCGGTCTGGTGACGTGGCTCAGCTACGGGGGCAAGGCGGCCGTTGTCTGTTTTTACTTCTTCGCCTCCGTCTATTTTTTACTCTGTGTGGCCACGTTGTGGGCT
>Ga0208701_100281_pt1 | contig 19937 bp, 23 predicted proteins | sample DeeseametaMP1482_FD_184188 | JGI IMG/M metagenome (GOLD analysis project Ga0208701, IMG submission 184188) | Marine microbial communities from the Deep Pacific Ocean - MP1482 (SPAdes) | ecosystem: Environmental > Aquatic > Marine > Oceanic | place: South of Fiji, South Pacific Ocean | collected... | reverse complement strand
GGCACTGCGCAAACCACGGGCGCGAGCGAAGAAGCTTCGAACAGGGTTTATCACCGACGACGTCACCATCGCCGCCCGCCCGGACGAGGTCGACAACCGGACGACACCTGGCCAGTGGGAAGGGGACCTGATCATCGGACCCAATCGGACCGCTGTGGGCACACTGGTCGAACGGACCAGCAGATTCACTACGCTGCTGCATCCTCCACACAAGGACGGTTACGGTGAAGCTCCGCCGGTGAAGAACGGGCCGGCGGGGTCGTCCGGACCGCACCCCATGTAGGTCGGCGAGTGTGGCGGTAGCGGTTGCTGGGTCGCGGGCGTCCTTTCTCGACAATGATGGCTAGCGGCGGGCGCGGGATCGACTGCGCTGGGCCGGTTCAGCCGGGTTCCCCGATGCGCCCGTGTCCGGGGTGCGGGGAGCGCGGCCGGGCGCCCAGACCAGCAGGATCGCGGCACCCGCCGCCGCGATGAGTGCGAGGACGATCGCGGACTGCTCGGTGCCGTGCAGGAACGCGGACTTGGCGAAGTCTGCGAGTTGCCGGCCGGCCGGTCCCGCCCGGTCGGCGACCTCGAGGGCGCCAGCGAGTGAGTCTGTGACCGGGCCCCGAGCCTCCGGTGGGAGCCGCTCGATCGCCGGGGCGACGTTGTGGCTGTACCCGGCGGCGAGGACACTGCCCGCGACCGCGATGCCGATCGCCGCACCGATCTCGCGGGTGGCGTCGTTGACCGCCGCGGCGACCCCGTGCTTTTCGACCGCGGTGTCCGAGACAATGGCCGCCGTCGCCGGTGCCGCGGCAAGGCCCAGACCCCCGCTCATCATCAGCGTCGGCCACAACACGTCGAGGTAGGTAGAGTCCAAATCCAGCCGGCTGACGAAGTACAAACCCGCGGCGATGGCGAGCAGACCGGTCACCGTCATCAACCGTAACCCCAGCCGGGCCGCCATCCACGGTGCGACCGCCGACAGGAGCAGCAACGGCACCATCATCGGTGCCAACGCCAGCGCCGAACCTAACGGGCTGTATCCGAAGATCAACTGCAGGTATTGGACGAGGACCAGGAAGACGCCGAACGTCACCAGGAACTGGATCGTGATGGAGAACGATCCGCTCCCGAAGCCCCGACGGGCGAAGAACCGCACATCGAGCAGCGGATGATCCACCCGTAACTCCCACACCACGAACACCGCCGTGGCCACCACACCCAGCCCGAACCCGGCGACCACCACGGGATCCGACCAGCCACGTGCCGGCACCTCGATGATGGCCAGCACCACCAGTCCGATCGCGAATACCACCGCGACCGATCCGATCACATCCATCCGCGGCGGATTCTCCTGGCGGGATTCGGGAATGGTGTAGGCGCACAACAGCAGAAACACCCCCACCCCGGTCAGGCCGACGAAGATCGACTGCCACGACCAGTAAGTGAGCAGCACCCCGGACCCCAGAATCCCCAGCAGACCCCCGGCCCCGGCGACCCCCGCCCAGATCCCGACCGCCCGCCCCCGCTGCTGCTCGGGGAAGCCCGCGGTCAGGATCGACAGCGTGGACGGCATCACGAACGCCGCCCCCACCCCGGCCGCGGCCCGCGCCGCGATCAACCACCACGGGGTCGATATCAACAGTGGTGCCGCCGAGGCGAGCGAAAACAGCGTCAGCCCCACGATCAGCACCGCTCGCCGGCCGTAACGGTCACCTAGCGCCCCGGCGGGTAACACCAGACACCCCAACGCCAACGTGTACCCATCGACCACCCAGGTGAGCTGGGTTTGCGTCGCCCCGGTGGTGACCGCAATGTCCGGAAGCGCGGTGTACAGGGCCGCCATCGACGCGACCACCAACGCCACCGACAGGCACGAGACCACCAACGTCCACTTCTGTGCCCGCGACAGCAGCACCCGATCACCCGAAGCCATACGCCACCTCCACATATATCGCGATACGATGGGTATCGCTTCGCTACTATAAGTAGCACGATGTTGGGTAAGTGGATAGTGCCCGCGACTGATTCGGGCACAATGACGAGGTGGGCGAGAAGATGATCATCGAAAACCTGGTTGACAACGAGGACCGGCTCGTGGATCCGCGCAAGGCACGCTCACGCGCACGACTGCTCGACGCGGCGACGTTCCTGCTCTCGACCGGCGGCATCGATGCCGTCACGATCGACGCGGTTACCAAAGCGTCCAAGGTCGCGCGGACCACCCTCTACCGGCACTTCACCGACAGCACCCAACTCCTGGCCGCGGCGTTCGAACGTCTGCTGCCCCCGGTCACCGCACCGACTTCGTCCGGAACGGTCCGTGAACAGTTGATCGAACTGCTGGACCGTCAGGCCAAGCTCATCGAGGAAGCCCCCGCCCAACTGACGATGCTCGGGTGGCTCGCCCTCGGGTCCGTTCAACCCGACACGGCCGAGACGACATCGCATCCCGAAGAGGACCGGAACCCGGTCAGTTCCCTTCGCGCGCGGGTTGTCGACCAATACCGCGAACCGTTCGACCGGATCCTGGGCAGCCCCGAAGCCCAGCAAGAGCTCGGTCGCTTCGACACCAATCTCGCCCTGACCCAACTCGTCGGACCCATCGTCTTCACCCGACTCACCGCACTCCCGCCGATCGGCCCGGCTGAACGCCAGCAACTCGTTGACGACTTCCTCGCTGCACGCTCCGCACACGCGCGCTGACCATGACCCCGCACTGATCTCTGCACCCGCCCCGCCCGAGGGAAACTTCTCGCCGTCGGGTCCGCAGCCCGTGTCTTCGACGCCTTGTTGCGGTCTACCGTTTCACCGCGCGGGAAGTCGCTCGTTGTACGGATCCCCGAAGGAAACCTCGTGTCCGCTCGTAACCAGTGCGTGAGCGTCATTCATCGTTCTGCGCGGGGAAGAAGAAACGGACGGTACGTCCGCGCATCGGCGTCGCTGCCGGCGGAGCCGAATCGGCGGACAAGCCCGGTACGGGCGAGTCACCTGACGGCTCCGCTCCCCAGTCCCCCGGTACAGACGCGTCCCCGGTGTCACAGGAGTGTTCGCTCACGCTGGGCAGGGTGCACAGTGCAGGCAACCCAGGCAACTCGGTTGCGTACGGAGAATTCTTCACCCTGCTCGACGCGACCCAGTTCGTCGTCACGCAAGCATAGGTGCTCGCAATTACCCGTGAGCGCGAACACCTCGCCGACAAAATCGTGCTCGGAGGTCCGCTCGATCCCGACACGTACGTCCTTGCGGCCGCCGGTACGGACACCGCGATCTCCGTACACGGTCGGACAACTGCTCCTGGATCGGGCGGGTGCACGATGACCGGCGAGCACAGCGAGACGATGCTGAGCGAGACCGACGTTCTCGAACTCGACATCCACCGAAGTTCGACGCTCGATCACGTGGCGACGGCATCACCACCGCAGGAGGCCCGCCCGAGACTGCGGCATTGGGGATCGTCGTCGCCGTGCTGCTGATCTGGCGAACGAAACGCTACGGTCCCGCACTGGTGATACTCGCGACCGTCGCCGCGGCGCACTTCACTTCCGAGGCCCCGAATCGGAAGTGGGTCACCGACTTCACGTACTCCAGGACGTGGGCGGGGTTCGTCTACGTCGCGTTCGTCATCGACTGCTTCTCCCGAGCCATCGTCGGGTGGCACGCCTCGACGGTCAAAGACACCACTATGGTCACCACCGCGTTGAAGATGGCGCTGTGGCGACGAGATCACGGTGGACACCGCGTTGGACCCGGCCTCATTCATCACAGCGACGCCGGCAGCCAGGGCGGATTCAACCCGTCGTCGCAACACCGCGTCGTGGGACCGAGTATAACTGCTCTGCAAGCACTTCCGCTGGTGTTCTCCACCCGAGTGTCTTCCGAGGCCGATCGTTGAGCGCGGCGGCGACAGCTCGAACTTCGCGAATGTCGTACCGCGCCAAATCGGTTCCCTTCGGGAAATACTGTCGCAGCAGCCCATTGGTGTTCTCGTTCGTGCCTCGCTGCCACGGACTGTACGGGTCGCAGAAGTACACCTTGATTCCGGTCGCCGCGGTCAGCTCGGCGTGGCGAGCCAGTTCCTTGCCTCGGTCCCAGGTCACGGACCTGCGCAGATGCTCCGGCAGTGGTGTCATCGCCGCAGCCAGAGCATCACGGACCGACTCGGACCCGTACCCGGACAGGGCCGGCCCGTTCTTCACCGGCGGCGCTTCACCGTACCCGTCCTTGCGTGGAAGATGCAGCAGCGTAGTGAATCTGCTGGTCCGTTCGACCAGCGTGCCCACAGCGGACCGATTGAGTCCGATGATCAGGTCCCCTTCCCAATGGCCAGGTGTCGTTCGGTTGTCGACCTCGTCCGGGCGGGCGGCGATGGTGACGTCGTCGGTGATAAACCCTGTTCGAAGCTTCTTCGCTCGCGCCCGTGGTTTGCGCAGTGCCCGGCCGGTGCGCAGACACGCCACCAACTCTCGTTCCAACGCGCCACGGCCTTCGATGTAGAGAGCTTGATATATCGCTTCGTGAGAGATGCGCATCGACTCGTCGTCGGGAAAATCGATCGGCAACCGGTTTGCGATCTGCTCAGGACTCCACGCGCTCGCCCACCGCCGGTCCGCCCGCCGCGGCTTGTTGCGGCCCTTCCACGACGCGAACGGACCCACAACGTCGCCATTCTCATCGCGGAGTACACCAGACAGCTTCTCCTGCACATACTCTCGAAGGCGTTCGTGCTCAAGAAGTTTGGCTACCTTCGGTCGCCTCGCCGCGAGATCGGCCTTCCACTGGGCCACCGAGGCACGGTACTCGAGCTTCCCGCTGCGAGTCGCCGCGTTCCGGCGGATCTCGCGTGAGATGGTCGACGGTGATCGCCCGATGCGATCTGCGATAGTGCGCATGCTCAACCCTTCGGCCACCATGACAGCGATATCCTCACGTTCAGAAAAGGACAGGTACCTCCCCGACTCCGGGGCCAACGAAATAGGTGGCATTCCCCCAGCGTGCCGGAACCACCGTGATCCCACCGGTCCCGACACGCCGACCGCAATCGCCGCATCCTCACTGGTGAGGCCTTCGGCGATCCTCCCCCAAAACGCTCGTTCGAGATCCCGACGTACAGGTGGCCGTCCTGGCGAGCGCATCACCGCTCGCCCGGTCAATGCTGCGGCCCAATCCGGCACTCGTCCCATCAAAACCCCTTTTCCCCTTGGGGTGTTGCGTCGACCGCTTGAACCTGGTCAGTACACCTCGATCGCGTTCGCGGAAACGCTTGTGCTCGAGGGCATTGCGGCATCGATCGGAAGCGTCGGGGATGCCTACGACAATGCATTGGCAGAGAGCACAATTGGACTATTCAAGACCGAAGCGGTCTCCAAGCGGAGCCCGTTCCTGAGCGGCCCGATGAAGACGATCGACGACGTCGAATTCGCCACGATGGGGTGGGTCGACTGGTTCAACCAACGCCGACTCCACAGCACCCTCGACTACCTCACGCCAGACGAATTCGAGGAGGTCTACTACAGTCAAGAATCGGCACTCCACCCGGAGATGTTGCAAGCGTAGGAGCGGCAAGAAACCCGGGACGGTTCAGACATCTGCACTGACCGGAGGGGTTCTGGACCCGAGCATCCTCGTCGCCACATCCGGGTTGATCGGCCTCCTCGTCGCGATTTTCATCGAGACGGATCTGCTCGTCGGATTCTTCCTCCCCGGTGACTCCCTCCTCTTCACCGCCGAAGTTCTGGTCGCCCAGACCGATCCCTTCGTTCCACTGTGGGTGATCCTGCTGTCCGTACCGATCGCGGCCGCGCTCGGTGATCAATGCGGATATCTGATCGGGCGCGCCGCCGGCCCGGCAGTCTTCGATCGCCCCGACGCGAAACGCCTCGGCCCCGCCCAACTCGCCCGGGCACAGGTGTTCTTCGACAAATACGGCGCTCGTACCGTCGTTCTCGCCCGGTTCGTACCAGCTCATCCGCACGCTCGCTCCCGTCATGGCGGGGGACGCAGGGATGAAGTACCGAACGTCCTCGTCTAACAACCTCGCACCGTGCGCGCTTACGGGTATGACTTGTTGGCATTCTGCCGCTTGCTCGACGCCGAGGAGACCGATCTCGACGATGTATCAGTGGAGACCGTTCTGAAATTCACAACCCTGTATCGGGGACCGAGGGCGGGATCTCACCAGCACAGTTAATCCCTGGTCGCGGTGTCCAACCGGGTAAGCGCTGCGTTGAATGCGTCCGGCTCCTCCATGTTGATCATGTGTCCGATCAACGGCAGAGTCACCATCTCGTGCAATCTGCCATGTTGCCGCAGCCGCTCTGCCAGTTCTAGAGAATGAACTTCAGGTGTCAACTTGTCGGCAGTGCCGACAAGCACTGTCGTCGGCACTGCTAATAGGTCAATCCCTGCGCTCACGTCGATGGTGGCTAGGACCTTGCCCCACCCCCCCCTTACAGTCGGCGGGCACCGCAACACGATGTCGGAACACTCGGCGACCACATCGACCGGAGCGAGGGGACCCATCGTGCCGTACTTCACAAGTCGCCGGGTGAGTCGCGTGTTGGCCATCTCCGGCCCCGCCAACGCAAGACTCAAGGCGAACACGCGCTTGAGTGAGGCGGAGAATCGCCGTGGCGACCTGATCAGGATTGACTTGCTGACCACTTCGGATGGACCCGTGCTGGCCAAAACGGCGGCGCGGGAAAGGGCGGCCACCGAGTCGGGGTGTCCCGCCGCCCAGCCCATGATGGACATACCGCCCATACTGTGCCCGACGACCATCGCCTTGCGAGGTAAGGTGACAACGGCGCGCAGAACCGCCTCCAAATCGTCGGCGAGGACCGAGGACGACAACGGCGCTTGCCCCCGATCGCTCCAACCATGCCCACGCTGGTCGTACACCACCACACGGTGGGTCTTGGCGAAGTAGTCGATTTGTGGCCGCCAGAATCGGCCTTGGCATGCCCACCCGTGGCTGAACACCAGCAGAGGCGCGTCATCGTCGAGTCCGAACTCTTCGACGAACAGCCTCGTCCCGTCGCCGGAGAGTACCTCCCTGGTTCGTCGAGAAACATCGACCCCTGCTGCTGTGTCAGAGATCATCGAAACTCATGGTCACGGCGTCGGTGCGCGGTAGCGCTTGGCAGGAAAGGCGTTCGCCGTCCTCGATATCTTCATCGACCAGGATGTTGTTCCGTACCATGTCGACCTCGCCTTCGATCAGCTTGCACACACAGGCACTGCACGCTCCCTCGCGGCACGAGTACGGAGCGTTGTATCCCTGCGACAACAGCACATCGAGCAGCGGCGTGTTACGCGGCCACTGCGTGGTTATGCACTCGCCGTTTAGGTAGACCGTCGCCGTAGCCACTCCCTCAGCGTCGCTGAGTCGCCGCAGTGTGGCGTTGTCGAACGGGTCACCTGAGAGAGACTGGAACACCTCTCGATGCACAACCGAATGAGCCACTCCACACGCGGTGGCAGACCTTTCCACCAGGTCCATGAAGAGGGCGGGGCCGCAGGTAAAGATCTCCGACCCCTTGTGGCCACGGATGCGCTTCTCTACAGCTTCGGACGTTGGGATCCCCTTCTCGGACTCGAGCCAGTCGACCAACGTGAACCGCTCGGGGAACTCGGAGCTGATCTGCTGGAGCTGCCGCGCGTACATGATCGAATCGGCGTCACGGTTCGCGTAGAACAGCACGACTTCCCCTCCGCCCGATACCAGTGCCGACTTTACCAGCGACAGGACCGGCGTGATGCCACTGCCGCCGGCGAAGAACAGCATGTCGACGTCCAGGTTCTTCGCGGTGAACTGCCCCGATGGGGGGAGTGCAGTGACCTGCATACCAACGGAAATGTTGTCACACAACCAATTCGACGCGTACCCACCGTCCGTACGCTTGACCCCGATCTCGAGACGGAAATCATCGACGTGAGGAGAACTGCTCAGCGAATAGCATCGTGCGACATGACCGGTCTGGTCGGACGGGATCTTGAGAGTGATGAATTGCCCGGGTTGGTGTTTGAAATCGTCGACGATCTCGTCCGGCACCTCGAAGGAGATCGTGATGGAGTCCTTGGTCTCTTGCACGACCTCCGACACTGTGAGAGTCCGCGCGCGCGAGGTGGTCTTGGGGCGCGCCTCCTGCTCGACGCTCATTTGAGGATTCCCCGCTTGTGCGCCCACGCGTAGCCCATACGCGTCACCGGCGCAGCCGCGTCCTGGTAGCGCGGACCTATAACGCGTGCGATGAAGTCGAATCCCCGTGCGTCTGCGCCGATCAAGACGCGGGGCTTTTTCTTGTCCACGCCCTTGAGGATCGTGGACGCTGCCTTGTCGGGGGTCGTTCGTGCGATCTTGTCGAACACCGAGGCGATAGTGCTCGTATCCGCTCCCATGGCGGATACGCCCCTGGCGTGGTTGACGATGTTGGTCTTCACGCCACCGGGGTGAACGCACGTCACGGTGACCGGGTACCGGCTGATCTTCATCTCCTGGCGAAGTGCTTCGGTGAAACCACGGACACCGAACTTCGATGCGTTGTACGCGCTTTGGCTGGGGATACCGACCAGCCCGAAGACGCTGGAGGTGTTAATCAGATTGCCATCACCCGAGGAAATCAGGTGCGGAAGGAATGCTTTCGACCCGTTGACGACACCACCGAAGTTGATACCCATTAACCAATCGAAATCTTCCCAGGACATATCAATGACGTCGGCACCGAGTGCGACGCCCGCATTGTTGAACACCATGTTGATCTGCCGGAAGGAGGACTGGATGCCATCCGCGTAGTCCTGGACCGCCGAGCGATCCGCAACGTCTAGCACGGAGGTCTCAACCGTCGCCCCATGCACCGTACGGCAGATGTCGGCCGTTTCCTTGAGGTGCATCTCGTCGATGTCGGACAATGCAAGGCTGGCACCGCGTCCTGCCAGCTGGAGGGCAAGTGATCTGCCGATCCCGGAGGCGGCCCCGGTGACGACCGCGACTTTCGTCGCGTAGTCGCGCGATATCGCACTACTCACTGTTGTGTACTCGCTTCGCTTCGTCGATGTGTTCAGTAGGGGTCTGTCAGGCGATTTCATAGTCAGCGGGCTCGAAGTCCTTGGTGGCGCGCCAGTACTGCCATGTAAACCCTGGCCAAACCGTGCGGTTGACACCGTGCGAGTCGAGGTACCAACTGGTGCATCCACCCTTGGTCCATACGCCCTTGGCGAGTTTTTGCTGAATGTCTTTGTTGAAATGTTCTTGAATCTCGGGCCGCACGTCGATGCGCTGCGCACCGCGACTCGCCACAGCGTCAATGGCCTTCATGATGTACTTGATCTGTTGTTCGATCATGAACACGACCGAATTGTGTCCCAGTCCGGTGTTGGGTCCGAGGAGGAAAAACAGGTTGGGGAAGCCCTCGGTTGCGATGCCGAGATGGGTGTTGATGCCCGTCTGGTGCCAGTGCGTCGGCAGGTCATCGCCCCGCGCGCCCTTGAGCTTGAGCTGATCGAACCCGTCGGTGACATGGAATCCGGTGGCATAAATGATCACGTCCGCGGGATGTGATACGCCTTCGGACGTGACGATCGAGTCTGCGGTGACCTTGTCGATCCGGTCGGTGACCACCGTCGTGTTGGTCGCGGCGAGTGTGGGATAATAGTCGTTCGACCCCAGGATTCGCTTGCAACCGATGCGGTAGGACGGCACAAGCTTCTTGCGGAGCGCTGGATCGCTGATGGAACGCTCAATGTTCCATTTCGCAACCTTCTCGATTGGACGCATCAGATTGGAATGGCCGTTGAGACCCACAGCCAGGCTCTCGGCGCCCCAATACGCGGACCACCGCGCAAGGCGTCGAGTAACCGGGACCTTACTGAGCAGCGTGCGGACAGCGTGAGGTACCGCGAAATTTTTGCGTGGCAGCACCCAGGCCGGGGTCCGCTGGAACACCGTGAGCGTGTCGGCTTCCTTCTGCACGAAGGGCAAGAACTGGATCGCGCTGGCACCGGTGCCGATGACCGCCACCCGCTTTCCCGCGAGGTTCACAGAGTGGTCCCACTCCGCGGAGTGGAACGCCTGGCCAGCGAAGTTCTCGATCCCTGGGATGTCTGGAAAATTCGGGATGTGCAGGGCACCTACGCCGGACACGAGATACTGCGCGATGTACTCGCGACCTGACTCGGTAAAAAGATGCCACCGCGATTCCGACTCGCTCCAGTAACCCGAGACAAGCTTTTGTCCGAAATGGATCTTTTGCGTGACGCCTCGCTTGTCGGAGATGTCCTTCAAGTACTGCTCTATCTCGGGCTGCGGCGACCAAACCTTCGACCAGCTACCGCGGCTCTCGAACGAGTAGGAATACATTAGGGACGGGACGTCGCATGCGCAGCCCGGATAGGTGTTGTCGCGCCACGTGCCGCCCACGGAGTCGGCTTTCTCCAAGACTATGAAATCGCTGTTACCTCTGCGGCGAAGCTGTACGGCCATGCCAAGTCCGGAGAAGCCGCTGCCAACAATTAGGATCTTCGTGGTAATCGGCGCGGCGGTACCCGGTCCCGACGACGTGGCGGTGCGTGGAGAGCGCTTGGTGGAAGACGTCATTGTGTATCGATACTCCTGATGATGGTTGCTGAGGCGCGGTCAATTCGCCCCGTTCCGTTGGGTCGTCGATATCGACGCGCTACGGCTGAGGTGCAAGCAGACGAATCTGCCCGGAGCCCCGTGGGACGACGCGAGCGCGCGGAATTGGTCGGTGGGGGCCGCGCGATGCGACCGACCCGTCACCGAAGATCGTCGGGAAGGCTACGCGTGGCGCGCCACATCGCCATCGTGAACTTGCCTTCCATCATCCCGGCCTCATGGAAGAAGCGGATCATCGGCTCGGACATGAACTGCAGGTTGGTGCCGTAGTTCGGGCTGGTTTGCTGCGCCCAAATGCCACGCACCCGGTTGATGCCGACAGCGGGGTACACCCTCGGGTTAATCAGCAAAGGGTACGCAAGGTTGGCGATGACCGCGAGCGTGCCGCGATGCCACGCTCGGGAGATGCGGCCACGACGCTGCATTCCCTCGACCATCTCCAAGCGAGCAAAAGTGATGTGGCGCGCTTCCTCAAGCACATGGATCTTCATGAGCTGCCGCAGGTGAGGCTGCATTTCAGGATCATTCATACCCTCACGCTGCGCCCGGTCGAGAATTTCTTCGATCAGAAGGGTCGCGCCGGACACGGACGGGCCAAGGGGGACAAAGTGCAGGATCTTGGCGAAACTGAGCATACCCTTGGGCAATTTGTATGGCGCGACGCCCGTTTTGTTGATCAGACGGGCGAACATCGTCGAGTGGCGTGACTCATCGCCAATCTCCGTAAGGGCGAAGAGGGACCGCTGATCGGTGAGTGCTCCTTTTGCCGCCATCCGCAGGAGGGCAGAACTCAGAAGGTTCTCGGCGTATATGCCGAAACTGAGGATGCTTACGATCTCATGCCGACCAAGTTCGAATTTCTGTTCATCGCTCATCTTGTCCCACAACTTCGAGCCGTAAAGCGACACGCGGTGTTCAGGCAAGAAGCGCTTACCGTCCTCCCATGGGGAATCCCAATCGATATCGATATCGGCGTCGTAAAACTTCTCGGCCGACGAACGCAACAACCGACCGGCCGATCGTTGCATGTCTACCGGCTTGCGCCCGTTGACGCGCGAGAGTCCCTCGGTCGAGATGTCGGACTTGGTTTCGACATCCTGAATCGTCATCCAAAAACCTCCGTGTAGTCGGGCCGGGCTTGAGTTTCGAATGGAGCCTGTTACTCCAGGTACCCGATACTGCTAGTATTATCAGCGACCGACCAATTGTCAACGATTGATGAAGAAAGTTGGGTACCAGTGTCCGATCAGCACGATCTCGACTACTCTGGCCAGGCCACCCTGGTGTGCCGAGGCAGAGAGATTCCTGTCGAGGTGACAATCAAGGGCTATTTTCAGCCCCTCAACGGCCTGTACACCTGGTACGGCCGAATCAGCAAGAATGACGAACTCGCAGCGCTACTGGAGGGCAAGCGGACGATGGCGGTCTTTACGACGCCCGAAGGACGCGCCGAATGCGTTGTGGGTGACGTCGATTTCTGGGGTCGCTACCGCGTGTACGGCAAGAGTCGACCTCCATATCACGTCCCCACCACCCTTGAGGAAGTGGAGTGATGGCCGATAGCGAAACATCACAGCTACAGATCAATCGGCCCGGTAGGAGCGTCGTGACAGATCAGTCGAGCTCGATTGCAGGTGTTTCAGACTCGTCCCCCGTTCACGCCGACCCGGTGTTGGCGGGTTGGACGGCAGGTATGACTGCAAGTCTGCCCGAAGGTACGAAGTTGCCACCGCACTCGGTTCGTTGCCTGGGGTGTGGTCCGGACAATCCGCACGGACATCATCTTGATGTACACCGCGATGGCGAACGCGTGATCGCTGTGCATACCTTCGACGAACGTCACGTAGGAGCACCCGGTATCGCACACGGTGGCGCTGTCGCCACCGTGTTCGACGACCTGTTCGGCTTCCTCCTCTTCATCGTCGGCGAGCTGGCCGTCACCCGGTCGTTGCAGGTCGATTACCTTGCACCCGTGCGGCTCGACACTCCGTACTCGGTCACCGCGAACCTCGACCGACGTGAAGGCCGTCGGCTGTACGTCACCGCGCAGCTGCACGCGCAGGGTGGGCGCGACATCGCCACGGCGACAGCCGTGTTCGTGACGGTTCCAGTCGAGCACTTCACGCGGGCATCCGAGCCGCACTGATCGCGGTGGCAAGCAGCGCCCCGATCTGCGACGACACTCCCCTGATCCTGGTCCACAACACACCGGGATCAGACGCCGTACGGCACGCCTCACGCCGTGCCGCAGCATCGCCATGTCGGCGATGGAATCCGCTCCGACGACCAATCCTGGACCAGGGATCGATCTTTCGGCCGGCGTTGGCACCGGCGTCGGTCGGTGGTGACATCAGGTGCTGATCAGCGAGGGTGAGCAGGCCCGACCTTTGCGCCAGTGCCATGACCGGGACCAATCCCGGCGACGGACATGAGGTTGGGGTCGTCGAAGCGTGCGACGGCGACAGGTCGGGTGTGAGATAGTTGCATCTGCGAGATGCACTTCGTGTGTGATTAAAATTCGCTCTATGAGAGAAGTCTAATTCTTCACCACGACAGGGAATTTCGTGTGTACAACTCGCGCTGAGTTCTCACCTGATCGGTGCATCCAGGGTTTTATATTGCGTTGGTGGAGAGGACAATTGGTCTATGCAAGACCGAAGCCGTCCGTGACCCCCGTTCAAGCATTGACCGCTTGACCAGCGTCGGCGATGTCGGCCGCTCACCGCGACTGGGGTGCACTGGTATGTTGCCAGTCGTCTCAATGCACCGACTCGTCCGTTGACCGCTACTCTATCAGATCTGCGTGATACTCTTCGGACTGTGGAGTTATCATCAGTCTTCGGGTCCGTTCCGCAGTCGATTCAGCGGCGGGTCGCGGACGCCAGAACTACGCGTTGGGATTCGCACCGGGTGGAGGCACGGGCTAGGATTGTAGACGCAGCAATTCGAGCCATCGAGCGTCACGGTGTCGCTGCGAGCATGGAAGATATCGCGACTGAAGCTAACGCCTCGAAGCCGAAACTGTACCGACATTTTAAAGATCGGGCAGACTTGCATGGCGCAATCGCTCACAAATTCGGTTCGTTGATCTGGGCTTCTGCCGAGCGGACAGTACTGCAAGCGAAAACGTCAACGCCCATCATTGTCTTTTTGCGCGAAGCGATAGAAGAGTACGTCGTTTTAGTCGACAAATACCCGTCAGTTTTTACTTTTTTGATTCAGAACCAGTTGTTTCAGTTCTCTGGGTCCGGTAGAGGTGGTGCGGCAGAAGAATTGCGAACCATTTCTATGATCATAGCGGAGCAATTCGAGCGACGCTTAGAGGACCTTAAGATGGATACCTCGACGGTTCAGCTGGCCGTAAGCTCGATCTTGGGTTCTGGACTTTCGGCCACGGGGTGGTGGCTTGAACAAGGCCGCGAGGAGGGTGTCGCCCGAGCAGTCATTGTGGATCACTTAGTCGAGACAACATGGGCAATAATTGCCGGTTCGGCTGAGCTTGTGGGGGTATCGATCGATCGGCGGCGCGTTTTCGATGATCCCGACTTCATGATTCGTTGCGTTGATCTATCCGATTACCGAAGGTGACCCTCAGGCGCAGTTCGACCGGACCGCCCGCACGGGCGGGTATGGCGGCGGCGTGGGATTGAACTCCTTGCGCAAGAGAAACAGATCAGACCGCTTGGGTGGCTGGAATCGGGTCCGCAAACCGTTGACGATCGCTAAAATTGGAGTGCTCTCCTTGCCTGTAGGGATGCTTGGCCCCGTACCGAGCGTCACGGGTTTGGGCCGCAGAGACCTTCTGTCTGGGTCGCCGACAGTGACCCTGGCGTCGAATCCCAAATCGGCTTTGGCTATCTGGGGATGCTCACCGATGTAGCCAGACTATTTGGACCAACGGTTCCTCGGATGGCGGCCGCGAGTTCTCCGACACCGACTGGCGTAGCACCGAGTGTGGTCTGCGGTGAGGTTCACGGTTGTCGGCGTTGTCGTGCTGTAACCGGACTGAACACCATTCCCGACGCAATCACCGCGATGGAACCGTTCCGCGTCGTCGCCCTCGCCGGCCTGGAGAACTCGCCCAGCTCGGGAAGGACGCTGCACCGTAGGCGGGCGGACATCCTCGCCTACTTCACGCACCGAGCGCCGAACGGGCGACCGAAGCCATGAATGGAAGGCTCGAAGCGCTGCGCCGAACGCCCTCGGCTTCCGAAACCTCACCCACTACAGAATCCGATCACTGCTGCACTGCGGCAACCATACCCGAGCGCTCGATGAAACTAAAACCGGAAGCCGCTTCATTCGGCAGGTCCATAGTCCTCTACAACCCATGTATCGCCCGACTTCGTCACCGCTACTTTCAGAAGCGTTGGGAGATCGCTGGCCTGAGGATTCTGGACGTTTTGGGTTCTCTGGTTGGCGAACACTAAGACCGTATAGTTTTCAGCATCTACCCGGGTGACACTTGTCCCTAGCACACGACCGCTCGCCGACACTTGCGCTTGCTGCATGATTTGGGTAAGTGTTGGCTTCACCTCGTCGTACCGCTTCACCAAGGCTGGTGAGGCGTTCTCCTGGACTGATTGGAAGAATTTGTCAATTGACTGGTGATCATAGGTGAGCGACTTTTGAGCGTACTCCGAGGCGACCTCAGCGGCGTGGCCTCTCGCTGCCAACTCGTTTTCGGCACTCGTTTTCGCGTTGTTGATATCAGCGTAAAGGTAGGCAAAGGCACCAGCGACCATGGCTAAGGCCACGGTGAGTGCCGGGAGAGCCCGGCGTTTGACACGGTGACCCACCGAACGGTCCCCGCGGGGGCGATAGGCCCGTCTGAGTACATTCTCGCGGAGGCCACCTTTGCCCCTGCCCGCGTGAGCGGCAACATCGGACCTATTGGTCTCTTTTGCTGTCGCTTTCGCGGGAGTCTCAGGAGGGGTGGAACCCGACGGCAATTCAGGCTGTTCGCCGGCACCGATCGTCGATGCTTGCTCTCCAAGCTCGTCATAATCGTTCTCCGGAGTCGGATTTTGCTTCATGTGGTGGACCCTTACGTTACTACTCGGTACATGTCGATGGCGTTGCAATTTGCGGGGCTCAACATCCGCTTCAGTTCTCGGGTATTACCTCGAGGGGTAGGACCGCACGACCGGGGGCATGCTGCGGGAATGCTCGAGATAGTAGATCGCTGATCGAGGCGAAATCGATATAAGTATCGGAAATGCGCGCCGTTGATGGCTTGACTGCGCGCGTGATGGTGACGATCTCGGGCTGGAGTACCTGAATGTACCCACTGAGCTTCTCCACGAGCGTTAAGATTGGAGGCCACTTGTCATATGAACCGGTAGTGAAATTTATGAAGGCACGCTGGATTCTAGCCAGCCCATCCACGGCCGCAGGCGTCCTCACGGAGGCTGTACTTAGCACATCACCTGCATCGGCAGTAGACATCAGGCCGAGTATGAACTCTGCATTGTCAGCCGCAACCCGCAACGAGCCGTCGCGGGAGACGAACTCAGCCATTCGGAGAGACATGTCGCCGATCAATTGCAGATCAGCGTCGCGGCCGTTCACCGCTTCCGCGATGGTCGTGTTCAACTGGTCGATGGAGTCCGAGTCGAGCGCGTCGGCAACCTGAGCGAGCTTGGGAAGCACCTCGGGGATAGAGGTAGAGACATGGACTAGATCCTCGGGAATGACATCTCCGTTACGATACAAATCACCATCGTCGCTCTCCGGAACGAAATTGACGTACTGTTCACCAGCGATAGAAAGGTTCTGAATGTTTAACCGGCTATTCCGAGGAATTCCCTTGTCCGAATTGATCGACATGCGAATCTCTAATTTTCGAGCCGAGACGCCGATATGAGTGACTCGACCAACCGGAACTCCCCGTACCAAAACCGGTGATGTGTCCAATAATCCACCCGAAGCCGGAACGGAGACCATCAGGGTGTACTGAGAGTCCCAGGGCTTTACTTTTGCTATTCCAACCATGAGATATGCCCCACCTACGAGCAGGACCGCGATCAGAGCAACTACCGAGAGCGCAGATTTTCGGATCATGGCAACATTCCAATCGACCTCAGAACCATTATCACCGAGTCTGCACTACCGTATGCCATTTCGCGCCCATCAACGGAGAACTCCGACACGTTCATGCTCGGGGCACTCGCCAATGGGATAAGCTTGTCGCGCAACAGGTTTGTCGCGCTTCGGACCACTCTTTGTGAGGTGATGTCGGATGTTGATATCGACCGAATCACCGGCGTAATAGCTCCGATGCTTTGGGTCAGTCGCTCATACTCAGGATTGACGATGCGTCCGGTGCTCACTGAAAAACTCCTTAGATTCGCGATCAGCAAGGCAACTTCGACTAACGAGGTACCGAGCCCGGAGAAGTTGCGCCCACCCTTGTCGAGCATTCGGTCGATCCCGTTAGGGTCGTTCAGCACAGTCCGCAAGGTACGGTTCGTAGATTCTAGGATGCGGTCAAGCTGGCCCGTGTTGCGAGAGACGTCCGACAGGGTGCGCAGTGTGGTGTCGTAGAGTTCTCCGAACTCACGTTCATCCTGCGGAAAAGTTGCATTCAAAGTGCTGATGGCAGTGTGAATTTTATCCAACTCACCGCCCCCCAGAATGTTGGCCATTCCGCGCATCACATCCTCGACATTGGCAGCCGGCTCAGTTCTGCTCAACGGTATCACCGCCCCAGGCGCTAGCGCGTCGCCCGCCGCGGGGGTGGTCGTGATCGGCGGCAAGATTGCTACGTAGATTTCGCCTAGGAGGGTGTCTTGCCGCAGTTCGGCGCGCGACTGCGCAGACACGACAGCCGTATCATCTATGGCAGTCTGCACGACGGCCCGGCCGGCGTCGTACTGCACGTTGGTTACTGTGCCAACCCGCGCGCCCGCCGACAGGACCTTCGCTTGAGCAGGCAGGTTCAGAGCGCTCGTGAACTCGATGTCGACGCGATAGCTGTCATCCCCCAGCCTGGGCAACGTGGGGGGATTATCGGCGTCGATTCCGCATGAGCTGAGGAAGATAATCAGTGTGAGGAGTAGGCACGGACATCCCAGTCGTACCCAATGTCTCGACAACATCAGCGAACACCCCCCAGCAAGCCGCTGATTTGTGAAGCAGAAAGCAAAGCACCCGCATTGGGACCTGCATTACCGGAACAGACGTTCTGCGCTGTCGGGGCCCCACACTGATCGACGAGACTCTGCAACGGAATTGATCGCGAGAAGACTTTGACAATGGATTTCGCGTCGGGATACTCACCGATCAAATTTGCCATCCGGACGGCGAACGTTGCGACAACATCCGGTCTGTTCGCGGCATCCGCGACAAGGGGCACAGCTGTGTCGCCGATCTCAAAGATCGGGGGGCCTAAGTCGGACGCAAATCGTGACAGGATCGGTACGAAAATATCTGCGTATTCGACCGCTCCGCCGAATTCCTCCCCGAAGGCAATAATCACCTCGATCGCGTTGACGAAATTCGCGAGTAGCGCGGACACTTCTGCGCTGTTTTTTACAGGAACCTCGGTCAACGTCGCCAAGTTTTCGACTATTCGCCTGATTTGCCCGTCTCGCCGTGCGGGATCATCAATCAAGGATGCGGAATTCCTCAGAATGCTCGACACGCTGGTCTCCGTGCCCTGCATGTTCTGCGAAATCAGCTTGAGTGACTGAACGACTGCGTCTGTATTGGCGCCGTCATCCTTCAGTAGGTCATCGGATAGTTGATCGATTGAATCGAGTGTTTGGCTGATTCCCAACGGGGTTCTAGTCTTGGCGATCGGTATACAACTAGAACTGTCGTACTTTGCGCCGCCGCTATATGGCTCGGTGAACTCGACTTGCCGCTCGGTCACGATCGATGTTGACACGAGAGTGGCACCGACCTCAGCTGGCAGAACTAGGTTTTGGTCAACCTCCATGTCGACGCGTACGCTCTGAGGCGTCTCGTGGACGGCAACGACTTGGCCAACTTTTTTGCCTAGCATCGCAACGACGTTGCCCTCGTACAATCCTGATGTGTCTGTGAATTCCGCACACAGCGCTCGCGTACTGGTGCCGAACGGCGTGCTTCTTAGGATTAGCCCGGTCGCCACAGCGACGAGGACGAGGACGACCGCAGCCACTAGGCTCCATTTGCGGACTGGCCGTTTCAACATATCGCTCCCGGAGTTGGGATACACACCTGTATCATCTCACCGGTTTCCTGCGCGCTCTCGGTAGGCACGCCGAGTACGGTCTCGAGGCGTCGGGTGATCTCGTCGACCTGGTTCAGCGCATTGTAATAGTCTGGAAGTCGACCCTCGACTTTCGCCAGAAGCTCCTTGAACTCCTGTACAGAGGGCTCTATCCCTGCTTGATAGGCAACTAGCGGCCTGGTCAGCAAGGCAAATAATCTTTTAAGGTAATTGAACCCACTTTGAACGTTTTGAATATCAGGGCCGAGCGTGCTGGCGAGGAAGCTTAGCTGGCTCAGGAAGTCGGCGAGATCCTCTTTGCGGTCCGCCAGGGTCAGAAGGTATTCGTCGGAAAGTTCTACGGCCTGATCGAGCTGCTGATATTGCCCCTGCAGCAGGTCCATCAGTTGACTGGTGTTCCTCAACGCATCGGGGATGTAGGTGTTTCCGTCGGAGAACCCGTCTTGCAAGAGTTCAGCGGTCTTACGCAAGTCGACGCCACTGACATCTCGGAACACCGGTGTGGTCGTTTCCAAGGTGCTTGAAATGTCATATGCCGTTGTGGTGCGTACCAGTGGGATCGGATCAACTAGTTTCGTCTCGCCCATTCCAGGGTCGACGTCGAGCACACGGCCACCAATAGGGGTCGTGAGTTTGACGGATGTCGATGCCTCGGCGGTAACACGGACTCCGTTCTCGACTCTAAATTGCACGGTGATGTGCGTGCCGGTCAGTTGCACCGAACTCACTTTTCCTACGCGTGTGCCGGCGACACGCACTTGATCGCCAGGTTCCAGCCCTCCGGTGTTTCGCATCAATGCTGTGTATGTCGTTTGGTTCAGGGGGAATGCATACACCGCCACCGAGATGAGAAGACCAGTGGCCAAAACCAATGTGAAAGATACGGCGACTATCAGGTCGCGCCGCCGCCCGGGCTGGCGGCGCGGATGGGCCAATCTCGTGAGGCGCATCATTGGCACACCACCAGCCGCTGGCCGAGTAGTACCACTTCTGCCGTTGGGGGAAGTGGGCGCGCACCCGCCGAACATGCACTGCCCGATGCCCCAACGTCGCGCGTCGCTACCGAAACTGCGTCCAATAGCGGCTTGAGAAGAACGGCAC
>Ga0208701_100279_pt1 | contig 20242 bp, 13 predicted proteins | sample DeeseametaMP1482_FD_184188 | JGI IMG/M metagenome (GOLD analysis project Ga0208701, IMG submission 184188) | Marine microbial communities from the Deep Pacific Ocean - MP1482 (SPAdes) | ecosystem: Environmental > Aquatic > Marine > Oceanic | place: South of Fiji, South Pacific Ocean | collected... | reverse complement strand
GCTCGGAGATCAGTTCGGAGAGAGCCTGTTCCACTTCCCTGCAGGACGTTTCGAACTCCGGTAAGACCTCGAGGGCACGATCCCATGCCCCGGTTCCCACCAACGACTCCAGCTCCTGAGCCAGCCGGGCGCCTCCGGGAGCGGAGAAATTCAGGAGATTGCCCTTCAAGGTGTGAGCCACCCTGAGGGCCGCTTCGGTCTGATGGTCGGCAACAGCGTGCCGTAGCTCCGCCAGTCGATGGGGATAGCTCTCCCCATAGAGCTGAGCCACTTTCCTCAAGGCATCCTTGCTCTTGACCCTGGAAAACAGTTCATGTTGCAGAATCGGACCTTCGTCACAGAGCCCGGCAAACTCGTCCGGGTCGATCGGCTTGGAGAGCCAGCGGTTGATCCCCGCTTCCCGACACTTGGCGATATCTTCATCCGAGATCTCAGCTGTGTGGGCCCAGATCTTCGGCAGCGGACCACCTCTCTCTCGGGCGCTACCGAGAATCTTTCGAGAAGCTTCGTAGCCCGTGATCCCCGGCATCATCAAGTCCATGAGAACGACATCAAAGTTTTCGTCGTCGGCCAGCTCTACCGCCACGATACCGTCCGGAGCGATGGTGACCCGGTGACCCAAATACTCCAGCGCCCCTCTGGTCATCAGCTGGTTTACTTCGTTGTCCTCTACAACCAGAATATTGAGACTGCCGGTCATACGGTTCGCTTCGGCCGGACCGGACGGGGACCTCTAGAAGTCTACCGGTTGAGGTACTTGTGAAGCACGATAGCGGACACGCAGTGAGTGTTGTGGTCGGAGTCGTAATAGACGTCACCGGGGATGGTGGTATAAAGCTTTTTGTTGTTGCTCCAGCGGCCGTCTTTCTGGGCTTCCACCAGATACTCGGCCCCTTTATCCAGAGCCTCCGAGTGGTCTCCGGCAGCCGACATCAAGGCCCACATGGCGAGCGAGGTCTGGCTGGGGGTGCTGCTCCCGACACCGGCCAGCTCCACATCCTGATCGGCAAACGTTTCCTCGCCCCATCCGCCGTCGGCGTTCTGGTGACTCTTCAAGAAATCGACCGATTTCTTGATCCACGGCTGATTCATGTCCACACCCACTTCAGCCAGGCCTCCCAGGACAAACCCGGGGGTGGTGATGTAGCCGGCGATCCAGCGGGACCACCAACTCCCGTTGGGGGCTTGAGAATCTTGAAGATATTCACAGGCGTTCTGCACAGCTCCATCGAGCTTTCTCTCCTGGCTTTCGTCCAGCAAACCGGCCTTCCGGGCGGTCCCCAGCGCCCTCAAGACGCGACCGGTCACATCCGGAGAGGAGCCGTCCACCGCGCTGGCCTCGAAAGACGAAGGGACCCGACCTCCCCAGCCCAGTTTGGTCGGCTCGTAGGCGTTCCATCCACCGTCGTGCTGTTGGCGGTTTAACAAGGTTTCCGCGCACTTCTTGACGGCCGCTTTGATAAGTTCTTTCTGGTCCGGGGCGGCGGTGGCGAAGCTTGAGGCCAGAAAACCGAGCGGCATCGTGCTGCTGTCGTTGTCCAGGCTGGTTTCGGCGTTGGTAGCGAACGACCAGCGTCCGTCGGCCCCTTGAGACTTGAGAAGCTCGGCTATGGAATTCTTGAGCAGCGGATCGGAAGCGGGATCTCCGGCTTCCAGCAAGCGCTCGCCGGCGATAGCCGTGTCCCACGCTTCGGCCTGACACCAGGCCTCCTTCAGGGAGCCGTCGTCGTTTCGCATTCGCAGAGCCCGAATGAACTCGATGCCTTTCTGCTGGGCGGGATGATCGTTGGAGTCGCCCTGGAGATGTTGGGCTATCAGGTTCAATCCGGTCAGGAAACCGACCACGTGCCAACCCCCGTTGGGATCCTGGGCCGACTCGGACATGGTTTCGAAGGTGCGCAGCAGGTCGGCGTGACCGTCTTTGCCGCGAAGCGTTTTCAAGATCGCCAGACGATTCTGTCGCTCTCCAACTTTATCGCTGATGATCGCCGCCGCGGGCAGCATACTGTGGATCGGCTCGGCCAACTGGTCGGTAGCCCAGCGACCCAGGCGGGTGTTGAGAGCGAAGTTAGCCTTGTTGGGGGAAAAGGGGTCTAGAAATCCACCGAAGGTATGGCGCCCGTCATCGACCGTAAGGTTGTAGAGCAGCTTGGTGATAAGCTCCAAGCCGGGATGGGCGGGCTCGGCGTCGTCGGATTTCAGGTAGCTTTGAGCATTCTTCCGGGCCTGAGCGACCTGGGCTTGGAAGTCCGGGTCTTGTTTCAGCTCGGCAGCGTGATTCTTTTCAAAGACGGCCAACTGGGCCAGCAAGAGTTTTGTCATGCCGGTGCTGGGTGGGCGCTCTTCAGAATGAGTCACTCCACCGTCAACCTTCTGATAGCTGAGATTCCCCTTGAGCACATCTTTCTCTTCCTCGTAGAACCCCGGCGCCTGATGACCGATATAGTTCAGACCGATGGATGTCATGAGGCTTTCGTAGGGGCCCGCCTTGTAGGCTGTCCGCCACACTCCGTCATTGTCGGCATCGGCGCGAATCTCGGCCTGAGCCACTTCCAAAGACGCCTCGACCCGCTGAGTTAGTGTGGGGCTTGCTTGCACGGCGCGATTGGAAGAAAAGACGACTCCGTCTTGAGCTGGGGGAGCCAAAAAGGTCCGGTTTGACGGCTGCGGTCGCTTGCTGGTGACCGGCTGATACGAGCTGACCGTTGGTTTATTGAGCAGAGGTGTAATATTCAAGGTAGGCCCAGAGTAGACCAGCGACCTGAAATTCTCTTGAAAGAATTGGGAAGAATATCTTCTGGCTATATCCGACCGATTGTGGTTTGCTTGAAGAGAGAGACTCTTTTGACCGAGACGCTTAGCCTCATAAAGCGCTTCCGCTGGACCTACATCGCCGCCCTCGGCGCGTTAGCGGTTCTTTTCATTAGCTTGAATCTACTCAGCCAGCACCGGCTTTCTACTCAAACGGAAGACGCCTATCTGATCAACCTGGCCGGGAGACAGCGAATGCTAAGCCAGAAACTGACCAAAGAGCTCTTGAAGATCGATCAGGGGGTCGACACTCCCCCCGAATTGCCGCTGGACTCTCTCAACAACTGGCTGGAGGCTCACGAGACATTGAAGTCTCGCACCTCTAGCCCCTCAAGCCGGCTTCTGCTGGATCAGATAGATCCGGTGGTCCAGTCGATGGCCGGCTCCACACGCGACTATCTCCAAAATCCAAACAAGACCGCGCTTTCGGAGGTTCTGAGGCGAGAGGGCGAATTCTTGGGACTCATGGAGGCCCTGGTGGGCACCTATGAGATGGAAGCGAGCGCTCGAGTTGCCGCCCAGAAGAAGCTTCAGTGGACAGTTCTAGGGATACTACTGCTCGTTTTAGCCGCCGAAGCGCTGTTCGTTTTTCGGCCAATGACGAAAGCTCTTCGAGAAGCCTTCGAAAACCTCGAAAAGTCTCGTAGTGAGACCTCGGAGGCGTTGGAAGAGAGCCGCCGAGCCGCCAAGCTCAAAGGTGAGTTTCTAGCCAACATGAGCCACGAGATTCGCACTCCTATGAACGGAATCTTGGGTATGTCCGATCTTTTGGTGTCCGGGAAACTGGAGGGCGAGGAGCAAGAGTACGCCCAGATCATCCATCGCTCAGCCGAGTCGCTGCTGGCTATCCTCAACGATATTCTGGATATCTCCAAGATTCAGGCCGGTGAGTTTCGCCTGCAAAAGATGGCCTTCGACCTTCCGCTGGAGGTCGAGGAAGCAGCCGAACTACAAGCCGTGGTGGCCGCCGAGAAGGGTCTCGAGGTCATCGTCGACCTCGCTCCGGACGTACCGAAGCGAGTTATGGGAGACCCCTTGCGGTTGCGGCAGGTTCTCCTCAATCTGATGAATAACGCGGTGAAGTTTACCGACAAAGGACACGTGCTGGTTCGGGTGCGAAAAGAGGACGATTCCCTGAAGTTCTTGGTCTCCGATACCGGTCCGGGCATTCCCGAGGACAAATTTGAGAGCCTGTTTCGTTCCTTCGAACAGCTGGACGGAAGTAACACGAGGAGGCATCAGGGAACGGGTTTGGGGCTCTCCATCGCCTCTAGCCTGGTGAAGCTGATGGAGGGAGAAATGGGTTTAGAGAGCAAGCTGGGCGAAGGTTCCACTTTCTGGTTTAAACTCGATCTTCCAGCTCAGCCCACCCCATCCCAAACAGATGGCCTGGAGCTAAGGGGCAAACGGTTTCTGATCGTGGACGACGTCGCCGCCAACCGGACTCTGCTCAAGAAATGGGTGGAGAGTTGGAACGCCGAGTGTGTGGCGGTCGAAAACGGAAGGGCCGCCCTGGACATTCTGCTGGACGAAAAGTTTGACTTTCTCCTCATCGACTATCAAATGCCGGAGATGGACGGTATCGAGACCGCTCGCCGAATTGCCCCACAGAAAGGCCGGCTCGTCGCCCTCCCTAGCATAGGAGAAGACGACAACCACGCCTTCAGAGACGCCGGTTTTCACGGAATCCTGAGAAAGCCGCTCAAGCGCCGCCTCCTCAAACTGCTGCTGGTCTCTCTCCTGGACGATCAAAACCGATTTGTCTCCGCGGATTCCGTGGAAAGAAGTGACGAACCGTTCGAGGGTGACGTGAGGGTGCTGATCGTGGACGACACGGAAGTCAACCGTCTGGTCACCAAGCGCTTCCTGAAGAAGCTGCAGATCAATTTCGAGGAAGCCGAAGACGGCAAGGCCGCTGTCGAGCTCGCCGTTTCGAAGAGCTACGACCTGATACTGATGGACTGCCAGATGCCCGAACTCGACGGATATGAGGCAACCCGTCTCATCCGGGCAAAAGGTATATCCACCCCGATCATCGCCTTGACTGCCAACGCCATGCCCGGCGACCGTGAAAAATGTTTGCAGGCCGGCATGACCGGCTACCTCACCAAGCCGCTGATACGGGACGAACTCGTGGAATGCGTCCGCACACACCTACCCGACGCGAAAGCCCGGACCGTCAACCCTTGAGCGATGCCAGCAGTGCCGACAACTCGGTACCGTCCTGAGGTGCGGTCACGGCGACTCCCTCACAGGTCAGCGAGCTCACCGGACCACGTACCTTATTGAGTTTATTGTTCCATCCCGCCAGCCGCTGTTCGAATCCGGCCTGATCCAGGCCGCTTAGAGCCACCAGGAGATTGAAACCGTCTAGTCTGGTCACGATATCTTCCGGTCGATTGCTCTTCTGAATCACCTCCGAGACCTGGCCCAGAAGCTTCGCCCGCTCTCGGAAACCCTTCTCCTGGCCCAGTTTGGCGAACTGAGGAATGTGAAGGCGAGCCAAAGTAAACGGGAGTTCCTGTCGAAGGGCGGCCAGCAAGAGCGCTTCCACAATCTTCAGCGCCACCCCCTTTTCGATCAGGCCGGTTACAGGATCGCGAACTCCGGCCTGCCTGAGGGACAAGTTGCGAGCCAATCGAGTCTGAACACGGCTGAAAAGTCGCCGTTGATTGAGAGGCTTCTCCAGAACGTCGTCGGCGCCGGCTTCCAGGGCTCGCCTATACTCGCTGGCCTCATGATGGGCCGTGAGCACCACGATCGGCAGGTGGCGGTAGTTCACATCGGCGCGGAGGATACGGCAGATCTGGAAGCCGTCGACCAGAGGAAGTTCGAGATCCAGGAGGATCAGATCGGGGGCGTGACGGGTGAGCAGCTTCCAAAACTCGGTGGCCTCGGTGGCGGTATAGACCTTGACTCCTCTCCTCTCCATCAATCGGCTGATGACCTTGAGCACGACCGGGTCGTCGTCCAGCGCCAGCACGGTCTTGGCGGTCTTTCGCTCCTGGCGGAGAAGAAGAAGTTCGAGTTCGTCCATCACTGCGTCGGGAGGGAGAGGCTTGTGAAGATAGGAGCAGTTTTCCAGCCCCACCACCGAAAGGCGGCGAGTCAAGCTGCCGTCGCGTGAAAAGACGGCCAGGGGACGCTTGGAGTCCTGGTGGAGCAGCTTTTCGACCAGCGCGGCCGCCCCAACGTCTGCTATCTCAACGACTCCGGCGTCTGGTTGTTCGGTATCCAGCCTGCGGGTCAGCTCCAGTCCGCAACTGGACTCCAGCACCCTATAGCCGCGCCGAACGGCTTCCGTGGAGAGTCTCTCTCTTTGAAACGGGTCCGAATCCAAGATCCACAACCAGGGTGAGTCGCGATCTCCGTTCAAACAAGGCTGAGCCACCTCGGCCGGCGGCTCCTCCACGACCGGTTCGGCGAACTTTTCCGGGGTCTGATTCTTTTCCCAGATCTGCTCGATGAGGTCGGAAATCTGAAGAAACGCTTCACTCACAACCGGGTCAAAATGGGAACCCGCCCCTTCTTCAATCATTTGAAACGACTCGGATAGACTGTAGGAGGCCTTGTATCGGCGAGCCGAACTGACGGCGTCGAACACGTCGGCGATGGCCACGATCCTGGCCGCCATCGGAATCTGCTCGCCGGACAGCCCGGCCGGATAACCCGAGCCGTCCCATTTCTCGTGGTGACCGAGAGCGATCTCTCCCGCCAGTTGCACGATTCGGCTGTCGGAATCGGCCAGGATCCGTCCTCCAAAGACCGTGTGCTTCTGCATGAGCTGCCGCTCGTACTGGGTGAAGCGGCCGGGCTTGAGCATGACGCTATCGGGAATACCGAGCTTGCCCACGTCGTGAAGGAGACTGGCAATCTTGATCAGGTGGACCTCGCGCTCTTCGATCCCCAGCTTTCGGGCCAGGGCCTCGCAGTAGAGCGACACTCGGACCAGGTGCTCGCTGGTCTCTCCATCGCGGTACTCGGCGGCCCGGGAGAGCCTGGTGATCGTCTCCTCGGCCGCGATCTCCACTTGCTGTTGGGCATGAGCGAGTTCCTCGGACTGCCGCAGGACGGTCTGGGCCTTCAGATTTCGGTCTACCGCCACCGACACCATCTCCCCCACCACTTTCAGCAGTTTCAGGTCGTTCTCTTCGAACGGCGCGATGTGGAGGACGCTGTCCAGATAGAGGACTCCCAGGACCTTGCCGTTCTGTACAAGCGGCGCCAGCATGACAGAGAGAATGCCCTCGGCCCGAATACTGTTGCTCCCGACCGCCTCCATCGAGTCGAGCATAATGAGCGGCTCCCGGCTATTCACGCACTCATCCACCAAGGTCGAAGTAAAGAGAAAGGAAGCTGAATCCGACCCACGGAGATATCTCTCCAAGTAGGCCCGGCCGTTCGAGTCGAGGAGGCGGATATGCCCACGATCGGCTTTGAAACCGGGCACGAGCAGACGAAGCAGCTCTTCGAGCAGGGAGGGGTTGTCTTGAAATCGGGACAGACATTGGGACACTCTAGAGAGCGTGGACAACCTGGGGAGTTCGCTGTCCGCGGGACTGCGAAGGAGCCCCTCCAACATTGATTCCTCTAATTCCGCCATTTCTTAAAGCTTCCTCAAGTTCGCGATTCTTCCCTCGACCGAGGCTAATTGCGAGAGGCCCAAACAAACGTTCTAGAGGAGTCATGCCGACCCACGACAACATGAACTTATTTGACGCACAACTCCGCCCTTCGCCCGGAGTTTGACCATAAAGACCCTCAAATGGAGTAGAACTTGCCGCAACACAAGCCTTTCGTCCACCTGCACTGTCATACGGAGTACAGCCTGCTGGACGGCTGCAACAAAATCCCTCAGATGGTGGCCCGAGCCAAAGAGCTGAACCAGCCGGCCATCGCCATGACCGATCACGGCGTCATGTGCGGGACGGTGCAGTTCTACAAAGAGTGCGTCAAGCAAGAAGTGAAGCCGCTGATCGGCTGTGAAGTCTACGTCGCGCCTCGCAAGCATACCGACAAACAAGCCGGAGTCGACTCTCGCCCTTTCCACTTTACCCTGCTAGCCAAAGACCGGACGGGATACAAGAACTTGCTGGCCCTGGTCAGCCGAGGCCACCTGGACGGCTACTACTACAAACCCCGGGTGGACAGAGCGCTGCTGGAGAAGCACTCCTCCGGTCTGGTCGCTCTGAGCGGCTGCCTTCGAGGCGAGGTCAACGACGCGCTTCTGAGCGACAACTTCGATCTGGCCAAGAAGCGGCTGGGCGAACTCAAAGACATCTATCAGGACAATTTCTACGTGGAACTGATGGATCACGGGATCCCCGAGCAGAAGCGAACGAACGTGGAGTTGATCCGCCTGGCCCGGATGATGAACCTGCCCCTGGTAGCCACTAACGACACCCACTACGGCACCAAGGCCGACGCCTGTGTACAGGACACTCTGGTCTGTATCCAAACCGGTAAACTCCTCAACGACACCAACCGAATGAAGTTTTTCGCCCCCGAGTTTTACCTCAAATCGGGCGATGAAATGGCTCAGGCGTTCAGCGGGCTGGAAGAGGCCCTCACCAACACCCTGGAAGTGGCCGAGCGGATCGACATGAAGTTGGACCTGGACACGGTGTACCTGCCGGACTTCCCCGTGCCCGACGGCTACAACTACGAGACTTACCTGCGCGAGCTCTGCCGCCAGGGCTTCATCCGCATCTTCGGAACCGAAAACCCCGGCCAGGAGTACCTGGACCGGCTGGAGACCGAACTCGAGGTCATCATCGGAAAAGGGTTTGCCCCCTACTTCCTGATTATCTGGGACTTCATCAAGTATGCCCGAGACAACGGTATCCCCGTCGGCCCGGGCCGTGGTTCGGCGGCCGGCTCCCTGACCGCCTACCTGACCGACATCACCACCCTGGATCCGCTCAAACACGGTTTGCTGTTCGAGAGGTTCCTGAACCCTGAACGGACCGAACTGCCCGACGTCGACACCGACTTCTGCGTGGAGCGACGTGAGGAAGTCATCAACTACTGTCGTCGCAAATACGGTGAGGACAAAGTGGCCCAGATCATGACCTTCGGGCGCTTGAAGGCAAGGGCCGCCCTGCGCGACGTGGGTCGAGTGATGGATATCCCGCTCTCCAAAGTGGACAAGATCGCCAAGACCGTGCCCGAGGGTCCGGGTGTGAAGCTGAAAGACGCTCTCGATTCCTCGGAATTCAAGCAGATGGTGGAGAGCGACCCGGAAACGCGTGAAATGGTGGAGTTGGCCCTCAAAGTCGAAGGGATGGCTCGAAACGCCGGGGTCCACGCCGCGGGCGTGGTGATGAGCTCCATGCCGATCTACGAGATCGTGCCACTCTCTAGTATGAGCGGCGAGGCGGTAGCTCAGTTCGACATGAACGACTGCGCCGACGTCGGTCTGGTGAAGATGGACTTTCTGGGTCTACGAAACCTGACGGTGATCGAAAACTGCTTGCAGATGATCGAAAAGACCCGCGGAGAGCGCCCCGTCCTGGAGCAGGAAGGCTTCACCGACCCCGCCACCTACCAGCTTCTCTGCGAGGCCGACACCAACGGGGTCTTCCAGTTGGAGTCGGACGGCATGAAGCGCTACCTCAAGCAGCTTCAACCTGACAAATTTAGCGACATCGTCGCCTTTCTCGCCCTTTATCGCCCCGGACCTTTGCAAGGCGGCGTGGTGGACGAATACATCCGGCGCCGGCACGGCAAGGGCGGCCCGGTCAACTACCCCCACGAGAAGCTCAAGGGCATCCTGGAAGAGACCTACGGCTTCTTCCTCTACCAAGAGCAAGTGATGCTCACCGCGAATATCCTGGCCGGCTACACGATGGCGATGGCGGACGGGCTCCGCAAGGCCATGGGTAAAAAGAAGATGGACGTGATGGCCAAACATCGCAAGATCTTCCAGGACGGAGCGGTCGAACGAGGTGTCGACGCCCAGGTGGCGGCCGACATCTTCGAAACGATGGAGAAGTTCGCGGCCTACGGTTTCAACAAATCGCACTCCGCCGCTTACGCCATCGTCAGTTATCACACGGCCTATCTCAAAGCCAACTACCGCGAAGAGTACATGGCCGCGGTGATGACCTCCGTCCTCTCCAGTTTGGAGAAGGTGTCGTTCTTCGTGAAAGAATGTACCAACTCCGGTATCGAGGTCTTGCCGCCCTGTGTCAACGAGTCTTCAGCGGACTTCGTGGCCGTGCCGGGAGGGAAACGGATCCGCTGGGGAATGGCGGCGGTCCGAAACGTGGGCCGCAACGCCGTGGAAAACATTCTAGAAGTGCGCCAGAAGGACGGCCCCTATCAAGATCTCGCCGATCTCTGCAACCGGGTCGACCTGAAGCAGGTCAACAAAAGAGTTTTGGAAGGGCTCATCAAGGCCGGCGGCATGGACTGCTTCGGCGAAACGCGAGCCACTCTTCTGGCCAATTTCGAACTGTGCCACGAGCATGGCGCCCGGGCCCAGAAGGAGCAGGAAACCGGTCAGTTTTCCCTCTTTGAAGCTCTGGCCCCCACCAACGCCTCTTTCGACGACCTCGATCCACGCCGGCTGCCTCCCCTACCCAAGCGGGAAATGCTGGAAATGGAGCGGGAGATGCTGGGCATCTACCTCTCCGACTCACCTCTGACCGAAGTCAAAGACGTGATGGAGAAACATCGGACCCACAAGATTTCGGCTCTCACTCACGATATGGTGCGGAGTCAGGTGAAGGTCGCGGGTATGGTCACCAACATGCGCAAGATCATGACCCGATTCAACACCCCGATGGCTTTTCTCGAGGTGGAGGACTTCACCGGAAGTATCGAGGTCGTGGTCCGGCCGGCTCACTACGAAAAGGCGGCTGAACTCCTTCAAGTCGGGGCCCTACTGCTGGTGGGCGGTCGAGTGGACCTGAAGCAACGCCGCATGACCAACGACGATGAAGAAGACGAAGATCTGCCCGACGAGGAAGTGAAGATTCAGGGGGAAGACTTCGTTAGTCTCGACAACCTCAGCGCCGATGACGGGTCCGGGCGTTACTCCAAGCCGCGCCCGGGTATCCATATCAAGGTGCAGCTTTTCCAGAGCGACTCGCTGCCGAAGCTTCGAAGCTTGCTGCTGAGGCATCGCGGAGCCAACACCGTCTATCTTCACCTTTCCAGCCCTAAAGGCGTGACCATACTGAATTTGGGCAACACTTTCTGCGTGAACATGTGTGACGAACTGCAGCGAGACGTGGCCTCACTCCTGGGGCGAGAAGCGCTCTGGGCCGAAGCGAGCTAGACTGCCGAGTCAGCGCACGGCGGTTTAGGTGCTAGGCCTAGTATAAAGCGACTGGCCGCGAACAGGAAAAGATTAAGTCATACGTGAACCCCTGCCGTGGGTAAGAACTCTAGGATAGTTTGAGACAACGGAGGATAGTATGGCAAGGGAAATGGACTCGTTAACAGGTCTGCTCAAGGAAGACTGGTTGAAGCAAGGTCTGGATGACGAATTGAACCGCGCGGAACGGTTCGGCAGAGATTTGGGGATTCTGATGTTGGAGCCCCTCATTCCCGAAGAGCTCGTGCGTGACCTCAGCTATCCTGTCCTTAAAAAGCTCGGCAACGTCTCGAAAGAGGTCACACGTATCGTGGATGTCGGAGTGAGGCTCAAGAACCGCCTGCTCTGGCTGCTTCCCGAGACTTCTCAAGACGGCGTAGAAGTGGCCCGAAGTAAGATCGCTGAAAAGTTCTCCGAGCAAGAGTTCGTGGACTCTTCCACGGGCGAGTCGTTCAACGGTAGATTCCGCTCAGCCTATTTTGTTTTTCCTTCTCAGACAAACGAGCGAGACAAGATCCTCGAACGTCTGGCTGCGGAACTAGAGGAGACGGGCCCATCGGGCGCTGCCGAAGGCGAAGCGGAGGAAAAAGCCCAGGCCTAGTGCTGTGTCAAACTTCAAATTTAGGATTGAGAGCGTGCAGTCATCCATTCTATCGAATTCGATTCTCAGTTACATATGCCCGATATGCGCCATCGAATCGAAATCGCTAGAATGGCGCCTGCCCACCCTCAACCCCAAATCCGAAGCTTGACACAGCACTGGGCAGCTGAAAGCTAATTATTAGGAGGCGCGCGTGCCACTTCCCACAGACAAACTGACCAATCTCGTCCACGAATCGGAGCTCGAGTCGCAAATCGAGTACGAGCTTCAACGAGCCCGACGGTACGCCTGGGATCTGAGTTTTATCCTGGCCGAGCCCGTCATCCCCGACGGGGCGAGCGCCGACATGAACTACCCTGCCCTGCGACGCCTGGCGCTCACCGCCAAACAGATTATGCGGTCCGTCGACAAAGGCATCCGCTGCGCCAGTGGAGTGATGTACATCCTGCCCGAAACTCCCGGCGAAGGGGCTGACATAGCTCTGGATAAAATTCGCCAGCAGTTCGCGGAGACCGACGTGCCGAATCCCGTGACGGGCGAGGCGATCCGCTGCGAGATTCGGGCAGGTCGCTTCACTTACGAGGCCAGTGGCGAGTCCGAGAGACAGGGCGCACCGCCCGCTTGGCGAGATGTGCTGATCAATCTTCGGGGCTCGATGGAGTAGCCGAATTCGGCCAACGAAAAGAGGCTTGGAGTTCTCCCACGTGGGAAAATTCCGAGCCTTTTTCTTTTGTGTTGAGTGGAAAGTCATCGCTCCGGCGGGAGCGGGAGGCGGCGAGTTTTCCGTCGTGGGGAGGCGGGCTGACGTGGTGGGGCGGTCGTGCTGGTCGGCGGGCATGACACGTTCTCCGCACGGCCATGCGGGCTGACGCGGCATGGTGGTCGTGCTGGTCGGCGGGGGATGTGAGGCCGGGGCGGCATGCGGGGCGGCCCGGCATGCTCATGCGAGTTGACGGGGCAGGCCGCGGTTTCCGGGTGGGCAGGCGGCTCGGCGAGGCAGGACACACGAGTCGTCAGTCATGCAGGCTAACTCGGCACGATCATGCCGGACGACGAGGCATGCCGCGGTCTCCGGGTGAGCATGCGGGCTCGACTGGCATGGGCATGCGGCTCGGCCTGGCATGCTCATGCCAGTTGACGAGGCATGCTACGCTCTCCAGATGGGCGTGCGGGGCGGCCCGGCATGCTCATGCGAGTTGACAAGGCATGCGGCGTTATCCGAATGGGAAATGCAGGCCGTCCTGGGCTCCACACGGCGACGTAGCCCAGAGCCTCCTAGATTCTCGTCTGCAGATAGACGGTATTCTCACCCCAAGAGAACGGCAGAGTTAGGGTTTGGTCCAGTCGCCAAGCCTTCGAATCGAGCGCCACCGAGAGCGAAATAGCTTTCGCTCCCTCCGGTGCCTGAGCCATCTGGCGCTGCAGCTTTTTCCAAGATTCGTCGGAAAAAGTCGTGCCGGTGAGGTAGTAGACGGTGCCTTCCGGAAGAGACGCCTCCAGGATGTCGGACTGCTTCACTTCGATCCGCTCCAGACCCAAATGAGCCGCTACCTCTCTAGTTTTCTTCACGAAAGCGGGGACGATTTCCAAGACCGTGGCGTGGCAGCCGAAAGCGGAGGCCGCCACCAGGGAAAAGATGGAGGTGCCGCCGCCGCACTCTACGACGTGATCAGCGTGGTCCACCTTGAGTTCGACCAGCAGGTCGTAGGCCGTGATGAAAGGGGTCTCTCCAAAAACGAGGTCGGACTCCGGCAGCTTGATCTTTCGGCGAGCGGAACGAGCGAGCACGTAAGGGTTGCGATAGCGATAAGCCATTTCGACGGCTCGTCTGAGACTCCGGTACCAACTGAAACCGCCGAGTCTTTCCGTCTCCACCCGATTCAGCTTCTTTCGATAGGCCCTATTCTCCCAACCCAGCTTCAGGAGCACAAAGAACTCCTTCACGATCTTACCTCACTTCCGCCGCGGCATTTCGGATGTGACCTTCGCCCGGGGGAGTTCCCAGGCCTGGAGGCGATACAACCTAATTTGCGAAGCCCAGCCCCCATGAAGCAAGCACAGCGAGAGGCCCTCCTTCAGTCCAAGCGGATCATCGTGAAGCTTGGTACGTCTTCCATTCTGCACAGCGACGGGCGACCCCAGGGCGAGGTCTTACTCCCTCTGGCTCGCCAAATCGGCCAACTGCGGCAGAAAGGGTTGGACATTGTCCTCGTCTCCTCCGGAGCGGTCGGTATGGGTCGGATGACGGCGGCGGGCAGCCGGATCGAGCCGAAGCACCTCTCTTCCAAACAGGCCCTGGCTGCATTGGGTCAGGTGGAGCTGATGAATATGTGGCGCCGGCTCTTCGAACTGATGGGCATCGGAGTCGCTCAGGTCCTGCTCACTCGCCAGGAGCTTTCCCGCCGGGAGCGCTATCTCAACGCCCGCAACACTCTCTCCACTCTCCTCAACGCCGGTATTCTTCCGGTCGTGAACGAAAACGACTCCGTCGCCACCGAGGAGATCCGGTTTGGCGACAACGACATCCTCTCGGCGGTGGTCGGCTCGTTGGTGGAAGCCGACCTGGTGGTCAATCTCACCCGAGCCAAGGGACTGATGGATCTCTCTCAGGGTCAGGAAGAAGCGGTCGTCATCTCCGATGTCCAGCAGGTCGACAACCAACTCTTCGAACTGGTGGCTCCCGAGATCAGCACCGGCGGCACCGGCGGTATGGCCAGCAAACTGCACGCGGCCCGCGAAGCCGCGCGCTACGGAGCCTCCACCGTGATCGCCAGCTCCGAAGAGACCGACGTCTTGCTCAAGATCCTGGAAGGCCGGCAGGTAGGGACACTCTTCTGGCCTACCGAGCAGCCGCTGCGAGGAAAGAAACGGTGGCTAGCCAGTAGCACGATGGTGAGCGGGAATCTACGCATCGACAAAGGAGCAATGAACGCCTTGTTGCGCAAGGGCTCCAGCCTTCTCGAAGTAGGAGTCGTCGAAGTGCAGGGCGAGTTCGGCATCGGCGATATCGTCACCATCACCGGACCCGACGGCGCCGAACTAGGCCGCGGCTTATCCGACAAAAGCAGCACCGAACTCAAAACCGGGGAGAGGTCCGGTGTGGTGATTCATCGGAACAACCTCTTCCTGCGAGACTAACCCTAGGAGTCAATTTGTCCTAATCTCTGACCCAAATCCTGAGATCCGGGAATAAGTAGAGTCGTGAGCAGCGACGACCACGTCACAAAAGGCGAGATTTGGGTCCCGGCCGGGAGGTGGAGACGACACGCCCGAAACTGGAAACGCCAGGTGGACGAATGCTGGCCCGACGACCCCGGCTGGTATGAAGCCAGACCGAGCAAACGACGGCCCGCGGTGACGGTGATCGGGCTCCTTTGGATCGTGATCCCTTGTCTTTTACTGCTGGGGCAGTACGGCGATTTTCAGTACGACAACGGATGGCGAGACTTTACTTCCCAGGTCCACATTCGCGAGGGCGCCTCCGTCGACCCGGCCGGTTTTCAGGAAACGGCGGTGGTCACTCTTTGCAACCCGGCCTGGAGTCTGATCGACCGAATTCAGATCTTGAGCGATTCGACTGACACCGCCTCCAGTAGGCCCGATAGCTTCGAGGAGGACATTCGCCGCTCTCGCTCCGAGGTCGAGAGTCTTCTGGACCTTTCCCATCACGTGACCGTGCCGGAGCAGCATCGAGAAAAGTTCCAAATCCTGCAACTCTCCCTTCTTTCGGCCGGCCAGTCTCTGGACGCCCTGGAGGTGGCGGTCGGTAGCACGGTTCCTAGGGAGAAAGCCCGATTCTACGCCGAGAGCGCGAACAAGGCCGGAGACGCTCGCAGCCAACTTTGGGAGGCTCGGAAGTACTTTGAGTCGTTTTCGGGCGGTCCTCAGGTTTGCTCGCCGCCGGGGTATTCCGATGGTTAGTTGGGAGCAGGTTCGGGCTAGTAGGTTGGGGCTACGGCTGGAGGTGTTGGGGGTGTTCGGGCTTCTTAAGGACTACCTCAGTGTGGCCAAGGCTGTCTCGCTTGTTGTTGGGGTGGTAATCGGTTTCATCTTCTGTCTCATAGCTGTGGGAATGGCCTACTCTCGTTATTCTGACTGGAGAGTCTTCAGGGCGCCCAGCGAGGGACTCACCTACGTCACCGACACCGACGCTCCTGAACGCAACGATTTCCGTAAAGGGACCGTCTCGGTCATCTGCGATCCTGTACTCCGGCAGATCGAGCGAATCGAAGACATTCGAGAACAAACGAAAGGCGGGACCGTCGAGCCGGTCACCCTGGAAGAGGACCTCGACGAAGTGCGAAACCGACTGAAGGATATCATGACCGAGGCTCGCCGCCGTCGAATCCCCTGGCAGTTTAGGGATACTTACGAGCGATCCATTTACGCCATACAAGACGCCTACCGTTCGGCCAACGAATTGGAAGACTCCTTCGAACAAGAGACCGATGCCGCGGGAAGCAAGTTGTATCACGAAAGCATCAAGAATGGGAAATTGGCGAAACACAGATGCAATCAAACCCGTGATTTCTTCACATCCGACGACTGGCGAGAGCAATAGCCGACGCGATGAATTTCCAAGCTAGCAAGCTCGGTCTACGAATAGAAATGGCAGGACTATGGCCCCGCATTCACTATCTTTTGTCCACGATTAGGCTGGTCCTCAAGATTCTGGCTTGGCTGTTCTTTCCTTTTCTGGTGACTTGTTGGTACTATTTCAGCTTTTCTCAGTGGACACATCGCAGATATCCGACCGAGGGCCTGAACTACGTCATCGACACAGACGCTCCTCAACGCAACGATTTTCGCAAGAGAACCGTCTCGGCAGTCACGGACCCGCTCCGACTACAACTCGGTAAAATCAAGAGAATTCACAGACAGACCAAAGGCGGAACCGTTCGGCCCTCAACCCTAGAACGAGACGCAACCATTATCCGCAACCGCCTGAAAGAGATCATGACCGAAGCCCGCCTTCGTCGAATTCCCGTGGAGTTTAAGTACCACTACGAGCCCGCGCTGTACGCCATACAGGACGCCTACCGCTCAATCAATGCTCTAGAAGACTGTTTTGAGCAAGAAGCCCTGGCAGAACGTCATAAGCTCTACAACGAAAGTGTCCAAAGCTGGAGAGGGGCGATGAGAAAGAACAGCCTTACTCGTGAATTCTTCCTGGGCGACGATTGGCAAAAAGTGGGGATCTCCAGGCCGTGAACTTCCAAGCCAGCAAACTGGCTCTCAGGCTCGAAATGACGGGCTTGGGCCGTTTCATTCGAGACCTCTGGACATTGGCTAAATTCGTAGCGAAAGTCTGCTTCTGGCTTTCGGTATGCTACTCCCCAAAAATCAGACAGGATCCTTAATTAGCTAAGGACTTAGCGACGGCAGTTGGAAAGAACCCAAATGAGAAGAAGACACTCTCCCCAGCTGAAAGCGAAAGCAGCTCTCGAAGCGATGAAGGGCCTCCGCCCGGTGAACGAGATTGCCGGCGAACTCGATGTCCATCCCGGCCTGGTGACACAATGGAAGAAGATCGCCACCGACGGTTTGCCGGAGCTTTTCAGTAAGCCGGACAAGAATGGAAAACAGGATGACGAGGCACTTGCCTCTCGGCTTTATGAAGAAGTCGGTCGGCTCAAGATGGAGCTGGACTGGTTGAAAAAAAAATCTGGACAACTGCGATGATCTGCGCCAGCTCATCGACCCCGGCCACAGGACTATCTCCGTACAACGCCAGTGCGAGCTTGTCGGGCTCGCACGGTCGACCTACTATCATACTCCCGCAGGCGAGACCGAAAGGAACCTGATGCTGATGCGCCTGCTCGACGAGAAGTATACGGAGGAGCCGTACTTTGGCGTGTTGAGAATGACTGCCTGGTTGCGCGAGGATAAGGGCCAGGCGGTCAATCCCAAGAGGGTCCGTCGGCTAATGCGTCTCATGAGGCTTGAGGCCATCTATCCGAAGCCCAACCTTAGTCGAAAACACCCCGAGCACCGGATCTACCCCTATCTGGTCCGTGGACTTCCCATCACCCGTCGGAACCAGGTGTGGGGCACCGATATCACCTACATTCGAGTAAACGGTGGCTTCTTATACCTTGTGGCCGTGATGGACTGGTACAGCCGCTACGTGCTGTCCTGGGAACTGTCGAACACTCTGGACAACATCTTCTGTATCAACGCGCTAGAGCGGGCACTAGACGAACACGGCCAACCCGAGATTTTCAATTCGGACCAAGGCTGCCAGTTCACCAGCAATGACTTCACGGGTCTGCTGCTGAGCAAGAAGATCCGAATCAGCATGGACGGCAAAGGAAGGGCTCTCGACAATATTTACGTCGAACGACTTTGGCGGTCGGTGAAGTATGAAGAGGTCTATCTGTCCGACTATCAGTGTGGCCGTGAGACTTACGAGGGGCTGAACCGTTACCTCCATTTCTACAACGAAGGTCGCCGCCATCAGTCACTTGGATATCGAACTCCTCAAGAAGTCTACATCCATAGAAAGGAGCCGAGAGGAAGGCAAGGAACCAGCCTAGCCAGCACTGCTCTCATACCGGCGAACCCCGCCTGGAACTGAGCACGATAACCCCTGACAAACAACCACTAATCTAATGATAAACTGCCGATCTTCTGTCCAATGGATGGGGAGTACCTAACTGTAGAGTCGACAGCCACAAAGAAAATAACCTGTGCTCCGTACTGAGTAAGGCGATGCAACTGCTCCAGCAAATGTACCTGGACGTCTGGCGTACACCGGTCCATATCATCAACAAAGAAAAGAACTCTGTCCGTTCTTTTCTTTTTCTTTGATTTCTCAGCTACCGTTAGAAGCCGGGATATCAACGCTGAAAATAGCTCGCCAGGGCTCGACTGAATTTCGCTCTGACGTTTTTCTAGGTTTGCCTTTAGCTGAGCCAAGCCGGAAATGGTTGCGTCGGCACTCACTTTTAAAAATGGGATGAATGGTGGCTTCGCTATAGACAAAGAAACCTGAGTCGCCTGCACTCCAAATCTCGTCATTTCTAGAATTTGCAATCCAGAAGCAATCAGCTTCTCGTCAGGAAGCTTTCCAGTAATCTGCTGAATTTTCGCTATCGTCTCTACGACGATAGAATCTTTATTTGCCCACGGATTTATCCAGATGCGTACATAGTCTTCACACTCATCATGAAGCCTTGACAATAAGTCGGTTTTACCCCGGCCCCAGTCTCCCTCGATTGATACTACGGTCCCTGAAGGGAAATCGTCCAATCGGGTCTGAATGTCTTTCGCAAAATCTGCATGTCCTAGGAGGTCACTCGAATCTCTTTTCTTAGTCACATGAACAGTGTTGGGAACGGACGGGATTCTTCCTACATTGAACTTGTTTACGACCAACCGATCTGGGACGCAATTTCCTCATCGCTAGTGTAGTTTCAACTTGGTTTGTCAAAAATAAAAGGTCTCGGGAAGAGACCTTTCAGTTAGCCTCGTTGACTAACTCGCTGAATAATGATGAATGCAATGATTAAAAATGTCGTCATCATCAATATTAAACTGGGCTCCACGGGGATTTCCTTTCTCCCTGTAGCGCTTTAGTGTTCCTCTTTCCTCAGAGGTGGCTCGGACCGACAGTTAAGCCCATCCAGCCTTTCTAGGATAGACGCCCAATGAGACTCTACAGGTGTAGTGTCTATTGAGTTCTGGCGACAGATATTCTATCGCGAGGAACTCTCTCATGATAGCACATAAGCTCAATAAGCAAAGTAAATTTTTTCAATCTCAGGGAGCTATGCGGAGACCATACACTGTTTAGAAGCAGAGCCTTTTGATCCGCGCTCTTAATGGACACGATCTTTTACGATCTTCCACAGGGCAGCGGCCCCGTCGTTCTTTAAGAAGGTCAGTAAGAAAACCTAATTGACGGCGCTTCGCGCCTCGAAGAGTCCCTCCCCACGGTTTACCAGCCATCGTATCCATTTCTCAGGCACCCGCGTCAAGGTCGGCCCTCTGTGGGTCAAAGAAGAGGCGGGAGCTTCCGATCCGATCTCCGCGGCGGAAAAACAATTGATGCAGCCAGACCTCCAAGGCGATCTCTCCAAGACCTGGGGCCTCGCTTGACCCGGACACCTGAGAAATGATGCGGCAGGCAAAAAAACCGTGCCGCCCACCCGGAGCCGGGGGCCTTCGGCCCTCAAGGTGGGTTGGGAGGCTTGCGGGGTTGGGTGCCCCTGGCTGGGGTGAGTGCAGCCTTGCGCGGAGACCCCGGGGTCTACGCAAGGAAGTAGTGACGTTGAAGAGCCTCTCGAAGTCCACCGGGAGCTCGGCCAAGTTGATCTGCTCGCAAGAGACGCCGGCTCTGACCCCGCTGACTTGGTTAAGTCGCGGGGTCAACCCTCGGCCTCGCGGCCGAGGTGCTTCGCACGCTCAGTAGCGTACCCCGGAGCCTCGCTCAAAGGTCAGTGCGGACGTCCCAGTTTAAGTCGGCGGCCGGTTCACCAGTCATTGTACCGGGCAAGGGAGCGCCG
>Ga0208701_100278_pt1 | contig 20244 bp, 18 predicted proteins | sample DeeseametaMP1482_FD_184188 | JGI IMG/M metagenome (GOLD analysis project Ga0208701, IMG submission 184188) | Marine microbial communities from the Deep Pacific Ocean - MP1482 (SPAdes) | ecosystem: Environmental > Aquatic > Marine > Oceanic | place: South of Fiji, South Pacific Ocean | collected... | reverse complement strand
GCGGCGTGCCTCTCGAGTTGGAATGCCGGCTTTCCGTCCAGGATTCGCCAAACTCAGGAGGAGTGGTGATCGACGCCATCCGATGCGCCAAGTTGGCTCTGGAGCGAAAGCAGGGTGGACCGCTCCTGGCCACCAGCGCGTATTATATGAAGAGCCCGCCCGTGCAGATACCCGATCACGAAGCGCGTCAAAAAAATATGGAGTTTATACAGCAACCCGGTCCCGTGCCAGCCGTCTAACGGTTTAACATGACCTTCGGATACGTCAGGCTCGTACTCAAGAAGATCCTGCGAGATCTTCGAAAAGGCTGGTTGTCTTTCGGCGCCTGTCTCTCTATGTTGGTGCTTTCGGTAGCCCTCTACCTGGCGTTCGCCACCGCCTCACACAGCCTGGAGCGGTCCACCGAAGCCACCTATCGGCAGTTAAAGTTTCTCGACTTCACCATGCCGGTCAACAAAGTCTCCCAGACCGAGATGTCTCGACTGATGACGATTCCGGGCGTGAAGACCGTCGTGGGACGCACTACCAAGAGCGTTCGGATCCTGCTCGACCCGGTGACCGTCGCGGCCAACCGTTCGCGTGCCGTAGACGGCCGTATTATCGGGCTCCCGCACGACCGGCGGCCTTCGGTTAACGACGTTCACATCATAGACGGACGCTATCTAGGTCAAGCTCGAGGGGAAGCTCTGCTGGAGTCCCGTTTCGCCGAACACCATGGCTACAAGGTTGGTGACACGCTGCGGATCCAGTTGGAAGAAGGAGCGACCCGTCGATTTCGCGTGGTCGGTCTGGTCAGCAGCCCCGAATACATCTGGCTCGCGGTCAACCGTTTCGACCCCAGACCCATGGACAAACGCTACGGCGTGGTCTTTGTGGGTGAGCAAGACGCCCAGTCCGCGGCCGGCGGAGCCCAAATCGACGAAATCCACGTGGTGGTCGACGATCCGGAGTCGGTCGATGCGATCATCGCCGAAGCCGAATCCCGGATGGGTCCCTCGATGGCGGAACCCTCGATACCCCGCTCCGAGCAGCCTTCTCACGCTCTCCTCTTGAGAGACAGGGCCGCTTTTCGCGGGCTGGCCTACTTCTTTCCCGCCATTTTTCTCTCCCTGAGTTCGGTCACGCTCTTTACCACACTGTGGCAGTTGGTTTCTCGCCAACGCCGGCAGATCGGCATTCTGATGTCCCAGGGTTGCTCTTCGATCCAGCTCGTGGCCCAATATCTTCTGCTCGGCCTGGTGGTGGGACTGTTAGGAGCGATCGGCGGCGTCTTGCTGGGAATCCCTATGGGAAGACTTTGCACCGATTTCTACACCGGCATCCTGGGATTGCCTTTCGTGGAAGTCCAGACGCCCGTACTGGGTCTGTTGGGCATTGTTTGCCTGTCGATCCTTTTGTCGGTTTTTGCCTCCTGGATCGCCACTCGCCGCATCCTCAAGCTAGACCCGATCCGTGCTATCCGAATGGAGTTCCAAGAGGGTTGGGCGCCACGCACCGAGACGTTTCTCGACTCTCTGCTGCCCACCAGAATGCGTTTCGCTCTCCGAAATTTGGCTCGAAACCCGGGGCGGGGACTGCTCTCGGTGCTGGGGATCGCGGTCTCGGTAGCCCAGATCGTGATGACGCTGTCGCTTTTCGATAGTCAATCCAAGACCCTCAGGTACTATTTCGACCGAGTCCATCGCTACGACTTCGAAGTCACTATCCCGGAAACCGCCATGACGTCCGTGCCCCATGTCTACGCCTGGCCGGAAGTGGAGTCGGTGGAATACGCGCTACGTGCCTCCGCCGTGCTCGAACTGGACGGTCGGAAGCTCCACACCAACGTCTGGGGAGTGTCTCCCCAGAGTGATCTTCTCCGTCTCTACAACAAAGAAGGCGGCCAAGTGTCCGTAAACCGAGAACCTACAATTTTTCTGGGCCCCGTCCAGCTCGCTCGTCTGGGAGCCCGGCCCGGAGATCTGGTCACCCTGTCGGCTCATCGGCGAGAAGACGGGGCACCGAAGTTTTCCTTCTCCGTCGCTCCGGCGCTCCACGAACCGCTGGCCCATCCTCCCAAGATGGACCTCACCCAGCTCCAGCGAGTCATGCATCAATCGGTCTGGGTGCCTCCGGGCGCGGTCAATATTCTTCTCGTGAAGGCCAAGCCCGGCCAGGTCGAAGCGCTGAAGCAGAAGCTGGAGAGCGACCAGAGCTTCACCGGAATTTCCAGCCCAAACCAGATGCGAGACGAAGTGGAAAACTTGCTCCGTATGTTCAACGCTTACAAAGCGCTGCTCCTTGCCTTCACCTCCCTCTTTGCCCTGGTCGTCCTACTGGGTACCACAACCATGAACGTGATGGAGAGGCGCCGCGAGTTTGCAACCCTGTCGTGTCTCGGGGTCAGCGACGCCCAGCTAGCCGGACTTCTCATTACGGAAACACTGGTGCTCTGGTTTTTCGGGCTCCTGGCCGGCATTCCGGCAGGCCTGGCCCTGGGCCAAACGATGATGAACAGCTTCCAGAGCCAACTTCTCCAGTTGGATCTCGCCCTCAGTGCCGGCACGGTTTTCTCGACCGCTCTGTTGAGTCTTTTGATCTGTTTCGGGGCTGTCGGAAACGGTCTGAGCCGGCTGCGCGACTTACCTCTCACCGCGGCTACCCAGGATGCATCTTGATGATTTGCAGGCATACCGAAAGCAATAGTAAACTCCGCCATCCAGGCGCAAGGACCCGTGAAGCTCATCGCTTGACGGGCCCTAAGAAGGAGACTCGATGTTAGACCCTGTTCTGGCAGAAAAATTAAAGACAGCTCTGAATCGTCTCGACTTAGAGACTCCAGATAAAATCACGGCCGATCAGCGGATCGACGATATCGGGATAGACTCTGTCGCCCTTTCCGAATTGGTGGTCTTGCTTGAAGAAGACTACGATATCGATATCGATAGCGAAGAGCTCTTCTCCGTAGAGACTTTCGGCGAATTGGAAGCCCTGCTCAAGACACGCGAGTGATCTCATGCCCAAACGCAGCGATCTGCGATATCTTGTCCTGGCCGTTTTTGTCGTCTTGCTGGGCCTTTTTAACAGTGGACTGGATGAAACCCTAGCCTCCTACAACCCACCCCCTCCGACTTCGGCGCTTGGTCGCCCGCTGGTGAAGCTGGCCTACCATTTCCGCACCCAAACCAACGAAGAACGGTTCTATCACTGCTTTGGTCAAATGGCCCTCGGTCGCCAACACGACTACAGGTTTCTGGTAAAGCACCGGGGGGATCTGGGAGAGTATCACGAGGGAATGGTCGGTCCCGAGACGGTGACCGGACCGACTCTCCCCTACCGGGACTATATCGCCGAATACCCGCCCGTAAATTTCCCCTTCATCGCCGGCCCCAGCCTGGCCGGAGAGAAACTCAACTCCTATGCCACGACGTTTCGGGTCACGCTCGCGCTATTGAACAGCCTGGCCTTGCTTTTCTTTCTACGGCTCGCCATTCGCTGGGACTTCTCGCCCGAGGAGCTCCGCCGTTTTCTGCTGTTGAGTCTGCTTGGAGCCGTGCTGCTGGGACCAATCATGGTCACTCGGCTCGACCCGATCACACTTTTCTTTCTGGCCGCCGCCCTGCTCGCCGTCTCTTCCGAGCGGCCCCTGGTGGCTGGTCTCGCCTTGGCCCTCGCTACCGGAGCCAAGATCGTTCCCGTCTTTTTGATGCCGTTCTTTTTCCTGCACTGGCTTCTGAACAAAGAGACCCGAAAAGCGCTCCAGTTCGGATTGGCATCAGCCGCCGGTCTTGCCCTGGTCTTCCTTCCGGCCCTACTTGCCGGTCCGGACAACTTTCGGGCCCTCTTCCGATTCCACGGTGAACGGCCGATTCAAGTCGAAAGCACCTTCGCCGCCCTGCTCCGACTCCAAGAACTGTTCCTTGGAACTCCCGCGCAAGCCGTGCACTCTTTCGGCTCCTGGAACCTCACGGCAGCCTCGGCTCATCTCTATGAAACAGCCTCAAAGCCTCTCGCACTGGGTACGGTAGCGGTCATGCTCGTGCTCTACTGGCGAGGCCTGTCCAAGGCTCCCAGACTCGACAAGACCATCCGAGAAAGATGGCTTCTGAGCGCGTGCGGCGCGACCGTGTCAGGTCTCATGGTCTTTTCCAAGGTCTTCTCTCCTCAGTACCTGATCTGGACCTGGCCCTGGTTCTTCCTTATCAACAAACGCAAGTATTCAGCCGTCTCTATCGTAACTTTGGTGACTCTCTTTCTGACTCAACTGGTCGCACAGCCGTACGCTACCGCCGTGGTCAAAGGCGAATTGGCGGGAACCCTTTTGCTGGGAGCGCGCAATCTCTGCCTTCTGCTCCTTCTCTTGTTGATGGCTCGCCCACCTCGGGAGGCAGCAGAGACGACGCCTAGCGACAGTCCCGATTGGGGACGGAAAACCGTTCTGCTTCCGTTTCTGCTCGCTCTTCTTGCCTTGGGGATCCAGGTGGAGAGCAGCCGAATGGAGAGCCGGTGGACAAGGCCTATCCCCGACTCTAATCCGAGATTTGTTCAAATGGAACTCAACGCCACATCCAAGGGACAGGCCGTCCCTCGACGTGGCTACTCCGGACTGGAAAGCGACCCGCGCGGACTAACCTTCGCCTGGACAATCGAACCGAGGGTAGACCACTATTTTCCCCCCGCAGACCCAAACCACGCCTATATCTTTGAGTTCAAAGGTCTGGACTCCATGAATCCGGATATCATGAACGGCACGCAACTAACGGTGAATGGCGAACCGGTCCCGCTTTGGAAGCAAGGTGAGAGATGGCCGCTAATATACAGTGCCTGGGTTCCCTCCAATTTGCTGAAAACGGATGCTTGGAATCAACTGACCCTCCATACCCCCGAGCCGATCTCACCGAAAGCGGCAGGGCGAGGTCAGGATTTCAGGGAGCTCGGCATCATGGTCGACTGGCTCTCCTTCAACATGGTTGATGGATTCGCGGCCTTCGGTTCGGCACCGCCTCAAGAACTCCTGAGCCACCTCCAGGGATGGGTCGAGGTGGATGGACCGGATTCGCGCATCGTCTACTACCGTCCAGGGGATTTCACCGCGGACTTCGCCAGGCTTCCGGTGGACTCCGGCTGGTCCGCCGCCAACGCCGAGAGAGCGGACAGACCGTTTCGCCGCTTGGAAGGTTCCGGTAAAGTAACGTTGCAGGTTCCTGAAGGCCGCCGGCAGATCTCCTTTACCGTACTCAAGGAGGCCTGGGGCGAAGAGACGTCTACGGTGGAGCTGGAGGTCGAAGGCGCGGGAAAGATCCCGCTCAACCGCCGCGAAGAAGACTGGGAGACGGTTTACCAGGGAGAGTTTGAGAGCGGCGGCGCCGAGACCACGCTGACCTTTTCCAAATCAAGCTTTTTCGCAGCCGACCCGAAACTCGGGGTCTTGACTATTCGGAAAACACCTTGACAGGCCGGCATCGTCCCCAGCCTCGTTCCCACAGGTAGACCTGACCCGGCTCGACCTTCTCCTCCCCCAGGTTTGTTGCCAGACTGGCGAACGCCACGGTCGCTCCGTCACCCGAGACAGTCGGATTGTAGCTATTTCCATCGCCGCCGGGAGTGAGCAGACGAACTTGGGAGGTTTCCAACTCGAGGAGGTAGATGTGGGAATGTCCGGACTTTGCTCCATCAGTGAGATCGGTCGCGTAGGAAGTGAAGACCAAACTCTTGCCGTCGGCCGAGAGACAGGGCTCCAGGCTGTCGTCGTTGCCTCTGGTGAGTTGGCGAGTTTGGCCCTTCTCAAAATCGTGGATCATGATCTGATAGATCCCGTCGTTGTCTGACTTCACGTAAGCGCAAAGCTCGTTCGACAGCGTCGGCTCCCAGGCCGGGGCATCCAAACTCACCGGACTGCTTTCGCCGTCAGAAGACATAAGGCGACGCCTATAGATTTCATCGGCATCGATGGCGTCGTTTTCCCAAACCACTCGGCGGCCGTCGGGGGACAGGGCTATAGCGCCCGACGTTTCGGACACTCGTTTGGGGAATGGAGTTTCCATCTTCTCAGGAGAGCCGAGAGCCACCGTGCGTTCCCAATACCACTCGCTCAGAGGGCGATAGGTGACAAAACTCAGGACCTCACCGGATGCGGAAATTCGCGGGGCGAAACAGGTGCCATGCCCTCCTTCTCTTCGCGGGGGCTGCACTTTCCGGAGGGTGAGAGTCTCGGTCTCGGCGATGTAGATATCAGACAGAAAATCAGGGCCGGGAGCGCCCTCGAAAGCCATTCGGCTACCGTCGGCCGTGAGTTGAGGGCTGAGATAAGCTATCTTGGGGTCGCGGACCACCTGAAGCTTATCGGTCTCGCGATCTAACAGCACGATCTCCGTCCTGGCTTTCGGATTTCGACCGAACACGGCGTCGGCTTCAGGATCTCTCTCGAAAGCCAACCAGCGACCGTTCTCAGAGAGGGTCGGATGGACTTCCAGCCAGGGCAGAATCGGGCTCGTCGCTTCTTCTCGCGGTTTGACGACCGCCCAAAAACAAAGCGCCAGCCAGAGACCGGCCACTATCAGCAGGACCTTCTTCACGGCTCGCCCTTCCGCTTCCAGACCAGGGCATCGCCCTCAACGTCTTCCAACTTCTCAAACAGAGAGGAGCGGCGAATCTCTTTTCTCGCCAGATCGTGATCGCCGCCCCGCAACGGAAACTCAGACCGAAACTCGTGCTCGGAAAGTACTACGAAATCGACGGAAACGGCCTCCATGCCACGCCGCAAAGCACCTCGAGTGAGAGGCCGGTACTCGGCGGTTCCTTGCTGGACCAAGGACTCCGGGGAATTTCCCCAGGCCGCCACGATGAAGGGATTGGGGAAGAGGAAGAGCTTGTCTCGGTGGGTCAGATGGCCGCCAATCTCATTGCCCGCCACCACCACCTTGTCCTGACCTATCTGCTCCAAAGCCGTGGGGATCGAGGCTCGTTCGGGAAGTCGGGAGAGATGTTTGGAGCCGAGGGGGCCGAGCAGAAAGGAGACGACGGCGGCCATCAGCACCAGACCACCCATCCACCTATCAGAGGCGCCTCTCTCACGAAGTCGCTTCCAGCCGACGACGGCGGCCCAGATTAGAAAAGCCGTCAGGGCAGCTCCGTAGTGGTTCTCAATGCGATGCTGGGCGTGCCTCCAGGAAAGAAGGTTGCCCAGGAGTACGGGAACGGTGGGGAGCAGGCGATCGGGAGCCAGCAGCGGCAAAAACAGCAGCGGCGCGAAGAGGTAGAAGAGATACTCCAGATTGAGTGGGGTGGCCATTTGGGCTACCGATTGCAACGGGTGAGTCAGAAGGTGGGTCACCACCTCCACCTCGCTGGTCCCGTAGTTGGTATAGAGCATGGCGTATGGAGTGGACTCGTCGTGGTTGAAATGGCGAAGCCAGAGCTTGGTTCCCACAATCCCGGCCGCTCCCAACCCGAAAGTGCCCAGCGCCCACCATTTGTCCCGCACCCAAAGAGCGGTGACGGCCAGAGCAAGAATCGTAAAGCCGGCAGCTTCGGTACAGCAGAGGGCCGCCACGACCGCCAAGGTAAAGCCGACCGGCTTCTTCTCTTCCAGATAGAGAACGGCGAACATTAAAGCGGGAGCGAGAGCCGAGACGGGATGAAAGTCGAAACGGTTGAGAAAACCGACCGTCGGGTGGGCCAGATAGAGCGCTCCTATCAGGACTGCCTGGCCCTCACGAAATCCGTGATGGCGTCCCAAACGGTAGGCCGGATAAGCCCCTATGGCGATCACCACGGTTTGAGCAATCAGCAGCAAGCTGACCGAGGGCCAAATAAAATAAAGCGGCGCGAAAAGCAGGAGAATCGGATGGAAATGGTCGCCGTGAACGTGAAGTCCGCGAGTGGAGAGAAAGAGACTCTCCCCGTGGGTTGTAAGATAGAGCGCCTGATCGAAGATTCCTACGTCGAAGATGCTGGTGACAAGCCTCTGGTGTCGTTCCAGCGAGAGAATACTGAAACAGACTATGTAGAGAGCAGTGAGGGCTGCGAGGAGCCTTTGGGCAGTCTTCTTTTCCATCGTAGCCAGGGACGGTGTCTAACTCACCCCGACGGACTCCAGAACGGTGCTCAATGAAGAGCAGAGCCGGTGCATGGTGGCGGTCGGCAGCTCTCCCATGGTGGCCAGCCGGAAGACCCGTCCTTTCAAATCTCCTTGCCCGGCGTAGGTGATGAAGCCGTCTTCCTTGAGGCGATCGTGAAACTCCTCGTAACCCAGTCCCTCGGGGAGCCAGAACGAGGTCAGCATGGAGGAGTAGACGTCACCTTCGAGGAGCGTCTTGATGCCCAGTGTGGCCAGGTGCTCTCTCAGCATCTTGGAGCGCTGCAGATAGAGAGCGCGCCGGGACGGTTGGCCGCCGCTTGCTGTGAGTTCTTTCAAAGCGGTCTCTAGAGCGTAAAGGCATTGCACCGGCTGGGTGAAGGGGGAGAATCCGGTCTTTTGCTGATCGTCGTAGCGATAAAGATCGAGATAAACCGAAGGAGACTGAGACCGGCCCTCGGTTAGAAGCTCCTTTTGGACCAGAACGAAGGCCGTACCGGGGATGCCGTGCAGACATTTGTTGGCGGTTCCGGCAACGGCCGTGATGGGGAGCTTCTCGAAATCTATCTCCTCGGCTCCAAAGCTACTCACAGCATCGACCATCAATCCGCAGGAATACTTTCGGCACAGCGCACCCACATCCTCAAGGTCGTTGAGGCGTCCGGTCGTGGTTTCGTGATGCACGACGACCACATGGGCGATGTCGGGCTGGGACTGCAGCGCCTTTTCAACTTGCTCGAGATCGACGGCGTTCATCCATCCCGAATCCACGGCCACCAGCGGTTTGCCCTGGGCTTCCAGCATGGAGCGCATCCGTTCCCCGTAGACGCCGTTGCATACGACCAGTGTGGGGGCGTTTCGGGAAGCCAAACTGCCGAGCATGGCTTCCACCGCACCGGTGCCCGAGGTCGCCAGCAAAACCGCCCGGTAGTCGTCGGTCGCTGTTGAGTAGACCGACTCCAACCCTTTCAGAATAGACTTGGTGAGTTCGGCGAACTCAGGCTCTCGATGGCACTGATCTGGGCCTTGCAGAGCTTGGCGAACACCTTCGGTGAGGGTCACCGGACCGGGGTTGAGGAGAACGGGAGCATTTTTCATAGCGCCGCCTTCGCTTCCAACAATCCACACTCCCGGCTCATCTTCAGGAAATCCTGGACCGTCTCTTTCTCTTCTGTGTTTAGCTGAAAGGAGGGATGGCTCAGGATATCGCCCTCAAGAAACTTCGCTTTCCAAAAGTGGAACATGCCACCCCAAGTTCGTTTCAACTTTCCGAAGAAGTGCTTTCGATCCCAGGTGTTGTTTCCGTGAAAGCAGCGAATGAACAGATGACTCCCCGACTCCATCGCACCCAGCTTGCCCTGGCCGGCGATCCCTTCCATGTAGCGCGTATCCTCGGAGCGACGTTGATTTGGATACCGCACCGTGCTTTTTCGATGCAAAATCGTCCCCGGAATGCCGTCGATCCCGTCGATGCGATAAGGGTTGTTCACGAACTCCGGAACATCGAGGTGCATCAAGGCGAATCGCAAGACGACCGCATCCAGGTTGTTATCCTGCAGATACCTCATCTGCTTCTCCACCCGGTCGGGGTGATAGTATTCATCGTCGTCCCACTGCATGCAGAAGTCGCCACCGGCTTTGTCCAGTGAGATATTGCGCAGGCCACCCAAAAAGACGTCGTCCCTCTTCTCGATGCGGTGATGCTGGATGGCCACGCGGCCTTCGAACTCTTCTAGCATCGGACGGTAGTCTTCTTCTCCGTCGTCCACGATCACCAACTCCAGGTTGGGCCAGGTCTGCCGAGCCAGGCACTCGATGGCTCGCCGGGCCAGTTTACTGCGGTTTGCCGTCACCATGAGGCAACTCACTTTGGGTTGTTCCGTTGAAAACACGAGGCAAGGTTTCGGGGCGGGGGCGGGGCTCCTGCAACGGGGAGGAGCGCTTCGTGGTACTAGCGCTCGATTAGCCCGTGGATTCCATCGTACTGAGGATAATTCTCCGGGTAGCCAGTACTCTGGTGATGTTTACCAGCGCAGTACATCCAGTAGTAATCCTCGAAACCCTCAGTAGTTGTAAGCCACCCCGACACCGGTCCGGTATTGATAGGTAAAGGTGCCGCTCACGCTGCACTCCGGAAGAGTCTTCAGGTATTTGGGAGTCAGCTGGGTCAAACTAGTCGGATACTTGCCCGACCAATCGGTCGCGTACATTCCACACGCCGTTCCGAGGTTCTTGAGATTTGACCTGCAACCGACAAACCGACCCTGAGCGCGAGATCTAATGAAATTTGGAAAGATCGCCGAAGCGACAAGAAGACCCGAGAGAGCACATAGGATCCCGAGGGGAGTAATGGAGCAGCCTCCCACTCGCAATTGATCCTGCCCGAAATGGAGGGCGTCTTCCAGAGTTGTTGCTGGGGTTTCATCCGGCTCGCTATTCACCTTGCCCACTTCGATACAGAGAGAGTATGTCCCTCAAACCGTGTTTGTCACGGAGTATACCCCCCATCAGGTCCCTCCTTCTCCCCTCTGCTGACTCTATCGCCTATACCCTATCCGGACATAGAATGAGCAAAACCTCCCACCAGAAAGGACACCACCAAATGCTGACACTGAGCCAAGCCGCCGAGGAGATGCAAGAAGCATCCGATACCATAGAGGGACTTGTTTCTCAACACGGCTTAGACGAGCTGAGCGAGCCCACCCAGGCCGTCTTTTCAGAAATGCGCCATCGCACGGAAGAAGTGAGTCGAGCGCTCCAAGCGGGGGATGTGGAAACCGTCAAAGAGTTGGTGCCCGAGGCCGAAGAGGCCGTTCGATGCTTGGAGGTGGCGATGGCGGCCGACCGAGGCAGCCATCCCGGGATGCGGGACCAGGTCTTGGAAATTCAGAGGATTCTCAACGACCTTCGAGGCCAGCTAGCCCTCTGAGCTTGTCAACCTCTCAACAGGCGACCTGTTCTTCAGGTGATAGTGACCGTCGAAGCCTGGCGTAAAAGGGAAGCCTCTCCTGGAGTGCTCCCTTTATCTTGCGGAAAGGCCCGGCCAGAGCACTCAAGTCGCCTTCTTCGAAGAAAATAAAGAGCGCTTCGTCCAGAGCTTCGACCACGGTCTGAGTCTGGCGCGTCCAGACCACCCGCAGGTCGGCTAGCTCGTAAGCTCCCGCACAGAGCTTTTCCACTTGTTTCTTGTCGCTCTCGAAAAGTTCGATACACTCATCCACAAGTTGCTCGGCGGTATCCGCGTCCACTTCTTGATTCTTCAGCTTGGTAAAAACGCTCAAGACAGCCGATTGGAGCCTCTTCTGAGCCGAGGTCGTGGTGCTGTGAAGTTCGACCGGAGGTCGAGAGGCGACCCGCGGAGCCGGGCTAAGATTTGAACCAGGATCGGAACCGCCCCTTTCTCTTATCTCGCGAAGCATGTCGAGCGCCTTTTGACGTTGGGTGAAGCTCATGAATTAGATCGCCGTCTCCTCGGAAGTTTCTAGAGAGACCTTAACTCGGAGGCATGTGACGAGACTCCCACCAGGCCCACAACTTGTTACAACTATGTAAAATCTTTGCGAAAAAATAGACCATCCAAGACGAGGACTTTACTCCTAGCAAACAGTTTTTCCGGGACACTCATGATAGGCGGCAGAAAACTCGCAATCGCGCTTGACCGGGGCTCCTGGTTCCCCACAGTTACTGGCTTCTGCGCCGATATTGAAAAAAAGACCAGGCGACGACAAATATCGGCCCTATTTCCCGTCGCGAAAGATTTAACGCCCGGAAACTCGACGAGGTGCCCAAGAAGCCCGACAAACGGTGCTTAGCTCGCGTCGTCGCAGAGAGTTCCGGTCGTTTTTTCGAGTTTCTGGTCGCCTTTCATGAGTCTCGCTGGAGAGTTGCTCACGGAGACCTCCGAGTAGGGACCGTCAGCGTACCAGACCGAGTCGAAAGGAAGGGATCACCACCCCTCAACCCAATCTCTCGTCGATGAATCTGTCTTTCCCCTCGAGACGCAAACTCCGAAGCTACTACTTAGAGTTTTACTACAACGTGCTCGGAGCGACTCGCAAGTCCATGGGCGTGGACCTGAGCGTCCATAAGACTCCCGTCACGATCAGCCTCACCTCGATCTACCCCAGACTTCATCTGACCCATCTGACGTTGGAGACTCTTCTCCGCCAGACTGTCCGACCAACCCGCCTCGTGTTATGGATCCCCACCGACGGAAGAGGGGCTCCGCCGGTGGGTTACGAGGCTGCGCTCACGCCCAAGCTCCAAAGGCTGAGACATCGGGGCCTGGACGTCCGCTGGACTCGAGACTTCGGACCTCACACGAAGCTTCTCCCCTCGGCGTTTCACTATCCCGACAGTATCGTGGTGACCGCCGACGACGACGTCTTTTATCCCGCCGACTGGCTGGAGCGCCTGCTCGACGGCCACCGCAAGCATCCCGATCACATCGTGTGTTATCGCGGTCTCAAGATGCTCCGGACCGAAGACGGTCTCGCTCCCTACAACGACTGGCCCGAGTATACGTCCACCGAACCCGGTCCCGAGCTCTTCCCGTTAGGTCGCGACGGTGTGCTTTATCCGCCGGGCTGCTTCACCGAAGAGGTGTTCAACGAGTCGGTCTTCCGGGAAACCACTCCGCTCAACGACGACACCTGGTTTAAGGCGATGTCGCTGCAGGCCGGCACCTCTTGCTACAAGCTCGAACCCCGACACAAAGCGTTTCTAGACAACTACCGAACCTACGAAGTGGACTCCTTGATGAGCCGCAACGTGGCCGGGGGAAAGAACGACCCTCAACTCAAGGAAACTTTCGAGCGCTACGACCTTTTGAAAGCGCTCCCCAAGTCGTAGCCGAGCTGATACGGGAGCCCCAAACTCGCCCACAGACGACCGGCACCGGCTGAGAGGCGACAGAGACCGCGAATCTGACGGCCTCTGGGACCGTGCGGAGAGACTAACAATAGACCCGTCCCTTTCACCAATCGGGATAACGAAGAAACGAAGAGTTTAGCCCGGGTGAGAAAAGTCGGGTGAAAGTACAATTCCACCCGCACCCGAATAAATCCGGAAGTAAACTCTCGTCCTAGAATCCATCGCAACTGAAAGCGAGAGCGCGGATTCCATTCGTAGACTTCCGACTCTTCCGCCCACACGATCCGGTATCCGCCCTTCTGCAAAGAGCGGAAGAAGTGGGAATCCTCTCCCCGCGGAAACCGGGGGTCGAAACGAAGCCCCGTGTGGCGCAAGACGGCCGCTTCCACCAGAACGTTGTGAGTGTAGGCGACTGGCAATTCGGCGCCGGTCGAATGGCTTTCGCTCTCGAAAAGCCCCTCGCTGTGCACCCAAGAAGGCGGCGGCTCTTCAAATCTAGGCACGACCGGCCCGGTGACCACCGAAGCCCCGGTCTTTTCCCAGACCTCGAGAAGCGAGACCAACCAATGGGACGGCACTTCTTCATCATCGTCGACAAAGGCTATGAAACGACACTCCGGCGACTCCAGAGCCTTCTCCAGTCCGGCGTTTCGGGCCCACGGAATTCCGGTTTGTTGCTCCTGAACGATCTCCAGCGGAAAGGAGTGCGGTTCCAGGTTTAAAGCCGAGTTTTCCGGCTCGTTGTCCACCACCAGGCAACGGAAAGGCCAGGCGGCTTCCTCCAGGTGCTCCAGACTTCCCAGAAGGCGCCTTAGTCCGTCAGGCCTCCGATAGGTGCACACTATGATCGTCACGTGGTCCACGGCCCCGGCCTTCGCCACTCCGATGCCCTTACCCGCAAGACCCAGCCTTTCCATGCCGAAGACCCACCACCAAGACCCGCTTCTCCTGGCGCAACTTAACGTTTCTGTGACGAACAACGCCTACTCTACGAACATGAAAATAGACCATGCTTCACTCGCCTATTCCAGGCCGAACTCGGCTCGACTACGCGTCTTCCCTGACAAGAAAGACAAGATTTTCAAAGCGGAGCAACGAGAACTGTTCCTTTCCAGCGCAAACGAATACCTACAATCCTTCGATCAGGTCGGTAAGACAGGAGCGAAGAAGGGGGCTTGGGTCGGGGCAGCCGTTCTTGGCTCAACCGCGCTGCTTGGAATCGGTACAGCCGCTCTACTAACCGGAGACACAGCCACTGGTCTCCTGTTGGGCACCACGATGGGCCTGGCCGGCAGCGCCCTCGCGGGCGCAGTGATGCTCCCGGCTGCGATAGAGGGTGGACGGCGTGAAGCCCAGGACGAATTCGCCTCGAACCATGCCGCCCCGTACCTAGAACTGGAGCCTCGCCAATGGCTGACCGCGGACGGCAGCCTAATGCACGATTACAACGGGCACACCGCTAGACTCTAAGGTTTGGCAACGTTGCCAAATCTCAACCGCTTTCCCCAAGGTGATGCGGGCTATTCGACAAGCGCCTAAGTCCCTCCGCCCTCCGGTAGGCGCACACTGCGATCGTCACCTGTTCCAGGGTCCCGGCCTCCGACACTCCGAGGCCCTTACCCCCAAGCCCGAGCTACTCGATGCAGGAGTCCCTATTTCGCCAATCCAAAAAGCCCGTCGTGAACATCTCTGAATCTCAACTGAAGCTGCTGAACATCGGCCTGCATACCAAGCGCTGGTGGGATCTGCGTCGCTGGATGTCCGGCCGCTGGAGCGAAAGGCTCCGCCAACTTCACTGGTATCAAATCCCCCTGCCCGAAGCTCTCGATCTTCGCGGCCTGCTGAAAGTCATCCGTTGGAACCTCTGGGAATACCAAGCCGATGAGATTTCCGGCAACTACGGAATCGTCAATCTTTTCAGCGCGCCCGCACCGGGAGAGGGGTACGACCGCGCCGCCCCCACTGTCTGGCACGGTCGAACTCTCAAAGAAGAGGCCTGGTGGGACGGCCCCACGGAGGCCAAGAAAGCCCTGGAAGACAACTTCGAGGCGATCCTGGACGAGTTCTTGCGGCTGCGGGAGAGGATGGGGGCTCACCCCGACGACAACAGCCTGACAGGCGGCGGTCGTTGGAAGGGAGCCTTCCTTTATCAGGTGAGAGGTCTCCGAGACGACCAGATTTGCGACCTCTGCCCCCGAACAGCGGCGGTCCTGGACAGCCTTAACCTCTGCAAGAATTTCGGCTTCGCCATGTTCAGCGACCTGGCCCCGGGTAGCGTGTTCGAAGCCCACACCGGCTCCTCCAACCTTCGCTTGCGACATCATCTCGGTCTGGTGGTGCCGGACGACCCGAACTGCATCATTTCGGTGGCCGGAGAGCGACGTCCGTGGCAGGTGGGGAAGGCCATGGCTTTCGACGACTCCTACATCCACCACGTGGAGCAGAAAGCCGACAAGTCCCGAGCTGTGCTGATAGTAGATGTGTGGCATCCCGATCTCAACGAACAGGAGAGGGAAACTCTCTCCCATCCTCTCTTCACTCAATTCGGCAAAGGGCTGGGGGCCCGCGAATGGGAGGCTCGCATCGACCACTCCCTCTTCCGACCCCTCCGACTGCTCAAGAGACACGTCCAGTTTTTTCCCGCCTTCTTCTCCGACCGGGGGCAGCAAGAGGTTCGAAAGGTGCTTCAAGAGCTCTATGAGACCTGCGACGATTTTCTGCGTCGCGTGGGAGCGCGTTACTTTCTGGACTACGGCACCCTGCTGGGCTTTCACCGCGAGGGCGACATCATCAAAGGGGACAACGACATCGACTTCGGGGTCTTCGCCGAAGATTTCGAGCGTATCTGGGAGTCCCGCTCGCTTTTGCCCCCCGGTTTCACTCTCCACGACTCCAGCTACCGCCACGGCTGCCCCAAACTGTACGTCAGCTACCAGGGCTGGGAAGCCGACTTCTACTGCTATCAGGACACCGGTGAAAAGCTGTGTTGGCCCACCAATTCAGGCTATCCATGCGAACGAGAGCCGATCGGCAAAGATATCGTGCTGCCGCTCAAAACGACGAATTTCCTGGGCCGCGAAACCTGGGTTCCCAACCAAACCGAAGAATATCTCAACAACCGCTTCCACTACACCGGCACCGGCGCCGTCCGCGACCAGAAAACGGGCTACTTCTACAAGAAAGAGTGAAGAGTCTGAACCCAGGAACCGCCCTCAACTCCGAGAACCTCGCGCCATGAAATCCCGCGGTCGTCAACTACGAGAGCTCCTCGAATCCTCCCAAACGGAGTTTCTGATGGAGGCTCACAACGGGCTGAGCGCCCGAATCGTCGAGGAAGCCGGCTTCAAAGGCATCTGGGCCTCCGGCCTGGCTCTGTCCGCCCAGTTCGGGGTGCGCGACAGCAACGAAGCGTCCTGGACTCAGGTGGTGGACATGCTGGAGTTCATGGCCGACGCCACCACCATCCCCATCTTGCTGGACGGCGATACCGGCTACGGCAACTTCAACAACCTTCGTCGCTTAATCCGAAAGCTTGAGCAGCGCGGTGTGGGTGGAGTGTGCATCGAGGACAAGATCTTTCCCAAGAGCAACAGTTTCATCGACAGCGAGCGCCAACCGCTGGCCGACATCGACGAGTTTTGCGGGAAGATTCGGGCAGGCAAGGACTGTCAGGACGATCCGGACTTCTGTGTGGTGGCTCGAGTGGAAGCTCTGATCGCCGGTTGGGGTCAGGAAGAGGCTTTGCGCCGGGCTGAAGCCTATCGCAAGGCCGGCGCCGACGCCATCCTCATCCACAGCAAGGTCTCTCACCCCCGAGAAATTCTCGATTTCGCCAAAGAATGGGGCGACCGACTGCCCTTGGTGATCGTGCCGACCAAGTACTACAGCACTCCCACCGAGACTTTCCGACGGGCCGGTATCTCCACCGTCATCTGGGCCAATCACAATATGCGAGCTTGCATCACCGCCATGCAGCAAACGGCTAGGGAGATTTACGAAACCGAGACTTTGGTGAAGGTGGAAGACCGGATCGCTCCCCTGAAAGAGGTCTTCCGACTGCAAGGGGCCGACGAACTTTCCGAAGCGGAAGCGCGATATATCCCGTCTTCCAAGCAGAGTAGCTCTGTGGTGATGCTAGCCGCCACCCGCGGGAAAGGGTTGGAGTCTCTCACTGAGGATCGACCGAAGGTCATGTTGCCAGTGGCCGGCAAGCCGCTTCTGGCTCACCTGGTGGACGATCTTAAGAGCGAAGACCTCCATCGGATCAACGTCGTCGTGGGTTACAAAGCCGAGGCCGTCGACACCCCTGGAGTCCAGTTGGTGGAAAACCCGGAATACGAAACGACCGGTGAGTTGGCGTCGCTTGCCAAAGCGGTCGACCGATTCGACCGGGAAACTTTGGTGATGTATGGTGACTTACTCTTTCGTCGCTATGTGCTCCGCGATCTTCTCAACTGCGAGGGCAAAATCGTGGTGGTCGTGGACTCCGCCCGGGGAGAAAAACGCGATATGGTCTGTTGCTCCAAGGAGGACGACCGGAGCGTTTTCGGGCTTGAAGTCGTTCTTCGCCGAGTCTCTCAAGAGGAGAGCAAGCTGGAGAGAGTCGACGGGCGCTTCCTCGGGCTCATGCTGTTGCGCGAGGAGGGGGTCGATTGGGTGAAAGAGACGATGGAAGAGCTGCGCGCGACTGATCGTTTCGACTCCCTGGGGCTACCCGAACTCCTCAACACACTGGTTGAGAAGGGTCACAAGGTCAACGTCCATTACATCCACGGTCACTGGATGGACGTCAACAACCTCCAGGACCTCAATCGTGCCGACGACTTTCAGAGAGGCTGGTCTCATGCTATCCGCTAACGAGTTTTTGGAAGGGCTGGCCCGAAGAGGGTTCGGTCTTTTTTCCGGAGTTCCGTGCTCTTATCTCACGCCGCTCATGGACCAGGTGCAGGCCGCTTCCCAGTGGCGCTACGTGGCCGCCGCCAACGAGGGCGACGCGGTGGCGATCGCCGCCGGCTCCGAACTGGCGGGCGTTCGCTCGGCTATCCTGATGCAGAACTCCGGGCTGGGAAATGCGGTCAATCCGTTGACCTCTCTCACCCACACTTTCTCGATACCGATCCTGGTGATGGTCAGTCTGAGAGGCGATCCCGAAGGTGAGCCGGATGCCCACCAGCACCGTCTGATGGGCCGCATCACCACCGACCTTCTCGAACTGATGGAAATCCCGTGGGAGTATCTTCCCACCGACCAGGCTCAGGTAGACGAGGTCCTGAGTCGGGCCGTTTCCCATATGACCGAGCACAAGAAACCGTACGCGCTCGTGGTCAGGAAGAAAACCTTCAGCGGTGGCTGCGAGGTTCCGCCTCCTCCTGCCCGGACGCTCCAAGCTCAGACGATAATCGATATCCCCAGCGCCCAATTCACTCGCCAACGCTTCTTGGAAGTTCTGGTCAAGGCGACAGTGAGTCTGGACGTGCTGTTGGCCAGTACCGGATATACGGGCCGAGAACTCAGCGACTGTATGGATCGAGAAAACCATCTCTATATGGCGGGTTCCATGGGATGCTGCTGCAGCCTGGGACTCGGCCTGGCTCTCAGCAAGCCCGAGCGCCGGGTGATTGTCTTAGACGGCGACGCGGCGTTGGCTATGCGGATGGGAGCCCTCACCACCATCGGCCGGGAAGCTCCGGAGAACTTCGTCCATCTGGTCTTCGACAACGGCGTCAACGAATCCACCGGAGGCCAGTTCTCCCCCGCCGCCGGTGTGGATTTCCGAGCGACCGCCCTTTCCTGCGGCTACCGTCGGGCCACCACACTCGCCGAACCGGAGCAGCTGGTCGGTGCCCTGGACGGACCCGGACCCGCCCTCATCCACATTCCGGTCAAGACCGGCGCCGACGGCGCCTCCCCCCGACCCGAACTTTCTCCCGAGGACGTGGCTCAGCGCTTACGGGAGCATCTCTCGTGATCAAGACCGCCTGCATTCTCGCGGCGGGGCGCGGAACGAGGTTGGGAGCGCGGGGCAAGGAGACTCCCAAAGGTTTCCTTCGAGTCGGCCAGGACCCCATCATCGAAGAGTCCCTACGGAGGCTGCAAGCTCACGGGATCGAGCGAACCGTCATCGTCACCGGCCACCTTCGGGAGTACTATCAGGAATGGGCCGCGGAAAGAGCCGACCGGGTCACCCTCGTCCACAACGAAAGCTTCGCCGAATCCGGCAGCCTCTATTCGCTCTGGTGTGCGCGAGAAGAGCTGACCGAGCCGTATCTTCTGCTGGAATCCGATCTCATCTACGAATCCCGTGCTATCGAAGCCTGCCAGCAAGACCCCAGAAGCAGCTTGGTGCTGGTCTCCGGACCAACTCAGGCCGACGACGAAGTTTGGGTCGAAACGGATGGTGAGCAGTTGATGGCCATGTCCAAAAAGCGAGACGAGCTTGGGGAGCAGGTGCTCGGAGAGTTCGTCGGCGTGTGCAAGATTGGTACGGATTTGCACTCGGCCTTGATGGATTATTCCGAGAGTGTATTCAAGGAAAGTTTCTACAAGGACTACGAGACGGATGGATTAGTGCAGGCTGCTTCCAAGGTGCCGGTGCCCTGCCGTCTCATCTCCGATCTGGCGTGGGCGGAGATTGATACGGCCGAGCATTTGGCGAGGGCTCGGGAAGCCGTGTATCCTAAGCTAGGCTAAAGCGTGAACTTCACTTGTGCGCTTGAGGTTTCCGAATGGGCGCTCAAGGTTATCTCTGTGCTTGATATCGACGGCTCCCGTTCAGACATAGACGCAACCGCTATCAAGGGGGATTGGGCTGTCGCTGAGAGATACCTGAAGCCTGGCAACGCTTGCCTCCTCTTTGTAGATGAACATCTCGCCGGTCAAATTGAAGTTGTGCTGGGCGGCTTGCCTTTTTCTCCTGGCTTTTCCGACGGGCCATTGATCTCAATCCTCGCAAAAGAACCGCTCGAGAAGCTTCTCACCACGGAGTCTGGGAATCTGGCCGAGGCTTTCTTTCTTCCGCGAATGGATTCAGAATGAGGGGATAGACCGATATCGAATCACCAATCACATATGTGATTCCGGAAGGAAGCGCTCATTTTCCCACGTGGGTGAATACGTCCTCGGTCACAAGCTGGGCACCGAGTAAGATTGCAGGGCTAGCCTCGATCTCGGCAAAAACCACCAATATGAGAACCGTCGGTCGAGTCTTGATGATATTAGGGCGTGTGGACATTCAGCTGTTTGACCGTATCGTTGCATGATATTTCATGCGGACGGCAAAGTGCTCTTGATGGCACTGAGACTCTTCTTGAAAGAAC
>Ga0208701_100277_pt1 | contig 20308 bp, 17 predicted proteins | sample DeeseametaMP1482_FD_184188 | JGI IMG/M metagenome (GOLD analysis project Ga0208701, IMG submission 184188) | Marine microbial communities from the Deep Pacific Ocean - MP1482 (SPAdes) | ecosystem: Environmental > Aquatic > Marine > Oceanic | place: South of Fiji, South Pacific Ocean | collected... | reverse complement strand
CGTCCCCCGCCAGACGACGGGCTCTGGCCACTCCACCGATGACCTTTTTGTCGAAGAGAGCGTCGTCGCAGACCTCGCTTACCAGCTCGTGTCCCCATACCACCACAGTGGGTTCGACCAGAGATTTGACTCGAAAGATCGGACCGAGTTCACGACCGAGCTCCATCATAGCTTGGATCGGGGATCCTGCGTCTTGGGCGGTCGAGCGTAATTGGCCGGCGCTGATCGAGGGTAGCCGCTTCAGGCTGAGTCCGGATGGGGGCATGGGAAAGGTCTCCTTAAGAAGATAGATTGACCTTCGTCTATTTCCGGGGGGACCCTTGCCCTGTAAACGTTAAAGAGGTCGGAGGCCAGTAACCAGGCGAATGCGAACCAACAAGTAAAAGATGGCTACTGTTTCTTCAAGCAAACCAATGTTGGCCCTACTTTGGTTCAGCCCGCTGGTCATACTCTCGCTCGCGGCGCCGTCCTGGCAAATCTTGCTGTGCGTAGGCCTGCTGTTCATCTACGGCGTGCTTTTGTTTCACGCGGGTGAGAAGCTGAGCGAAAGTTATCGGCCGAGCCGTTTCTTTCCATGGTTCGTGTGGGTTCTCGCACTTTTTGGCCTAACGAACTTTCAGTCTCTCCCGGTCCCGGTCTTTCCGTCCGATAAACCCGTGAAGGATCTCTACAGCGTCCCCGTCGCCCTGAACGGCGTACGCCACGGAATGTCCCCAGAGGAGGTGTACATTCTTCACGGAGAGCCCACCGAGCATCAAATCCAACACGCGATTCTCCCCATCAGGATTGACGAGGGGGAAATTCAAACTCTTATGGCCGAAGTCTTGCGTCTTCGATTTGAGTTCTCCGGCCTCATTCGATTTGCCAATCGGGAGCAACTCGACTTCCTGCTCAGCAAACAGATCGGTGCAAACATTCGAGTTAGAGAAGCGTCAACGAATCAGCCCACATTTGACGGTGCTGAAGTAGCGCTCGACCAGGTCCGAGAGAATCTGGTGAACGGATTTCCTCTTCTGGTCTGCGCGGTCGAGGAGGAGCTCACGACCGAGAAAATAGAGGAACTGGTCAACGGTGAAGACTACATCCACTTTCCGAGTCGCGCCTTTTTATTCGTCAACAAGAACGAAGCGGTCTACGCGATGGTGTACGCGAAAGAAGCGTGGCTCTATTCAGACCGAGGCTTGGAGGTTGTTTTCGGACAAAAGGACGAAGTTGTCTCTCTCCGCGGCAGCGAACTGTGGCTGGGCACTCGCCTATGGGCCCGGACCGGTGATCCGACTGATAGAATCCAACGCCCCGGTGAGCCCCTCCATACCGACGAGCAAGGGCTTCAAGCCATACTTAGGAACCGGCTTCCAGGAGTCACGAAAAAATGGGGCTCGGGCTCCATCGTTGTCCGCGCACCGAACGGTGTCATTGAGTTTTTCGAACTCTGAATCGGAACACATCGTTTAAGCAGGAAGCTTCCCACCCAAAAGGCAAGGAGCCGCAAAATAACAGGAGGATCTGATCCCATGATGACCGCCGACCAAACTCAAACCCAAGTGACCCTTGGTTTCCTCGATTCGTACACCGACTCCCGGACCGGATTTCTCCCCACCCGAGCCCCCATGGCCGAGCTGCCGGTACCGTTCGACAGCCTCTCGAAAGCCTGCGCTGAGCTCACCACCCACTTCCACGGAGCCGAAAAAGATTGCCGCCCCTGGCTGGACCAACTGTTCGCCGACGTCAACCCCGCTTGGGCGCCGGCGCTGGAGCAAGCTCAAGGCTTTCTCCTGGAAAACGTGATGACCAAGGCCTCCTTGCTGTGTCACGCTTATCGCTGCAAGAAAGTGCCTTCGACCGAAGAGCCCGCCCCCCCGCTCCCTCCCGGCTTGGACTGGATCTGGACTCAAGCCGCCAACCGGCTGGAAGTGCCTCGGGTCGGCTCCTACTACGGACTGCTGGTGAACAACTGGAAAATCCACAACGTGAAGCCGGGCGGAATTTATGATCTTTCCGATTTGAGCGACGGCACGGTCCTTCCGATGGTGGGCTGGCTCACTTCTCCCTCTCACGACGATCTCAAGAGCTATCTCTCGATGGCGGTGAAGGTGGAGGCCAAAGGTTCCCGTGTTCTCCAGACCATGAGGGAAGTCTACGAGTGTATGATTCGGGGCAACACCCAGGAAGCCACTTATCATCTGATGGTGCTGTCGGCCAACATTCTTGCCGTCAACACCGACTTCAACCGATCGTTTAAGAATCGCGCCGTCAATATGGCCACCTTCGATTCGCAGGTTTCTCCGCTGCTCATCTGGTCGACCAATGCCGACGAGCTGCGGGGAGCCAACGACCTTCAGAGCTGTACCGTGCAAATTCTGGAGAGCTTCTTCGGTATCCAGAAAGATTCGAACTTTGGAGCCCTGGTGCTGGAGAATCAAAAGTATCTTCCGCCCTCCCAGCGTAAGTTGCTCAAAGTGATCGATCAGACCAGCGTCATTCTGCGCCGCTTCGTGGAGGAAGCCGAGTCGATTCGTCTGACCGAGGCCTACAACCGCTGCCTGAATCTGATGCAATCATGGCGCATCAGCAATCAGAAGCGGGGTGCGCTGCTCACCGCGGAAGAGAAGAAGCTGCCGGTGAACTCGCAGAGTTGCACCCTGGACAACAAATGGGAGGGTCGAGAGTGGAGTCTCGACTTTCTGTTCCGCTTCCTCACTCCCGAGCAGCGAAGCATGCTGGCTAAGAACACCGAGACGATCCAATACAAAAAGGGTGAGGTCATCATTCAGCAAGGCAACCTTTTCCCGGGGCTGTTCGAACTGAAAAGCGGTAGCGCTTCCGTGAAGAAAGTCGTCAACGAACACGAGAGCGTGGTGGACACGATGGGAGTCGATGAGGTTTTCGGAGAGATGTCTCTGGTGGAAAACTTGCCCGCGTCGGCTAGCATCGTGGCCGACGTAGACCTGGAGGCAAGACAGGTCTCTCTGGAAACGGTCTACGACCTTATCAACGAGCATCGCGATGCCGAGGCCGGATTTTATCTAGCACTGGCCCAACTGATCTCTCACCGGTTCAGGAAAACCTTTCCGGTCAAGAGTTAAGTCTCGACGAAGCGTTCTATTCACTTATTCGTAACCTGTTCTTCGAATCGGCAGGTTACAATTTGAGTATGTTCACTTCCTCAAGTCCCTTGACGGGAGGATCGCTCACCGGCCGATTCGTCCAACACAAGCTTCACTCGAAGCATATGAACCAGGAGCGCACCGTCACGGTGCGGCTTCCGGACAACTACGATCCCGCCAAAGAGTATCCCGTCGTCTATCTTCAGGACGGCCAGAACATGTTCGACCGCCGGTCTGGATTCATGGGGCAAGAGTGGCATGTCGACGAGACCTTCGCCCACCTGAACTCCCAAGGCAAACTTCCCGAAGCCGTCCTGGTGGGAGTGCATCACGGTCCTGCGAGAAACGACGAATACACCCACGTCCCCGACCCCAACTACGGTGGAGGCAAAGGCGCCGAATACGAAGAGTTCTTTATGAAGGAGCTTATGCCGGCAGTCGAGTCCACCTACTCCGCGGACACCGACAAACGAGTCGTACTCGGTAGCTCTCTCGGTGGATTAGTCAGCCTCAGCATCGGGCTCAACCACCCCACAAGCTTCGCCGCCGTCGCCGCCCTTTCGCCTTCGGTCTGGTGGGCTGATGGACAAATGCCGACCCAAACCTTGAATTCCCGCGTGGGAGAGGACAAGCCTAAAATCTGGCTGGACATGGGCACCGAAGAGGGCGGCACCGACGATTTCGGCAAGCGCCCCATCCAAGGCGAGCAGTTCGGGAACCGCCCGGCCGGAGGTAACGGAGTCCAGGACGTGCGTGACCGGAGCCGAGAGATGGGAGAGGCCCTTCTCGCCAAAGGGTGGAAGCTCGATCAGGACCTGAGGTACCACGAGCCGCTGGGCGCAGGCCACAACGAAGGTTCTTGGGCGGCTCGCCTCAGCGAAGTGGCCCAATGGATTCTAAGCTAGACAACCGGCAAAAATTTCTGATAGCAGCCACTGGCGCGCTGGTTCTGGTGACCGTCCTGCCGCTATTCGACTTCAACTACTGGTTGATCCGTATCTGGGATTTCCCGAGGCCCCAGATTGTGGTTCTCGCTCTTCTGCTTTCGTTTGCCGTTCTTATCTTGGACAAACCCACCCGTCGACTCACACCGATGCTGAGCGCGACACTGCTTTGCATACTGCTCATTCAGACAAACAGGATTCTGCCCTATACACCGCTAGGTGCGCTCGAGGTGCAACGCACGGAACGATTGGCCTCCGGTAGAAACCTGACTATTCTCGGCGCCAACGTATTGATGACCAATCGAGAGGCAGAGGCTTTGAAGAAACAGATCGAGGAAACGAAGCCGGACCTCCTTCTTTTGACCGAGTGCGACCAGTGGTGGCTCGATACGCTCGACACCAAGGACTATCCGTACCGGGTTGAGGAGCCGCTCGACAACACTTACGGGATGGCTTTATACAGCCGACTCAAGCTGATCGACCCCGAAGTCAAGTATCTCCTAGAGGACGACATCCCGTCGATTCACACCAAACTCGTCTTGCCCTCGGGGGAGCTCGTCAAGCTCTATTGCGTCCACCCGCGCCCGCCTGCCCCGCAAGAGTCGGACTCCACCGCCCAGCGCGACGCCGAATTGATTCTGCTTGCCAAGGAGTCGTCGAAGATCAACGATCTTCCCATCATCGTGGTCGGAGATCTCAACGATGTCGCCTGGTCTCCCACAACCCGACACTTCCAGGCCCAGAGCGGCCTTCTCGATCCCCGCAAGGGACGCGGTCTCTACAACACATTCCACGCCGACATCCCCCTCCTCCGCTTCCCTCTCGACCACATCTTCTTCAGCTCCCACTTTCGCCTGGCCGAGCTCAAGGTTTTGCCCTACGTCGGCTCCGATCACTTCCCGATCCTGGCGAACTTGAGCCTGGAGGACTCCGCTCCGGTTTACCAACCGACTCCGACGCCGACCCCCGGGACCGAAGAAGAGACCGAACGAACCATTGAGGAAGGCCTGGAAGAAGAAAGAAAAGAGAACACGGAAGGTCAGTAGCCGCCCAACAACAATCTTTCTGAATGAAGCTAGATCCGAAGACCGAGAGTTTTCTACACTCAGTGCGAGAAGAAATCAAAGCCCGAACGAAAAGCGGACTTTTTTCCAAGCTTCTCCGCAAGCAACCCGCCGCCTCGCCGGACGGTCTTCTAGCCGGAACTCAGATTCAGGGCTACACGCTGGGGGACTTTCTTGGTCAAGGAGCGGCCGGTATCGTCTACTCCGCTCGGGATGGAGAGGGCCGTGAGGTCGCGCTGAAGCTGCTGCCTCTCCCTCCGGGTGCCGACAAGGATTCGACAGCCTTGCTGGAGAGAGAGGGCGACATCGGTCAGACCATCGACCATCCGGCTGTCGTGCAAACCTTCGAAGCGTTCCATTTCGGTCCGGCTCAGTGCGTGGCCATGGAATTGGTGGACGGCTGCACCCTTTTTGAGAAGGTCGAACTGCCGATGAGTATCGACACCTATCTCGCGCTTTTCCGTCCCTTTGCCGAGGGACTTCAGGCAGCCCATGAGGTCGGTGTGGTGCATCGCGATCTCAAACCGGAGAATGTCCTCAAAACCGACGCCGGTACGGTCAAGATCCTTGATTTCGGGATGGCTCGTCGTGTGCAGGACGTCAGCGTGACGGCCACCGGCACTTTCAAAGGAACCGTGCGCTACGCCTCACCGGAGCAGATCTGTGATTCCAAACGCGCCAGTGATCGGGCCGATCAGTTTGCCTTTGCCATGATGAGTTTTGAAGCTTTAACCGGCACTCTGCCTTACGAGGTGGACGAAAAGCAGTTTATGGTGACGCTCACCAATCGGATCCAAAATCGTCCCAAGTTGCTCAGTGAGGTGGCACCGGAGCTTCCCGAGGCAGCCACGCCGGTGATGGACAAGATGCTGGCCGGCGAGCCCGAATCTCGCTATGAGTCCGTACTTGGGGGGTTTGAAGCCTTGGAGGCTGCTCTCAAGAGCTAGCCCGCCGACATCTCATCGTCCCATCGAGAGGGTGTCCCGGTGGCTGATTGATGGTTGTACTCTTCGCCGGCTTTGCGGATAAAGTCGGCAGGGTTGACCGAAGCCTCGCTCTGGCTTTTGCCTTTGGCATCACGGCTCTGCCCCGGATTCTCGATAGCTTTCAAAGCGCGATAGACGAAGTTGCCCTTGGATGAGAAGTCGGGACGGTCGGGTTGTGCAGCCTCCGTCACCCGCTGCAGAGGAGTGGCTCCGCTGGAGTCCTTTTCAAAGAGACGGCCGTCCTGCATCAGTTTAATGAGAGGGCTGTCTCCGATAGTGCTGCCCGGGAAAACTTTGCCCAGACGCATCACGTCGATCTTCTTCTGTTGGTCCAGACCTCGATAGGTCTCCTTGGCCGCCGTCGGCAGGCGGTCTTCGAAGTTGACCAGGTCTCTCTTCAGCTTCTCCTCTTCCGAGATGCCAAAACCGAATCCTGAGAGCAGAGAACTGGATAGGTCCGCCGCCTTGGAGCCCTCGGAGACTTCCTCGTTGGAGGGCTCCCATCGGTCGCTCGGCTCCGATGGACGCGGGAAGCTCTCGTTGGGCGTTGTACCTGTGAGCTTCTGGGGAGTCTGGACCTGGCGAAATTGGATGGGCGAGATGTTCATAATCTCTCCAACGGAATCTCGAGCCGAGAAGTTCCCGCCCGATGTAACATGATTGTGAACGTCGTATGAAGTTTAGAGTTCTACCTTGCGCCCGGTCACGTTGCCGTCGCTGAGACCGCGACCTTCCATCGTGCCACCGTTCTCGTGGATCTTGACGTTGTGCAGGTTTCCCTGCTTCCAATGCAGCTGATAGGTCCGTTCATTCAAACCGGTGCATTCCCAATGACCAACTGCTTTGACGGCGAACGGGACGAGGTGCAGGGCTGTTTTGCCGGTCAGTCGGCCGTCGGCGTGGGCCGTGAACTCGATCCATCCCGACGAGGAGACGAGTTTCCAATCCCCCTCGATAAGAGTAGCCGGACTAACGCTGAGTTCGTCCACCTTTTTCTGGAAAGCATCTTCGCCGGGATAAAGCCGGGCCAACTCCCGATAGACGGAGACGGCGAGTTCACGGCGATCCTCGGAGAGAGCGAGAGCAGCCTGATTTCGCAGCGCCTCTTTCGAGGCGGCCTCCAACTCGGCAAGCCCTGCTTCGCGGGCAAGCTCGACCGCATCGGCAAATCGACGTTGCTCATAGGCCAATTGAGCCGGCTCCGGCATCGTCACCGGCTCAGATTTGGGCTCGATAATCGCCACCAGATTCTCTCTCCCGGTGCGCTTCAGCCAACTCACGAAAATAGAGCGGGGTCTTTCCAACCCGGCCTCCCTGGTAGCGCCGGATGCTACGAGCTCCTCCACCACGGCTTGAGGCCCGTCGGATGCCTGTGGACTCCACTGCACCAAACAGATCAACGGCAAGTCGTCCGAACCCACCCCGAGCCGTTGAAAATGCGCCCGATCGGCATCCTTGTCGTCAAACCCCATGCGGACCACGGGGATCTCCTCGCCGGTAAGCCCCAACTCGTGGCGCATCCCTCTCAGAGCTAGCTCCAGCCATTCACCGTCAAGATCGTGGCGTTGACTGCTGACGATCAAGAGAACTTCTTTCCCGCCCAGGTCTGGAGCCGCCGCCCCAGTTGCAATAGATACAAAGAGAAAGAAAAGGCTAAAAGCTAGTCTGCATTTTCCAGTAATCATCCGAGCCTCCGCTCGCCTTCAAGCTCTCCATCAGAGAGCTGGTATTCCTGATGCCGCTCTCCGACAGCCTCTGTACGGTCTCGTTATCCCCTCCGCCGCGTGTGGTGCGGGTAGGCGGTCCGCCCGTCGTGGTGCGGTAGTGAGAAGTGACATTCGTCTTCTGCTGGGGACTCATCGTCTGTAAGTTCGATTGCAGGATCGTGTTGAGAATCGTGCCGGAGGCGATCAATTTTTGGGTCTCGGCGTCGAGCTCCGAAAAGCCGCGAATCAGCTCCTGACCGGCCATCGCCATCTGGTTGGCCGGTATCTGGTTTTCCTCATACTGATTCATGACGTTCAAAAGCGCCACGCTAGCCTCCAGGTCCGGCCTTGTGAGCGCTACGTTGGTGCGCGGGTCGTAGGCGACCACGGGAGCTTTTTGAAACAAAATCTCGAGGAAAGCCGGCATCTCGCTGCTAGGAGTCGACTGAGACACTTGATAGAAATGGGCGATCAACTTCTGCCGCAGTTCACCGAGCACCATCGGGTCGTTCGTGGCCTGGGCGTTCAACAGTATCTGATTCAGCTCTCCCAGACTCTCCAGAAGCGGTGCCGGCCCCGAATTGAACTCCTCGATCGCCTCCCCGGCGATCGACTGGATTTCCGACTCAGTGAGTTGGCTTTGAGCCAGAAAGACGACGAGTTCGAGGACGGGTCTCAAATCTCCGTCGGTGAGCTGGTAGCCCCCGCTAGTTGCGAGCACCCGGTTCTGAGCCGGAGCGGTCGTCCCTAACAGCAGCAAAAGAGCGACAACGATAAAGGTGATGTTGGTCTTCATAGGGAGGCGCCTTCTCCGCCGGTACGACAGATCATTTACATCCTTGAAACAGCCACCGAATCCATCGAGCTTAAAATACCAACACTATGCAAACCACGATCAACACCAAAGTTTCTTCCAATAATCTGAGCGCCGCTCTGGCCTCTCTTCGAAACGCCTCTTCCAAGTGGGATCAGGCCGAGAACAACATGCGCCAGGTGGACCGCTACATCGGCTCCGCCGACAGTGAGTTCCGCAACGCCGACTTTCCAGCCCGACGGGCAAGCTTCGACAACGCCGCCACCGACTCCAGCTGGGAAGGGCGCCAGCTGGACCGACATTTCCGCAACGGAGACCGGTATCTGGACAACAGTCAGTGGGATATGCGGTCGGCCAAACGCGAAGCCGACGGCATGGGGCGCGACATCGATTCCGGTCAGAGCTTCCTCTCCTCTTTAGAGACCGAGTACAGGCAGAACAACGATCCTCGCTTGTCGCAAGTACAGCAAGCGATCGCCGAAACGAACTCTTCGGAGAGCCAGTTCGGTCGAGTGGAAAGCGATTGGCGTCGCGTCGACTCTTCCATCTCCTTTACTTCCAGCGCCGTAGACCGTTCCAATTTCGACATTCAGCAGATCATGTGGGACCGACCCGGGCAAGACGTGAGCCACTACGGTTTTCGCGTATCCAGCAACCTCAACTCCATCCAATCCGATCTGCGCCAGATCGACTCCAGTCTCCGACGCGCAGCAAGCTCCGGGGATCAGGGGGAGGGCCATCTCGACAACGCCATCAGAATTCTGGAAGGGCTGCAAAGCGGCAGCTAACCCTCACCCTTAAAATGAGATGAGAAAGAGTCGTCCAATCCGGACGGCTCTTTTTTGATCACATCAAAATGTTGATCACCGTCACTGAACCGGCCCCCTCGTCCGCGGTACATTCAGTTCAACGAAACGCACGAGGTACAAATATATGAGCAACACTATGAATTTCACCGGACATCACGTCAATCGACTTCCCGCCTACACCACCACAACAACAACCACCACCTCTTACGGCCCCGGACCCTCCGGCTACTGCAACGGCTCTTCCGCCTACAACCCCGCCAATATGAATAGCGGCATCAACCTCAGCAGCAAAGGCCAGATGCTGATGTGTCTCCTGAGCGTCATGAACCAACTCACCAACGGAGCGTTCGGCGACGTGATGAGTTCCCTGGGCATCGGACCACAAGGCCAAGGCCAGTGCCAAAACCAGATGAACCCTTACCAAAACCCCGGCTTCGGACAGACTCGCGGCTGCGGCAACGGCGGACAGAACATGGAACAGCAGTGGAACGAGTTTAATCAGTTCCGTGAGATGCAACACCGTCAGAGGCTGGCCCAGGCCGGGGTGCCTCATCGCGGCGCAAGACAGATGGCGACCGACAGAGCGAATATGGCCGCCTTCAAAACTCAATCGGCCAACGCCCCCCAGGCTCCTAAGGGCCAGGCCACCGAAATGAAGGCCGGTCAGACCATGAAAGCTCCTAACGGTAGCCTGGTCACCTGGGGCCAGGACGGCAAAGTCGACATCAAATACCAAGACGCCAACGGCGAGCTGCGCACCGTCGCCGTCAAAGACGGCATGATGAGAATGGACGGCGGGAAACCGGTGAAACTGGAGAACACCGGTCAACTGCTAAAGCTCCCTAACGGTGACGTCGTCGGCCTAGGTAACAATCCCCAGGGACCGGAAGGTAAGAAGCTATGCCGAGTGGTTCTGGCCGATAACGTCGACCAGGTCAAGTGCGACCCGGCCAGTGCCACCAACATCTACAACCTGAAGAATATGCAGCACACCCATCGCGGATTCGTTCCCCAGATGACCAACCTTAACGTCAACGCCGCTTCTTTTAACGGTCCCAACGGGCACTATCAGATGCTGAACGCCAATCTGTCCGTGCTGACCGGCATTCCCTATGAATTCAGCCACACCGTTCAGGAGTTACAACAAGCCGGCGTCAAATAAGGTGCCAACAGAGCAACCAGGTATAGGTCCCCGCGATGGTCACGAAAAGACTCGTGAGCATCGTGTGGCCTAACACGAACTCCACTCCTTCAGGCCAGTCCGAATGTTCGAAGTAGAAGGTGTCGATGATGATCCTGGACCACCAGAAGAGCGCGATGACCCCAATAAGGGCCAGAGCGCTCTTTTCTCCTGCCAGAAACTCGGGTAGCAACTGCAAAGTGAGAAAACCCCACAGGAAAATCATCGTGGCGATGTATCCGCCGTAAGTCCACAGCAATTTGCGATTCAGGGGGCGAAGCCTCTGCAGTTCCTCTTTCCAATTCAAGCGATAAGGCACCTGAAAACTGGCGGTTAGTACGAGAAAATGCCCCCAGGCCACGGCGGTCAGAGAGAAGGCCAGTAAGTCGAAGGGTGAGGAGAGCATCGGGTAGCCGTGGAGGTTTTGGTAGAGCGGAATCACAAGCGCCTCCAGAAAGGGACGATGAAAGAGAAGTGGCATCGGAAGAAAGACCATACCCCAGACCCAGACCCTGCTGAAGAATCCTCGCTTGTCGAGTCCCCACTTGCGTTCCAGAAGAAAGCCTACTCCTTGAAGGCAGAAGTAAAGAAGCGGTCCGCCCCAACCCGCCGATGCCGGAAAGCTGAGCGCCAGTTCGTGCAGAAGGCCGGAGACGAGAAAAAGGGCCAGAGCCGCGGTGCTCTTGCTCATCACTCGAGTAAAGAGTGGCCGAAAGAGCAATCGATTCATCTCCACAAACGGCCTATTCCACCGAAAGCTCCAGAAGTCGCGAAGCGAAGTACTCATCAGCGGGAAATGAAAGAGTCTCTTGACCGGAAAGCCCACCAGCTTCAAGAGCCCGCTCAAGACGTCGCTGTAGCCGAGATGGACGGTAGTGAGAACAGCCAGGACTCCCATCAAACCCACCGTTTGACTTCCGAGATTGTCGAAGTTCGCCGCCAGCACGAGCCCCGATGCGATCCCGATGCACATAGTGGGAAAGCCGAAAGCATACCAGCGGGCGCCTTCCGGATTGAACGGCCCGCGTTCGGCAAATCCGCGCGGGTCCACACCCGGCCAGAGGTAGCTGTAGAGAAGCAAGCCGACCGGCGAATAACTCTGGAACCTCTCCCGCGGAACCTGCAAGAGGGCCCAGCCCTTGATGAAATACAGGAGCCATAGGCTAGCAAACAACAGTCGTTCCGGAGCAGAAAAGCCGCCGGTCTGAGTAAGAAGCCAGGCCACGAAGGAGACCAGACCGAGAGGACCCACGACGGTTCTTAGGCGACCGGTGGGCAACAAGAATCCGAGGGCAAGAAAGATGGCAGGTGTAGAACAAAGAAATGCGAGATAGCTCATTCAGTGAGCTACAGTCAGCTCGCCGACATGTCCTTTCAACTGGTCGGCAAGGCTCCTTGACGCTTTCCAGCGGACACGGCAAGGCCCACTCCCAGCATGACCAAGACGCCGCCGGCGACGTGCGTTGTGGTCGGATACTCCTTCAAAATCGGGACGGCCATGAGAGTGGCGAACACAGGCTCTCCCAAAATGGCCACCGCCACCATCGAGGCGGGCAGAGCCCTCAGGGACCGATTGAGAAGAGTATGCCCGACTCCCTGAGGTATCAAAGCCATCATCACCAAGAGTATCCACTGTCGGTCACTGAATCCGTGAGTGGGAGCCGAAGTGAGGAGCACGCCGAGCCACAGGGTGAGCGCCGCTACGGTGTAAACGCTGGTCACATAGCAGATGGTGGGAAGCTCTCCACTGAGACGTCTTCCGACCAGTAAGTAGCCCGACATGCAGACCGCACCGAAGAGAGCAAGAGCGTTGCCCAGCGGAGGGTTGGGAGCTGCCGCGGCGGGAAGGCTGGAACCGAACGCCACCACCACGGTGCCCCCGAAAGCGATGAAAGTGCCGACCCACAGACGGGTCGACACTTTCTCTTTGAGCAAAAGCACCGAGCCGATGCCCACGAAGATCGGGTTGGTGGTGACCAACACGACCGAACTGGTCACGGAAGTATAGGACAGGGAGGCCACCCAGGTGGCAAAATGAAGACCGAGCATCACTCCGGACAAGGCCAGGAGCCCGAGTTGCCCTCGCTTCACTCGCCCGCGCCAGCCGGGGTCCACGCGTTCGGCCGCCAGCCAAAAGAGCGGCAGGGCCAAGCTCAGTCTGTAGGCGCCCACCGTTAGAGGGTCCAAATCGCAGAGCTTCACCAGGATCGCACCCGTGGAGACGGCCATCACACCGGCCATCAACGTCAGGCCTGCCAACACATCGTTTCGCACAGGCGAGTATTGGCCTCAAAATCGGGGGCTCCCGCAGGCTTGTCTAAGCTTTAACATGGCGAGCAGCTATTGCTACGGGGGGAGCCACCTTGGCCGGAGTAGCCTATCTTACCCACCTGTACGCGCCCGGTCTGGAAGGCTACGGAGCCGCTTTTAGCACCGAGCTTGAACTGGTTCAAGATCATAGTGGGATAAAGGATGCTCTGATCAAGGGCCACGGAGCGTAGAGGGGATCCACAGGGCCGGATGCAAAACGCACCGGCATGGTCACTCTTTCCTCCCAGTCAAGTCAGGTTCAATTCTCCCCCGCACGGGGCGCCATCGTCACCAGCCTGAAAGTCGACGGCAACGACGTGCTCTACTTGGACATGGAGACGTTCCGGGATCCCGAGAAGAATGTGCGGGGCGGGATACCGGTGCTATTCCCGATTTGTGGACCCCAGGCCGAACACCCCGACTTGCCGACGATGAAGCAGCACGGCTTCGCTCGTAACCTGCCCTGGCAGGTCACGGAGCAATCCCCTTCGCGGGCCGTGCTTATTTTGAGCGACAATACCGAGACGCGCGCTCTCTATCCGCATCGGTTTCAATACACTCTGACTTACGTAGCCCAAGAACGGGGACTCCGGATCGAACAGCAGATCACCAATCAGGGCGCCGAACCTATGCCTCTCCAATATGGATTCCATCCCTATTTCCTTGCCGAAGACAAAGCCGCTCTTGGGTTCGAACTGCCGGTCAGCAACTATACTGACAATAAATCCGACAACGCGGGAAGGTTCGAAGGATTCGACTTCGACCGCGAAGAGATCGATTGGGCTTTCCCGCATCCTACGGCTCACTCGGCCGGCTTCCACGACCGTGCCCGGGAGCTCTCCATCACCGTTCGATACAGCGCAGGCTACAAAGAACTCGTCTTTTGGACCCTCAAGGGCAAGCCGTTCGTCTGCGTGGAGCCGTGGAGTTCCGGGCGGTTCGCCTACCCCGCGGGCCGGGGTATCGACACCCTAGCCCCCGGCCAATCACTCGAGGCCTGGGTGGAAATACTCGTCTCTTGAATTTTCTTCTCTTTAGCAAATAGGGCAGCCATGGGGGCCGGTGAATCCTCCCTGGTGGATCTCCCTAGATTAACAAAAGCCGACGCCGTCCTCAGCGAAGCCACTCGCCGGCTCAGACTTGTCATCGCGGTTCGCCCTGAAAACGAACTGGAGCAAAAAGAGCTCTTTGTCTCGGGAAAGGTTCGCCAGCCGAAGTTTCGGTATTCGCGACCCGCACCCATCGACATGAGCGAAGTGGAGTCCATAGAACTCCCGAATTGCTATTGGGGAGAACTTCTCGCCACTACCCGTCGCCGACTGCTGAGGCTACATTCTCTTCTCGGAATGGACGGGGAGCTCAATGTTAGGGACTTCAGCCGGGAAGTGTATGGTGCACCTTCGGAGCAACTTCAGTCCGCCGCCCGACGTCTTTTGAGCAAAGTCAAATTTGAACCTGGAAAAGAGGTCACCTGGGAGTTCACCAGAGATGTGCTTCAAAAATCTCTAGATGAGTTTGGATTGACCGGCTGGACGGTGAAGAAAGCTCCCGGGGATTTCACCTCGGCCCGTACTTCGGAAAAAACGATCTACCTCACCCCGATCGGCAAGCTTTACGAGGGCACCGCCGAACGTCTCGCCGTGCACGAAATCGGTGTCCACGCTGTCCGCTCTTACAACGGCGACGCCCAGCCGCTCTCGCACTTCAGCTTCGGCTGGCCGGGCTACGAAATCACCGAAGAAGGGCTGGCAACCTACGCCGAACTCCACACCGGCCTTATCTCTAAAAGGGCCGTGGTCAACTACTCTGCCCGGGTCCTTGCGGTGGCTTCCTTGGACCGTGGCCAAAGTTTCCGGCATTGCTACGAATCGCTAAGAGAACTGGGGCTGAATACGACGCTGGCCTGGGAGGCAGCACTCCGAGCCTACCGGGGCAATGGGTTCTACAAGGACCACATCTATCTCCAAGGCTTGCTGGAGGTCTTTCAATTCATCACCGGCGGCGGCGATTGGGAGAATCTTTTTGTCGGAAAAGTCGGGCTCCACCACCTGGATCGGGTCAAGGCCGACCTCCAACTCAATAAGCTCCGAAGACCGTCGGTGGTCCCGGATTTTCTCAAACGAGAGAGAAAGAAAACCGAGCTGTGGGATCTGGTCAGTAGCCTGGTGTCGGCCTAAAGGAGCCTGTTGGCATTCAGCATTCGGTCGATCATTTCTTCAGAGGCACAAACTTCAAGGCCACGCCGTTGATACAATATCGCAGGCCGGTAGGCGGCGGCCCGTCGGGGAAAACGTGGCCCAGGTGACCTCCACAATCAGCGCAGAGAACCTCTTTGCGGGTCATGCCGTGGGAAGTATCCGTCCGAGTGATAACACTCCCCTTTCGAGGCTCGAAGAAGCTCGGCCAGCCGGTACCCGACTTAAACTTCGCTCCGGAGGTAAAAAGAAGGTTGTCGCAGCCGGCGCAATGATACTCACCGTTCTCTTTGATATGCAGACACTGGCTGGTAAACGGCCGCTCGGTCCCCTGCCCTCGAAGGACCTGGTACTGCTCGGGAGTCAACTCTTTCCGCCATTCGGCTTCACTCTTAGTAACCTTAAAATTATCCTCTTCCGCAAGACCGGTTCCGAAGACCGACAACGTCAAAAGAATAAGGGTGACAATTTTTCGCATAGCTTACCTCTCCATCCTCACAACCCGCTCGACACCCGAGGAGTTCCCCGTAAACCGATTCCTTCCTAGAATATACGCTCGGATAGGCTGCTTCCCGCCTTTCGAACTATGATTTTCGAACGGCAACAGTTTACTATAAGAGGAGAGCCAGACGGAGACACAGTCTCCGCTAACGAGCTCCAACTAGACAACTGGGTTGTAAAATCGGACGGAATCATTGGTGTAGTCCGCCCGCCGTTTCGACCCGACGAACCAGCCTTCGGGTAGCAAAATCGTCGCCGACCCACCACATCACTCGGCGACGCCCACTTCTACTCGACTGAAGCAGTTCGCAATAAAAGAGTCCCCGCGGCCCGATCCGCGAGGGCTCTTTTTTCGTGTCCCGGGAAAGTCCGGCTCGTAAGCGTAATCAAGGGATATGTCGAGGCGTCCGCGATTGAAAACCTGTCTCTTGATAGCGTTCCTAACGTTCTTTATAGCGTTGGGATCGGTCACTGCCGACACTCTGGAAGACTCGATTCGGGCGCGGAACTTTCACGAAGCCATGTCTCGAATTCAGAAGCAGTTGCCTGAAGCGACTGAAGAAGAGCGGCAACGGCTTCTACTCCTGCTGGCCGACTGCCAGGTTCAGCTCAATCAGCTTCAAGAGGCGCAAGAGACCCTGGCTCACCTTGACCCCCGGACTTCGCCCGCTCGATTTTTTCGCATCCGAGGGCAATATCAGAAACATAAGGGTGAAGAGTCTCTAGCTGACAGAGACTTTAGACAAGCTCTCAAACTCTCCGGTTCTGTTGAGGACAAAATCGATGCCCTTTGCGAGCTGACTCTACTCCACGCGGGGACCGACAAATCCGAACGTCTTTGGTCCCAGGCTCTGGAAGAGGCCTCCACAGCGAATATTCCGCCCCAGTCCTGGACTAACATCTACCGCACCCGTTACGAGATTTTGATCCAAACCGGCCAGACCCAAGCGGCTCTCGATTTCTGCAGACTGATGAGACGGGGATTAGAAAAGCTCTCCGATAAGCGCGGCCTTGTCTGGGCTTATCTCGCCGAAATCGATTCTCTCAAGAGACTGAACCGGTTCGAGGATGCCGAAAACGTCTGGCATCGCGCGTTGGCAGCGGCGGGAGAGCACTCTGCCCCGGTTCTTTTGATGTGGGGATACCCTACGCTCTACGACCGGGACGACCCCCCGGCCCTCCGTCGAGTCCTCTCGGAAGTTGAGAAACACTGGTCGTCATCCGACAAATGGTCCGACTACGAGCGGTACCACGTGCGAATGATGCAGGCCCAAATCTGGCTCCACGGCTTCAACGACGCACGCCAAGGTCTCCGCTACTTGCAGTTGGCCGAGCCTTTAGCCAGCACGGAACCCCGCCCGGCCGGCGAGCGAATGAGCGTACAGATGAATTTCCACAAGTTTGGAGAGGGCCAGTCCTCGGACATCGAGCAAGTCCTCTGGCTCCAGCTGAGATGTTTTCGTGAACTGCAGTACGATTCATCCGAAATCACTGCGTTCATGAAGTCTAAGCTGGACCTACTTCCAGCCGGGGAACGTCCGGCATGGCTCTTCACTTTAGGCAAACGCACTCTACCCGAAGAGCCCGACCTGGCCGCCGACTATTTTGTACGTTCCTTGGAAGACTCATCGGGTTTTACTCGCGGTCTTCTCTTATCGGAAATGATGGATACCTTCTACCAGTACGGCCTAGTCGCGCACGGTCGCGAAAAAGAGAGTCAGCTGCAGAGCTGGCTATCCGAACGAAGCAAAATGTCCGAACGGTTCGAAGTCTTTCGCTACGTCGTCCCTCAGAGTTTAGACCGAGAATGGAGTCAGAATCTTTGGAGTGGCGTGTGGAGTCCCCAAGGCAGTTTCGACGACCGGCGAATTTTCCTCAGACTCTTCGGCGATCGGCTCGATGAGATGGAAAAAGAGTTGTCGCGGGTCATCAAGGAATCTGAAGCGTCCGCCAACCATTTCGAGACCCCCGGAAATCTCTGCTTGAAAGCTCAGCTGCTAGTCCTGCAAGGACGCTATGCAGAGGCCCTGGCAGTTTGTGAAAAGGGCCAGTCTCTGGATAGAGACACCAAGAACTTTTACCACCAATTCGAGAGACTTGCTTCCTACGCCCATCAGCGGCTGGGAGAAAACAAAGTGGCTTTGGAGAGGGTACGTCGAGCACGCGAACAGTATGCAAAATCCGGCCGATACGGCGCGGAGGACTTCGAACTAGATTGCGCGCTCCTGGAGGTCGGCTATCTACTGGATGCCGGTCGGCTTGAGGAAGCTATCGACTTGTGCACGGACTACAAGCCACGTTCGGAGGGTCAGGACAAGCGCGCCTTGGCGATGGCCCTCTCTCGAGCCCACCTTCAATCCGAACGCTACCAGCCAGCCTGGGACGAATTGGCAGAGCTGGAGACGGAAGTACCCCATTCCATCTTCGCCGCGGCGGTCATGTCGCAGCGTGCCGCCATTCTTCACGCCCAGGGGCGCCAGGATGAGTCTCGAGAGTCTCTGAAATCTGCTCTGGCTCTGGCTCGGAGCCTGGAAAGCGAGCGTCAGCGTGATGTGATATCGATGTGGCGTGAGATCGACCCCGAGACTTCGCCAACTCAGGTACCGGAAGCTCAAGCCATGTCCGATGTCCCGGAAACCAACGGCTGGCTCACACGGACAGACTTCTTGCGCCTCTCGGGAGACATCATGCTCGCCCACCCAGAGTTCTCCACCACCGTTGAACTCTTGCCGAGAAGTCTGGTCAGCCAAGCCGCTCGCTTGGAGCAGGGTGAAGCGCTGGTGGAGTACTTTATGGGCGAGCGAGAACTCGTGATTCTCCTCTCGTCTTCGGACGGCTATGCCATACGCCGGCTGGCTGTTGACCGGGACACTCTCCAACAGTGGATGGGCAAGGTCCGCACGGACGAGGAGTCCGCGAGGCAGCTCGGCCGGGTCTTAGTCGAGCCGCTGGAGCCGCTTTGCGCGGGACGCAGACTTACTTTGGTGGGCCACGGATCGCTTCTCTCTCTGCCTTGGGACCTCTTGCAGTTGAAGAAGGATCCCATGGTTCAGCTGTACGAGTGGCGACTCTGGGCCGGGCCGTCGATATCGGAGAGCGCTTTGAATTCGAAAGGGCCACACCGCGTGTTAGCACTGGGAGGGGTCAGCGGACTGAGGCTACCGGGCAGTGAAAGAGAAGTGAAGGCCATCAAAGATAGCGGATTCGGGTCGGTCGACGCCTTAACCGGTCCAGCAGCAAACACGGAAAACTTGAAAAGGCTCCTGCCTGAGGCGGACGTTCTGCACTTGGCCACCCACAGCACACCAACCGAAATTCAACTCAGCGATCGAATGTTACCTCTGAATGAGGTGTATGCTCTTCCCCTCCGGACCGGTAGCCTGGTTGTCCTCAGTAGCTGCGAAGGAGCCGACCCGGGTGAGCAACAGAGAGGTCCCGTCACCCTCGCCGCAGCCTTCCTGGCCGCCGGTGCATCGGAAGTGATCGCCGGGACCGGCCGGGTCGGTGACCAGGAGGCGGAAGCGCTCTTTGTGGAGTTCTACCGAGCACTCGGTGAGGGGCTTTCCCCGTCGGCGGCACTCAGGCGGGCTAAGCTCAAGCGTAGAGAGGCAAATCCCGGTGGGGATTGGTCGAAGTTCGTGTTAATGGGTGGCTAGCTCGGATTCCGCTACGGTAGGGACTTCGTCGGGAAGCCTTTCAGGGCGTCGCTCCGAGTACGCTATCTGAGCTGAGTTCAAGGTCGCTTCCACTAGTCTCGACTGGCTGGTCGAGTTCAAAGCCATTCTGGCCGCGAACTTCATCCAGCGCGGGGTCAAAGCGACCGGTATCGCCACCGTGAGTACGCGGCGGGGAAGACTCCACAGCAAAGCCTGATTCTTGGATGGGGGTATCCCCTGGTTAAGTTTGCGAACGGCTTGCAACCTTGCTCCCACCGTCGGCAGATGGCCAATGGCCAGGAGATTTAGAATATATTTGCGCTCCTCAGGGACGCGCGGCTCCAGACCGAAACCTTCACAAGTCTCTACCAGGGCCTTGAAGAGTTTCAAGTAGAAGACGGGAAGTTCAATCGCCATTCCGGGTAAGCCGAACATCCCGCAGAAACCTCCCACCGTCGCCGCACCCGAGATAGCGTGCTGCTTGAAGCGCGACCATCGGCCGCACTGTCGCCCCCTAAACGAGGGCTCCGAAATACCGTGAAGCTGCTCCCACCTTTCCAGGGCGGCATCCAGCAGGCGGTCGAAAATCCGAGTGTTGTGTCGTCCCTCGCGAGAGAGTTCTGGAATCCGAGTAGGCTTGGCAAAGTCGTTCATAACGTGTCTACGCTAGCGGAAAAGCGCGGTGCAAAGTGTCATTCGGTGGGCTACATCGCGGGTATACCTATAGAACGTCGAAAGACAATTCCAGAGTAGCTCCAAACGGCTAACGCTCGATGAGTCCGAGCTCGGGGTCGTACCGGGGGTATCCGGCAGGCACTTGCAAACCGGGGTGGCCGGCGTTGCAATAGACCATATAGTAGTTTTCCAATCGACCGTCGATGTTGCCGCCGACCCTACCGGTCTTGTAAACATACTCCGCTTCAGTACGTGTTTAGCGTTCAAGCATGATTCTTGCTGTCGCCTGTCGAAGCGGAGCTTGTGGGTTCAGATGAAGATATCAAGTCACTGCTGGCACAAGTACTTGTCGAGGTTGGGG
>Ga0208701_100275_pt1 | contig 20429 bp, 18 predicted proteins | sample DeeseametaMP1482_FD_184188 | JGI IMG/M metagenome (GOLD analysis project Ga0208701, IMG submission 184188) | Marine microbial communities from the Deep Pacific Ocean - MP1482 (SPAdes) | ecosystem: Environmental > Aquatic > Marine > Oceanic | place: South of Fiji, South Pacific Ocean | collected... | reverse complement strand
CAACCGCGAAAGCTCTGAAACGGAGCCCGCTTTATCGACATTTTGCCTCATGGATCGGCGTTGATCGCCGCCATGAGAAGTCCTTCCTCGAATCTACAAAAAGTCTAGGCGGCGAAACATCGCTTACTCCTATGATGCTAACCAGGATATTGTTGAAATCGTGGGCGATACCACCGGCCAGCCGACCGAGTGCCTCTAGCTTTTGGGCCTCAAGTAATCGCTCTCTGCTGGATGCCAGTGCCTCCGCTACGCGGTGCCGTTCCATGGCGTGCATGAGGACTCGCTTCAGCACTTGAGAAGTCACACCGTCCTTGACGAGGTAGTCGTCCGCGCCTTCACGCAGGGCACTCATGGCAAGACGTTCGTCATCGGTACCGGTAAGGACGACAACCGGCACCGACGGGAAACGGTTTCGAACCGTGGTTACGGCTTCTAGCCCGCGGGCGTCGGGGAGAGTTAGGTCCAGTAGCGCGACATCGATTCTTTCGCCGCCCAGCAGTATCAGGCCGTCGGTTAATCGGAACGCTTCTACCAGATGAAAGCGAGGGTGTTTCAGTTCGGACAGCTGCAGCCCGACAAGTTGACGTTGCTCAGGGGAGTCGTCTACGAGAAGCACCTTAATATCTTCTTGAGCGAAGGTGGCTGATTCCAATCTTTCTACCCTCGTGTGTCTATTACCACTACACCCTTAATCCATATGTTCTCCCACTGAGGGACATAACCTCCATTGCTGGTGGTAGAGGGAAAGGTACCGGTGGGCAGAATGGAACTTTGTGAAAAAGCTACTACTTTGCGACGACCAGAAGATGTTGAGGAAGGTCCTGCGAGATAGCATCCTCGAGATGCGCGAGGATGTCGAGGTTCACGAAGCTACCGATGGACTCGATGCTCTGGAGAAAATCGACCAGCACGACTATGATCTGGTGCTTCTCGATGTGGAGATGCCAAACCTCAGCGGGTTTCAGGCACTTGCTAGGATACGAGAGTGGGAGAAGGAGAATAAGGTCTCCTCCAAGCTGAAGATCGTTATGATCACCGCCATGAATTCCGACCAAGATATTGTGAAAGGTTGGGATCTCGAGGCCGACGGCTACATCTCTAAACCTTATGATATCGATGAAATCGGCGAGGCTCTTAGCCAGCACCTTTAGTGCACAGTCAACCCGAACTCCGAACATTGACTATGCACTGGCCTGAAAAGGGCTAAAACCTGTTCCCGAATGCCTTCGAGATCGCTTCCAGGCCCGGCAAAGCCCTCAGAAAAGCCTCCACCACGGCCGGGTCGAAATGAGAGCCGCCCGTTCTCTTGATTTCGGCGATAGCCTCTTCAGCAGTCCAGGCTTTCTTGTAAGGGCGCTCGGAGGTGAGCGCATCGAAAACATCGGCAATCGCGACAATCCTACCTTCGATCGGGATGTCTTCTCCTCGAAGGCCTTTCGGATATCCGCTTCCGTCCCATTTTTCGTGGTGGGTGAGTGCGATGACTTCCGCCAACTGTAGGGTCTCGGAGTTGCTGCCGCTCAGCAGGTCGGCTCCGATCTCGCAATGAGTCTTCATCAATGTCCATTCTTCGGGCGTCAGTTTGCCGGGCTTCAGCAGAACGGAGTCTGGAATTCCGATTTTTCCGATGTCATGCATGGGACTGGCCCAAAGGATCAGGTCGGCCGTTCTTTCGTCCAGTCCGTACTCCAACGCTATCAACTCCGAGTATTGGCTCATTCGCAGGATGTGCTCACCGGTGTCGTCGTCGCGGTACTCGGCAGCCGCCATCAGGCGTTGAATGACCTCGTGTTTGGACTCCTCCACCTCTCGCGTGCGCTCTCGGACTCGTTGTTCGAGCTCCTGGTTGTGAGACTCGAGCTTTCGATGCAGGTGGCGAATCTCCAGATAGCCTTGCACTCGAATCTTGAGTTCCACGGGATCGCAAGGCTTGGTGAGAAAGTCGCGAGCTCCTAACTCCAGCGCGTGACGCTTGTTATCCCGGCCCCCCTCTCCGGTGAGAACGAGGACCGGGACTTGTATCAGCAAGTCCAGACTCTTCTCCCTTAGTTGGGTAAGGACGGCGAAACCATCCATTTCCGGCATGTTGAGGTCCAGGATCAAGAGGTCGGGTTCAAACGTTTCGAAAAGGTCCACAACGCGTTCCGGTTCGTCCGTGGCTTTGACGTTGTTGAACCCGGCTCGGCTCAAAAGCCTCGTTAGCGCGCGGTGAACACTGGTGTCGTCGTCTACAATGAGGATTCTACTCTCGGTCAATCTAAAACCTTTCGGTACTCCGTTTTCCTCGGTTCGAGGATATCCTGCTGAAATAGATGGGTGCCAACCTCACAGGACTCTAGAGTAGGCGTAAGAAACCCGGGATGAGTTGAATATACTATTACTCACAAAAGAGAATGACAGGTCTCTCGAAGATTTGCTCAGGGCGTTTCCTGATTGTCAGGTCCATCGAGTTCCACCCGAGCAGGGCGTTATCGACTGTGTGCTCCTCGATGGAGAGGTCGAACAAGAGGTGATTCCTCAATGGTGGAGAGAACAGATGGAGGCCGAGAACCCAGTGATTGCTGTGGCTTCTAACCATCCAACCTTACCCCACATCTCCCTCTCTGAGCTCACGGAGACTACGCTGTCGATTGCGATTTCTTGGGCCAAGCAGTATAGGGCCTGGCGAGTGGGGGAGGAGTCGACTCAGAAGAGAAATCGCCAGATTCTGGCCCAGGTAACCCACGAATTGCGTTCTCCGATTACCGTTATCTCTCTGGCGACTCAGATGGCAATGCGCCAAAATGTCCGACCCGAAAAGCTGCAAGAGCACCTCTCGATGGTCCGAGAGTCTTCGCTTGTCTTGCAGACTCTGGTCAACGATATTCTGGACTTCTCGAAGATGAGTTCGGGGAGTCTGGAGCTCGCCTCCACGGAGTTTGCGTTAAGGGATTTTCTCCACAATGTCAGTCGCAGCTATCAGCTTCTGGCCGAGGAGAAAGGTCTGGAACTTCGATTCGAAAGTGACGCCAAGCTTCCCGAACGAATCGTGGGAGACCCGGGGCGGCTTCGCCAGATCCTTGCCAACTTGCTGTCTAATGCGGTGAAATTCACTTCTCGGGGCGAGATCGAATTGGTCGTGTCTCTTTCCTCCAGGAGCCTCACCGAGGTTGTTCCAGAATTTCGAGTCCGAGATTCCGGTATCGGGATTCCCGAAGTCTCTCTCGAACGCATCTTTCGTCCTTACGAACAGGCCGACGAGGACACGTTTCACCAATACGGAGGTACGGGCCTCGGACTGTCGATCGTCAAGAGTCTGGTGGAGCGGATGGGCGGTGAAATCCAGGTGGCCAGCGTCCCCGCACAAGGTACCGAGTTTGCGTTCACCGTGCGCTTGGGTCGAGTACGGAACGTGCACCGAAAAGAGGGCCCGGAGTTAGGCCTGGAGGGGATTCCGGTCCTGGTTCTCCAGAAGGCCGGGCCCGAACGTACCTTCCTGACAGACCTCTTCTCGGAATGGGGCATGCGGGTGTGGACTGCCGGGGAATTCGTGGAGGCGCTCCGCATGGCCCCTGCGGCCTCTAACGGGGTGTTTTGGGTAAACCTGGACGAGTTTAGTTTTGAGGAGGTGGAGAAGCTCCAACCCCGGCTCAAATCTCGGCATGCCAGAATAGTGCTTCGCGCCAACACGGGTCAAAGGGGAGACGGGGCCCGCGGTCAATCCTTGGGAGCGGGGGCCTACCTTACAGGAGAGTTGGAACCTGACGAGCTCCAAGGGGCCTTGCGGCTCACTCTCTCCAGAGCCTACACACTGGTCACCCGGCACACTCTTCGGGAGCGCCGGAAAACCGAAGGCTAAAGGGCACCCCTTCACACGCTGAACTGGTTCGTTCTCTCCAGAAGTTGCTCCACCAAAGCCCCCAGGCTGGAGGACGCCTCGTCCAACTGCTTGGTCCCTATGGCCGACTGCTCGGAGGCTTCTCGGATGTTCTGGAGCGCTTGCACGACCTGTTCAAACCCGATCTGCTGTTGACCGGCCGAGGCAACGATCTGTTGAAACGCTCGGACGCTGTCCACGGTGGAGCTGTTCAGTTCGCTGATCGTTTCCTCGGCGTTGCCGGCTTCGTGCCTCCCTCGTTCCACTCGTTTCACGGCCTCTTCGGTGAACATCACAGATCGATGAATCCGCTCCTCGATGTCTTCCAGAATGCTCCTCACTTCGCCGGTGGCGGTCTTGGCCTGGTCGGCCAGACCCTTCAACTCTTCGGCCACCACGGAAAAGCGGGCCCCCGAGTCTCCCGCCGAGGCGGCTTCGATGGCGGCGTTCAAAGCTAGCAGATTGGTCCGCTCGGCGATATCGTTCACCGTCGAGATGACATCTCGTACTGCTTTGTTCTTTTCGCTCAAGGCCACGATGTTTTCGGCGGTCACCTGAACCTGTTCGCGGATCTGCTCCATGATCTTGTAGGTGCTTTGAACAGCTTCAACCCCACTCACACTGGCTGTGGAGGTGGCCTCCGCGGCTGCCCCTACCTCGCGAGCCCGTTCGGACACCTGGTGCCCGGTCTGACCCAGCTCCTCCATCGTGGCCGTGGTCTCTTGAACGGCCGCCATCTGTTCTGCCGTGGCGGCGGCTTGCTGTTGACTGGAAGCCGCCACCTGGGCAGCCGCGGCGTTCAAACTGTTGGTCGCCTCGACGGTTTCGCTAATGAGGCTCCTCAAGCTGGACTTCATCTGGGCCAGAGCCACGAACAGTTGGCCCAACTCGTCTCCGCTGGCGCTTTCCTCTTCCCATTTCTCTCCGCGAAGATCGCCTTCTGCCACTCGTAGCATGGCGGCCACGACTTTGCTAAGAGGTTCGGTGATCTGTCTTGAGACCAGCAGGCTTGAAACCAGGCCGATGATGGTCGTGGCAAAGACCAGAGACATCACGTTGGTAATAAGTTTCCCAACCTTCTCTTTCGATCGCTCGGACACTCTCTTTATCACGGAGTTGCTATTCTCGAAGATCTCATCCGATAGCCTTCGCAGCGCCGCACTCTCCTCCGGCAGGGTCTCCTCGGAGGACAAAAAGGCGTCCGACCTCTCCGCTAGCTCTCGGAAGAGAGTGCCCTGCTTCTCCAGAAGTTCCACAAGGACTCGGTCTTCACTCTTGGGGACGGTGACCTTCTCACCGGTCATCATATTGATGGTCACTTCGCCCCCCGTTATCAATCCACTCTGGGTGGCCAAGAATATCTGGGCGGTTCGCTCCCTTTCAGAGTCGATACCGAGGCGTTCCAGAAAGACTTCCTGCAAATACTTTTCATTGAGCATTCGCTGCCGGCCCGCGGCGTCTTGGATGGTGGAGTCCAACAGCAGTCCCCTGGCGTTGTCCACCACATAGACCAAGAGACCGATCAGGATGAGGGTGTATAAGAGCGGTATGAAACCTAGCTTGTATCCCACCTTCAGGTTGCCTAGCAACCCCCTTTTGGCTGTGTCCGCTTTCATTCTTTCACCCTCCTCGGAAAGACCAGAACCAGGGTGATACCCGGCGCCGGATGGTTTGTTCGCGCCCAAATTTCGCCGTTGTGAAGACGCATGATTTTGCGACACAGAGCCAGACCGAGCCCGGTGCCTTTGTAGGAACCCACGGGATGCAGGCGCTGAAACAGCCCGAAGACCACTTCCAGCTCCTCTTGCTCTACTCCGACCCCGTTGTCGGAGACCAAGAGCCGATACTCCGTGGGCGACTCCTCGTATTCGACGGAGAACTCCAGCGGAGAGTCGGAAAACTTGATGGAATTTTCAAGAATCTCTTCAAAAAGATAGTTGAGATAAACCCGCCTGCCCTGGATTGCGGGGAGAAAGTCGGGGATTCGAGGGCTGCATTCCATTTTCTCGAGAGAAGCTTTCCGTGCGGCCAAGACGGATGACCACAACTGCTTCAGGTCGACCTTTTCCAGGGCGCAATTCTCTTCATTAAAGTCGATATAACGAATGAAATCGGAGAACAGAGTTTTCATCCGTCTTGCACCGCCCACGGCGAAGTTGAGGATCTCGTGTTCCTCCGCGGTCAGCTCCATTCGATGGCCCAGCAACTGCAGGTGGCTGACCACGTCTCGCAGCGGTTCTTGCAGGTGGTGGGAAGTGACATGAGCGAACTGGTGAAGCTCTCGATAAGAATGCTCCAGAGCGAAAGCTTGTTTGGCCAACTTCATCTCCGCCTGGTGCCGCTCGGTGATGTCGTGACTCACAGAAATCACACCTTCTTCTTGTCCGAACGGCACCTTAATCGTGGAATGCCATCTCGTTCCACCCTCCAGTGTCTCTACTCGTACAACGGTCCTTGTCCCAACGGGGCCTCTCTCGAGGAGCGATTTCAGGGTGGGGTTCTCCTTCACGAAAGAGGAAGTGGTCCGTCCCACTAGCTGCTCCTCGTCGCTCACTCCTAGAAGGTCCTGGGCGGCACGATTTGCTCTGAGAAGCGCCCCGTCTTTACCAAGAAAGAAGATCGGGTCCGGAACGGTGTCCATGAGGCTCTCCATCAGATGCTTCTCATAGAACAACTCTCGGGCCAAACGAAAATGCTCCATCGCCGTCTGGACCAGGGAACGTAAATGGCCCGGTTCCCACGGTTTGGCTACAAAGGCGAAGATCTGACTACGATTGACCGCATTGACCAGGGCGTCCATATCGGTATATCCGGTGATCAACATCCTGGTGGCCCGGGAAAACCGGGAGACTTCACTTAAGAACTCGTGCCCCTGCATGGTCGGCATGCGTTGGTCGCTAAGGACCACTCCGATCTCTCTCGAGCGGAGCATCTCCAGCCCCCGGCGAGGATCGGTGGTGGTGATGACTTCGAAGTCGTCCTCCAGCAGATCCTCAAGGGAGTCCAAGATCGCTTGCTCGTCGTCCACTATCAGGACGCTAGGAATCTTGTCATCCAACTTTCTCCTCCTTCTCTTGCTTCAGCAGCGCCTCGAGATCCATCGGAATCCTGACGCAGAACTCGGTACCCTCACCGGGACGGCTCTGCAATTCGATGGAGCCTTTGTGGGCTTTAATAATCCCGTAGGAAATGGACATCCCAAGACCCGTCCCCAGTCCGACCGGCTTGGTGGTATAGAAAGGGTCGAAGATCCTGCCCTGGGATTCTTCCGGGATCCCGATCCCGTTGTCTCTCACTTTCAAAGTAAAGGCGTTCCCGTCTTGTCCGGTCGAGATAACGATACATTGCTCGCCCTCCACATCTTGGACGGCGTCGATCGCATTCGTGAGTAGGTTCATAACGACCTGATTGAGTTGGCCGGGAAGGCAACCGAGGAGGGGGGCGGCCTCATATTTTCTTTCTAGCGAAATGGGAGTCTTGTTCAGACGATGCTCAAGCAGCAACAAAACCGATTCGATGCTCTCATGGATATCCACCGTTTTGAACTCGCCCTCGTCCAATCTGGAAAAAGTGCGTAGCCGAAGAACCAGATCTCGGACTCGCTCCAACCCTACCTTCATCGAGTCCAGGCGGTCACCGGTTTTTCGCCACTTTTTCAACCAACCAGCCTGAAGATTGAGTTCGACTTCCGGGGACATTCCCTCCAACCAGCCGCGAATATTGTGGAGGTTGGTCAAGACGAAAGCGAGGGGGTTATTAATTTCGTGGGCGATGCCGGCCACCAGTTGCCCCAGAGAGGCCATCTTTTCGGACTGCACGAGCTGGACTTGCTTCTCGCTCAACTCCCGGTTGACTGCCTCCAGCCGCTTGTTGGCTTCTTCCATCTCCTCGGCCACTCGCGCTCGCGCTCGGGCATCGGCTTGGGCGGCTAGCGTCTCCATCTCGCGCTCCTTCAACTCCCGGGAGATGCGCGAATTCTCTTCCTGAAAACGCTTTCTTCTGACCAGGCCACGGATGCGAGCCTTGACCACGGTGAGGTCGCTCGATTTATTAAGAAAGTCGTCTGCCCCGGCTTCCAAGCCGCGAGTCATGTCCTCACTGCCGTCCTTGGAAGTGAGAATGATAATGGCGAAGCACTCTTCTTTTTCCTGACGTCGGGCTTCCAAAAATCTACAGAGTTCGATGCCTTGCAGACCGGGCAGTACGAGATCCACGAGTATGGCGTCGAAATCTGAATCGGCGCAACGCTCCAGCGCTTCCTCTCCCGAGGAGGCAGCCTCCACCTGATAGCCTTCCTCACCCAGTTCGTGCAGCAGAAAGGCCTGGAAGGTGGGGCTGTCCTCCACCACCAGTATACGAGTACGTCGATTGGCTAGCGCGGAGAGACCTGGCATCTGCTCGGAGCGCCGACGCAGGAGAGCTCGAACTCGTACTTTGAGAATATCGCCGTCCACGCTCTTTTCCAGGTAGTCGTCGGCCCCGCTTTCGAGCCCTACAAGTTCGGCCTGCCGGGAATCGGCCACCGTGAGCATGAGAATCGGAAGGCCTCTGGTTTCCACTTTCATGCGTATCAGGCGGATCAGCTCGTTGCCGCGCATGCCGGGTAGGTAGTAGTCGGTGATAAGCAGGTCCGGAATGCTCTGATTCAAGGACTCCAGGGCCTCGTCCGGATTGGTCGCCACCTCCACCTGCCAGCCTTCTTGTTCTAAGATGTATTGAAACTTGATAGCTTGCGTGGGAGAATCTTCCACTAACAATATTCGGCTCATAACTGAACCTCTTCACCCAGTTCAAGAAGTCGCCGGGCGATATCAGGGAGGGGAAGCACTTCGGTGGCCGCGCCCAGCTCCTGGGCTGCCCGTGGCATGCCGTAGACGGTGGCTGTGGAACGATCCTCCACGATGGTGTGGCCTCCCCGGCGCTTGAGCTCCAGCAATCCTTCGGCTCCGTCATCACCCATGCCGGTAAGCAGGATACCCACCCCTTCCGGACCGGCCTCCCTGGCCAGCGATCGAAAGAGCACCGTGCCGGAGGGACATTGGAAAGAAACGGGGTGAGAATCGTTGAGTTTGAGACTGTTCGGACCAACTTCGAGATGATAACCCCCGGGAGCCACGTACACTTTTCCCCGACATGGCAACTCACCATCCAAGGCCGGCTTCACCCGTAGAGCACATCGGCCGTCCAACCAGTCGATAAAACCGGGTAAGAAAGCTTCGTTCATGTGCTGAACTATTAGAATCGGGTGAGGATAGTCTGAAGGCAGCTTTTCCAGCAACGAGACCAGGGCCGGAGGTCCGCCGGTGGAAGCGACGATCCCTACCAGACTGGACTCGCGCAAGACTACGGGTTCGACCGGGGGGCGAGAAAGTGGAACCTTTCTCTTCCGAGGCTGATTGCCTCGCTGCCGAACAACCCTGACATCGCTCATGATGACCAGTTGCTCGCACATACGAGCGGCCAGAGTGTGGTGTTCCGGCTCCCCCGGTCCGGGGGGTTTCTTCACCACGGCCAGAGCACCGGCTCGCAGACTGTTCATGGAGATCTCGGCGTCTTTCCCACCCACGCTTGAGGAGACCACCACGATAGGCAAGGGGTAATCCTGCATGATCTGTCTGGTGGCTTGATATCCGTCCATTTTCGGCAGGTGGATGTCCATACTCACAACGTCTGGCCGAACCCGAGCCATGACTCTCAGCGCCTTCTCCGCGCTACCGGCGACGGCCACCACTTGGAGACGCGGATCGGCGTTGATGATCTCTTCCAATAGCAGCGATTGAGTGGGAGAGTCTTCCACGATCATCACTTTGATACGGCGAGCTCTCAAACGAGTTGCCTCACCGTCTCCAGGAGGTTGACCTGGTCGAACTCCTGCTTCACGAGGTAGGCCTCGGCACCCAACTCCAGACCTTTTTTCTGATCTTCAACGTTTCTTCGAGAGGTCAGAAGAACCACCGGGATTCGACGCAAGTCCTGGTCTTCTTTCATTCGCTCAAGCAGACCAAATCCGTCCAGATTGGGCATCTCCACATCAGAAATGACCAGATCCACGGGATTCTGTTCGAGCATTCGCAGCGCCTCGATACCGTCGACGGCCACCAGGACGTGGTACCCGTTCGTCTCCAGTATGCTTCTCTCCAAGGTGCGGGTGGTGATGGAATCGTCCACCACCAGGATGCTGGCCGGCCAGTCGTGTTCAGGCTCCGACACGCTTACTTCCTGAGCCCTGGTTATTGTGAAGGCGCTGTCGGTAGCTGTCCGGCGGAGCAAGTAAGGAACACTCAAGACCAAGCAAACAGCGCCATCCTCTCGCAACACGGTGCCGGCGATTCTGTCCGTCGGCATGCCTGGTACCGAGCAAGGTCGTATCATCATCTTTCGACAACTCTCGAATCCGTCCACCACCAGAGCCGTTTTTCGTGCACCTTGCTGCAGAACGACCACTGGCAGACGATTCCTCTGTCGAGCCGCGGGATAACCCTGAGCGATCAGCTCTCTGAGTTCGGCGATTGGAATCAATTCTCCATCGACCCGGAGCATCTGCCGGCCTTCGACGGTCTCCAATCGGTCGAACTCAATCTCCAAGAGAGCGTGCACCGCGTGTCCTTGAAGAGCGAAGAGCTGACCCAGACAGGACACGAAGACCAGCAAGCGACTGAAGATCGTCACGGGAACCTCAAAACAGAATTTGGAGCCCAGGCCGGGTTGGGAGGAAACCTGCAGGGTACCCTGGAGAGAATCTACAGCCTGTCTGGCCACCGACAGTCCGAGCCCTCGACCGGCGATGTCTGTGACCTCTTCGGCAGTGGTCAATTGGGGTGAGGTCAGAAGTTCTTCCAGCGACCCGGAAAGTCCGTGCTCGCGGGCTTTTCGGAGAATCTCTTCCTCCTGAAGCCCTCGACCGTCATCGGCGATAGTTACGACGAGAGACGCCTCCCGGAGTTGCAGTGAGAGTTCAACGGTGCCGATTTCGGATTTTCCGGCTTGGACTCTTTGCTCGGGCGGTTCGATACCGTGGTAGACGGCATTGCGAAGGGCATGCATCACGGGAACCTTGAGTTCTTGAAGAACGGCTCGGTCAACCTTAGTGTCCAATCCGAGTTCAAGATACCGCACGTTCTTGCCCTGGGTGCGAGCAACTTCTCTGACCATTCGACCCATCCCCGAAAGGACGCCTTCAGCCTGTACCAGCCTGGCTTCACTAACGGCCTGAAAGAGTTGCTTGGCGGTGCGATGGAAACGAGTGGAACGAGCTTGCTGCTCCTGAACCACTTCTCTGCAGAGAGTCTCTAGTACCTCCACTCGGCCACTCTCTTCGGCCTTTCCGTTGAGCGAGCTTTTCAGTTCGTGGAGACCTTTCAACAGCTCTCTGAGACGGCTTATGTCAGCTCGATGCACGGTGTTCTGGGTCATCACCTCACCGGCTCTCAGAAGGATCGAATCCAAGGCGGCTTCACTCAATCTGACCGAGGTCGAGGAGCTTTCGGCAGTAGAAGCGAGCGGTCGTCCTTCGACCGGCTCCGTGCGGGAGGCATCCTTTTGTAGCTCCGATATCTCAGGGAGTTCGGGGCGAGCGGAGGGGTCGGAAGAGACCCAAGTTTCGATCAGGTCGAGCAGGTGGTAGACCGCTTGTAGGAGGGAGTTTGAGGGTTTGACGGCGTCACTTCGGGCGGCCGAGAACACCGACTCCAGATCGTGAGCCGCTCTTTCAACAGGTGCCAAGCCGGCGGCTCGGGCCGCCCCTTTCAAGGTATGGGCGTGGCGCAGAATATCATAAAAGGTGTCGTCGGAGTCGGCCCCGCCTTCGAGCGCTCGAAGGGTGCGGCGGATCCCTCGCAGATGTTCAGGACACTCAATCTTGAACGCCTCCAGAAGGCGCGCTTGCAGATCGGACATCAGCTCGCCTCCTCACTAAAGAGCGGATGCCGCTCCAACAGCTGTATGTCCAGCAGGGTGACACCTGTTTCTGTGCGACCGGTTGAATAGGAGCTTGTCGCCCGTTCGTCCACCCGTGAAGAAACTTTCAGCAGGCCCTCGACTTCGCTGACCTTCAATCCGATGGCGAGGCCCGATAGAGTCGTCAGGAGCGCGAGGGAATTCGTCCAGGATTCTTCTTCGCCATCTCGGCCCAGGAGGCGTTTTAGGTCATAGATTGGACGGACCTCGCCTCGGACGTTCAAGAGTCCGGCCAGTTCAGGGGCGGATCCCGGCACGGCCGTAAGCCTGTCGATCTTGACTACGCCGGCCAGTCCGGCCAGCGGTAGCGCATACCTCTCGGAGGCCAGCAGAAAGACCAGATAGGGAGTTCCGGTGTCTACCTCTTGCCGCTCTCGATTGGCGAGGGTGCGGGCTCTCTCTCGAAGGAGTTCATCCACTCGTGGGTTCCTCCAGGCGGCTCAGATAGTAGCGGGACATGCGGCGCAACTGGTCTGTGTTCAAAGTCTCAAAAACGGTCGCGTCCGCGGTTGGTCGCGGATCTTCCAGCAGCCGAAGGACGGAGCGAAACGATTTTCCGGCCTCCGTTTGGTTTCCGTTCTCAGACTGGAAGATGCCTCGATAGTAGTGGGCCTCCACAAATCCTCGATCGAGATACAGCGCTTTCTTCAGGCTCTCGTCTCGGGCTTCGGCTTGGCGCATGTTGTGGTGAATCAAGGCCAACATAAGGTGAAGTGTGGGATCCAGACCGTTTTCCTCCAGAGCGGTCCGACAAAGCTCCAAGGCTTGCGGCCAGCGACCCTGGTCGGTTAGTTTTCGAATGGCGCTGCGCCCTTCGACGGTGACCTCGGAAGGGAGCTTTTTCATCGGTCGCGCCGGAGGTGGGGTAGGAGAGGCAGGGGTGTTGAGTCGGGGAGGAGAGACCTCGACCTTCTTTAGAGGTTGCGGTCTCTGATAAAGGACTGTGTCACCGATCCGGACCGTGTCGAAATCCTTAAAAATTTCGATATTGGGCTCGGAGTGACCCACCAATAGCCAGCCCCCCGGCTTCAGGCTTTGATGAAGCTGAGCCACCACCGCTCGTATGATGTCCAGATGGAAGTAGATCAAGACGTTGCGACACACGATGAGATCAAAGCGCATGGGGCCCGGCGTAGGGGGGTAGGAATCTCCTACCAGGTTGTGCTTCGCAAAACGAACCTCTCGAGTGTAGCGTGAATCCAGTCTCCAACGCTTGTCCTCGCGATGGAAACAGTGGCGAAGAAGCTCTTCGGGCATGGTTCGAAAAGCCCACTGCCCGTAGAGAGCTTGTTCGGCCGTGACCAGGAACTCCTGATTGATATCGGTAGCTAAGATCGGGAGCTCCCAGCCGACCGTTCGGGAGTTCATTCGATAGCGAAGTAGTAAGCTTAAGGAGTACGGTTCCGGTCCGGTGGCGCAACCGGCTGACCAGATATCGAGACGCCGACTTGCAAGGTTGCCGGCGAGCAGGTCGGGGAAGACGCGATGTTCGAGGGCTTCGAAATGGGGCTTGGTTCGGAAAAAATAAGTTTCCCCGATGGTCAGACGAGAAATGAGATTGTCCATCTCGACCGAACCTGGGGATCTGAGCAGCCTCAGATATTCCCCGCATCCGTCGATGGGGAGTTCGCGAAGTCGGGCCGCCACTCTGGAAGCCAGGTTGTCGTCTCGAGTGCGATAGTACGCGAGCCCGGTCGTTTCGATCAACAACCTCTTGAGTTCGAGATAGTCGGGGTCGCGAAGTACGTGAGTGTTTCCGGATTGACGATAGTGCTCTTTCACGCCTCTGCCACCGCGGCCAATCGGGCTTGCTCGAGCCTTTTAAACTCTTCCATCCGTTTCCGCTCTTGAAGAAGCAGAAGCTTCTCTTCCGACAAGTGTATGACGACGTGTTCATCCACGCGCAGACACTCAATGACGCAATCGTTGAAGCTCAGAGAAGGTGGCACTGACAGGGCCTCGGTTTGCGATCGGTGCAGCACTTTTTCTACCCGCTTCACCAGCAATCCATATCCTTTCTTTAGAAGAAGGACGTGGTCATAAGGTTCCAACTCTTTTTCCGAGAGTTGGAAAAGCCGGGCCAGACAGATAACCGGTACGGCCGAACCCGCGAGGTTGAGGACACCTTCGAGAAAGGCCGGACGGCCAGGAGTCCTTATCAGCTCGGGTATAAGCAGGACTTCTCTCACATCGCTCAGTGGCAACCCGAACCAGAGGCCTCCCACTGCAAACTGCAGCAGCATCTTCAGCGCCTCATCGAAGCCCTCTTCCGGGGTCGGAAGAAGGCAGTCTCACCACTTCAAACCAAAACTGCAGCAGCCCCTGAATCAGTTCGATAAATCGATCGTAGTCGACCGGTTTTGTGATGTAGCAATTTGCGTGGCTTTGGTACGAGGTGGAAATGTCGCGGGCGGCGTTGGAAGTGGAGAGCACCACGACCGGAATACTCTTGAGTCGCTCGTCGCTCTTCACTCGCTTGAGCACTTCATGGCCACTCAACTTGGGAAGGTTGAGATCGAGCAATACCAAATCGGGCAACACCCGGTTTTCGAAACCCGGGCCCGCGGTCAGGACCTGTAGAGCCTCTTGTCCATCTCGAGCAACGGTGAGATTGTTAGCGACTCCGGCCTCCCGGAGGGCCTCCCGAGTCAGCTTGACATCTCCGGGATTGTCTTCTACCAATAGGAGCTCTATAGTTCGCAGGAGCCCCCCTCCCCCCATTAACTCTACCACAGGAAAAACCGGTTCCTTTCAGCTTAACGCCGGACGCCCCCCCAAAGAGCGCTATCGACTATGAGAAACGGTTCGGTTAAGAATCCTGAATTCCCTGGCGTTGTTCCCTCTATTCGGCAGATTTGGCTTACTATAAGAAGAACTCCGCTTCTGGGAGCAGGATATTACCCTTTAAGAGGTAACAGCCAGACAATTGAACGAGCTTAAACAAAAGGCGCCTCTGGAACCAGGAGTGGTCCTCGTCGTGGAGGATGACCCAGTGGCGTCTCTGTGTCTGAAGCGCTGCCTGGACCGCCGGGGATATCGGATTCTTGGACCTGTTGCCAGCGGGGAAGAAGCGTATAGCCTTGCCGACGAGAACGAGCCCGAGGTCATCCTGGCCGATATCGGCCTGCCCGACACCGACGGGTACGAGATGGCGAGGCTCTTACACGAGAGGACCAACGCGCCGGTCGTCTTATTGAGTGCCTCCAAGGACCTCAAAAGAGAGATCCAGTTCGACCCCCACGCTTTTCTTCTGAAGCCGTATGACGAGGTCGAGTTAACCACGGCGGTGGCCGGCGCACTTCGTCGATACCGGTTAGAGAAAGGACTCCTTTCGGCCAACTGCCATCTGATGATGGTGAAGGACGAACTCAAACGCAGCAATCGAGAGTTGGAGAAGTTCGCCTACATCGCTTCCCACGATTTGCAAGAACCGTTAAGAATGGTCAGCGGCTTTTTGGGTCTCCTGAACAGGCGGGTGGGAGACCAGCTAAACCCGGACGCGCGCGAGTACATCGACATGGCCATGGACGGAGCCCAGCGGATGCACCGGATGATCGGAGATCTCCTTAGCTATTCCCGGGCAGGGCGCCCCGGAGTGACTCGAGAGGACACCCCGCTCGACGAAGTGGTCCGGGAAGCGCTGCTAAATCTGACCGCGGCCATCGAAGAGGCTGGAGCTGAAGTCCGAGTGGGCGATCTGCCGACCCTGAATCTCGTGCGTGGCGACTGCGTCCGGCTCTTCCAAAACTTGATTGGAAATGCGATAAAATTTCGACGGCCCGACGTTCCGGTAGTGGTGGAAGTGGAGGCGGCGAAGGCCGGACCCAATTGGGAAATCGTGGTGAAAGATAACGGCATCGGGATCTCTCCCGAGGACTGTGAGCAGGTATTTGACCCGTTCTACAGAGTGCAGAGAGAAGGCCCGGCAGGCACCGGAATCGGATTGGCTGTTTGCCAGAGGGTGGCCGTCTCGTTGGGAGGACGAATCAGGTTGGATTCCACTCCCGGTAAGGGCTCGGTCTTCACGGTTCTCTTGCCTCAAGTCGACGGGTCTGCAAAGCCGATCGAACTACCCTGACCTCTTTCCGCCTAGGCCCCCCGATTTCGAGGGGCACGGGACTGACGTCTTATCGAGGGGCGGCTCCCCTGGGAGTATCGACAAGAAGGAGGACCGCCCGAGCAACCAAATCCTCCTAGTCGTGTTCCCTCACCGCGCTAAGACTTTTCTTTTAGTCATAGGTCCCGTTTTTACGCTCGCTCTACTGGCGCTAGGTCTTTTCTGGAACCATAGCGCCCCCCGAACAGGTGTGACGCTGAATTGGACTGGCCGGGAATGGTCGGTCGCAGTGGACGGGCAAGGTTTGCAGGCGGGCGATATCGTGGACTCTCTGAACGGAGAGCCTGTCACCTTCCACACCTTTCTGATCGACAACGTCTTCATCAGCGATACCCCCGAATTGTGGGAATGGATGCAAATCCGGGGCAGAGTGTTCCAGGAGTTTCAGGGTGAAAGGGTCTCTTTCGGGGTGGTCCGCGGAACCAGCCCGGAGACAGTGGAGGTGCCGGTGCACCGGCATTCCTGGGGATTCCTACGCCATTCCGCTTCCACCCATATTCTGGTGGGACTCGTTTTCTTGCTGGTGGGATGGGCCACCTATCGCCCTTCCGGCACGGACTCGAAGGCGCTCTGGTTCTACCTACTTTGTTTTTCCATGAGTCTCGTCTATGTCAGCAATGCCAATTCGCTGTTGACGGAATATGCGATGCACCCCGGCTTTTTTAAGTTTAACAATATTATCAACGGCATCAACTTCGTCTTGGCGCCCGCCTTGCTCTTTCACTTCTCCCTTCTCATGCCGAGGGACCGCGCCCGAAGGTGGGTGCTTGTCGCGATCTACGGCAGCGTCGCTTTTGCCCTCGTCACCTATCAAATACCGTTGCACGGAATGCTGGTGGCTTTTTTCTTTCTAGCCTCGCTCCTGGCCATCGCCCAGGGCGCCTGGAGTTATCGCGGCCCCCTGGAGAGACAGCAAATGAAGTGGGTCGGTGTCGGTTTCTTGCTGGGCCTCGGGCCCTGGATCTTGCTCAACGGCATTCCACTGGTCGTGTGGGGTCAGCGGTTGATGTCCGATACTTTTCCTGGGGCATGCCTCGTATTTATCCCAATCTTCATGGGAGTGGCGGTGAGGAAGTACCGGCTGTTTGACGTCGGGACCTTTCTAGAGGGCACGGCCCTCTATCTGCTGACGCTCGTGCTTCTGATCGGAGCGGATATTCTTGTTCTCTCTTTCCTGGATAGGCGCTCGGCTTTAGGGGAGGGGGCGTTGGTTTCTCTGGCGCTTCTCATCGGTCTCTACGGACCGCTGAGATCGGCCGTGGGGAAGGCGCTCTCTAGATACGCTCACCGCAAGACACTGACACCCGAGCAGTTGACGGAAAGACTCGAACAGAAACTCCAAGCTTGCGAGCCGGAGCAGGTGTTGGAGCGATTGGAGTTGGTAGTTCAGGACTATCTCGCGCCGGTGACGATGACGAGAGTGGATTCGATGAAGGAGGTGGGAGCTTATCTCACCGTGGAGGAGGAAGTCTCAGTCTTACTGGTCGTCGCTCCAGGGCAGGCTTTGAAGTGCGGACCGCCGGCAGGCAGCCAGGTCTACAGCTCGCAGGTGATGCGTCGCCTGGAGGAGTTGGTGCAGCGTTGTTCCGTGCACTATCAAGCCCTCTATCAAGCGCGACAGGCGGCCGCGGAAAAGCAGAGAAGACTAGACGAGCGCGAGCGACTCCTGGGAGACTTGCACGATGGGGTAGGAGCCGCGTTGTCCGGAATACGCCTAACGAGCAAAGAGCCGAGAGTGACCAGACTGGCTCAGGACGCGCTGTTTGAACTCCAGAGCTTTCTCTATCCGGGGCCCGGGTATCATCTGGATTGGGAGCACTACGTGGCTGAACTACGCGCCTACGGCAACTCGCTCTTTCAGGAGGATAAACCGCGTTTCGTATTGCGGAGTTCTAAACTGGAGGGCAGAGTGGATAGGAACAAGGCGCTCTCCATTTTTCGATTGCTTAAGGAAGCCCTGAACAATGCGTTGAAGTACGCCAAAGCAAGTGAGATCAAGGTCTCACTTTCGGTCTCCGAGCCGGGGCTCTTGCGTCTGGTGGTAGAGGATGACGGCGTGGGGTTAGGGGATGACCAGGGTGGTCGTGGAATGGCCGGAATGCGACAGCGAGTGGAACAATTAGGAGGCGTCTTCAAGGTGGAGAACCGTTCCGGTACATATTTGGAAGTTGAGCTCCCTCTTTGAAATCGGTGGTGGTGGTGGAGGATGACGCCGCTCTTTGCGAAGGCTTGTGCGAGCTGTTCGCCGGTACCATCGACCTCCGCTTGCTCTGGTGCAGTGAATCGGCGGAAAGTTGCCTGGAACGCCTGGAGACGGAGAATTTGGCTCCAGACCTTTTTCTGGTCGACCTCGGCTTACCGGGGGCTCGTGGAGCGGAACTCATCGCGGAGCTGAAAGCGCGGCTGCCCGACGCTAAATTCGTGGCCCACACCGTATTCGAGGATCGGGAGAACGTCTTCGCGGCTCTCAAAGCCGGGGCCGACGGATATATTCTGAAGGGCTGCGACGGTCCTCAGCTCCTGCGTCACCTTCGCTCTCTGGAACAAGGAGGTGCACCACTCACTCCTAGAGTGGCTCGATATCTGGTGAGCGAATTCCAGCACGAAGCGGAGAGTCCGCTCACTTCGCGAGAGCAGGACGTTCTGCAGTGCCTCTCCGAGGGCTATAGCTACCAGCAGTGCGCCGAGCAACTTGTCGTCTCCAGTCACACGGTACACTCCCACGTGAAAAACATCTATGAAAAGCTGGCTGTTCGGGGGCGAAATCAGGCGGTGGACAAAGCTCGCAGGCGGGGTTGGCTTTGAGCTAGTCGTTCGCACTATCTCAGTGAGTCGCGGATAGTTTTGACTTGAATTACCTGCTATACTCTCATGGTTATGCGTGGGGAGCCCAAGAGGGGTCATAGACAAAGCTCAGGGTTTAGTCTTCTCGAAGTGCTCCTGGGAGCGATTCTTTTTGCTTCGGTTTTTTCAGGTTTGGCCGCCTCCTGGACCTACCACGAGCATAGCCTGAAAAAATTCCGCAACCGCAATGCCGCCCGCCATTTGATCGAGCAAGAGATGGAACGAATCCTGGCTCACCGATACAACGGCTTGGAGGATGAGGCGGGCACTCGAGTCCTGACCATGACTCGCGAGATAGACGGACAAGCCGTGGACCAAGCGTTCACGGTCGAGAGTGAAGTGGCCGAGAATGACGAGCACACCCTCAAAGACATCACGGTGACGCTGTCGTTCAAAGAGTCGAACGAACTCAAAACGTTGAGATTGAGAAACCGTGTACATCGCAGCCAGTAGCTTCCAAAGAGGCAGGACATTGGTGGAAGTGATGGTCGCCACCACGATATTGATGTTGCTCTTGGCAAGCTGCGCCGTCGCCTTGAGGTCCGCTTCGCAGTATCATCGCCGCATCGGCGAGCAGACAGATTTGGAGAACAGTCTGATGATGGCGATCGGGGCGCTGACCCGTGACGGAGCCGAGACTTCTCCTCGAGCAATCTCCTGGGAGGAGAGTCCGCCGGAAGGGCCTGCTCTGACCTTCTCCACGCCCCGAGGTGCCAACGGTGAGCTTCTGATCGACCATTCGGCGGGAAATAGGCTTCTTTTCGGAACGGTTGTCTCGTATCGCGTGGTTGGGAGCGAGCGGGAACTCCGGCGGTATGTCGATGTGCTGACTGCACCGGAGCCCCTGCCGCCCCATCCCATCGATGAACTCATGCCACCTCGCGACAACGCTTACTTCATTTCGCCTACTCGTCCGTATAAGACGCTGGCAGGGCGCAGTGGAGTTCGAACTAGAAGGCATCGGAATCGACTCCGACGGAAACGAGTTTGAGGAGAGCGCCTTTGCTGAAGCCCGGCTATTTCGTGTTCACCTTAAGCTGGAAAGAGAGCTACAACAACGACGCTATGCGATCTCCATGGGACTCGATATTGTACCTCGTAATTAACATTAAGCGGGGGAGGCGAAGCGGCCGGCGACCTCGCGGGGTGGCGGTTGTGGTGGTGATGATGATGCTCTTGATCGTGATAGGTTTCACCACCGCCAGCGGCCTGATCACCCACCAGAACTACACCAATGCTCAGGGGCGAGAACGTCAGTTGCAGGCGCGCTATGCGATTCGGTCAGGTCTTGCCACGGCCATGGACCGGCTCAACACCGACCCGACCTGGGCACCGTCCGAGGCTTCACCCTTCGAGGACTACCTGGACCCTCAGAACGAGGTGGGCTTTCGGGTCTGGCTGGAAGGTATCAACCTGAACAGCGACACGGCGGTCGCGAGCACCGGCGGGGAAATGCTTGAGCGAGGCCAGGCAGCACTCAAGGTCGTCGCCTTGATCGACGGAAGGGAAATTTCGTCCGGATTTGGCGGGGCGGAGCAGACGGTGATTATGATGAAGCCGCCTCCAATCTTCGACCACAATATTTTCGACCTGGCGTCCCCCATTCTCGCCGACGCACCCCCGGGAGCCGTTTATCTGAGCTACGATAGCGGCGGG